>CERX01057795.1_pt1 | contig 12216 bp, 9 predicted proteins | sample 350251 | NCBI WGS metagenome assembly CERX01 (sample SAMEA2621044, study PRJEB7988) | marine metagenome | biome: marine biome (ENVO:00000447); feature: deep chlorophyll maximum layer (ENVO:xxxxxxxx); material: "saline water (ENVO:00002010), including plankton (ENVO:xxxxxxxx)" | depth 50 m
CGTCCCGTTTACGCGGGCGAGTAGCGCAGGGCTGACGGGAAAAAGAGCGGCAGCATGTCTGAGGAGCGAAGCGACGAGTTCTGCCGCTCCCCGTCAGACCGAGCAACGCAGCGAACCCGCAGGGCCGCGTAGCCGGGTGCCCCGGGGGATCGCTAAGGGGGGCTGGGCAAGCAGCCCCCCTTGGCTCGCCGTGAAGGCGAAAGGCTGGCTGAGCAACAGCACAATGTGGAAAACAGTCAGCCGGAATGAGAGGTTCATCCCGATAATCTTTGATGAACCCTTTTGTCGCGGGCTTTCGCGCGGGCCTAGCGCTCAAACCCGGCAAACAAAGCGGCGATGGTCGCCGGGTCCAGCTGGTCGATATGGGCTGGCTGCCAACGGGGCTGCTTGTCCTTGTCGACCAGCAGGGCGCGTACGCCTTCCATGATGTTGCCTTTCTCAAACCACTGGCGGCCCAGATGCAACTCCAATGCAAAGCAATCGGCCAGCGGCAGTGCGCGGCCCCGGCGCAGCAGTTCCAAGGTTACCGCCATGGCCAGAGGTGAGCGGCTGTCGATGATGTCGAGGGTACGCTGGGCCCAGTCGACCATCTCAGGGCGCTGCTCACTCGCCAGTGAGGCGCGAATGGCCGCGATGTTTGGCTGGCTGAAGTGCAGGTCGATCGCCGGCTTCAGGCTGGCCAGTTCCGGGGCGGGCAGGTCGCAGGCTGGCAACTGACTGATTTGCTCCTGCAGGCTGCTGTCGTAGCCGTCAAACTGGTCCAGCAGCTGCTCCAGGGACGCCAGTTGGCTGCTATCCAGGCAGTGGTCTGCCAGTCCGACATACAGCGCGTCGGCGGCGCCAATGTGCTGGCCGGTCACCCCAAGGTAAGTGCCCAGTTCCCCTGGCAGACGTGAGAGAAAATAGCTGCCGCCAACATCCGGGAAATAGCCAATCGCGGTTTCCGGCATGCCCAGGCGTGAGCGCTCAGTGATCACGCGAATGCTGGAGCCTTGCCCGAGCCCCATGCCGCCGCCCAGTACAAAACCGTCCATGATGGCCAACACCGGCTTGGGATAGGCGTGCAGGCACGCATCCAGTGCGTATTCCTCACTGAAGAAGGCATCGGCTGCGTCAGCATGGCCGGCCAGGTAGCTGTCGTAGGTGCTGCGAATGTCGCCACCGGCACAGAAGGCCCGCTCACCGGCGCCACGTAGCACCACCGCTCGAATGGTCGAGTCTTCAGCCCAGGCCAGCAGTTGGCGGTGCAGCAGACGCACCATCTCCAGGTTCAAAGCGTTGAGCCCGGCAGGGCGGTTGAGGGTGAGGTGGCCAATCTGGCCGCGTTGTTCGATCAGGATGGGCGGGCTGGATTCGGTCATGCGCGGGCAGGGCTCCATAAGCTGAAACAAAAAGCTGCCGCGCGCAGGAGCACGGCAATTTGCTTGTCGGAGTATAGGGGAGCTAGCAGGGCAGAAAAACGCAGATTGCCGATGAAAATCAGGCAATAAAAAAACCGCTGATCGGCGTTAACCAATCAGCGGTTTTGAAACTGGTTGCGGGGGCAGGATTTGAACCTACGACCTTCGGGTTATGAGCCCGACGAGCTACCAGACTGCTCCACCCCGCGTCAGAGGGCGCCATTCTACTGATTCACGAATGGCTGTCAAGCGATTGAACGAAAAAGATTTTTTATTTCTGCCTGCTCAACGCTGCAGGCCACGCAATCTGGCTTGAGGTGCGCTTACGGTATAGCGGCCGTTGTCGGCATCGCGGCTGACACAGGCCATGGCAACGTCAGGATCATGGGTGAAAACCAGGCGACCGTTGACCGCAATCAGGCTGTCGAGCAGGGCTTCCTTTTCCTCGATCAAGGTTTCCGGGAAACGGTCGTAACCCATGGTGATTGGCAGGTGTACCCAGGGCGCGCCCGGGATCAGATCGCCGGGAAAGACGACCGGGCCCTCGGGCATGTCGATGATCGGGATCATCAGCCCCGGTGTGTGGCCGTCGCTGAAGCGTAGACGCCAGTCCGGGCCCAGGGTGTTGGACTTTTTGCCGTCTTCGACCAACTCCAGACGACCGCTTTCTTCCAGCAAGGTCAGTAACTCGGGAATGAACGAGGCCTGGTCGCGCGGATGCGGACGGCGGGCCCGTTGCCAGTGGCGCAGGCCGGTGACGAAGGTGGCGTTGGGAAACAGCAGCTGCGCAGGCTGGCCCTCTTGCCAGGCGCTGAGCAGGCCGCCAGCGTGGTCAAAGTGCAGGTGGGTTAACACCACCACGTCGATGTCGGCGTCGGTCAGGCCAATCTCGGCCAGGCTGTCGAGCAGGACGTGGCGGTCTTCGACCACTCCGTAGCGGGATTTCAGGTTGGGGGCGAAGAAGGCGCCGATGCCGGTTTCAACCAGAATGTTGCGGCCATCTTCCTGCACCAGCATGGCTCGGCAGCTCAGCGCGATTCGGTTCTGTTCATCGGCGTCGACCCAGCGGGACCAGAGGGCCTTGGGGGCATTGCCGAACATGGCGCCGCCATCCAGGCGTTGGCTGTTGCCTTCCAGCGTGGTGATTGTGCGCATGGCTGATCGTTCCTGTGTTGGGTGTTTACGCAAAAAGGCGGCGCAGTGGCCGCCTTTTTTGAAAAGGATCAAAGGCTGAAGGTGTAGCCGATGATCACGCGGTTCTCGTCGATGTCGCTGCCGAAGGTGCTGCGGTAGGTCGCATTGCGCCAGTGCAGTGACAGGTTCTGCAGCGGGCCGCTCTGCACCGTATAGATCACGTCACTGTTGCGTTCCCACTCGTGGTGACGACTATTGGCGACTTCGATATTGCTGCCATGGGTGTAGCGATTCATCAGCTTGAGGCCGGGCAGGCCCAACTCGGCAAAACTGAAGTCGTGGCGTAGCTGCCAGCTGCGCTCATCGCGGTTGGCAAAGTCGTTGACCTGCACCAAATGCGTGAGGAAGGGGTCGGTGCCGCTCAGGTAGGCAAAGCCGGTGTGGCCTTCCATCTGCTGATAGCTGCTGGTGAACTTGTGCATGCCTGCTTGCCACGACAGGGTGGCGCTGCTCATGCGGTTGTCGATGTTGCTGCGGCCTGCGTCGTTGCTGTCGGCAAAACGCAGGTTCAGCGCCAGCGTGCCGGCGCCCAGCGGCTGGCTGTGGTTGAGCACCAGATAGTGCTGGCGGTAGATCGACTGCAGCTCGCCGTAGTGATAGCTGAGCTTGGTCGCGTCGCTGACAGCCCAAGTGGCGCCGGCAAAGTCGAAAGCGTCGCTATCCTGCTTGCCGGTCACTACCACGTTGCGGGCGCCGCCCTGTACCGGACGCATGTCCTGATAGTCGGATGAGTCGCGCAGGTTGATGGCATCAAAGCGGCCCAGTTCAAGCTGCAGGTTGTCGCTGCCCTGTGCCTGCAACCAGCCGCCGCGGAAGCTTTGCGGCAGCAGGCGGCTGTCGTTGTGCATGGCGACCGGCAGTGAGGGAATCAGGGTGCCGACGCGCAGCACGTGCTCATCCAGCTTGAGCTTGGCGGTCAGGCCTAGCTCGCTGTATTCGTCCATGGCGCGGTTCTCACTGGTGTTGCGCTTGAGAATCCCGGTGCCACTGCGGTCCGGGCTGGAGTCGAGCTTAATGCCGAGCAGGCCGATGGCATCCAGACCAAAGCCGAGACGGCCCTCGGTATAACCGGACTGCCAGTAGGCGCGCACGCCCTGGGCCCATTCATCGGCCTTGCTCTGGGCCGCGCCGCTCTGGCGAAAGTCGCGGTTGAAGTAAAAGTTACGCAGCTCGATGCGGCTCTCGGCGTCATCGACAAAGGCAGCGCTGGCCGGAGCCGCCATCAGGGCGGCAAGGGCGGTCAGCAGACAGGTTTGGCTCTTTTTCATTGTTGGGAGTCTCTTGTTTTTATTGGTCAGTCAATGGTTTCGGCGTCGGTTTTCTGTTCCGGATGGGCGCTGCGGAAGCTCAACAGGTGAGTGCGCTCAATCAGCAGGTACAGCACCGCGCCGGTCGCCAGGCCCCAGCCTGCGCCGTAGACCGCGAGCACCACGCCCATGGTGCCTGCCACGCCGCGCTCGGCGTTGTTGCTCAACTGTTCAAAGCCGACCATCAGACAGATGTAACCGGTCAGTACCAGGGTCAGCGACAGCGCAATCGGCAGCACCGGCTGGAAGAAACTCACCAGCGGCAGCATGAACAGGGCGATGAAACCGGTGATCCAGAAGGTGCCGGCACCGCTGTAGATCGAGTCCATCGCCTTGCGGCCGTACTTGTAGCGCTCGGCCATGGTCGCGGCGACAGCGGTCCAGATTGGGCCGGCCAGGCCGGGGTAGGGAGCAAAGAGCGCGTGCAGGGCGTTGCGGATAGCGGTGATTAGGTGCACGCGGTCGATGTTGTTTTCGATCACTTCGTCCGGGCGCAGCTCATCGGCGCGTTGCATCAGTGACTGACCGACGATGATGTCGCCAAAGGCAATGATGTAGGCAATCACCGCGGTGGGCACGGCCAGCATGAAGACTTTTGCTTCTGGAATGCCGACGGTGAACGGCAGGTAGTTCCACATCTCGCCGAAGGCCGGCGAGGTGATGCCCCAGCGTACGTCTGGCATTTTATATTCGCCAACGGCAATACCGACGACAATGGCGATCAGCATGCCCGGCACCATGCCGTAGTTGACGATCTTGCGCATCAGCGGCAGGCGGTCGGTCAGACCTTTGAACGAGGCCGAGAACATCAGATACAGGCAGATCAGGGTGCCGAGGGTCAGCGAGATCGGGGTGTTGGCCAGACGACCGCCCGCGGAAATCTCACCCATCAGCGCGGCGATACCGGCGCCGATGATGATGCCGCCCTTCATCGAATTGGGCACGATGCGCACCATGGCGCTGCCGAGGCGGGTGATGCCGAGCACGAAGAAGATCAGGCAAACCAGCAGCTGCAACGCGAACAGCGCCTGAATGGCCTGCGGGCCTGGCTCAAAGTCGCCGAGAAACAGCAGCACCACCGGAATCGCCGGGGTAATCCAGCCCGGCACCATGGGCACGCCGAGCAGCGCGGGCAGCATGAAACCCACACCACAGACGACAACATAAGCCAGCGCGACGTCGTAGGGCAGGCCGAGGTATTTCTCCAGCAAGGGGATCATGCCGAGGCTGACCACAAACATGATCAGCGCCTGCAGCATCTCGGCGGTTTCCCATCGATAGTGCACAAAGGGCAGTCGAATCTTGAATGGGCCGCACGCCCAGAACGGTTGTTCAGCGCCATCGGCGCGTTTGAAAATATGCATGAGTAGCTCCGCCAGCCGGGCAAGACCGGGCTGCTTGTTGTTTTTGTGAAACGGCTTTTTTATGGCTGGGCGTTACCGTGCGCTCACCAGCCACCCCCGCGCGCAGGGCACGGAGGTCGCAGTGATTGCAGGATTAGCCCAGGGTTGTACTGACGATCAGAGCGCCTTGGCCCAGTCTCGCAGGACGAACTTCTGGATCTTGCCGGTCGAGGTTTTCGGCAATTCGGTGAAGATCACCGTCTTGGGAACCTTGAACCCGGCAAGGTGCTGGCGGCAGAAGGCGATGATGTCTTCGTGGCTGACATCATGGTCGCGGCGCCGGGTAACGAAAGCGCAGGGCGTTTCGCCCCACTTCTCGTCGGGGCGGGCGACGACCGCGGCTTCCATAACCGCCGGGTGTTTGTAGAGTGTGTCTTCGACTTCAATGGTGGAGATGTTCTCGCCACCGGAAATGATGATGTCTTTCAGGCGATCCTTGATCTGCACGTAACCGTTGGGGTGGCAGACGGCGAGGTCGCCGGTGTGGAACCAGCCGCCGGAAAAGGCTTCGGCTGTGGCTTCCGGGTTTTTCAGATAGCCCTTCATCACGGTGTTACCGCGCATGAAAATCTCGCCAATGGTCTTGCCGTCTTTCGGCACCGGCTTGAGGGTGTCGGGGTTGGCGACCATCACGCCTTCAAGGGTGGTGTAGCGCACACCTTGGTGGGATTTGAGCTCGGCGCGCTCGTCCAGTGTCAGCTCATCCCACTCGCTGTGCCAGGCGCAGACGGTGACCGGGCCATAGACTTCGGTCAGGCCATAGGTGTGGGTGATCTGGATGCCCATGTTCTCGACCGCGCCAATCACTTTGGCTGGCGGCGCGGCGCCGGCAACCATTGCCTTGACCGGGTGATCGATGGCCGCCTTGGCTGAGTCCGGCATGCTCGCCAGCGCGTTTAGCACGATGGGCGCGCCGCACAAGTGGGTGACGCGGTGTTCGTGGATCAGGTGCAGGATCTTCTGCGGGTCGACGCGGCGCAGGAATACGTGCACACCTGCCATTGCGGTGATGGTCCAGGGGTAACACCAGCCGTTGCAGTGGAACATGGGCAGTGTCCACAGATAGACCGGGTGCATGCCGATGCCCCAGGTCATCTGGTTGCCGATGGCGTTGAGGTAGGCGCCACGGTGGTGGTAGATCACGCCCTTCGGGTTGCCGGTGGTGCCGGATGTATAGTTCAAGGTAATGGTTTGCCACTCGTCATCGGGCCAGTGCCATTCGAATTCAGGGTCGCCTTCGGCAAGAAAGGCCTCGTAGTCGAGATCGCTCAGGGCTTCGCCTTCGCCGTATTCGGGGTCGTCGACATCGACAACCAGGATCGGGCGCTTAATCAGCTCCAGCGCCTCACGGATGACATCGTGGAACTCGCGGTCGGTAATCAGCACGCGGGCTTCGCCATGATCGAGCATGAAGGCGATGGCTTCGGCGTCCAGGCGCACGTTGAGGGTGTTGAGCACTGCGCCGATCATGGGTACACCAAAGTGGCATTCCAGCATGGCCGGAATATTCGGCAACATGGCGGCAACGGTATCGCCTTGGCGAATCCCCCGGCCATGCAGCGCAGAGGCCAGGCGACGGCAGCGCTGGTAGGTTTCCTGCCAGTTGCGGCGCAAGCTGCCGTGGATAACGGCGGGGTAGTTGGGGTAGACCGCGGCGGTGCGCTCGATGAATGACAGTGGCGAGAGGGCCATGTGATTGACGGCGGCCGGTGCAAGGCCTTCCTGATAGATGCTCATGACGAATACCTTCTTGTAGTTATGCGTGGCACCGTTGCGAGTCGGTGCTTTGGCTGCTGCTGGCCGGTCCAGGCAAGGTCGGCGTATTCTGTTCGGGGTATTTTATATATTGTTTTGTCTGAATATGGAATATGCACCAAGGTATTATGGTGTAATTACTATATGGTGATTGATGAGTGATCTACTGCCAACGCTGCATGGTTTGCTGCAGTCCGACCCCTTGCCGATGATGTTGGTGGATGCCAGCGGCCAACCCATGTTTCGTAACCGCGCCTTGTTGGCACTGGCTACGGACACTCAGGGGCTGGCTGCCTGGTTGCCGCACAATCATGCTGAGCTGGTGGCAGCGGCCGCCCAGCAACGCCGGGCCATTGAGGATGTGCACAATCGTTGTGGCGAGCGCCACCTGCTGTGGAGCTACATTCCGCTGGTCGAGACGGCGCAGGTCTGGGTACGCGGGCGCGATGCGACGCGCTGGTTGCAGCACCAGCAGGAAGCGACCGTGGCGCGCCGGCTCTATCACCTGATTATCGAGAACACCACTGACCTGATTTCTCGCCACCGCCCGGATGGCCGTTTTATTGATGCTTCGCCGGCTTCCTGGAACCTGCTCGGCGTCTGGCCAGAACAATTGCGCGGCGAGCGATTGGACAGCCTGTTTCATCCGCAGGAGCGCGAGGCCCTGCAGACGCGTTTTCGCAGTGCGCTGGAGCAGGATGGCTATCTCACCTACAGCTATCGTATCCGCCACGCCAGCGGCGAGTATCGCTGGTTTGAAACCGCCAGCCGCGCCATTCGCGAGACCTACACCGGCGAGGTGGTCGAGGTCATCAGTGTGTCCCGCGATATCACCGAGCGCCTGCAGAGCGAAGAGCACAACCGTCGCCTGCAGGACGAATTGGCCCACGCTGCGCGTTTGGCTACGCTGGGCGAGTTGGCGTCCGGCATTGCCCATGAGCTGAACCAGCCGTTGGCGGCGATCCTTAATTACGCTGGCGCCAGCCAACGCTATCTGACCCAGCTGGGTAGCAGTGAACCAGAGGCAGAGCGGGTTGAGCACGGCCTGGCGCGTATCAGTGAGCAGGCCGAGCACGCTGCCTCGGTGATTCGGCGTTTGCGCGGGTTTTTGCGCAAGGGCACGCGGCGGCTGCAGCAGGTCGACGCAGCGGCCTTGGCGCACGAAGCGGTTGGCCTGTGCGCCTGGGAGGCATCGCAGCATCAGGTGCAGATCATCGAGCAAGCTGATGCCGGTTTGCCCAAACTGCAGGTTGACCCGATTCTGCTGCAGCAGGTGCTGCTGAACCTGCTGCGCAACGCCATTGATGCCAACCGAGAGCATCATCCGGAGCAAGCCTCGCAGGTGCAGCTGCGCATCGTGGCGCTGGACGGGCAGCTTTGCATCGACGTGATCGATCAGGGGGCTGGCGTCAGCGCTGAGGCCCGCGAGCACCTTTTTGTGCCGTTTTACACCAGCAAGGCCGACGGCCTGGGCTTGGGGCTGTCCATGAGTCAGGGTATCGTAGAGGGCTTTGGTGGGAGCCTTGATGCGCTGCCTGCCGAGTCCGGCGGCCTCTGTCTGAGGTGTTTGCTGCCAGCTGCGTCAAACTAAGGGATTCAATGCCAGAACACTTACAACAACTGGTCTATGTGGTCGATGACGATCAGGGCATGCTGGACTCAACCGTCTGGTTGTTCGAGTCCATGGGCCTTAAGGCGCTGCCGTTTACCAGCGGTCAGGCCTTTCTCGACGCCTGTGACCCGACCGCAGCAGCGTGTGTGCTGCTGGATGTGCGCATGCCCGGCATGGGCGGCCTGGCGGTGCAGGATGCCATGCGTGAACGTGGTATCGGCCTGCCGGTGATCTTTGTCAGCGCCCACGCGGATGTGCCTATTGTGGTGCGCGCCTTCCGCGGCGGTGCCGTGGACTTTATCGAAAAGCCCTATAACGAGCAGCTACTGCTCGATAGCGTGCAGCGCGCACTGAGTCAGAGGCCGACGCTGGCGCCGCCGCAAGCGGTGGAGGTTGAAGCACGCCTGGCGCGCCTCACCCCGCGCGAGCAGGATATCGTGCTACCGTTGGTGCAGGGATTCAGCAATCGGGAGATTGCCGAGCAGCTAGGAGTCAGTGTCAAAACCGTTGATCTGTACCGCTCGCGTGTCATGAAGCGTATGCAGGCAGATAGCCTGCCGGCGCTGGTGGGCATGCTGATTGGCGTGGGCAGGGTTGACCCTTTTAGCTTGCAGGCTCTTCAGGAGGTGTCACAGGGGGCGTGACAGTTGTAAAAATGACGTCATAATGACATCACTGGATGAGATTGCGTGCCGGGTGGTCTGCCGAGCACATAACAATAAGAAGGGTCTCTCGGGTGGAAAAGATCGGTCCTCAATATCGTATCAATCCCTGGCGCGGTGAATTTGATGACGCCGCGACAGAGCGCGCTTTTCGTCAGTATAGCGAGGCGCAGATGGCTCGGGCGCTGCGACGGGCGGTGCTGGTTTGGGCCGTGCTGGTGGTGCTTTTTGGGGTCCTGGACTACCCCAAGCTGGGTTGGTCTGCGGAGTTTCAGCTGCTGTTCGGCTGGCGCCTGGCTACCGCAGCCTTGTTGGTTTTTTTCTATTGGCAAATTTTGCGCAAGCCTGCGCTGGCCCCGGCCGGCTACGCGGCCACGGCGGTTGAGATCTTCGGCTGCTTTCTGTTTTTCCTGCTGTACTTTATTCGCCACGATATGGTCACTTGGGTAATCGGCGTCATTGCCATCTCCCTGCTGGCGCTCTTCATGTATATCCCCAACAGGGTGTACCTGTCGTTGCTGACGGCGGGCTTTCTGATTGTAGGCATGATGTTCTGCGTGGCCATCAATGGCTTTGGCGTTGAAACGCTGATTGGGCTCGCCTTTATTCTGATGTTGCCGACCGTGGTGGGCTTCTTCACCGCCCTGCGTTGGCAGGTTGCACAGCGGCAGCACTATGCGCTGCTGATGCAAGTGATGACGGTAAACAGCGATCTGCAGAGTGAGGTGCGGCGACGGGAGGCATTGGAAGTTGAACTCAAACGCCAGGCCACCACCGACCCGCTGACCGGACTGTTCAATCGACGTCAGTACGAAATGCTGTTCCAGCGCGAGCGGGAACGCTGTAACCGACTGCACCAGCAGATGAGCCTGTGCATCATGGATCTGGACCATTTCAAGCGCATCAATGACGAGTACGGCCACGATGCGGGCGATGCGGTGCTGCGCCACGTTGCGCAGCAGCTCAGTTGCTCGCTGCGTCACTCCGATGTGGTGGGGCGTTTTGGTGGTGAGGAGTTTGTATTGGTGTTGCCCGACACCGGCCTTGAGCAAGCTGTCGCGGTGCTCAACCGGTTGCGTGAGGACCTGGTAGCCACGCCGGTGCCGGTTAACGGCACCTTGCTGCCGGTCAGCGCGACCTTCGGCATTACCGAGGTGCGTGAGGACGATACCGAGCTGGAAGCGATTCTAAAGCGCGCTGACCGCGCCCTGTATGAGGGCAAGGGCGCTGGTCGCAATCGGGTAATGACGGCCTGATCGGTTACACTGGCGGCTTTCTCGTCTGCCTGCCGGTTCGGGTTGTCCGTGCGCAAAATCATTCACGTCGACTGCGATTGCTTCTACGCCGCCATTGAAATGCGCGACGATCCGCGCCTGCGCGGCCGTCCGCTGGCTGTGGGTGGCGATCCGGGCAAGCGCGGCGTGATCGCCACCTGCAACTATGAGGCACGGGCCTACGGTGTGCGTTCGGCCATGGCCTCGGCCTACGCCAAAAAGCTCTGCCCGGAGCTGCTGATCGTGCCGGGTCGTATGTCGGTCTACCGCGAGGTCTCCAAGGCCATTCAGGCTATCTTTGCCGATTACACGCCGCTGATTCAGCCGCTGTCATTGGACGAGGCTTATCTGGATGTAACCGACTCTCAAGCCTGCCGGGGCAGTGCCACGCTGATCGCCAAGGAGATTCGCCAGCGCGTGCGCGATACCCAGGGTATTACCGTGTCGGCGGGCGTGGCGCCCAATAAGTTTTTGGCCAAAATCGCCAGTGACTGGAACAAGCCCGATGGCCTAAAGGTGGTGCTGCCGGACCAGGTTGAGGACTTTCTGCGTGAGCTGCCGGTGTCGCGGCTGCACGGCGTCGGGCGCAAGACGGCCGAGCGTCTGCAGCGTCTGGGCGTGGATGTGTGCAGTGAGTTGCTGCCCTGGCGCAAGCAGGATCTGGCCCGCGAGTTTGGCAGCTTTGGTGAGCGGCTATGGGAGCTGGCGCGGGGCATTGATGAGCGCCCGGTGGTAGTCGAAAGCCGTCGCCAGTCAGTCAGTGTGGAGCATACCTACGAGCATGATCTGCCGGATCTGGAGGCCTGTCTGGCGGCCTTGCCGCCACTGCTGGGCAAGCTGGCCGAGCGCATCGGCAGGCTGGAGGGCAGCTACCGGGTCAGCAAGCCCTTTATCAAGCTCAAGTTCCATGACTTTACCCAGACCACGCTGGAACAGGCCGGTGCGCCGATCACGCCTGCTGGTTACACCGAGCTATGCACCCAGGCCTTTGCTCGCGGTGACTGCCCGGTGCGGTTGATCGGCGTGGGCGTTCGGCTGGACAGCGGCCTGTCGCAGCTGGGCGAGCAGCTCAGTCTGTTTTAGGTGCAGCGGCCGATTTTGCGCAGGCTGGGCACAGATGATTATCGCCGCGCGGCTGCCAGCCCAGCTCGCTGATGCGCGTAACCGCTTTGGCGGTGCGAGCGTTCAGGTCGTCGCGGTCGGCGGCGAGAAACTCAAATGGCTGTTCGCGGCCGCATTCATCACAGGTAATGGACCAGCCCAGCACGCTCTGGCCGCGCAGATCCGGGCCGCGGGCAGAGGCGGTCCATTGGCCCGGCGGATTGATCAGGTAGCGAATCTTGTCTACCTCAAGGCGCATGGGGAGATCCTGGCTACCCTTGACCGTGCAGATCAGCATGTCGCCAGAGCGCACACCGCCACCTTGTCCGGTCACCTGAAACAGCCCGGCGCCCAGGGTGCGGCACTCGATCAGGGTGTGTGACGGGTTGAATGCCGTGCGGCGAAAGTCGTGTTCTGCCATGGGGTGCTCGCTGGTCGATGGGGCGCGCATGATAACACCTGAGTGTAGCGGCATATCACCCGCGTCACTGATGGTCGGTGGCGGGGT
>CERX01137415.1_pt1 | contig 12216 bp, 10 predicted proteins | sample 350251 | NCBI WGS metagenome assembly CERX01 (sample SAMEA2621044, study PRJEB7988) | marine metagenome | biome: marine biome (ENVO:00000447); feature: deep chlorophyll maximum layer (ENVO:xxxxxxxx); material: "saline water (ENVO:00002010), including plankton (ENVO:xxxxxxxx)" | depth 50 m
GTTGCCTCCAGCCAAAGCGGTTGACCATCCGAGCGCAGTCGACGATAGGTGCCGGAACAGGCGCGGCCCTGCGCCAGCGAATTCCAGAAGCCCCGCTGCTCAGCGCTCTCCTGCTGACCACAGAGCTGGCTATGCGGCTGGTTGAGCAATTTTTCGCGCGGATAACCCAGCAGACTCAGCATCGGCCCATTGACTTCAATGATCTGGCCGCTGGGCGTGCACTCAAGGCAGGCCATGTGGGTTTTCAATGCGGTAATTTGAGCTTTCTGCTCTGCCAGGTCACGTCCTTGCGACTGGTACAGGTGTTTCAGTTTTGCGTTGAACATGAGGGGCTCTGCAGAAGGAGTGAAGGCACAGTGCCATGCTACTGCCGCCCACTGCGGCTGAATAGCTGGATATTTAACTATTTGTGTCCTTTTCAGTGGCGCACAATCTTTTATAACCCTACGCGATCAACGTGACCATAGTCTTGCAGCAAATTATATAAACGCGAGCACCCCGAGCTCACGCCCAGGGTCATTCACAGTCAAAGGAGGCGCGCAGCACGGTAACTGCGCAATGACAGCTCAGGCGGACGGCAGGTGAGGCTTGAGAATCTCGTACAGCGCGGGGCGGTTCGCCTTGATTTCCTCGGCACTCAGGCCTTCCAGCGAGTGCGGATATTTGAGCCAGGCGTCGGTGCTGTGCAGGAAGTAATGGGGCTCCCAGTCCAATTCATTGCGGCTGGGCTTGTAATAAGGCACCGCCACGCGAATATCATGCGGGGTATTCAGGCGAGCTTTATTTTTCAGCTCCTGAATGATCGCCTCGACCGAACGGCCGGTATCAAACACGTCATCGACGATCAACAGTGAGTCCTCGTGGGTCATGTGCTTGACCAGGTAGTTGAGGCCATGCACCCGCACCTCTTTCTCCTGCTGGTCAATGCCATGATAGGACGAGGTACGAATGGCAATGTTGTCCGTCTGCACGCCGTGGTAATCAAGAAATTCCTGCACGGCGATGCCCATAGGTACGCCGCCACGCCAGACCGCTATCATAAAGGTCGGGCGAAAGCCGGAATTGAGGATCTGTGCTGCCAGCTTGAAGGCATCTTCCAGCAGACTTTGTGCACTCAGGTATTGTTTCTCAGCCATAAGACCGTAAGCTTCTCCCGGGAAGCGCCACCAAAGCGCGCAATGATCACACCAGACGGAGCAGCCTGGCAAGCCATGACCCAAACCGACGCCCCGCAGCATAGCCCTCGCAATCGCCGTTTTCTCGATGAAAATCAACTGATCGAAGACGCCTTTCGCCTTGGCGTGCAGATTTTTGAAAGCGGTTTCCGCCCCAATTTTATCGTGGGCCTGTGGCGCGGGGGCAGCACAGTGGGCATCTACGTGCAGGAGTGCCTGCAGACGCTAGGCGTAAAGACTGACCATATCGCCCTGCGCACCTCCTATCGCGGCATGGAACATTACGACGCCATGGTCGCCGCACCCGAGGCTGAAATTCGGGTGCACGGCACGCATTACCTGCTGGACAACCTCAACCAGGATGACCGCCTGCTGATTGTTGACGACGCCTTTGGCACCGGCCACAGCGTGCAGGCCGTGCTGGGCAAGCTGAACGCCCAGCTAAAACGCAACATGCCCACCGATACCCGCATTGCCACGCTCTACAAGCGCACTGGCGCCGCAAAAACCAGCCTGCAGCCGGATTTTTGCCTGCACACAACGGAAGACTGGCTGGTGTTTCCTTACGAGTTGAACGGCCTAAGCCGCAGCGAAATTGATGACCACAAGCCCTACCTGAGCGCAATTCTCGACTCGGTGAAGGCACAGTAATAGCACCGTTGATCGCCCATTAGGGTGGCATGGGTCGACGCCGACAAAGCTCAGCGCTACTCTGAATGAGCACCCTGTCATCTGAATGAAAAATAACAATGATAAGTCGACGGTCAATGCATGGGCGCCGGCACCTGCTGGCGCTCTGCGCAGCGCTCACCCTGCTGATTCCCGCTGGCGTTCGGGCCGACCAGGCCTTGCCTGAACTGCGCGCCGGCTATATCACCTTTCCACCGATTGCCTACACCGATGAACACGGTAATGCGCAAGGCACCATCATCGACCTGACCAACGAGCTGGCCGCCATGAACGGCTACCGCATCAAGTGGGTCAACTACCCCATTAACCGCATTTACCACACGCTCAATAACGGCGACATCGACTTTTGGCCAGGCTCACCCAATGTGCCTGCGCTGCAGGACTTCACCGTTGAGAGCCAGCCGTTGGGCATCAAGGTCAAGCTCTGCGCTTTCGCCTTGGAAAGCACGCCGGCTGTAAGTAACCTCAACGACCTGGCTGACCAACAGCTGGTCCTGATCCGTGGCTACACCTACCGCGAGCAGTTGAACAGCCTGTTCAGCAATAACCGGCACGCGCCCATCGTCGCGCCCAACAACCATGCAGCCATGGAGCTGTTGCTACGCGGCCGTGCCCAGTACCTGATCAGCTATGGCCACCCGGTGCAGGAAGCCCTGCAGGACTACCCATTGCACGGCGCACGCTGCAATCAGCTGGATGAGTGGCCGTTGGTGTACGTGATTTCCGGCAAGCACCCGCAGGCCCAGCAGCTTGCCGACCAGTTTGACGCCGCCTTCCAGGTTTATATGCAGCCGGGCGCCCCGGCCCAGCCGCTGCGCGGCAGCCGACAACGCTATGCCACCTCGCCTTAGGCGCTACGCACTAAGCCAGCACTCCAGATTGTTACGCCGGCCCACCTGATAGCTGCGCCCCCTGGGTACCGCTGCGCTCAGCCCCAGCTGCTCCAGCGTGGCGAGCAAGGCCTGCCGCTGGTCGGCAGGTTGGGCGTGCAGCACAGCAGTGGCCCGCTGCAGCAGGTACAGCAAGTAAGGCTCCACCCCCACCTCAATAGCTGCGCCCCGAAATTGCGTCTGCACCAGTCCAATTTGACGTACCTGCGGGCGCACGGTGACTGGACTGCCCTCCTCCGGCTGATGCTCACTGACCCAGGCGTCCATAAACGCGAGCTTGTCGGTCAGCTCGGGGAAAATCTCACCTGCGATGTGCCTTAGCAGCGCCTCCAGAGTTGCCGGCAACGGGCCGTCATCCAGAAAGGCCGGCGCTTGTTCGGGATACTCGACGCAGTCCAGCCCCGGCGACGTCATACGCTCAACCCAGCGGTGCACCCGCGGCGCCCGCTGTTGCATCACCGCCAGCGGCACCGGGTCACGGCCGAGGTGCGCAAACAGTGGCGCTATCAACCCATAGTCAGCAATCGAGGGGCGCGAGCCCAGCAGGTACGGCATCTGGGCAAAGTGCGCATCCAGTAACGCCAGCAGTTCGTGATAGGAGGTTTCAATAAGGGGAATGCTGCCGGGGTTGACGCCAAGGCGCGGCAGGTAGGAATTCATGCGTCCCATGATCTGCTCCGCCATCTCGGCGCCGGAGCCCAGAGTGAAGGCGCAACGCAGAAAGTCTTCCTGCTCTTCACGGTAGCTCCAGCGATAATGCATGGCGTGCTTGAGCATCGCCTGACAACCGTAGTACTCGATAATGATGGCCAGGATGTGCAACAACGGCGACGGCGGATAGACCGGCCAAGGCACACCCTGGGCCTCTAAATAGTCGATGATGTCGATGCTGTCCTGAATAACCCGCCCCTCTGGCGTCTCCAGCACTGGAATGATGCCGCGACCAATCTGCGGCAGGATGCGAGTAGCAAAATCCGGATGCCAGGTGGGTAGTTCAACGTAGTCGATACCCTGATTGCGCAGATAACAGCGAACCTTGCCGGTATACAGGGAGTGAGAGGCGCCATACAGGCGGTAAGGTGCAGCGGTCATCGGGTGCCCTTGCGGTTGTTATTGTCAGGGAGTCCGATACTGCCAGCTGCGCCGCCCGCGAGACAAGAGCAGCGCTTGTCTCGTCATAGCTGAAACAAAGCAGCCCCGGCGCCATAAGCGCCGGGGCCGTTTATCACTGCCAGGCATATCAGGCAGCGATGGGGCTGCGCCAGTCATCCGAACCGGAGGTGCCGGACACTTCGTGGGTCCAGACGATCTTGCGGTAGGTGAAGTAGACGTCTTCCAGGTGGGTGAAATGCGCCTTGCCCGGGTCTTGGCAGTTGGGCATGTGGGACTGCACATCAACGATGATGGCGTCCTGCAGTTCGATGGTGAAGTAATGCTCCTGGGTGCCGGTGGCCGAAGTGCGGTACCACTCCAGGCGGCAGCGCGATAGGCGCTCGCCCGAGGTCAGGGCGTTGAAGATCAGCGGCGAGGACTTATCGAACACCTTGGTGATCATCAGCGGCTTGTGCACGCGCTGGCCGGTCGGTTGGCCGGATTGCGGGTCACGGGGGATGATCACCTGATGATCAAAGCCTTGAACCAGAACCTGATCCTCGTGGCCTTCCTGAAAGATGTTGCCGACCGAATCTTCGGTAAAGGTGCCGGCGGTAATCAGGCCCTGTTTGGTGCCTTCGATGGTCAGGTATGCGGGAGTTGGCATGGGTGCTCCTTGCTAATGGGGTTGCCGGATCATTCCGGTCCCGATCTATAACAAGGCGCATGCCAACCAACACAGACTATTTAAAAATCATAGAGATACGATAAAAACCTAACGCACAACACAACATATTAGCCCGCCAACCAATCCGATCTAGCGCAGTTTTCAGCCGCCATTTGCGCAACTTGTTGCCATGTTTCAGTGAGCGCCAACACCACGCACCCGCCGCAGGCAGAGCGCCACCAGCAAGGCGGCAGACAGCATGATTACCACGCCGATCAGCGCATTGGCGTGCAGCGCCAGGGTAAAGCTGCTGTTGATTGCCGCGCGTACCGTCTCCAGCTGCCCCGGTGGCAGTTGGGCTACCACGCCCATCGCCCCGCCGATGGTGTCGCTGGCGACTGCCAGTTGATGGCTGTCCAACACACCGCGCAACTGCTGCTCCATCTGGCTGCGATAGAGCGTGGCGCCGACGCTGCCGATCACCGCGATCCCCATGGCCATACCAAGTTCGGTCGCGGTTTCCGAGGTCGCTGCCGCGGCGCCGGTCTTCTCCGGCGGCGCCGAGCCGATCACCAGGTCGGTCCCCAGGATCATCATCGGCATGATGCCCACGCCCAGCAGAATAGTCGCCGCCACCATCAACAGCAGACTGCTATCGGCCTGGATCAATAGCATCAAACCCAGCCCAACCGAGGTCAGCAACAAGCCTCCGCTGATCAACCAGGCTGGCGCCAGCCAGCGCGACAACCTGGGTACCAACAACGAGGCCACCGTCTGCAGCAATGCCGATGGCAGCATCACCAGCCCGGCCTGCAACGCACTGAGGCCGTTCACCCCCTGGAGAAACTGAAAGGTCATCAGCCAGCTGCCAGACAGCGCCAAAATGCACAACAGCATTGCCGCCACCGACACACTGAAGCTCGGCTTGCGGAACAGTGTCAGGTCAAACATGGGGTCGGCCAGTCGACGCTGCCGTCGGACAAACAAGGTGCCGGTCAGCAGCGCAGCGATAAAGCTGAGCCCCGCCAGCAGATTGATGCCATCGCGCGCGCCATCCTTGATTGCGAAGATCAGCAGCAGTACCGCGCTAATGCAGAGCAACGCGCTGGGCAGGTCCAGCTTGCCGGCGTTTGGATCACGGGACTCTGGCAGTAGCCAGGGCCCGACCAGCAACAACAACAGCATCACCGGCACCGCCAGCAAGAACACCGAGCCCCACCAGAACCACGCCAGCATGATGCCGCCCACCAGTGGCCCAATGGCGCTGCCAACAATAAACCCGGTCATCCAGATAGTGATGGCGAGCGTGCGCTCATGCTCGACGTGGAACAGATTGCGGATCAGCGCCAGGGTAGAGGGCATCAGCGTTGCACCGGCGATGCCCAGCAAGGCCCGGGTAGCAATCAACATGGCTGCCGAGCTGGCAAAGGCAGCGGCGATGGAGGCCAGGCCAAAGGCGCAGGCGCCAATCAGCAGCAGTCGCCGGCGACCAATGCGGTCGCCCAGCGTGCCCATAGTGATCAGAAAGCCCGCCACCATAAAGCCATAGATATCCAGTATCCACAGCAGCTCGGCGCTGGTGGGCTCAAGGTCGGCGCTTAGCCGCGGCGCCGCCAGGTGCAGTACCGTCATATCCAGCGCCAGCAGCAACGTCGGCAGCACCAGAACAGCCAGGCCCAACCATTCGCGGCGGCCAGCCCGAGGCGAGAGTGAAGCGGATGAGGGAGAACGGTCAGACATGAAGCCTCCTTGCAGGCAAGCTCTTATACGCCCCGCCCGACCACCTCGGCAAGGTACAGTTGTGACCACAGATATCGGTACAGCGACCAGCGCAAGCACCGTCAAGCCTCCCCCCGCAGCGCCCCTTCTGCTATCATCCCAGCCCTTTCACGTTCAACCGCAAAGTGTTCCAAACGCCCATGTCCGATATAGCCGCGACTCGTCAGATCCTTGTTACCAGCGCCCTGCCCTACGCCAATGGCTCGATTCACCTGGGGCATATGCTGGAGTACATCCAGACCGATATCTGGGTTCGCTTCCAACAGCTGCGCGGCCACCAGGCTGTGTATGTCTGTGCTGACGACGCCCACGGCTCCGCCATCATGCTGCGCGCAGAAAAAGAAGGCATTACCTCTGAGCAGCTGATCGACAATGTGCACGCCGAGCACGCGGCTGACTTCGCGGACTTTCTGGTCAACTTCGACAACTTCCACTCCACCCATTCGGAGGAGAATCGCGAGCTGTCGGAGCTGATCTACACCCGTCTGAAAGACGCAGGCCACATCAGCACCCGCTCGGTCACCCAGTACTTTGACCCGGAAAAGGGCATGTTCCTGGCTGATCGCTTTATCAAGGGCACCTGTCCCAAGTGTGCGGCAGAAGACCAGTACGGTGACAACTGCGAGAAATGCGGCGCCACCTACGAGCCCACCGAGCTGAAAGACCCGCGCTCAGCGATTTCAGGCGCCACGCCGGTACTGAAAGACTCCAAGCACTTTTTCTTCCGCTTGCAGGATTTTGCCGACATGCTCAAGCAGTGGACCCGCAGCGGTTCTCTGCAGGATGCGGTGGCCAACAAGATCGCCGAATGGCTCGATAGCGGCCTGCAGGAGTGGGACATCAGCCGTGATGCGCCCTACTTCGGCTTCGAGATTCCGGGCGAGCCCGGCAAGTACTTCTATGTGTGGCTGGACGCGCCTATCGGCTACATGGCCAGTTTCAAGAACCTGTGCGATCGTCGCCCCGAACTGAGTTTTGATGCCTACTGGAACGCCGATTCCAGCGCCGAGCTGTACCACTTCATCGGCAAAGACATCGTCAATTTCCACACCCTGTTCTGGCCGGCCATGCTGGAAGGCGCAGGCTTCCGCAAGCCGACCGCCGTCAACGTGCATGGCTACCTGACCGTTAACGGTCAGAAGATGTCCAAGTCACGCGGCACCTTCATCAAGGCCCGTACCTACCTGGATCATCTCAACCCGGAGTACCTGCGCTACTACTACGCCGCCAAGCTGGGCCGTGGCGTGGAAGACCTGGACCTGAACTTGGAAGACTTCGTACAGAAGGTCAACTCCGACCTGGTTGGTAAGGTGGTCAACATCGCCAGCCGCTGCGCGGGCTTTATTCACAAGGGCAACGGCGGCGTTATGGTAGAGGCCAACCCGGCGCCTGAGCTGAGCAGCGCCTTTGTTGCCGCCGCGCCGAGCATTGCCGATGCCTATGAAAAGCGCGACTTCTCCCGCGCCATGCGCGAGGTCATGGCGCTGGCCGACAAGGCTAATGCCTGGATCGCCGACAAGGCCCCGTGGGCGCTGAACAAGCAAGAAGGCAAGCAGGATGAAGTCCAGGCGATCTGTTCGCTGGGCATCAACCTGTTCCGCCAGTTGGTGATTTTCCTCAAGCCGGTGCTGCCCACCCTGGCGGCAGATGCCGAGGCCTTCCTCAACGTCGCGCCACTGCGCTGGGAAGACCACACCCAGCTGCTGAGCAATCACCAGCTCAACGCATTCAAGCCGCTGCTGGCGCGCATTGAGTCGACCAAGATCGACGCTATGATCGAGGCCTCCAAGGAAGACCTGGCCGCTGCCAACAGCAGTGCGCCCGTTGGCAACGGTGAGCTGGTCAAAGAGCCGCTGGCCGATGAGATCAACTTCGATGCCTTTGCCGCCGTAGACCTGCGCGTTGCGCTCATTGAAAAATGTGAATTTGTTGAAGGCGCCGACAAGCTGCTGCGCCTGAGCCTGGATATCGGCGATGCCAAGCGCAACGTCTTCTCCGGCATCAAGAGCGCCTACCCGGACCCGAGCAAGCTGGAAGGCCGACTGACCCTGTACGTTGCCAACCTGGCGCCGCGCAAGATGAAGTTTGGCGTATCCGAAGGCATGGTGCTGGCGGCCGGGCCCGGCGGCGAAGATATCTTCCTGCTCAGCCCGGACCAGGGCGCAAAACCCGGTCAGCGCGTAAAATAACCTGTAGTACGCAGTACAGAGGCGGGCCGCCGCCTTGATTAGCCTGGACCGGCGCAGCCACCGATAGAGTGGCGCGACCGGGCCACACATGGGGTTGGGTTAATGGCTGAATTTGCCCTTATTCTGGTCAGTACCATACTGGTCAACAATTTCGTATTGGTGCAGTTCCTCGGACTGTGCCCCTTCATGGGCGTGTCCGGCAAACTGGAGACGGCCATTGGCATGTCTGCCGCCACCACCTTTGTACTGACCCTGGCGTCGATTCTCAGTTATCTGACGTTTCAGTACATCCTGGTGCCGCTGGACCTGCAGTTTCTGCGCACCATTTCTTTCATTCTGGTCATCGCGGTTGTGGTGCAGTTCACCGAAATGGTGGTGCACAAGACCAGCCCGCTGCTCTACCGAGTCCTAGGTATCTTCCTGCCGTTGATCACCACCAACTGCGCGGTACTGGGCGTGGCATTGCTGAACACCAACCGCGCCGAGCAGACCTTCATGAAGTCCGCCACCTACGGCCTTGGCGCGGCAATCGGCTTCTCGCTGATCCTGATTCTGTTTGCCGGCCTGCGTGAGCGCATCGCCATTGCTGACGTACCCACGCCGTTCCGTGGCGCCGCCATCGGCATGATCACCGCAGGCCTGATGTCGCTGGCCTTTATGGGCTTCACCGGCCTGATAAGGTTGTAAGCATGTCGATGATCATTACTGCCGTACTCGTTCTGCTGGGGCTGGCGCTGATCTTCGGCGCCATACTCGGCTTTGCCGCTGTTCGCTTCAAGGTTGATGGCGACCCCATCGTCGACCAGATCAACGACCTGCTGCCGCAGACCCAGTGCGGTCAATGCGGCCACCCAGGCTGCCGCCCCTACGCCGAAGGCATCGCCAATGGCGAGCCGATCAACAAGTGTCCGCCCGGTGGCGAGAGCACCATTCAGGCACTGGCTGACCTGCTGGACGTTGAGGCGCTGCCGCTGGACGCCGAGCACGGCGAAGAAAAACCCCGCATGGTCGCCTACATTCGCGAGGCCGAATGCATCGGCTGCACCAAGTGCATTCAGGCCTGCCCGGTGGATGCCATCCTCGGCGCCGCCAAGCAGATGCATACCGTCATCACCGATGAGTGCACCGGCTGTGACCTCTGCGTAGAGCCGTGCCCGGTCGACTGCATCGACATGCTGCCGCTGCCCACTACGCCGCAAAGTTGGAAGTGGGACTTCCCACTGCCCAACGCCGCCCTGATTGCCACTGACGCCAGCCGGGGAGCCGCCTGATGACCGCCGCTTCCCCTATCCGTATCTGGGACATTCCCGGTGGTATTCACCCAGCCGAGAACAAGGCCCAATCCCTTGGCCATGGCATTGAAACCCCGCCGCTGCCCGCGCAGTTAGTCGTGCCGCTGCAGCAGCACCTGGGGGGGCGTGCCGAACCCTGCGTCGCGGTTGGCGACCAGGTGCTTAAAGGGCAGATGATCGCCGAGGCCAGCAGCCTGGTCAGTTGCCCTGTGCACGCACCGACGTCCGGCACAGTCACCGCCATCGGGCCCGCGCCCTACCCGCACGCCTCCGGCCTTGAAGAATGGGCCGTTCATATTGAGGCTGACGGCGAAGACCGCTGGTGTCCGCTGCAACCGGTTGCCGACTTCCGCAGCCTGCAGCCAGCCACCCTGCTGGAGCTAATCCGCCAGGCTGGCGTCAGCGGCCTGGGTGGCGCCGGCTTTCCAACCGCTATCAAGCTGAACGCCCGGCCCGAGCAGAAAATCCGCACGCTGATCATCAACGGCACCGAATGCGAGCCTTACATCACCGCCGATGATAGCGCCATGCGCTACCGCGCAGAGCAGATCATCAGCGGCATCGAGATTCTGGTGCACGTGCTGCAGCCCGAGCAGGTGCTGATCGGCATCGAGGACAACAAGCCTGAAGCCGCGCAGGCCATGCGCGCAGCAGTTGGCGAGCGCGCCATGCAGGTGGTGGTATTCCCAACCAAATACCCCTCTGGCGGCGAAAAACAGCTGATCCAGATTCTGACTGGCAAGGAGGTACCGAGCGGCGGCTTACCTGCCGACCTTGGCATGGTGTGCCAAAACATCGGCACGTTGCTGGCGATCCACGACGCGGTGCTGCTCGGTCAGCCGCTGATCAAACGTATCACCACGCTAACCGGCGAGGCCCTGAGCCACCCAACCAATGTTGAAGCATTGATCGGCACGCCGATTCGTGAGCTGCTGGCCTTTGCCGGTCTGCAGCCCGACAAGCTGTATCGTCTGGTCATGGGTGGGCCAATGATGGGCTTCACCCTGCAAAGCCTGGATGCGCCCATCGTCAAGACCACCAACTGCCTGCTCGCCGGCACCCGTGATGAACTGCCGCCGCCACCGCCGGCACAGCCGTGCATCCGTTGTGGCCTTTGTGCGGAGGCCTGCCCAGCCAGCCTGCTGCCACAGCAGTTGCACTTCTTTGCGCTGGGCAAGGACTACGATCAGCTCAAGCGTCAGCACCTGTTCGACTGCATCGAATGCGGCGCCTGCTCCTACGTCTGCCCCAGCAGCATTCCGCTGGTGCAGTACTACCGCGCCGCCAAGTCCGAGATACGCGCGCTGGATCTGCAGCAACACAAGGCCGACCACTCCCGTCAACGCTTCGAGCACCGCCAGGAGCGCCTGCAGCGTGAAGCCGAGCAGAAAGAACGCGACCGCATAGCCCGCGCCGAAAAGGCTGCACGCATCAAGGCCGCCAAAGAGGCAGAGGCCGCCAAGCAAGCCGAATCCGGTGACAGCACGCCAGCGAGCGCTGCACCGGCGCCAAAAGCGGGCGCCCTGTCGCCGGAGCAAAAGCAACTGAAGATCGCTGCCGCCACCGCACAAATGGCGCTGAAGAAAGCTCAAAAGCAACTGACCGCCAACCCGGACAACGCCGAGCTGCAGGCGCAGATCCCGCAGCTCGAACAAGCTGCCCGCGAAGCGCAAGAGGCCTTCGACAAAGCGCAGGGCGAGGCCAGCACCCAACCCGCTGCACCCGCGCCCCAGGCCGGCGGCGACGATGAGGTCAAGAAGCTGAAGATCGAGGCCGCCATGCTGCGTGCCGCCTTGAAGAAGGCAGAGCGCAACGCCGGCGACAGCCCAAGCGAAGAACAGCAGGCCGAGATCACCAAGTTGCGTGAGCAGGTCGAGGCGGCTGACGCCCGCATCCCGGCCAGTACCGCGCCCAAGAAGCCAGTGGACGAGAAGCTCAAACAGGCCAAGCTGGATCTGGCCATGGCACGCGCTGCGCTGAAAAAAACCGAACGCGCTCTGGGTGAGAACCCGGACGATGCTGACCTGCAGGCTCAGCTGGCAAGCCAGCAACAGGCTTATCAGAGCGCTGAAACGGCCCTGCATGAGGCAGAAAACAGCAGCCCAATTCCGCCCCCGCAGCGCCAACGGGTGGACAAGAAGCCGGTTGATGAGCAACTGCGCACCCTGAAGACCACCATGGCCACCTGCAAGGCTGATTTCAAACGGGCCGAACGGGAGCTGAAAGAAGCCAGCGAGGCCAGCGCGGATACCACCACCGCCCAACAGAACCTCGACACTGCCCGCGCCGCGCTCGACGTTGCCGCCAAGGCCTTCGCCGACTACATGGCCAGCAAGGAGACCAACTGATGGCGCTGGTTCGCATGACCTCACCCCACGCCAAGGGCAACAACCACACCCAGACCATCATGCTCTGGGTGCTGGGCGCCACCCTGCCCGGCGT
>CERX01159607.1_pt1 | contig 12197 bp, 15 predicted proteins | sample 350251 | NCBI WGS metagenome assembly CERX01 (sample SAMEA2621044, study PRJEB7988) | marine metagenome | biome: marine biome (ENVO:00000447); feature: deep chlorophyll maximum layer (ENVO:xxxxxxxx); material: "saline water (ENVO:00002010), including plankton (ENVO:xxxxxxxx)" | depth 50 m
CCTGGCTAAAACGAGATAAACAAAACCCTTATGGGATATTAACTGCATGCCCGTGAATGACAGTAGCCCCTGGGTGGAGAAGTACCGGCCTACGAGGTTCGACGACATTGTACTAGACCCGCTCAATAAGTCCCTTATGGAGGCAGCACTTGCAAACGACTACTTTCCCAATCTCCTTCTCTACGGGCCTCCCGGAACTGGCAAGACGACTACGATAATCAATCTTGTAAACGAGTATCAGGAGAAGCACGGACAGAGGAATAAAGGGCTTATGATTCATCTCAATGCTTCAGACGAGCGCGGAATCGACATTATTCGATCCCAGATCAACCAATTCGTTAACACTTCGCCACTCTTCGGAACAGGAACGAAGTTTGTGATTCTGGACGAGGTCGACTACATGACGAAGAATGCCCAGCACGCGCTCAAGTACCTACTCCAGCAGTTCAACAGCAACGTGCGGTTTTGCCTGATATGCAATTATATCAGCCGGATAGACGAGGCTCTGCAAAACGAGTTTGTGCGCCTTAGGTTCAACCAACTACCCCGAGATGACATTCTTCGATTCCTCGCTACAATAAACGATGCAGAGGAGCTCGACTACAACATCGACGCGCTTCACTCAATCCAGAGGTTGTACAAGTCAGACATTAGGAGTATGATAAACTACATGCAATCAAACCAAGATCTCTCGACGCATGCCAAAGTGATTGATGAGGATGTGTGGAGAAAGCTGACAGATACAGTGTTAGGGCACAATGTGAACAGCTCCCTAGAGCTGTTAGATACCATCAGCGATGAATACAACATCGATGCGAAGAGCGTCATAAAAGACTACTTGAACTATATCATACGGCATAGACCGGAGTTCCTTACAGAGGCCTTCCTAAAGTTCGCGGAGTTCGTGATGCACAGCGGAGATCCGAACGTGTCGCACCTGCGCTCCTACGTGATCCTATGTCTTCAGGGCCTGCTAGCGGGCGTGTCTACAGCATAGTGGGAATCGTCTCCAAGACGTGCGCGTAGACGATTGTTCCAGCTGCTCGGAGGAGAGAACTTGTTCGGGTCGAAGTTACTCTGCTTGAGGCTATACTCGTCGTGGTCGTCGGTGAAAGATGGTTTTTTGGGAATAGGGATCGCAACTGCTTTCGTCGCTGAAGAGCTGGTTCGCAATGGAGCGGACATCTCCATAATGTACTCTATTAAGAAAATAATTGAAATAGATAAACTTAAAGGATATATACAGTCACTAGGATAATGGCACTCCTCGAGGATCTGGACGCCGCCTGGGCGAGTTTCAGCGACGCGCAGATGAGCGGCGCTGCGGTGCCCCCAGCAGTCCAGAGCTTAGATGGAGCGGCACCAGAGCCAACCGCTATATATATCTCGACGAAAACAAAGATCTCGTACTTGAACTCTCCAATCGATCTGGCCAGCGTGTTCTGGGAGACACCCGTTATCCCCTACCATGAGCCGCGAGAAGGAGTTGTGAAGAAGCAGATGAAGTTCAACAGCATCTCGCCCGAGGAGCTAAGCGAGCTGCAGGCGAGAGCATCTGGCCTCGATTGTGTTGAAGAACACATTCTGCAACGCATTGTCAATCCTGAAGGGCGCATCAAGTTCAAGGATGTCCGAAAGATTAGCATCGGGCTCGCAAAGAAGGACATCGTCAGCTATAGGCGGAAAAAGCGGGGAGCCTTCTACAACTGCTTCGTGATGATACTCCGAGTGCGCGATGCGGACTGCTTCAAGGAAATTCACGTAAAAGTGTTCAACACCGGCAAACTCGAAATTCCAGGCATCCAGGATACCGACACTCTCACTCGCGTATTGCACCTCGTAATTGACGTGTTACGACCATTGAAGAGCACATGTGCTGAGCTCGCCTGCATCGAGGAAAAAACCGAGACCGTATTGATAAATTCGAACTTCAACTGCGGGTACTTCATCGATCGAGATAAGCTATACCACAAGCTTCGGTATGAGTACGAAATCGACAGTGCCTACGACCCGTGCTCCTATCCTGGCATCCAGTCGACCTTCTACCATGATAACCAAGCCGGCGTTCAGACCGGCCGGCAGCCGGCACCCGGAAAGAGCGCCGGAGAGATAACTAAGGTCTCATTCATGGTGTTCCGCACTGGAAGCGTGCTAATTGTGGGCAAATGCACCGAGTCTGTTCTAGATGAGATCTATGTTTACCTCAAGGGACTATTGAAGCAAGAGTACCGTGAGATTGGCTGTCCAGGCGTAGTTGATGGTTCCTGTGAGGAGGCGAAGCGGCACCGCAAGGCTCGACGCAAGACTCTCGTACTGGGTTCATGAAGGTAGGAGCATCTGGGCCAGCTTGGTCGGTGTGTGCATACAACCCAACCCGTCCGCCAGTCGAGCACTGACGACGACGAACCTCTCCCTAAGCTGACTACTGGTGGTAGACTTCTTCCGTAATCTCTTACAGAAAGCCTCGATATATTCAGTATTGCATACATCGTGTCTAGAGAGACCATCTTCCACTTCGACTAGTAGTTCAAGTTTCTTCCCGAACTCGTCCTCACCTCTCGCGGACAGATTCAGTAAAGCAGTTGCCAGTTTGTCCAGTCGTGCCTTATGTTCTACTAGTAATGCGCTTTTCTCATCAGGAACTAGCGTAGTCCGGTAAAGTGAGAATGCATTATGTCGGATGAATGTCGTTACCAATGTGTCTAGGTTCGACTGAGAGCTCCATGGGATTCGAGGCGATGCGAACTCTTTGCGATAGATGTTGTCGATCTCAAAGATTGTTTTCTTATACACGAAGAGCATTGCATCCTTGGAGTTAAGCTGTAGGAAGCTATGGTGGTCGTCTCCAATCTGCCCGATGAATTCAATGTAGTAGTAAACAGCTTTCTGGCAATGGAATACGGTTAGTTCAAGATTGTTGGTGTAGAGATAGAGGGTGAGAAATACATGGCCGAGAGTTGCCATTCCCTGAGACACAACGTATTTGTAGTATGCAATGTTCCGCATGTGGATGTTGTCGCTGCACTGTACGAGGTAGTCGCCCGCTATGTTGAGGAACTTAGAGAAGGCCACGGACGAAGTCTCGGTGGCGTATTGTTTGTAGTTATCGATGTTCGTCAGAGATTGTGTCGCCATATACAGGAAGTCTATATGTTAGGTTTAAATGTTTTAACAGGATATAAGTATTTAAAGCTTGACACCGGCTAAGTTGTATAAATGGCAGCAAGCAGTGAGTCGCAGTACCATGCCCCTAGTTCGTCGTGCCTTCAGCACGCGGTTAAGCTGGCTGTGGTTGAAGACCGCCCCATGATGATGGACTATTGGACCGCTTCTCTAGAGAAAAAAGTCCTTATCGGCGTCAAAGATGGTGGGGAGAAACTTCTCGTGAAGAGCGAGGACGAGTATACCTCGCCCATTCAGAAAATATACAAGATAGAGACTGAGTTCATCATCGTCACGGAGAACTCCCTCTACCTCGTGCACCACGAAATCCCAACGAAGCGCATATCATGATCGGAGCAAGTTCGTGAACTCCACCGCGTTGCACACAGCAGCATACTTAATCTTCTGGCCCTCTACCGTGCATGTCCGGCTGCGAGGGTCGAAGAATGTGTTGTTGAACATTACGTAAGTCTCTGAGCTTTTCTGTGCGCGTAGAGCCTTACGAAGGGAGACCAATTGCGTTTCCGACAGTGCCCCCTTGTAGCCTCGCGCTCCATGCACTCGCAAGTAGTTGAACGCGGCCGTGCGCGGCGGCAGGTTCAGGCCGCCCGGCATGGTTCCCATCCATGAGGTCCCGGTTTTCTTCTGGATGTAGGTGCCTGCAACGCACCACTTCATTTTGCGGAATTCCCGATAAACCTCCGGTCGAAACCAGGTGTCGTTCCTGAACTCGAAAGCCACGTTCAAACCCTTGGGGACATACGCATGCATTGCCACGATCCGGTCCAAATTTACATCCGAGAAGCCAAATGAAGGAGGCAGTTGGAACAGAACCGCTCGCAGCCGTTTTCCCAGAGGAGAGATCCGCTCCCACAGTTTGTTCCAGGCCTCCTCCACATCTTTTAACCGCTTTATATGCGTGATGTACTTCGATGCCTTGATCACGAAAGAGACACGCCCGGGAAGCTCGCTCCAGTTGTTGACCACCTTGGCTGTAGGCAGGCTGTAGAACGTGCTATTTATCTCAATACAGTTGAGACACTCAAGAGACATCCATTGTGCACGAGATACCATGAAACCAGACGTACCGACCTGGTATTTATTGCTTTCGTTACGCGTCCTGCAACGCGTCTGGCTCCGCTTCCGCGAACTCGTTCTCTTCCTAGTCTTCATTTAACATAGACTGGGAAGAAATAATCATTTCAATTATCTGAAGGCAAGTATCATGAATACGTGCTGACTCACTCGTCGGCGTACTCCATGGCATACTTCAGTGTAAATAAACGCGCGTTCTCGTCGTGCTTGGGCTTGTCGTGTTTCAGAAGATCGGCTATCTCCGGCACGAGAGGATCGTCGGGGTTCGCATCGTCCATCAAGGAGCAAATGCTCAAGAGCAGCTTACTCACTGTGAGTGCCGGGCTCCACTGATCCTTAAGAATGTCGAGACAGATCCCTCCATTCGAATTAATGTTACAATGGTAGATCCTAGTTAGAAATTGCATCTTCGGTGGCTTGAAGGGATAGTCGCGGGGGAAGTCTATTCGCAGGTAGAAGACGCCACCATCGTAGGGGCTCCCCTCCGGCCCCATGATCGTTGCCTGCCACTTGAACATGTCATCGTCGACAGGGCCCGCAGAGCAATTCGCCGGTGGGCTTTGCTGGAGCTCCTTTAGCTCCTTCTGTATTCTGGATGCGGTTCCACCAGACATTGCAATCTGATATAGATCACGCTCGTTTCTTTATTAGGGTTTACGAGTAATGTTCATGGCCAGCAAGCAGCCACACCACATGCGCTGTCGCCGATCTTAACCCACTCGCTACGTCGAAAGGGCAACCATCGGTGCACGCCACTTTACTCAGAACGAGATAGACAATACACATCGCGATCTCTCGAAGACAGAATGCTAACTTACCTAGCCCACTCCACTCATCAGTAAAGCTGCACATCTCCGACGCTCCAGTGGTGAAGAAGTCGTTAGCATCCGCAACGCCTACGACAAGGCGGTGAAGTATATTGACTTCACTACCGGTAGAAAACATCCTTCCTAGTCTGCCATAGGTGGTCACTTGCACGAATAAAGTGCGAGCTGGACCTTCAAAGAGCTCAGGACGTACACCATCGATGTATCGTCCCTGGTATGCAATGGAGTCAGTGACTACGAACGGGATGTGGCTCGACCTAATGATTGTGTGAACAAGATGTTTGCGGCTCTTGTAGCGCGACACCGTCTTCCGACAACAATCCACCGTATCGTAGTAGCTTATATACAGCCTATCGTCGAGAAAAGAGAGATCATCGGACTCGATGTTGGTGCTCACAATTTCTCTGACCTGCTTCTTGTATATGCGCAGGTTGCGGTGCTTGTTGAAGTGCGCCGCCATTTCCACAAATAGCGCGTTCAGATCGGTCTTAGGCTTATCGAGCAGGTACCACAGCGCTAAGACCGAGCCAGCACTAACGCCGGACACTTTCTCCACGGTAGTCAAACCTCGGGCCTCCAGTTCCTTCACGTACATCCCGACCCCGAGTCCATAATATCCGTTGAAAGCGCCACCATCGAAGACTAGATTGAGAGCCGAAGGTACCTTCGCAGAGTTCGCATTCGGAACGATGGTCTTTATGAAAGAGCGCATGAGTTCGACCCCATCCATCTATTAACTGGTCACATGATTTGGTGCTGGAACGAACGCTAAATCATGTACTGACGTAGTCAAGGCCGTAGGTTAGAGCGGTATATGCCCCCGCAAAGGCCACGCTAGCGATAGCCGATCCCACAGTGGTCGGGTTCCCATCCTTGGAAAACAAAAACGGGAGTTTGTCGTATGCAAATTTGCGGATGATAGGCATCTGGAAGGCGAAGTATAGAATAGAGAGAATTATGGGCATCTGCAACATGTCCAGAGTGCGGTCGCCAGCATCATGGGCTTTCTGTTTCGCGGCGTGTTGACGCATGATCTCCTCGCTGGTAGGGCCAGCTCCGATATAGTCCGCACCTGCGGGAGGGACGTAATTAGCCCGAACTTGGGAATCATGGGTTAAATGGTCCTGGCTCTGAGGTACGTCTCTTTGCGGTAGTTGAAGTGCCCCGGTGGCAGACGCTGTCTGTATGCTGGTGACCAGAGCATTCATGTCCTTGGTGTCGCGCTCGCGCTCATCCTGTAGTTTCGCTGCGGGATTCTCCACCACAACGTTCTTTTCCGTCGTGTGCAGTTGCACGGGCTCGCCATCGATTGGCAACGCTGGTAGATCCGCTAGATCGGTAGTCCCCGGTGAACTCATATCTAATATGCCGGCTTACTAAATAAACGATCATACTTACGCGAACTCTATGATTTTCTTCTCGGCACTGCAAGGGACCGGACTCTCTTTGAAACGGTAGCATCGTCCGTTGTATTTGTACGTGTTCTCCGTAACTTCCTTCATCGGAGGGGCTTCGAAAACTAGACAGTCTCGCGAGTTACATACTCTTCGGAATATGCTAGCAAGACCGATCCCTAGAATAACCGAGATGACAATGCGTCCCACTCTTGTATCTACCGCTTTCAGAAGGTTTCCAAGCATGTATAATAAACCCCTAGATTAGTTTTGCATGGGTATGTTCTTGATAAGCGATGAATTCTCCGGACATTGAGTAGCCACAGGGTCGAATCGAAAGCAGACACCAGCTCTGTCCCTGTACTGTACCTTATCTGCATTGTCCGGAGTTGGATAGACGTGGATAACGCCATGTGTGGGGGCCGATAGGTAGACAAAGACTAGCCCTACCGCCAAACTAACTAGAAAAGCTGGAAAGCTGATAAACCGTAGCATATATATAGTCCAGTAAATCTTTACGCCCCCAGTGCGTCTAAGTTAATGAGTAGATTCCCGAGCGTGTAAGGTTCCTCAACCAGCCGGAGCGAGTCGTCGGAATCTCTTACGACATCGACTTCTGCGTACTGCAGTTCTCTACGGCGAGAGACCAGAGGGCTGATTCGAGTGATGTATAGCTCCACCATGTCCGTGACCAGACCCGGTTGAGGGGCGGTGCGGAATCTCTCGACCAGTGACCCTAGCTCTTCGGTTAGGGTGAACAACTGAGCATCTAGATCCTGTATAGTTTGTTGGTTCTTGACATTGTTCACAACCGTCAGATATGATTCGGTAAGGATCTCGATAGGCTTCGAGTATTGAGATATTTCCTCTTTCAATCTATTGAATCTCTCCAGCGAAGTCGCCTCGTCTGCATAGTTGAAAAGTAGGTCTAATTTCGTGCGAATTATATCTACCTTGCCTTTCTCCAGTTCTTCTTCGAAAGTCTTGCGCACATTTCGCACGTCCGCGAACTCTCCGCGACTAATTTCAATATTCAGGTCGCAGGGAGCACCGCGGTTCCCGCAGACCGCCCGGAGTGTATGATCGCTCGTTGAGAATATGGTTCCGCCTTCTTTCTTGCAGTTGACACACTGCTTCTTAATCAGTCTGACCCTTTCCCGCTTTTCTCTCACCGTCAAGCTTGGATCTCGCAGAACTCGCATTTTCTGCCGCTGGATCTTATCCTCGTACTTCTGTTTAAGTTTGTAGTAAGCTTTGATTCTACCGTCCAAATCCTCTGGCATGCTCGCTATATACCTTAATCACACATTTTTCCGGTTAAGGATGCCAAGCTCAGGATGGTCATTCCACGTCGGAAGGTTCGTAATCATACCAGGCCTCACACGCTCCTTCATCGTGGCGAGCGTCTGGAGCTTCGTGAAGATATACTCTTTCTTCTCTCGGTTTTTCAGAGCCTGTTCCTGTGGTGTGATTCTTCCTTTATATCGCCAGTACAGAATGCCAGCTACCGTGACTACGAAACCTGCTAGCATGGCTATGTTGAATAACATACTCGTGAAGCCGTCGCGATATTTATGGTAATCGCGCAACGACTTGCCCACGAAGCTTCGGACTCCTGGTTCCGTTAACTTGGGAGCACCGTCCATAGGGAATGCTGCTATAATTCGAAATAAATTTGTGCACATTATCTATAAATGAGCACAGATGATGGTTCGAGCAGCAGCGTACCGGGCCCCCAAATGGCCATGCTCTGGTTCTTCATAGTGACGACACTCTACCTTCCTGTCAAGTACATGTACTCCGGTGCAGGCAGCTCGACGTTAGTATACTTCGCGATCTATCTGTTGATGGTCATAGTGGGCGAGTACTTCATAAATCTGGGAACAACCTCTGCGATGTGCGGCAGCACGCAGTGGGGGACCGCCATAAGTGTGACTGTTATTCCATGGTTAGTTATTTTCGGTCTCCTCAACGTCATGCTCAAGATATTCCCAGGATGGCTCACACCCTTCTCCAACACCATTGGCTACGCGATCACGAAAATGATGGGTGCGGGAGACCTGTTCGCGAAGATTCTCCAAGACGAAGACATGGACGAATTGCCTCCCGAGACTCAAAAGACTTTAGCGCGCATATACTCTGACAAATCTCTTATGATCAACGAAATCCCCGGTACAGTCAGTGGGTTCGCGGAGTTCTGGCGGCGTTTAAGCCCCTTGATGAATGCAGATGCGCCACCAGCGGATAGCGACGCCGAGGTCGAGGAAATGCTCGTGTATAAGGAGACACCAGAGGGTGAGGCGCCGGTCGAACAAACCCTTGCCTATCAGCTGTACAGCTACGTCCGCTTGAAGAACATAATATCCGAGTACATATGGTACATGCTGACAGGAGCACTAGTAACGTCGGTCGGGTACAACTACATCATCGGCGCGGGATGCGAACTCTCCGCGGCAGAGATGCAACAGCGACATGATGAGTACATGGACAAAGAAGCCGAGCTCGCTAAGGCACAGGAACGCACGACCACACGCGTGTATAGGAGCTCTGATTAATAATTGAGACGTGGTGCTGCAACGTAGTACATGACTCCGAAGTATGATAGGATTCCAATCACTATGGCAAGAAGCCACGCCGGAACAACTGTCTTTCTTGATTGACCTACTCCGAACTCCCGTAGGCTTCCGTCGGTGTTATACAAGAAGCTAGGTTTGTAGGCAATTACTGTTGAGTAAACGATAAGGAAACCGACTATCGCGAAAGAGGTCATGTGTTTTCGAATGAATGCTCGATTCATATAATAACCAGCTATATATTATTCTAAAGCCATGTCTTCGCGTGAGAGATAGTCGCAACCATGTGTTGATCGTAACAAAACATGGTTCAGTACATTTCATCGCCGTCCATATCACCATGGTCATCCTCCTCACCAACGTACATTCCAAGGTCCATGGCTTCTGCCTCTATGCGCTCGGCCTCAGCCTGCTCGGCAATGGCATCCATCGCGAATATGTCCCTGTTCATGTCGGTGACTAGGTTACTTTGCCCGAGACGAAGCTCCACCAGAGCCTGTTTCTCCATTGCTTCACGCTCTGCATCATAAGTCTCAGCTTGGTACGTTCTAAAACCTTTCTGCTGCCCCACTCCCCACATCCCCAGCTTGTGGTTCTTGAAGAGGTTTTCTACCTCTCTTTCCTCGTCCGACATTTCTTTTAAGTAGGACGTGATATTGTCCTTTTCTTTCTCCTTGCTTCTTAGAATGCGTTCCATTAGTCCCTCATAACTGTAGTCAATTGCGCCCAGGTCTCCTTGATCACTGCACGTCATTTTGACGAGTGCGGCCACCAACCCGCTCAGTTTCTGCGCCATAACAAGCCGTTCACCTGCAACGATCTCGACCTCGGTGATATTGCCGGTGTCTGCCTCCGCGACCTGAACCGAGGTCATCACGTCCTCGGTGGACATTTGGACCGGTCGCACTACGGTTCTTACAATCGCATCCATGTCTTCGATAACCCGCATGTACTCGAACAATGCACTCGTGAAGTAGAACCTGAAGAGGAGAGAACACATTCTCTCCCCAAATATCGAGAAGTAGACAGTTTCTCCTTGTCTCAGAGGCAGTTCGAAGTAGGTCAATTCGGAAAGAGCCTGTAGAGGGCGTACACTGAGGATGACGCGCTCGATAGCGCCGGCTATCTCAGGATCTCCGTAGAACTCCGCTAGTGGGGCATAGTATCTCCTCACGAACTCCTTTATATCCGCAGTGTGCCTCTCGGACAGCTTCCAGTGGCGAGGGACAGGGATGCTCGTGTAGTCGACCTCGTTCAACACTGTAGAGGGTAGAACGCGACTTATTTGTCGCACGGTCCTCCTCATGAAATTCACCATCCTGATTGGTTCGTTGCCCGTGGCAGTGAATGCGTGTAGACGGTCCAGACTGGCCTCGAATGAACGCGACAATTGCGTAGACGCATTCTGGGCCACGAAACCACGCAGCTCCGCTGACATTCGTGCAGTGGTCGTATCCAGGTAGTTCTTCAGGGTCCTTATTTCAGGCGTGTCTTCCGTTAGTACGGGGAGACTGCTCGGTACTTGAGGGATAGAGCCCAGGGCCTCAACGAGCGCGACCCGGAAGCGAGCAGGAACGGCCTCACCGTCCTCCATCTCGGCCGCTTCGAGAACGTCCAGAATGGTTTGGACATTACTCCAAATCGGACGTTGGAGATCTAGGTGCACCAGGTTCTGACGGTTGACAATTGCCATAAGTTCGTCCAATGATCCAATAGAGTACATCCTACCCTCGGCTTTTAGATTCTTGATCTTCTGGTCTATAGAGTCCTGGACGTCGAAACTGGCTGGTTTGCCCATGCACACAGCTCGCAGTGGCTCGCTAATCGGGATATGACTGTTGTACTTGCAATAAACGATGAAGGCCCTGTAGATTGTTTCCTCCGAAAACTCGGGCGATAGTTTGGGGTACCGGAACTTCGTGTCCGCAGGGTCGAAGAGTATCGCCGCTCGTGCCATCGCGCCTAGATCGTCCAGAACGTTGCTCAAGTTCGCAACTATGTCGTTATACTGTGCAATTTTGGGATCCTTGGTCGTGAAGTACCTAAGGGTGTTCGGGTCCCCGTCATCACAGCAAGAGTTCTCGAGAAACGGTTCTCCCACCGAGTTAGAGAGAATCGCAGAGCCTTTCGAAACAACTCCCTGAATGGCTTCCTGGATGGCGAGTGCGTAGAATATGATCTTGGAGCGCATGACGTCGATTTTCTCGAATTGTGCCTGTGATCCTCTCTGTAGATTTTGCGCGAGGCTATCGGTGAACTCCCTTGAAACATTAGTTAGCCCCTGAACTTTTACTGGGACCAACGCTGGAAGAAAGTTAATCCACGTTCTCATATCATGCTCGACGGGCACCGCACCTGTCTCCACTTGCGTCAAGTAAGTGAGTTTCTCCTTTATGCGCTCCTGAACCTCCCCTGTCTTAAGTATGATCTTAGAAAGTGTTGCCTCCATCTTCTTAGCAATACCACTCTCGGAGGTTCGGCGTATGGCGCTCCACGGTTCCACTGAACTTTTAATTTTGTTCGCCACGCACGCAATGTAGACGAGACCACTCTTGTCTTCGCTCCCATCAAGAGGAAACCCGGTATTTTTGAAGAGGGATCCACGCTTGCATCCCGGATGTGTTTTCCTGGTTATTAGAGACGGTATGCTGGTTTGGATCGCAATCAGGATGTAGCAAAGTGTGATAATCAGCAATGAGGCGTCGTACGCTGTCTCAAATGAGTCCATCTTCTTCTTGCCCATGCGCTCTGCAGCCTCAACCGCCTTTTGGTACGCCTCTCGAGCTGGCATTGAACGCGCGAGGGAGGATATAGTTGCCCGCATAATGAATGAAAGGCTCTCGGACAGATCGATACCTAGGAATCCCGCCATGGCTCGAACTACATTCGCAACCTTCTCGGCCTCAACACTCTGGTACTCTTGTGGAGGTGGGCCCCCCTTCATGATGGATTCTCCCAGGTCTACTTCCAGTACGTCGCGGCCGACAGCCGATGCTCCGAAAGTCTCTTCCTCGCTGTTGAAGCCGATAGCCATGATAGTGTATCCGCTGTGCTTATCCACCCACGAGTCTCCATCGTCGCTGATCGTCCCTTGTTCCTTACATATGTCTGCAAGAGTCTGGATATAGTCTCCTCGTTCGTTGAAC
>CERX01148270.1_pt1 | contig 12154 bp, 12 predicted proteins | sample 350251 | NCBI WGS metagenome assembly CERX01 (sample SAMEA2621044, study PRJEB7988) | marine metagenome | biome: marine biome (ENVO:00000447); feature: deep chlorophyll maximum layer (ENVO:xxxxxxxx); material: "saline water (ENVO:00002010), including plankton (ENVO:xxxxxxxx)" | depth 50 m
GCCAAAGCCCGCACCCTGCGCCTGGCCGACGGCCCGGACGAAGTGCATCTGAATGCCATCGCCAAAATGGAAATGAGCCAGTACCTCTGATCCATTCGCACCACAACAGGCCGAGCTCATGCTCGGCCTTTTTTTGGAGAACACCATGAGCAAGCTGTTTGATCTGACCGGCAAGGTCGCCATCATCACCGGCTCGACCAAGGGCATCGGCAAGTCGATTGCCGAGGAATACGCCAAGGCTGGCGCCAAGGTCGTCATTTCCAGCCGCAAGGCGGATGTCTGCCAGCAAGTTGCCGATGAACTGCGCGCGCAGGGTTTCGACGCCCTGCCAGTGGCTTGCCACGTTGGCGACAAAGCGCAGCTGCAAAATCTGGTCGACCAGACCCTCGAAGCCTTCGGCCGCATCGACATACTGGTCTGCAACGCCGCCACCAACCCGGTCTACGGCCCGACCCACAAGGTCAGCGACGATGCCTTCGACAAGATCATGGGTACCAACGTCAAGGGCACGTTCTGGCTCTGCAACATGGTCATCCCGCACATGGTCGAGCAAGGCGGCGGTTCCATCGTGCTGCTGTCGAGCATTGCCGGCCTGCGCGCCAGCGCCAACATCGGCGTCTACGGCATGTCCAAGGCGGCTGAAGCGGGCCTGGCTCGTAACCTGTCGCTGGAATGGGGGCCGCAAGGCATCCGCGTCAACAGCATCGCACCGGGCCTGATCCGCACCGATTTTGCCCAGGCGCTGCTGGAAGATCCGGACCGCCTGCGCAAGGTAGAAGAGAAGCTGCCGTTGCGCCGCGTCGGCGAGCCGGTGGATATCGCCGGGGTCGCGCTATTCCTGGCCTCCAGCGCCTCAGCCTATGTCACAGGGCAGACTATCGTTGCCGATGGAGGCGATACCATTGCCTGATAACACCTGATTCATCAGGCTGTTCAATACGCCAGGGATCGCCCTGGCGTGTTATTTTCCCGTACTTGACCCTTCAGAACCATCAACAACAGGATCTTCAAAGATGAGCGGAGCGACCCTGATTGACGTATTGCCTGCCCACCAGTTTGACGAGGCAAAACTCGCCAACTACCTGCAGGACTACCTTCCGGGAGCCAACCAGGGCATCAAGGTAAAGCAGTTCCAGGGTGGCCAGTCCAACCCGACCTTCCTGCTGGACATCGCCGGCAAGCGCTACGTACTGCGCAAGAAGCCGCCGGGAAAACTGCTGCCCTCCGCGCACATGGTCGAGCGCGAATACCAGGTGATCAACGCCCTGGGCCAGACCGACGTTCCCGTCCCCACTGCCCGCCTGCTGTGTGAAGACCCAGAGATCATCGGCACCGCGTTCTACGTCATGGATTACGTTGAAGGCCGCGTCTACTCCCAGCCGCTGCTGGCCGAGGTCGCGCAGGAAGAGCGCATGCCGATCTATCAGTCCATGATTGAAACCATGGCCAAGATGCACAACGCCGACTGGAAGGCCATTGGCCTGGAAGGCTACGGCAAGCCCGACAACTACATTGCCCGCCAGGTGAAACGCTGGGGCGGCCAGTTTGAAGCCAGCCGCACCCACGACATGCCGTCGATGGACGCACTGATGAAATGGCTGCCAGAGAACATCCCGGCGGACCAGAGCACCACCATCGCCCACGGCGACTTCCGCATCGGCAACCTGATGCTGCACCCAACCGAGTCCAAAGTAGTTTCCATCCTTGACTGGGAGCTGGCCACCCTGGGCCATCCGCTGTCGGACCTGGCTTACTGCTGCCTGCCCTACCACATGCCGGTCAACGTTGACGGCGCCAAGGGTATGGTCGGGGCCGATCTGAAGTCACTCGGGCTGCCGGAAGAGCAGCAACTGCTGGACTGGTACTGCCAGTACACCGGCCGCACCGACGTACCCAACTGGAACTTCTACATCGCCTTCTCGCTGTTCCGCCTGGCGGCCATTGTGCAGGGTGTTTACCACCGCGCATTGCAGGGCAACGCCAGCAACGCCGACGCACTGGAAGTCGGCAAGCGCGCCAGCCTGCTGGCTGATCGCGGCTGGGAAATAGCCCAGAAGTAAGACCACACGGGGCAGCCGCAAGCTGCCCCGTTGCGTATCTAAAGACAAAAAAGGATTGCCCATGAGCAAACCCGTCAAGCGCGTGCTGCTGACCAACGACGACGGCTGGCGCGGCCCGGGCCTGCAAGTGCTCGAAGAGATCGCCAACGCCATCGCCGAAGAGGTATGGATCGTCTCCCCCGATCTGGACCAGAGCGGCGTCTCCATGTCCATTTCCGTCCACCACCCGCTGCGCGTTCACCAGTTTGAAGAGCGCCGTTTCAGCGTCAGCGGCACCCCCAGCGACTGCGTCCTGCTGGGCGTAGCCGAGCTGCTGCCGGTCAAGCCTGATCTGGTGCTGTCTGGCGTCAACAACGGCGCCAACATCAGCGACTCGGTTGCCTACTCCGGTACCATCGGCGGCGCGCTGACCGGCACTCTGCTGGGCATTCCGGCCATTGCCCTGAGTCAGGCCTATATCCCCGGCAACGACGTCTACTGGGAAACCTCCCGCCACTACGGCGCCAAGCTGGTTCGCCAACTGCTGGACGCCGGCTGGCCGGAAGACTGCGCCATGAACATCAACTTCCCGGCACGCCCACCGGAAGAGGTACGCGGTGTCGCCATCTGCCGCCCGCAACGCGGCAGCATCGGCGGCGTGAACATCGAACGCCGGGAAGACACCCGCGGCGTGCCCTACTACTGGCTCGGCTTTCAACGCCAGACCGAACGCATCACCGGCCGCCAGACCGACGTCGGCGCCCTGCGCGACGGCCTGATCGCCCTGTCACCGGTCCGCTTCGAACGCGACATCGCCAGCAGCTGGCAAGTCGACACCAGCAACATGGCCGACCAGCTGGGTATTGATCAGAACGGCGACAACGATACCGCGGCGGATGATCCGAGTATTAGTCATTAACCCTAGGGGAGCTGGAAGCCGGAAGCTGGAAGGCGCCGGCCCGCGGCGACAGCAAAGATAGATGCACAACCAAAGCATTGCACCGGCCCCGCACACCAAACCAGCTACTTTCGCTAACATCCGGCTTCAAGCTTCCAGCTGCCCTTCAAAGAGGACTTTGATATGCAACGCTTCGACAACAGAATTGCCCTGATCACCGGCGCCGGCAGCGGCATCGGCCGCGCTACTGCCATCCGTCTGGCCAGCGAAGGTGCACGCCTGATGCTGGTTGATCGCAACGCCGAAGGTCTGGAGCAGACCATCAGTGAGCTGCCGGCCGGCACTGACGTGCTGCACCGCGAGCTGGACGTGGGTGACGAAGCTGCAGTGGAGAAATGCGTAGCCGATACCATCGCCCACTACGGCCGCCTGGACGTGCTCTGCAACAACGCCGGCATCGCCGGTGGTGACTACAGCATCGCCACCGATCAAAGCCTGGAAACCTGGCAGAAGATCATCAACGTCAACCTGTTTGGCGTCATGCTATTCACCAAATACGCCTCGCGCCAGATGCGTGAACAAAACGGCGGCGCAATCGTCAACACCGCCTCGGTGGCAGGCATCCGCTCCGGTGCCGGTGGCAACGCCTACAGCGCCTCCAAGGCCGGCGTGATCAACTTCACCATGACCGCCGCCTGCGATCTGGGCCAGTGGAACATCCGCGTCAACGCGGTCTGCCCCGGCCTGATCGAAACCGGCATGACGGCACCCGTGTTTCAGTACGCCCGTGAGAACAACAAGGAAGACAAGCTCGGCACCCGTTGCGAGCTGCGCCGTTATGGTCGTCCGGCCGAGATTGCCGGTGCCATCGCCTTCCTCGCCAGCGACGATGCCAGTTACGTCACCGGCCAGGCATTGGCAGTAGACGGTGGCAACACCGCCTCGCTCAACCTGCCCGGCATGAAGTTCTAAGCCTATCTGCGCCCCCGTCGCTCGGCGGGGGCCGCTTGAGCCAGCTTCTCCCTTGCGCCATCATGGCCGGACGCTTTCAACCACCGGCTAGCTCCATGCTTTCCCCATCCCCCACACCGCCATCTGTGAGCTGCAGCCATGCAGGGCCTGCTTGACCTCGGCGCGCCTGAGGCGCCACAACGTCAGCAGATCGGCCCGGATGCCTGGCTGCTTAAAGGCTTTGCCCTGAAGGATGCAGACGCGCTGCTGGCTGCCATTGAGCAGGTCGCCACGCAAGCGCCCTTCCGCCATCAGGTCACCCCCGGCGGCTATCAAATGTCCGCCGCCATGAGCAGCTGCGGCGCCTACGGCTGGGTAACTGACCGCCACGGCTATCGCTACAGCGCCCTCGACCCGCACAGCAGTCAGCCCTGGCCCGCCATGCCCGCGCTATTTGGCGAGCTGGCCGAACGCGCCGCCCGCAGCGCGGGCTTTGCCCGGTTTGAGCCGGAAGCCTGTCTGATCAACCGCTACACCACCGGCGCGCGCATGGGCCTGCATCAGGACAAGGACGAACAGGACTTCAACGCTCCCATCGTCTCCATTTCCCTGGGTGCGCCTATCACCTTCCTGTTCGGCGGCGCCAACCGCAGCGACCAGACCAGCCGCTGGCTGCTTGAACACGGCGATGTAGTGGTCTGGGGTGGCGAGAGTCGATTGCACTTTCACGGCGTCACCCCGCTGGGCAAAAAGGCCAGCCACTCGCAAACAGGCGCGGTAAGGTACAACCTGACGCTCAGGAAGGTGCGCTGACAGACGGGCTGGGTGGTTCGTATGATGTGGTTTCTGGATTGGAGTTAACGGCGAGATAACAGGTAACGCCCGCAGCACGCGCGGCTTTGTAGTGAAGGCAAAGCCGGAACGGAAAAGCCGTCGCTGTGCCTGCGCTTGTTAACTGTTTTGCTCTCTAATAGTTGCTAGCTTTTGACACACAGAATAATACAAAGACTTTTTCATACCAGGCTCACTTCCTTTCGGTGGAAACCACGATCCCCCTGAATCAATAGCGGACAAAAAGCAAAGTGAATTAATTGCCGCAACTGTTTTATAGAAGTTAATTGGCTTGCCGTAGTCTGAATCGGCATACGCAGCATGTGTGATACCGTGCCTGTTAGTATTGTCGTCATGTGGATATTGGGTAGAGTCGGCATACAATTTTTTTGTTGCGAACTGCTCGAACGAGTCAATCATCGATGGGGGTGTACGAATTTTTGTGTAACCGGCTAATGAGCGACACTGTCGCTCCGAACCGGAGACACGATGAGCAAGAAACTACATCCCATCACCGACGAGCTGCTGGATCAGCTCTTGGCCAACTATCAAAAACCTGAAGACCTGATTGGTGCTGAAGGCATCCTCAAGCAGCTGACCAAAAAGCTGGTTGAGCGTGCGCTGGATGCCGAGTTGACTCACCATCTGGGGCACGACAAGCATCAGCCGGTCGGTAACTCGTCTGGCAATACCCGCAACGGCTTTAGCCGCAAGAAGCTCAAGGGCGAGTTCGGCGAGCTGCCCATTGAGATACCGCGTGATCGGCATGGCACCTTCGAACCGCAGATCGTCGAGAAGCACCAGACCCGCTGGGTGGGGTTCGACGACAAGATTCTTTCGCTGTACGCACGGGGCATGACCGTGCGCGAGATTCAGGCACACCTACAGGAGATGTATGGCGCCGAGGTATCGCCCAGTCTGATCTCCTCGGTGACCGATGCCGTAACCGATGAGGTGAAGGCCTGGCAGTCACGGCCGCTCGACGCGGTCTATCCCATCGTCTACCTCGACTGCATCCACACCAAGGTGCGTGAGGGTGCCGTGCGGGTGAAGGCGGTTTACCTGGCGCTGGGCATCAACCTGGCCGGGGAGAAGGAAATCCTCGGGCTATGGATCGCCCAGAGCGAGGGTGCCAAGTTCTGGTTGCAGGTGGTGACCGAGTTGCGCAACCGTGGCGTGCAGGACATCTTCATCGCCTGCGTGGATGGCCTGAAGGGCTTCCCCGAGGCCATCGAGGCGGTCTTCCCGCACACCAGCGTGCAACTGTGCATCGTGCATATGGTCAGGCACAGCCTGAACTACGTCTCTTGGAAACGGCGCGGCGAGGTAGCGGCTGACCTGAAGCGGATTTACCAGTCCAGCACGGCGGACGAGGCTGAGCTGCGCCTTGGCGAGTTCGAAACCAAATGGGATGACGACTACCTGCCAATTGGTCAGTCCTGGCGGCGCAACTGGGCTCGGATCACGCCGTTCTTCGACTTCCCACCGGAGATCCGCAAAGTGATCTATACCACCAACGCCATTGAGTCGGTGAACATGAGTTTGCGCAAGATAACCAAGAACCGCGGCTCGTTCCCCAGCGACGAGGCGCTGCTGAAACTGTTCTATCTGGCGCTACGCAACATCAGCAAGAAATGGACGATGCCGATCCGTGACTGGAAAGCGGCACTGACACGCTTTACGATCAGCTACGAAGGCAGGCTGCCACAGTAGTAACCCCATCCCCGGTTACACAGAATTCTGCACACCCTCGAGTCGGGACCGGCACGTAACTTCTACCTGACCGGTGCGAAGGAACTGCGTGATGGCGTAGAACAAGCCCCCACTCCCAACACCAGTTCACCAGACATCATCCGCGGCATGACCCCGGGCATGCTCTTCGACTATCTGGCTGTGCGCCTCAACCCTGAGAAAGCTGATGGCAAGGACCTGACTCTGAACCTGCGCTTCACTGACCTTGAACAGGACTATGCGTTAACGGTCAAGAACAGCGTGTTGAACTACAAAGCTGAGGCGGCAGAAGAACCCGACGTCAGCCTGACCATCAGCAAGGCCGATCTGGATGACATCCAGCTGGGTCTCGCCACCCTCGAAGAACAGGTCGCCAATGGCAAGCTGAAGATCGAGGGACGTCAGGAAGCCTTCAGCGAGTTCCTCGGCATGCTGGACACGTTCGAGTTCTGGTTCGAAATGGTAGCCCCTTGATGGTGTCTGCAAAAAACCTGCGTGCTGCACTGCTGACGAGCCTTTGGCTCGCCAGCAGTGCGGTCGTAGCCTGCAGCTATGATGGGCGGCCGCAGGATCTTAAGGCAGCCCACCCGCAATCAATGTCTGTGGCTCTTGCCATTCATCAGTCATACCAAGACGGCATTGTGAATCGGCCTGCGCCGTTGATGGGCGGTTTTGGTATGCGTCGTGCTCAGCATCATCTGAGCCGGCTGGCCGAGGCCATTCCTGCAACTAACGACGTGCCTGCATTTACGCTCTTGCTGGTAGAGCCTGGACTGTGGAGCCGTTACGGCGAGCAGTTGGAGATGCATATCTCACCGGACTCAGGTGAGGTTGCGGTGATTACCGGCGAAGGGCCGCTTCTGGCAATGTCAAAGGGAGCGCTGGATTTTGATCAGGCGCTTGAGCGCGGCTTACTTCGCGTAGAGGGCGAGGAGCAAGATAGAGCGCGGGTTATTCAGGGGCTTAGAGCGGCAGCCGCGCTCATGGCCAACCCTGAAAAATCTGACTCTGTGGCTCTGCGCTAGCACAAGTAGGTCGTGTGATAGGCTAAAGCAGCAAAGCCGGGCGATCAGCCCGGCTTTTTTGTAGGCTGCGCCCCAATCATCACGTAGCCAAGATTCCAGGCCTACTCAGCCGTGTGTCAACCGTCTGAGGAATTTATAACCGCGCACCTTAGCTCTCCCCGGGTGAGCGACAAGAGTTGCTCCTGCAATGCATCAGCTGCGGTAGCGGGCAAACTCACTTGCAAGCACACCGTCTCAGCGTGGTTTACCTCAATTAGCTCTCCCCCAAGCTCGGCAATCAAATTGCGCGCTATGCCTTCATGGGCGTAGGCCAGCTCGCACGAGAGCATTTGAGTGGGAATGTATTCGACTTTCTCCGCCTGCAAAAGCGCCTGGGCGACGGCATCGGTGTAGGCTCGCACCAGGCCGCCAGCGCCCAGTTTGACGCCACCGAAGTAGCGCACCACGGTGGCGAGCACGCCGTCGAGCTGCTGATGGCGCAACACATCCAGCATCGGCCGCCCTGCGGTGCCCGAGGGCTCACCGTCGTCTACTGCGGCGCTATGCCCGCCCGCCAGCAGCGCCCAGCACACATGGGCACAGCCCGGATGCTCTGCGCGTAACTGATTCACGCGTGCCTGCGCGGCGGCGCGGTCGGCAACGGGTTCAACGCAGGCAAGAAAGCGGCTTTTGCGGATTTCCAGCGAGCTGGTAACGGGGTGGGCAAGGCTGTACATGCCGCAAGGATAACCCGGCGGCGGTAGCGTAGTCAGTGTCTGGCAACGAACACGGGCGCGAACATGCCTGTGGCTTTGTCCGCCCTACCGCCCCTTGCCTGTTGTTGGCTTATCGCGCGTCGCTCGATTGGGTTTGCTGCCCCGGGTGACACCCCCAGAAGCTTTGCTGCTTGCCTTATAGCCGGGCGCTGGCTCTGCCATATGCGGTTGCGGCGCCAGTGCCATGCTGGTCTGTCCGGGCGCTGGCGCTTTCATGAGGCCAAGACGCAAACCAAACTTGCGCAGAATGGCATCGAGCGTGTTGAGGGTCGGATTAGCCTTGTCCGTTTCCAACTGGTACAAAGCTCGCGTAGACATGCTGCACATCTTGGCGAACGTTTCCTGATCAAAACCTGTTACCTCCAAGCGCAACCTGCGGATCGCCACGCCAAGAGTGATGTCGCCTGCGGCGTGCTGCAGCATGATCTCGTCAATCAGTTGCCTGCGCTGTTCTCCGCTATTGGTGCTCATAGCAACTCCCATTGCCGTAGGTGCTTGTCCAAGTCATTCACCGGCAGCCTCTCGTTCTGGCGGACATCCAACGGCATCTGTACGAGCATGTCAGGCAGCGCTCTGAACTCCCTGGCAGCCTCACGTATGCGCTCATAGAGTTCATCCGGGGCGTACCAGCGTGCAAACTTTGCACAGGCCTCTCTCCAAGCCGGACTTCCTCGCTTTTCGGCTTCCCACTTCGTTGCCCTGGTGATGCCTTCTGCATCCAACACCATCGGGGCCAAATCGTAAATCGGAGCCAAATCAAACCTGCCAGCATGGCGGAATACGGCGATATTGCGACCGTGGTTATCGCTGTTGCCCAAGATGCGGTTGAGCAGATCACGACGGATGTATTCAAAAATCAGCTCTGGCACCTCCGTATCTTGTCCGCTTGCGCACCAGAGCTCAATTAGCCGCGCCAACACAACTTCATGCTGAAGCCTGGCGCCCGGCTCAGTGTTACCCAGCAGGGAGTACACCGACTCAACCGGGATGCGTTCCACTCCTCCAGCCCGCACAAAGCGGTCAAAACGGGGCATCCATAGGCTTGGCTTCTCGGCCTCTTCCAGGCTTAAACCGACAGTGGGTACGGTGCTCAAGCCCAACCGAGCGACGGCGTTATAGTAATGATATTCAGCGCGGAGAATGTTCTTGTCGTTCTCCGTCACCTTATTGCGCGCAAACTTGACCAGCCAGTGCGCCTGCGCGAGTTTGTCATCGAGCATGGCGTCGGCGTAAAACTGGCCGTCGCAGCCCTCTACCAGCAACAACTTTGGCGCCTCCCCCTGCGCCCCCGTCGCGCCGCCCAAGGCTGCGCCAGCTTCGTAGGCGTACTCAAGAAAGTCATTGCTGCGCTCAACAATGTCCTGACGAGCAAATGCCTCGCTCCCCGTATTCTCCAAGGCCTCTGCGGACTCCTTTACCCGCAAGTTGCCGATAGCCGAGGGTGTACATCGGCCAAGCAGAAACCAATCAGTATCGACGCCATCGGGCTTTTCATCATGAAAACGTTTGAGCAGCGACCTTTTGGCATGACCTGCTGGAATGATGTCGTAAACAAAGGCCGGTAAGCCTTTGCTATCCACCGGATTCCAGCTGACAGGCAAGTTAACGCTAACGGCATATTCGAAGATGCTATCGGTCGCCTCAACAAATTCTCCCAAATAGGTAGTTTTGTAGGAGGCGGTCATGCGTACATCCGCAATAGAGCCCGGATTAGATAGGCTCAATTCCAAGGCATCGTGCCATTGGCCGTTGGCATGGGTTTGTATCGTCAGGGCTTGGTACATTGCGGCAACCACAATCGGAACTAAGATGCTGAAAGACTATGCCATAACCCTAAAACCAGCAATATAAATCTTATAGAACGCACAAAACCGAAAAAATCAGCACTTTAATACTGATTCACCCTCGAAAGCGACTCCTACGCAGAGCATGAGAGCGATCGGCAGCGCGCCGGCGTGGCTCCTGCGCCCATAAAAAAGCCGGGCACAAGGCCCGGCTTTTCAGTGCAGCAACCAGATCAGAAGCAATCCAGCGGCATGTCCAGCGTGGTACGGTCGGCGCTGCGTAGCACCTCTGCCAGCGCCAGCGGCTTGGGCAGCTCGTAACGCAGGAAGTAGTCGCAGGCGTTGAGCTTGCCTTGGTAGAAGCTCGCCGGGCGCTCGCCGCCGTTCTGCAGACCACGCAGAGCAGCTTGCGCCTGACGCAGCCAGAGCCAGCCGACAACCAGATGGCCGAAGCACTCCATGTACAGGTAGGCGTTGGCCAGCGCGCGATCGGGTTCGCTCTTCTTCACCGCCTGCAGGGCTTCAGTCACGCCTTCGACGGTGCTCAGCGCAGCGCTCAGCAGCTCGGCGTTGGCCTTCAGCTCAGCGACACTTGCACACTCGTCCAGCGTGGCGCGGATGCGGGTCAGCAGACTCTGGTAGAAACGGCCACCGGCCATGGTGACCTTACGGCCCAGTAGGTCCTGACCCTGAATGCCGTGGGTGCCTTCATGGATCGGGTTCAGGCGGTTGTCGCGGTAGAACTGCTCAACCGGGTACTCACGGGTGTAGCCGTAGCCACCGTGTACCTGAATCGCCAGGCTGTTGGCTTCCAGACAGAACTGCGACGGCCAGGATTTGACGATGGGCGTCAGCAGGTCGAGCAGGCCAGCGGCCTCTTCACGCACAGCGGCGTCCGGCGAGTGCTTCTTCTCGTCGACCAGCGTCGAGGAAAACAGGCACAGCGACAGACCGCCTTCGACGAAGGCTTTCTGCGCGAGAAGCAGACGACGGATGTCGGCGTGCTGAACCAGCGGAATCATCGGGGTGTTCGGGTCACGCTCTGCCATGCCACGGCCCTGGGTACGCTCACGGGCGTATTCCAGTGCGTGCAGGTAACCCGTGTAACCCAGCATGACCGAACCCAGACCCACACCGATGCGCGCCTCGTTCATCATGTGGAACATGCCGGCCAGGCCGTTGTGCGGCTCGCCGACCAGGTAACCAACCGCTCCGCCCTTCTCACCGAAGTTGAGCATGGTGGAGGTGGTGCCACGGTAACCCATCTTGTGAATCAGGCCAGCCAGTTGAACGTCGTTGCGCTCGCCAAGGCTGCCGTCGTCGTTGACCAGGAACTTGGGCACGATAAACAGCGAGATGCCCTTTGCGCCGGGCGGTGCGTCAGGCAGCTTGGCCAGCACCAGGTGAACGATGTTCTCGCTCAGTTCGTGATCACCGGCGGAGATAAAGATCTTGTTGCCGCTAATGCGGTAGGTGCCGTCGTCCTGTGGCACAGCGCGGGACTTGATGTCACCCAGCGAGGAGCCGGCATGCGGCTCGGTCAGGCACATGGTGCCGAAGAAGCGGCCAGCCATCATCGGCTCAGCGTAGCGCTGCTTCTGCTCGTCGGTGCCGTGCGCCATGATCAGGTTGCAGGCGGCGATGGTCAGACCGGCGTATGCCTGGGTACTGACGTTGGCGCCCTTGATCAGGCCGATACAGGTCTGGGAGACAGCCGCCGGCAGCTGCATGCCGCCACGCTCGTAATCCTGCGAGGCCGCCATCAGGCCGGTGTCACGCAGCACGGCCAGCGCCTCGGAGACTTCCGGGCGAATTACGACTTTGCCGTTCTCGAAGCGCGGTTCGTCTTCATCACACAGGCGGTTGTGCGGTGCGAAGGTTTCGCTCGCGACCTTCAGCGCCAGCTCGATGGCGGCGTCAAAGGTGTCGCGGCTGTGGTCCTCGTAACGCGGAAATTGGGTAAAACGCTCGATATCCAGCATTTCGTAGAGCAGAAACGCGAGATCGTCGGTATTGATGATTTTCTGTGACACGGAAAATTCCTCTGGAATTTTAGCTGCAAGCTTCAAGCGGTAAGCAACAAGCCGAACCCGAAAAGCGAAACCCGAGCATGGCCCGGGTTTGCTTGCAGCTTACGGCT
>CERX01024458.1_pt1 | contig 12127 bp, 8 predicted proteins | sample 350251 | NCBI WGS metagenome assembly CERX01 (sample SAMEA2621044, study PRJEB7988) | marine metagenome | biome: marine biome (ENVO:00000447); feature: deep chlorophyll maximum layer (ENVO:xxxxxxxx); material: "saline water (ENVO:00002010), including plankton (ENVO:xxxxxxxx)" | depth 50 m
TCTTTAGGTACAGGAGATATCTTAATTGCTCCGCTAACAGATCCTTCATGGACGCCCCTGTTTGTTCCAGCCGAAGCTGTTGTTGTTAACGTAGGTGGTCAGATGAGTCATGCTGTCATTGTTTCTCGTGAATTAGGAATGCCATGTGTCGTAGCAGTAGCGAATGCGACTCAAGTTATTAGAGATGGATCCCGTATTCGGGTTGATGGTTCCTCAGGAGTAGTAACAATACTGGATTTTCCAAGCGAATAAATTTATACGGATACCTTCAGAAAGTTGCGGCTTCGAGTTTCCCTCGGCATAATTGAATTCCCAGCGCGGGGTGGAGCAGTTTGGTAGCTCGTCGGGCTCATAACCCGAAGGTCGCAGGTTCAAATCCTGCCCCCGCCACTTCGTTACAAGAGTCCAAGCCTTAAACCTTTCTTACTCTTCAGCGGATTTTTCTTTTGGAAATTCTCCAAAGATAAAACGCAGAATTAGACCTATTCTTTTAAATCTCATGGGATTCCTCAAGACGAATCCTAATCGCGCTAGTGGAGCAAGCGCACCGAAAACTTTCTGGAACACTAATGAACGTGCTCTTACGTCTTCACTAGTTCCGAATCGAGTTCCAGATGAATCTAAGGGATGTATAGCAACTGTCGCGGGGATGAATTCGCAAGAAAGTCCTTTTGAACACGCATTAGCGATAAAAATATATTCGTCTCCAAGATAATTTGCTGTGCCTGCACCAAAGTTCTCATCGAACGCGATTTCTTTGCCGCGGAATGATTCTGTTCGGATCGCTATTTCATAGGTTGCTGCTTTGGCAGAATTAAATCGGCTTAGTCGTTTTCTATTCCGAAAGTACCTTTTTCTTAAATTTGAATTTTCATCAATTGACTGGCCAAGAACTAAGTCAACGTCATCATTGCATGAAAAGTGATGCACTACTTCTTCTACGCCTTCTTGAACCCACTTCATGTCGTCGTCGCCGAAAAAGAGAATTTTCCCATTCGCCTCAGTGAGAATTGTGTTCCTGCTTTTAGCAGCTCCTATTGAATCTAGGTAAATAATTCTTACGTCTTCGCGTTGAAGGTCCTGAGCTGTTCCTCCTTGGACTGCAATGAGGATCTCAACATCTCGTTTTGCGGGAGGAAGGCATATTTTTTCTACTCGGCTTGCAAGACTTGAGTATCCGATAGTTATTAACTGATTATTCACTGAAAACTCGAGCTCTTGCGAATCGCATCAACCCAGAAGAGAGTCCCGAATAAATCTGCCCGATCATTCGTATAGCAATAAATAGAACAAATGCTTTTGCGGGGTTTAATGATTCTGTTGCAAATAAAAGTATCAAAACGCTCAGAAGAATAATTAACCCAAACGATGACATTAAAGAACCTATTTCTGCCGAAATCACCCGTGTCCTAACTTTTTCAGCATTAGTTACCGGCCTTTTAGCTTGTTGTTTTTCTCTGAACTTATATTGAGATTTGAACTGTTTTCTAAGCTGCCAAGAGAGTATCTGGAAGATCCCCACCCCAATAATGAGATTGCAAATACCAAAGATAGGAGAGAAGAAAAAAAGAAGGGCAGAGACGAAAATTAGTCTTCCGTACAATGTAAGAAGAGAAGTCAGTTCCATCGCTGTAGCCCAACGCCATGAGTTTGCTACCTGGTTCTCTGACGAGGATTTTGTTAGAGATTTTTCAAAAATATTTATCCGATAATGTTCTTTTGCAAAGCTAACGAGGCGAAGTATCGAGAAGAGAATTAGAAAAACAGCGCCGAGGAATACAAGATCTTTCGTGGATCTAGGTTCAGTAGGTAAAATTATTAGCGAAAAAAAATGAGCTAACAAGATTTCGGAAACTGATATAGATATAGCTAGAAAGATGACTCCCATCACCATTCGTGATTCCCTGCGAGTTGGGAAGAGGTCTGTGGTGGTTTCCCATAATTCAGTTGTTATGTTTTTCATAGATCTTTTCTATTCCATATTGAGTGAATAGCATCAAAAAGTTTTTGTTCGATCTCATCCTTTTTTGAATCACTAATTATTTGAGTTTGTCGAATTTTTTCGAGTGGCACCTTCCTGAGATCTCTTTCGACAATCATTGGTTCTATCTCTTTTAACCCTACTCCCAGCGAGTAGTCTGCGTACTTCAGCCCTGTACCAGAAATACTATTCTCTAAGCCTTCAAAAGCTATCAATGAACAAGGAATGCCGTAAGACTGGCATGCAATCAACACATGTAAAGCACTTGTAATCACTTCGTCGTACTTGATCAACTCTGATAGAAATCTCTGAACATCATTTGGATGAGATACAAGAACACTTAGCTCATCAAAGTTCTCTGGCAATACCAAGGGAACTCGGTCGTGGCTTGCATGTCGAACTAATGCAATGCGTCCGTTAGTTCGACCTCGCTCCAATGGAATAATCCTAGAGATTATTGCTGCTGGATCGCCAAACGACTCGATACTTGGACCTCCGCACGTTTTCAGAAACTCAGCTGTGATTGGTCCGCGCACAGAAAAATACTTGGCTTTAGTGTTAATAGGGTATTCATGGCTAGATATTCCAGTTCCAACTACCACGGAACTATCTTTTATGAATCTAGCTATAGAACCTACAGCTACAAGATGTTTTGGTGTGCTTTTGGATGGTGCTGTAGGTGTTTGGAAAGATATTTTGCAGTCGCCATAGTGAGAGATAATAAGTGGAGAGAGCCAATCACCAAAATTGCCTGGGAACGGTCTTACCCACCAACTTAATTTAAGCTTTCTATCGGACTCTTTTGAGGAATAATAACCAAATGCTCTTGAAGCTTGTATGGTCTTTGTCTCATTAGGGTTGATTATGCTATTTGAACGTAAGTTGTCAGCTAGGTCTTCTAAAAGTTCGGTTTCGCCATTGATCCCTGATCGCAATATGCGGTTGGTCATATCACGTCGTTGAGTTTGGCTGCGACCGTCCGAAATCCCAGAACGGTCATACCCCAGAAGATAATGGGTTATCCCAGTTCTATCGGATATTGCGATGATTTGGCGCGTAATTTTTTTGGGTAGATGACTTAGCGTCTTTTTTCCTATGCTAAGTATTCTTTTACGTAACCATTTTGCTCTCTGCTCGCTTAAATGCTGGGCTGCCTTTCCTTTATACTCTGAAACATTCCCACTAGATCCAAAGACGAAAAAAGCTGAGTGGGAAGTAGTTAAAGTTTGCTTTCCTACTACACAAGCGGATGGAATTATTTGGAAAGTCAGGGCGTCAGCATTTGCTCTCCATCCTTCTTCAAAAAAGAAATCGTCTGTTGCTTTAATCTCTGATTCTTTTTCTGCCTTTGCAGCATCAGCAATCATTTTTCGAGCATTTGGAGAAGTTCCTATTCCCCAGAAGCATGGTTCCCAGAAGCGACTATGGTTCCGGTAACCTATCGCAATTGGAGGGCTAAATCCCCTTTGGAAACCGATAATGTCAGCTGATGAATTATGAATAAATTCAGGAATTTCTAACAATCTGCAATCAACATCGATCCAGAAGACTTTTTTATGAGGATTCTGTGAGCATATTGAATGTAAGAAGGGAACTTTCTTTCGGCATATGTCTACCCAGTCCAATTTTGGGTCGATAGAAACCTCGGTTAATTCATGATCAATCTCAAGATCTAGGAGATTTTCTTTTAGTTCCTTTCCATGAGTTCGATAATAATCGTCGTCAGTGAAGAAAGAACATACGATTATGTCTGACATTTACTTCCTTATAATCTGCTCTCCGACCGTTAACTCTACGACAAAATTTCTTAATTGTCCTTGCATGCTAGGTGTTACTAGCTTTCGTTTGTTATTAATCCTTTCTTTAAATACATGAATCTAAATGGCTGAAGGTTATATAGTCGGTACCGAGGACATTGTGAAAGCACAAAACCAATTATTTGTTCAAGTAAGGTCTCTCTCAAGTGCATGAGCCTGACGTCTTAATTATCACTACCGGGCACGACCTTCAAGATGGCAGATTAGTGCGCCATCAGCATTCACTTCTTCGGGCAGGGATAAGAGTGCAACTTCATAAGGTGCAGTCGCGCTCAAGGTTTCTCCGGTTTCTTTTAAGTCCTCTGATCGCCTATCGCTTCATTAAAAGAAGCTCTGCAAATTGTGTGATTCTGCCCGATCCGGAACTCCAGTTATTTCTTCCTCCTTTGATTCACAGAAAAATAGCGGTTATCTCTGATGTCCATGAAGATTATGAGAAAGTTCTTTTTGACCGCATCTGGATTACTAGGAGTATGATTCCATTCGTTAAAGTCATTACGAAGCTTCTGAGAAAAGTTCGCGAACGTTGGTCACATGTTGTAGTGGCTGTTGATAGATCGATTGGATTTGACAAATACCTTATTGTTTCGAATCGTCCTAATCCTATTGATTTACCTCAACCATCTAATTCTCCTTCTTCCACACGGCTTGTCTATGTAGGTGATATACGTGAAAGTAGAGGGCTATCGGCAATGTTACGTCTAGTTCAGGCAAATCCGGAGATTGGTCTTGATTTAGTGGGTCCCTGTGTAGACGAAGCAAGTCTTTATCAACAGATGGAAGAACTTGATTTAAGTGACCGGGTAGTGTGGCACGGTCGATGTTCATATGAACGATCATGGGAAATAGCAAGTCATTGCTTAGCTGGCCTCTCATTACTTTCTCCTACTCCCTCATTTCTGGAGGCTGTTCCAACAAAGGTATGGGAATATTGGGCAGTGGGCCTTCCAGTACTGGCAACCAGTATCCCTGGGCAAGGTAAGGTAATTCAGGATGCCAAAGGCGGTGTTGTCGGTAGCCACGATGAACTATTAGAGATTCTTGATATTTGGGTAAGCAACCCGGAGGAAGCAAAAAAGATAGGCTCTCAAGGGCGAGAATATTTCTTCAAAACAGCATCGGATAACGACAAGCAAATCTCTGACGCTGTAGAGAAAGCAATGTCTGTATGTAAGGTAAAGACGTAATGACGGTTGTTTTGATGGTGACAATGTCGCCGCTCAAGTTTGACTCTAGGGTTGATAGAGAGGCTTCTGCGCTTGTTGAAGATGGTCACAAAGTATATGTCTTAGGACTTTCCCCTTTCCCAGAAAATTCCACATGGATTCCAATAGAGGTTGGCATGGTGAGTATTTCTCGCTCTTCTGCAGGAAGCCGGTCATCTATTCTTTGGCGCCTCATTAAATATTTCACTTTGGTCCTCTACAGGTATTTGAAACGCCAGCAGTTTAAAAAACAGGTGCGTCGAAAGATCGAAGAGATAAGAGAACTTACTGCCATAGATATAATCCATGCGCACGATTTACCCGCTTTAGAAGCTACGAAACCATTTCACAAAGAATTTCACTTAGTTTATGACTCCCATGAGCTATGGACCGGCCGAAAATTGAAGGGGTTAGGTTCTCGATGTGAATTGTTGCGTGACGCACGAATTGAAGCCTTACAAGTGCAATATGCATCTGTCGTTATCACCGTTTCGGACCAATTGGCTAAAGAACTCACTGATAGGTTTGGGAAAGAGGTTCAGGTTATTAGAAATACATTTCCCATATCTATTGAAAGTCCTCCACAAGAGTTCAATTTTCTAGCTTATGCGGGAAATATTTCTGAAGGACGTGATCTCAATACAGTGATTGATGGTGCGATAAAGGCTGGCATAGATGTAAGACTCATGGGAAGAAGGGTTTCAAATTTTCAGCTTAAATCTCCTATTGAAGTTGCTGACCATGGCACGGTAGAGGAAGCAGGAAAATTTTTACGCGAAGGCGGGATTGCAGCAGTAAGTCTTGAATCAGGAATAGAAAACCATGAGCGCGCCCTCCCAAACAAGCTTTTGCAAGCTGTCGCAGAAGGGGTTCCCGTTGTTGCTGCAAATTTTCCAGCTATCGCACAAATTGTTCTATCAAATAATTTAGGCGCACTTTATCAACCTGGAGATAGTGTTTCTTTTGCCAACTCAGTAAAACAAGTGTCTGAAAACTATTCTCAATTTGTGGAAAATACTCTTATTGCTCGAAATACATTGTGCTGGGATCTTGATAGTCAGCTTCTCCAGAATATTTATGCGAAAATACTAATCGAGCAATAAGAACGATTCTCTTGTAGTCTTTAGAGGTTAATTCGTTAGCTGACCCCATTTAGATAGGTAATAGTTGTGTGTGGTATTTCTGGAATTTTATCTAGACAAACTAGTCGGGAACAGTTGGAACTTGAGATCCTTAAGATGAACTATCTCCAGTCTCATCGTGGCCCAGATGCCGAAGGTATATGGATTGATCCGGCAGGCAACGTAGCGTTAGGTCATAGGCGTCTGAGTATTATTGATCTAGAAGAATCTGGGCTACAACCAATGACCGATGGGAAAAGGTGGCTTGTTTTTAATGGGGAAATCTATAACTACAGAGAGTTAAGATCTGAGTTAGGCGAGGAGAATTTCCGATCTCAAAGTGACTCAGAAGTACTACTTGTTGGATTTGACCGATGGGGCCCAGAAGTCCTTCAAAAGCTTCGCGGTATGTTTTCATTTGCGATTTGGGATCCTAAAGATCGTCGAATCTTTGCTGCACGTGACCGATTTGGGATAAAGCCTTTTTACTACTCTTTTTCATCGCAGACTTTTCGGTTCTCTTCCGAAGCGAAAGCGATCCTCCCATTTGGTGACTCAACAAGAGTTTCGGAAACAGGTCTAGTGGACTACATGATGCTTCAACTACCTCTAGGGCAAACAACTTTATTTGAAGGTATCAGTCAGCTCCTTCCAGGCCATTATTTGGATTTCACTATGGATGCTTTCTCCAAGGGGCAGATTCAACGATGCTATTGGGAGGTCGAATATGAACGCGACTTCGAGCATGATGAAAAGTACTTCCTTGAACAGCTAGAAGCGCTATTTGATGAATCGGTTGACCTTCATTGTAGAAGTGATGTACCTATTGGCGGATACGTGAGTGGAGGGATAGATTCCAGTCTTGTCTCGATAACAGCTTCAGCAATTTCCTCAGATTTTATTGGTTTTACCGGAAAGTTTGAAGAACCTTCTGGGTATGACGAGAGCCAGTATGCTGTGAGAGCTTCAGAACAGGCGGATTTCGATCTATATCAATGTTCGATAACCCCTGAGGATTTTCTGAATGTTTTCCCAAAGGTGATCTATCATTTGGACTACCCAATAGCCGGTCCCGGCTCATTTCCTCAATATATGGTTTCAGAGCTAGCCAGCCAGCACCGGAAGGTAGTGCTAGGCGGGCAAGGTGGTGATGAAATTTTTGGGGGCTACACACGGTATTTAGTGGCTTATCTTGAGCAAGCACTTAAGGGTGCAATTAACGGAACGAGCGATGAAGCTAACTTCATTTTGTCATACCAAAGCTTGAAGTCCTCTCTTCAATCTCTGCAGGGTTATGAACCTATGCTTGCTTCCTTCTGGTCGAAGGGCTTGTTCGGTCCACGAGATGAAAGGTATATCGATCTAGTTGATCGAAGTGCAGGTACTCCTGTAGCGGAGTGGGTTAAGGATTTAGACTACAGTGCCCGAGACGTTGCTCTTAATCTTTTTCGAGCAGAAAATGTAGAATCTGGGTCTTATTTTGATGAGATGACTCACTTTGATTTCAAATCACTTTTACCTGGTCTTCTCCATGTTGAAGATCGCGTAAGCATGGCCCATGGGCTCGAAGCAAGAGTTCCTTTCCTTGATCACAAGATTATTGAGTTAGCAGCTAGTGTCCCTTCAGATATCAAGTTTAAAGATGGGAAGTTGAAACGATTTCTGGTTGAATCCTTAGGGCATCGGTTACCATCTGAAATCCTCAACAGGAAAGATAAAATGGGATTTCCTGTCCCACTTGATGTTTGGGCTAGATCGAATAAAGAAGTATCTTCCTTTCTTGCTGAAACGCTACAATCTGCAAGAAATAGGGAAATGTTTCCTCTAAAGGTCCCCGACGATAGTTCGGAGATTTCCAATATACCCCTACGAGCATTATGGGGAATGATAAGCCTAGAAATTTGGTTTCAGGTATTCTTCGATAAATCAACTGAAAGTAATATTTCTACGGATAGTCTAATGATGCGCAAAGCTGATATTTCTGTAGCACGTATGCATGAGGAGAATTCATGACAAATAAAACTGTATTGATTACTGGAGGGGCGGGTTTTATTGGATCAGCTCTTGCAGATCGCTTGTTAGGTAAGGGGTACAATGTCGCAGTAGTTGATAATTTTGCTACTGGAAGAAGAGACAATCTTGTTCAACGGCCAAACTTAGAGATTCTTGAGGGCTCAATTACCGATCAAGAACTCATGGCTGACTTTTTCTCCAAAGTTAATCCAGATGTTGTAGTTCATGCTGCTGCCTCTTACAAAGACCCAGAAGCTTGGGTAGAAGATTCAGCAACTAATGTTGTGGGGACTTCGATTATAGTTAATGAAGCTAAAAACGCAGAAGTTGATCGCTTCATCTATTTCCAGACTGCTTTGTGTTACGGATTACATCCAGAAGAGCAGCCGATACCTATCGACCATGAACTAAGACCAAGGGAAAGCAGCTACGCAATTAGTAAAACAGCAGGAGAAAATTATCTGGCACTATCAGGGCTCAACTGGGTTTCTTTCCGATTGGCTAATGGATATGGTCCGAGAAACATAACTGGGCCTCTTCCAACATTTTTCCAACGTTTAAATAACGGTTCTTCAGTTTTCGTTATGGACACCAGAAGAGACTTCATCTTTATCGAAGACTTAATTGATGTTGTTGAAAGAGCGGTTGATGGTGAAGGCGAGCCAGGGCCATATCATGTTTCTTCTGGTTCCGATGTCTCGATAGAGGACCTACTCGAAGCAACATTAAAAGCTATGGGTATCGAACTCGACGATCCTGTGGAAGTTCGTCCGCGTGGAGAAGATGATGCATTCACAATTCTCCTGGACCCTAGCCGTACCCATGATCAATTCCCTGGGTGGGAAGCCAAAACACCGCTTCAAGATGGGGTTGATAGAGCAGTTGGATATTACAGAGAGTTTGGGATAGAAGAAACTTTCACACATCTTCATATGCCCGACGAAGAATAATGAACGAACAAAGAATAGCAATTAAGAATTCCAAAGCACTGGTAGTCGGTGGAGCTGGATTTGTTGGCTCAAACTTAGTCAGTCGATTACTAGATGATGGAGTTTCCTCGGTGCATGTTGTTGATAATTACCTTTCAGCAGAACCGTCTAACATTCCCGAAGATTCCAGAGTGAGCGTTTCGGGAAAATCAATCAATGACGAAAGTGTCCTTGCAGAAATAGGGCTCGATTGGGATATTGTTTTTCATTTATCTACTTACCACGGAAACCAAAGCTCAATTGCGAATCCCCATGAAGATCACGAAAATAATCTTCGGACAACGTTAGTAATCGCTGATCATTTCAGCCGTTCTTCGGTGCTTAAATCTCTCGTTTATGCATCTGCTGGTTGCACAGTCGCGGAAAAGACATATGATGATGCCGAAGCAACAAACGAAGATGACCCCATCTCGCTTTATCTGGATTCTCCCTATCAAATCTCAAAAATTGTTGGAGAATTCTATCTCAATTATTTTGAACGGTCATCTGGGCTTCCATCAGTAAAGGCACGATTTCAAAATGTCTATGGTCCAAGAGAAATCTTGGGTGCGGGAGAATGGAGGGGTACTCCTGCAACTATCTGGAGAAATGTCGTACCTACCTTCATCTATAGAGCTATTAATGGATATAAATTGAGTCTCGATAATAATGGATTGAACAGCCGAGACTTTATTTATGTCGATGATCTAGTTGATGGGCTTGTCCGCTGTGCTACTCACGGCGAAATAGGTGGTGTATATAACCTTGCGAGTGGGGTTGAAACATCTATTAAACGTTTAGCTGAGGTCATTATTCATGAAACATCGTCAACTTCAGAATTAGAAATGCTGCCAGCTCGAGATTGGGACAGATCGGGCCGACGCTTTGGCTCAACGGGGAAGTCCGAAACTGAGTTAGGATTCCTAGCAGCTACTTCTCTAGAAGAAGGAATACAAAAAACCGTTGAATGGACCAATGAGAATTTAGATTTCATAACGGCAACAATTGATAAGCACCATGATCGTCTAGAGCCAGCGGATGAATAGTCGTTTGACCATTCGGCTCGATGAGATCTATATCAATTCCTTCAACGAACTCACAAGCTTTGCTCCTCGAGGTGTTAGGTGCTAATCGCTTCGTTTCAACTTTTCAGACTAAATACTCCTTTGGTTGTTGTGCCAGCTGTTGCGATAAAATACTCCCTACAAATTAATTTCTGAAAGCTTTTCGATGAGTACTCCACTTATTGTATTTAGAAGAATTGAATCCATCTCGGTCCCTGTAACGTTGCAATGGATAACTGAATTTAGTAAAAAGTCTTCTCTAATTTTCGCTTCAGATAACGATGAGTTCCTAGTAAATAATTTTTTTGAAAACCATGGACTTAAAAATGCTACACATATCCCCATAGATACAACTGTTCCAATTGAAGTACAGGAAATTCACTCACGGCTTCCAAAAGATATTCTTTATATTCTTCTTGATTTGGAAGCTTCTGCATCGGTCATCTCTTACCGAACCCCATGTGTTTGGTTCGCTATCGAAGAGCGAGAGATCTCCTCATTACAAGCAGTTGAGGTACTTCGTCGAGCCGCTTGGGTTCTGGGAACCGAAGAGTTTCGGGAAAAATTCGATATTGATCACCAGTATTTTCGGAATGTATCTACAATCTCAATTGAGGAAATAGTAGATTTATGCCTTGAGGTAAAAACCCGTCAACCGGATGATGTTTTCCATGGGTTACTTCTGGCGGAAATCCTACATCGTGATCACCTTTTAGAAGAAGCATTTAACAATCTCAAGGAAGACCTTCCCGATTATCTTTACAATTCACTTGAGTTACGAATTTCTTCCCAGGTTCCTGATGGGTTGTCTGGGATTATTTATAGTGATCATGAAGATAGAAAAGGAGAGATTATATCTTCGTATCTAAGCTCCAATGATCAGTTGTCGGGTGATGATCGTGGCTACAAGCCAGTAGGTTTACTAGAGAATATCTCCGGTATTTGTTCATCCGAGTCGCTAAGAGAACTTCTTCAGCTTTATGAAAGAGCGGCATCAAACAATTCGACAGAAGTGAGTCTCAAACTTATTTATCAAGCTATTGCAAAGGAATTCTCATCAAAGCACGTAGAAGTTCTACTAGAATTCCCTAACTTTTTTGACCTATTGCCCTCGTCAGAATTTGTTCCTTCCCTGAGCCTTCAAGCCGCCATGAAAATAATACAGATCCCCGAAATACCAGAAACTATTCTCGAAGATTTCGTATCAAAGGGTTCTTATTTCGTTTCGCTAGCAGGGCGGCTAGCTTTACACTCAAGAAAATCGCATGCAGACATTTCTAATAGCGAAATAGAGGATCTAGTAATTGAATTAGAGAAGATCGATGCGATGGCACTTTACCAAGGCCTATGGCTAACTGGATTGAGATTCTGGAGTGAAATGACTGGGATGGACTCGAAACCACATCCGGAATCTTTTGATGAACCAGAGGTCCTACAGATTGATAGCAAATACAAGCCAAGTGAAGTCGCAGTATTTGACCGCAGAGCTCGAAGATACCTAAGCATTGGCCTTTATGGGCTCTCTTGTCGAACCTTTGAGCTTGTTCGCTCCGCTGCTAAATCCAATAGGCAGTTTTCGACAGAATTAGCTGCACGTTTGAACATAGGATGGGCACTTTGGGCTCAAGGAAAATCACGTGAAATTTGGGAACCCTATATCGCTTCAACCCTTAATGAAGTAGGTCCTTCAAAGGATTTGGTCAATTTACGAATCAGGTTAGATGGTTTTCTAACAGCGAACAGAGAGCATCTGCTAAGTAGTCGAAAGATACTCCCTTCTCGAAAAGAGCGGATAAGAAGACGTAGTCAAAATTTGTTGGTCTTTGTCCGCAAAAACCCAGTTCTAGCCGTTCCTTTTCTTAGTTCAATAATTATCTTAAGAAGAAGCCTTAAACTCTTGAGGCGAGTCACAAGAAAGATAGTGAAAGGGCTTAGAGCCCTTATTAAAAAAGTAATTT
>CERX01059555.1_pt1 | contig 12126 bp, 8 predicted proteins | sample 350251 | NCBI WGS metagenome assembly CERX01 (sample SAMEA2621044, study PRJEB7988) | marine metagenome | biome: marine biome (ENVO:00000447); feature: deep chlorophyll maximum layer (ENVO:xxxxxxxx); material: "saline water (ENVO:00002010), including plankton (ENVO:xxxxxxxx)" | depth 50 m
TTGATTTTCTTCATCGTAACGACCTCGTTCGTGAAAGAGAAAGGTTTGGACGTAAACCGTCCTGAAGATAATCAAGCGAAAAACGATAAGCCTTCAAAAGCGCTTTCTATCCGTATTGATGCTGATGGCACAATTATGATGGGCGGCCGCGAAGTTGATATTCGTCGTGTGGTTGCAAACACGCAAACATACCTAGCGGAAAACAACACGGATTCAGCTGCTATCCAGGCTCACGAAGACAGTGAGCACGGTACTGTGGTAGAAGTTATGAACCAAGTTAAAATTGCAGGTATTGATAAAGTATCTGTTTTGGTTAAAAAGAGCAGCTAAAACGCCTTTCTGACCACGCAAATTAAAGAAAGCCACCTTCGGGTGGCTTTTTTCGTATAAGACCTTATACCAAAGTATCTCTTGTGCTATCGCATGAATTTTGTTCAGATCGTACCATTCGGTGTGTCTGGAAAATCCATGTTGAAACTCGGTTCCAGACTCTGATGTCACTGGAGCCATTATGCACAAAAAAATACTCTACACTGCTGTACTCGCAGCAGTTATGTCAGCACCACAAGTGTCTGCCGCCAAAATTGAACTAAGTGAAGCGTTTGAATATAACGCATTCATCTTCGATAGCTTTACCGGCCAATCTTCCGATGTTGAGGGAAGACTAGCTGTCGGTGGCGAAATGAACGTATCCGATTTCAATGTCGGCTTACTGCTATCGCCAGATATGTCTGAGTCTGCTCTTGCCGTAGGCGGTAACCTTCATTTCACGCGCGGTGATGTTCACGGTGGTTCAACTACCGTGTCAGGTATGGTGTTTGGATCTGAACTCACATTCGATAAAGCGGTTAACGCTCAGCAGACTGTAAATCTCATTAATTCTACGGTGAAGTCTGGCGGTATCTCATCGAAAGGTGATGTCAAACTAGGTAACTCAAATGTTGTATCAGGTGATGTGCACGCCAATACTGTGAAACTTGGTGGGCCTAATAGTGTTTACGACAGTGTGAGTAACCCTACTTTATATGGCTCCCAAGTTGAAAACGGAAACGTATTTGCTGAGTCTAGCGTTGAACTTGATAGCAGCGAAGTTAACGGTACCGTAACGCTTAACGACGTTAACAATTACACCGCTATCAATGGTTCGACAGCAACATCTGTTGAACAGGGCAGCGTGAGTAAGGCTAACGTTAACAATATCGACTTTAATGCTATTGCTGCCGAAGTAACAGCGCAGTCTCAGGAGTTTGCGTCAATGTCGGTGAATGGCACAACAACATTGTCGTGCACTGACGCTAACGATTCGGATCAAGCGGTTGCTTGTACCGACGCTAGCAAGGATGTATTAAATACCATTACCTTCTCTGGCTCTGATGATATCAATATCTACAATATTGACGCTAGTTGGTTCAGCGCTGCTGATAAAGGCATTGTTTACGATTTCTCAACCACCAGCTACAACATCATCAATGTGTACGGTGAATCAGTTGAGTTATTTAACACTGGCTTCTTTAATACGGCCTTTACGCAGGAAAATGAATATTTCAGAGAAAATGGCCAGTACAGAGACAATGACAACAATGTAGGTCAGCGTCATGATGGCCTTTATACCAACAACATCTTGTTTAACTTTGTTGATGCTGATTTTCTTACACTACATAGTGTGGGTGTTAAAGGTAGTGTACTGGCGCCATATGCAGAGCTAAGTTTCTACAATGGTCATGTAGACGGTAATGTCATTGCTAATAGTTTGGTCACTCCGTTGGTGCAACTGATTAATGACGACGGCGAAACCTACAATGCGCCGACAGGCCAAGTAAATAACTATCAGTTCGGCGCTATCAACGTAAGTGAACCTGCATCAATCGCCCTCTTATTTGGCGCTGGATGTTTCATGCTAGCTAGACGTAGAAAAGCGAACTAACGCTTTGAGAAGAGAATAACTCTTGAGATAAAAGCGGCTTTATAGTGCAAAGCCGCTTAATCTTGGCGAAGACAGCAAAAGCTCATCGCTTGTTACACCAGCACCTCGCCCTTCTCGCCACCTTATCTGAATACCCGCTTCAAATGCTTGGTACTCAACCGCAAATGCTTTTCCTATATACCCTGCCACAATCCAGTTGTGATTGATTCGATACTGACCTTCAGCCATAAAATTTCCGCTTAAACCCGTATCTGAGCTTTCACCAAGGGTCGCGTTCTCGTCTGCCGTAGGAAATGCACCTCCAATCGGAAAGCGCAGATCATCGTCTTGTTCAACACGTGAAAGCGCAAGTGAACTTCGAAGTTTAACTTGCCAGTTTAGCGCCTCAAGCGTTAACAGCTCTGAATAGCCCCCGATGCTGACAAACTGACTGGGGCTAAAGTAACCACCATTGCCGACCGTAAAGCCGCTCAAATTTTTATCATAGCTTGTATAGCTCAAGAATGGCCCTACACGCCAATAGTCAAGCTTTGGAGATATCATGGTAGCAATATCGTAACTTACATCCCCCCGTAGAGAGAACGCGCTATTATCGGCAACCTGCTCGCCTTCTAAGCGACTAACCTGAGCAGTACCTGCAACAGACCAGTTGTCGGCCACTGCATGCGCTACTAACCCTCTTATGCCACTTTCTATCACGTAGCCCCAAGGTTTCGCATGATCAGCATTGAAGGTTCCGGTTTGGCTTAATAAGCTGTCTTCTTTTGCCTTTCTAAACAAGGTTGCAGCTACCGTTGTACTGGTAAGAAATTTGGTTGCAGATATCTGCCCCGTTACTTTAGCGCCAACGGGTTGATCGAACATGGCATATTCAAGGTTAGCGTAAAAATTGAAATCAGGTGCCTGATAATGCGCTTCGGCGCGAAGCCCCTTATCTTCGAAGCCGCTTATTCCCGAAAATGCTCCACTCAATTGGTTGTTACCAAACCAGTCGCCAACTTGAGGGCGACCGCTGTAGAATTGCTTATAGTCGAGTGATACTTGCCACAGCCAGTTTTCATAACCGCTGCCAATACCAATATATTGCGACAGAACATCGAAATTACCGAGCCCCTCACTTCCGCTTCGACTGCGAGTATTAATACCGTAGACTGCACTTAGGCCATCTTTAGTTTGTGCTGTAACTCCCCGCGCATCGCGATTTTGATAGGCTAGCCAAAACTGTTTTCTGGGCCAGGCGTTACGTGTGGTGCGTTCTTGCAATATGCTTTTTACCGCACTGTATCTAAGCGCCAATCGGTTCAGTGTGGCTTCGTCGTCTTGATTAATTGTAACCAATTCATTGGCAATTACCGCATCGGTTGGCGTCTTCGCGAGCACTCGCTCGAACGCTGCGGTGGCGGTTGTGGTGTCTTGTATCTCTTTAGCAGCCCACCCAATTAGTGCTTGCTCATCTACACTTAACGGTCTCAAACGGGCGAGTGCTTCTCCCGACTCAATACTTTGCTTGTAGCGCCGTGTATCGTAAAACTGAGCCTGTCGGCTAGCCAGAGCATCAGCACAGCGTCGAATGAAAACCTCAGTATTGACACTACATGCTAGGTCGAACGCGCTTTGCTTGGCCGTGTCGCTGCTTTGCGCGCTAAGTGACAAATACCTGCCTTCATTATCGTTCACCAAACTAAATAGCGCGTCGGCAAAGTCGTAATTTTTCAAGTCGTATTGTTGCCATGCCGCGCCCTGTAGCACTTCTTTCACGTAGCCGCTGTTATCAGATTTGAGAAATTGCTCCAGCGTTGTCGTATCGCGCAAAGACAATGCCTGCTGTAGCTTAATTCCAGTGACACTGTTAAGGCCTTGTTGAGCGGATTGTTTATCGATATCACGAACTGCCGATTGTTGGGCCTGAGAGAACTGCTGCGTTGCCATTTCTAACATGCCTTTATCAATGGCGGTCCACCCCATAAGCAAGTAAAAATCAGTACGCTTAATTTGATTGCTCAATGCAATAAGCGTTTCTACTTTTTGCTTCGACGTATTTGCTCTGGCTTTCGGCGTTAACTGAGCAAATTGTTCGAGCGGGAGGGCTTTAGAAACGGGCTTATCTGGCTGCTTTTTTAAAGCCTGAAGCGATTCTCTTGGCTCTGACACTACAGGCTTGATAGTACCTTTTAAGCGGCCGTTTATTCTGTTTAGTTCGGTTTCGACTTCTTGTGGCACCTGCCACGTAGGGTAACGAGCTTTTAAGCGCGTAAACTCTTCATTGGCTTGCTGAATCTGTCGCTCATTAATATGGTACCAAAGCCCTGTTAAATCCGGCTGATCTTGTTGTGCAGGTAATATACCCAGATCTTTTTCTTTGTACGTTGTTTTAGCTTGTCCGTATGCCTGCACCGACACAAGTGACGTGGCCAAAGCGCCTAGTGCCAGATACAAAGACGTGCGAGTAAACCGAGTTTTCACGATGCGTTATCCAAAACTGCTAGCATAGAAAGCAGCGTTAAACTTGCCGAGTAATAATCCATGTTTCGATTGATCTCAGGCCACTCTGGCCTTTGCTTTTCTTCTGATTTCATCAAGCGGTTTACGGCCATCTGCACTGAACGCATTCCCTTAGACATTTCGTACTCAGCTGTTTCCTCGTTTAACAGGTTGATGGTAGCAGGCGTAGGCGTTATCGCCCACCATGCATAGTAGGGAGAAAGTAGCTTCTCAGTTAACCTAGCGTTATGGCGAAAACGTGGGGACCATGCAAGCTGAAGCGGTATACGGATCGCATTAAAACCAAACTCAGGCGATATCACATTGTCTAAACTTAACGCACCAATTTTACTGTTATCGGACTCAGCACTATTAGGGGTGAAACGCACCCAATCACTGGGCAATTGGTAGGTAGAAAACTGCATATTCGACAGCAAGATCAAGCCCGACTCGAACAGGCTTTCCCAACGTGACGGAGTATCCGACAGCGAAGACAGGTCAGTTATGGCGGGAAAAACCCAATAAGACATATTTAGCTGAAAGCTGCTATTTCCTGTTTGGTCAGATACAAATCCGTATTCCCCTGGCAAGAGCACTACACTGTTATTATTCACCACCAGAAGTTTCTGCTCTACAGCACGTACAATATTCCTGGCGTCCTCCTCATACTTACCAACGCCCCACTTTTCACTTGCACGCAATAATGCCCACGCAATAAGAATCTCACCATCAGAGGCATTATTAGGGTCATCGATACAAGAAGATGAATTATCCACACAAGGTCGGTAGCGCCAGCTAAATAGCCCGTCTTCGCGCATGAGCGTACGTTGGGTCCAGTGCCATAATGCATCAAAGGTGTCTTTATCGTTGGCGGCGACGGCAAATAGCATACCGTAGCCTTGCCCTTCACTGTGAGACACATCATCATTTCCTGTGTCTACCACGCGCCCGCCGTCAACAAACAATGCCTTATACGCTATGTACTGAGACTTGAATTCGCTATCTTCCTTGGTAGAGCACGACGCCAACAGGAACAAAAAACCTATCACTAGCGTCGCTTTTGTTGCGTAATGCAGCTTTACCATGAGTCTTGCACTTGTTTATTTCTGCGTTTAAGCAACAGGTAAATAATTAGGCTCACAACAAATACAACCAATATGAAGCCTATTAACCAATACCACGGGTTGTTAGACAGCCATAGTCGTAAATGCAGCCAGCTGTCGTCGGCTTCACCCACTTCATATTTATCGCTTACCTGCATGATGAGTGATGGCGAAAGACCGTCTTTCCATGCGAAGAAATCCCCTGCCATCTGCCCCCACATCGACAAACTAACCAGATCCTCGACTCTAGCTTGAAGAAGTTCAGGCGTCTGCGCTGCAACAATGAACAAGGTATCGGTTTGTGATGAAACAGGGTGTGCCTGTGCAGTAAGTACTGCTTGCTCACCTAAGTCACTTTCTTGAACGGTATGACCGTCTATGCGCATTTCTTTGAAAGACTGATCGTCAGTCAGGTTTCTTACGCGATTGTACAGATTGTTCTGTAACCGATAAGACCAACGTTTCGTTGCCTCAATGGCCGTACTGAATTCAGACTGCTCAATATTCGTTAAGCTTTCAGGGGTACCTAGAACAATCACAGAACCTTCGGTTGTAATGTCGTTTCCAGTTGCTATTTTCACGTTCAATAAAGGCACTTGGGCTACTTGCGCTAATTTCGCTGAAAGAGTTAACGCTGTATCTAAATAGTCATCTGACGGAATAGCAATGGTTGACGATGGTGCTGACTTAAAGCGCGCAAACGGGTAAGCCGTTTCTGAAAGCAAGACGAGATTAGGTTGAACTGCCACGTTTCCTGCATCAGGTAGCTTTATTGCCGAAGAATCATCAAGCTGGAACACGAGGTGGGAACCAGGAATATCATCACAAGGCACACCTGCTAACGGCGCTCTCATGGTTACCGCAAAGTCTAAATTATTCGTCCCGCCTTTGAAGAACCGTGCAGGTATTCTCAGCTGATAGTCGCGGTAGGATTGTCCGTTAATATTATTAAGAGACAAACCGTGTACAAGTTCGTCATTCACGCTTACATTCATAACCGAACCTGGCCCAAAACCTGCGCCATACCCGAAGTCTAAGAGCAAGCTCACGCTCGCGTTTTCAGGTACATAAAAATCTGCAGGCAATCTGAATGACACCCGTTTGGTGAAGTTCCCCTCATCCCTAAACTGAGTGGTCGCCACACCAAAGTCTTGGAATGTGTAGTGATTGTCTGGGTTCAGAATGCGATGACGCTGCAGCGTTTCCGCCTGCATTTGTGACTGTGAAAGTACGGTAACTTGTGAAATAGGGTTAATCGCATCGTCCATTACCGCCAAGGCTTTCGCTGCCTCAAGTACTTCATCTTGCGTAGTACCGCTGACAATAAGGCGGTAACTAGCCGGTACAATAACGTTGCTGTCCTTAACAAACGCAGGTGTGCGCTGTGCTTTTAGAAACGCGCCATCAATGTCGTTAATCACTTCGTCAGATAACACAGGTGATAATGCGTCGACTGTACCAACTAGAATATGAACAGGCTGTTTTTGCTTGGCTTTGAGATACCATGCAGCACGCTCGTAGCGAGCAACATTTTGGTCGTTCCAAAAACTATTTTCTGTGTCTTCTAGCTGGGGCAAAACGTAACCATCATCAAAGCTGTCATGCTCGATAATAAGCGGCTGATATTGATTCCTAAGAGACAGTGCTTGAGCAACAATGGGAAGTGTCTGATATTTAATTTGATCATCAGCTTCTCGCGCCGTGTAAAGCTGAACGTTTCGCTGTCCGCCAATTCCTGGATTAAAGAATCCGCTCAGCTCATCTAACGTGAAGCGCTTTTCATTCACCGACGTCGCAATTTTTAGCGTTGAGTTGTATGCATTAATTTCGCTCCACAATTCAGGCGCACTGCCGTCAACACATTGCTCGGCATAGTGCTGACTTACCGCTAGTGTCAGAGAGTTAAACCCGGCTCGCCACAATGAAGTAGGGATCGCAATTTCAGATACAAGAGAAGGTCTGTCTGGGTCGAACGCAATCTGTCCAATGGTCGCATTATTGAATCTCACATACAGCTGAGAACGTTTTTTGATTAACGCCTGCGAGCTGACCACTTCTAATGTAAGTAGCGCGCTGTCCACATCAGTGACTGAACTAAGGGGAATTGGAATATCAATGGAGGCAGATTTTCCCTGCAAGCGCACGGTACTTTCACCGCCAAAAAAGTCGGTTAATCGATACGTGTCAGTTTGCGCCGCTAGGGTAAAAGGCATGCACAAACATACGATGAACATAAGGTATTTTTTTATCATTGATTTTCCTTTGCCGGTTTAGCAAGCAAACCTAATTTCCCGGCGAACTTCCCCATTAATACAAGCATATGCAATAAAACAGGCTTTAACCCAACTTTCAACACATGTTTTGCGCCGAACCAGTATGAGATAGCCCTTGTTCTTCTTCGTTGAAACGACATCCAGCGCAGACTATCACACAGTGAATAGGCGACGACTTCGTTTTCTTGTTCTTCGGTTTGAGGCATAAAGCGTACTCGAAGAATTTTTGACCTATTGTCGTAATGCAGAACGCTAATTGGCAAATGAACGTTCTTATTCAGTGCGTGACTCCACGATGTGAGCGTGGCATTTTCAGGTACTAACGCTCCCTCACCTTTCAAGCGTAACCGAGCTCCACCTAGCGAAAGATCGACCAAATCTCCAACCCAAGCTTCATCACTTGTAGTCTTAATAACGACACTGTTCGTAGCTGGTAGGCGTGCCTGACTACGCACCTGTTTCCGCTCTAATAACACACTAAGAACAGACAACAATAGAATCAAATTAAATACATTCCACAACATGACCACCACAGTAAGTTCGCGTGTAAGAGGCTCTGTTATGAACTTATAGACACCGCTCCCTAATGCGAATGTGATTACCAATATTAGCCAGTAAAACACGCTCGATAGTGGCGATACAAAGGTTCTGTCAAGACTCTCTCCTTTTGGTGTTACAACAAATGAAGGTGCCCGCGGCTTTAAGAAAACCTTGATTAATGCGTTTAGCGTAAATGCGCACTGTAGTATTTCATATAACTCTGACACTAAGGGCCATCGGGTTCGCCCAAAGAGCATGGTGGATATCATGTATGTGGCAATAACGTGAGGCAGGGTGAAGGCAAAAATTTCCAGCATCGATGCATGGTAAACCTGAAGCCCAAAGACCAAATACGCCAGTGGCATAAGCAAAAAGATGATGCGAGCAAACGGGAACAGCCAAAACATGATTGAACTCATGTAGCCCACTCGCTGATACCATTTTAGTCCTTGCGCTTTAAAAGGCTTTTTAAGTAGTAAAATCTGCGTCATGCCTTGTGCCCAGCGCATACGCTGCTGAATAAACGCATCAAACGTTTCTGGCGCAAGGCCGCTTACCATAGGTCTGTCCACATATACAGACTCGTAGCCCATTTTGTGAAGATCTAACGCGGTTTCTGCATCTTCAGTGATAGAGTCGCCGGAAATACCCCCAACCAAATCGAGGTGCTTTCTTCTCATCAATGCGGCTGATCCACAGAAGAAGGAACTCCCCCAGTAGTCTAAGCCTTTCTGTATAGTGCCGTAAAACATGTCGTTTTCTGAAGGCATGCGAGTAAACGCAGAGAAGTAGTTACGCTCAACAGGATCTGGGTTAGCCATAAAATGAGGGGTTTGAACGAGAAAGACCTTCTCGTTTTTAAGCATCCACGGCACGGTTCTATCAAGAAAATCCGAAGTAGGAACATGATCAGCATCCAAGATAACAATCAAATCACCCGTGGTATTTTGTATTGCACTGTTCACATTACCCGCCTTGGCAAACTCATTTTTTGCTCGAGTGTGATAGGTAATATCCAAACGTTTGCACAGTGCTTGCAAATCTTGTCGCCGCTGTTTTGCAGTGGCCGCTGACACAGGGTTTTCAGCGTTAATTTTCTGGTCGGTTCCGCCATCGTCAAGCAAATGAATACGAAGCTTTTCTTTAGGGTAATCGAGCATTTTTGCAGCGCGGATAGTAACTTCTAATATCCCTTCATCTTCGTTATAACTCGGGATCATGACGTCTACGCTGGGCAGAGTTGATTTATCTACCCCTTCCAAGGACAAAAGCGGTCGACTGAGCGGAAACGCGTTAACGATCGCCCCTAACACTGAAGTGATCCCCGCATAAATTTCAGCGCCAAATAATAGCCAGACGGCAATCATTGAAAGAAAATCTGAGTAGGTTAGCGTGTAAATACCACGCCACAGCAAATACCTGACGCTAAGCGCAATGGCTAGCACCAGAGCTAAAATGCGGAATAAATGCTGGTATTTTTGCGTGTGCCGCGCTTCTTTGCTGCACAAGGATATTGCAATGAGGATAACGATTGAAGAGAGAAGCTGGCCCAATGCATCCATGGGTGCCAGCAGTAGCACCCCAAGAATAAAGGATGCTACTAACAGAACAATAATGAACTGAGAGGTGTAGTGTTGCCTACGAGTTTGCGAATAGTCCAAGTTTGCGATCCAGTACGTGTATTTGCGTTACACTTGCATAGTTCGCCCTGTTAATTAACGTAATTTTACCGTCCGACATTTCAATCTCGTGATTACTTTTATAAAACAAACGAGAAATGTCATCTCTCTGCTTTTTATTGCTTTTAGACGCTAACAACCACGCCGGATACGTTGCCATTCCAAATGCAGCTACAACAATAAGGCCATAGAACAATACTGGCGACATTGTTGGCGCTATGTACAGGGAAAATAAAAACATAGCCATACTTGCAACGGTAAATATACCAGTAATTTTGCGAAAACGTATAACTTTCATAAGTTTATTTTCTGCATCAAGCAGCATCGAAAGACGCTTCTTCCACAGCTGCTCTGTCTCTAAACTCGTGCGTTCTTCAACCAGTTGAGGTTTTTTAAAAGCAGGGTTGGTATTTTTAAACTGTTGAGCAAGCTCAAACACGTTTACCGCAGCGCCTTCATTAATAGCGCTCTGAAACGATTGTTCAAGCGTAGGTGATTGGTCAAATTGTTGTGAGTTATCTACTAATTTCACTGCGCACACTCCCCTCATTACTACACACTGAGTCTACTTCCGTACATTCAGAGGAAAAATTGCTGAAACCATACTTACTGATTAATAATGATACGCTTACATACGCAAATTGATATTGAACTTTAGCTCATTGAACTTTGGTATAAGTCATGTAGGGCAAGGCCTACAAGGGTGTGCAGACTATATGAAAAGCCATATAGCAGGTAGCGTAAGTCGCAGAAAAGCAGCCCGACTAAACGGGATTAAAGTGGGCAAATTAGACTAATTGATAAGGTGAGTTTTATTGCTAAAGCGTTAGGGCTTGCGCAGCTTACTTAAAATACTGATCAAGTTACTTACATTGAATACCGTTCCAAAAATACTGCCCACGGAAATGGCATATAACAACCCCAAAGTTTCAGCAACAAGAAAAACCTTTCTAATAGTGTGCGTATTGCGGATAACCAAAGATCCCACTGTAAAAATAAGTGATGACGCATAGGCAATGAAGATTATCCAGCTGTGCTCTAGCACAAACCACTCATAAGCGAGGAAGCCTAGATTCACCGCAACAAAGAAAAATAAAATGGCATTGCTTCTATGTTTAATGGCAATAAAGTTACGAACGCTGGCAAGCAGTGTTCCAATGCCTGCGGCCATGGCATCTAGCATAAAAAAATGCACGCTAAGTGCACTTAAGGCAAACGCAGAAATAAGCAAATACTTGTCTACGTTAGTTTGGCGATACCCAATAAAATTTAAAACAACGGCTATTGCGCCAAAGCCTTCTGCAACTATGTTCATTAATATAAGCTCATTAAAATTTAAGGTAGAAAGGCTGACAAAGGGCTTTGTATTCACTGGTATATTCGCCCTTTTGATCCCTAATTATCAGCTCATTTTTGATTGCATTTTTCGCTATTAAGCTCGGCCATTCCCGATGTGCAGTAACGTTTTTAAGATTATCACTTGCGCCCTCCATTACTTTTTTAAAGTGGAACGCGCAAAGATAAGGCGATTTGTTAGATGTATGCTTTACATAAAGAATATCTGCCAGCGATAGGCCATAACCTTCAGCAGTTTCGATAACCGAGGCTTCCATCGACGCTGGGTACACACAGTACATTTGCCCTTGTTCTATTAACAACTTGCTGCTTGCACTAAAAAGTTCATCTGGGCCCAATGCAGACGTTTGCCTTGCCACCGAGCGAGATTGGCTTTGCTTGCTGTACGCATTTGAAAGTGTAGCTGGCGTGTCAAAGTAAGGTGGATTAGAAATCACTAGGTCATACAAGTGGGGGGAGGTGTAGCCAGTTACATCACAGCAGTAAATAAACAGCTGTTTGGCCCATTTTGCATTTTTAAAGTTGGTAGCGGCCTGCGCTGCGGCTTGCTCATCTATTTCTATCGCGTCAATTCTGGCTGCGCTATTATCGAACGAGCTGATGTCAATTGAACTGCTTTGAACATTCTGCTCTTCACCGTTCGGATTGCAAAAGTGCGCTGCTTTTTGGGCCATCATCAACGCTAAAATGCCACTGCCGGTGCCGATATCCAAGATACGTGGGGCATGGCTGAGGTTTGCGCGAAACTGTGCCCAACTTCCTAAAATCAG
>CERX01083601.1_pt1 | contig 12122 bp, 9 predicted proteins | sample 350251 | NCBI WGS metagenome assembly CERX01 (sample SAMEA2621044, study PRJEB7988) | marine metagenome | biome: marine biome (ENVO:00000447); feature: deep chlorophyll maximum layer (ENVO:xxxxxxxx); material: "saline water (ENVO:00002010), including plankton (ENVO:xxxxxxxx)" | depth 50 m
TCATTCTAGAATTATTATGGCGCCCCAACACGCGAAAGCCTATTTGGCAGCTTTGAATGATAATATAAAAAAATTTGAAGCGAAAAATGGTGAAATAAAAATGCCTAACAGGGATGAAGGCTTTTCCGCATTTGGTGTAAAACCCCCTAAAGATAAGTTGCCAAATTAATTTTTAAAAATTGGAGGGTCACTCTCATACCAGACCCATGTTTTTCTTCTTTTTAATTCTCTCATTTTAATAATAACCCAAAAAGTTATTACTAGCCATCCGACTGAATAGCCAAATACACTCCCAGCGATTACATCGCCAGGATAATGTACCCCAACATAGACTCTAGATAGTGCAATTAATATTGCGAAAGAATATAACGGCAATTTTACTCTACTATAGAAATAAGACAGGATTACTGTTAGCGTAAATATATTGGATGCATGGTTGGAGGGCATACTCCATTTTCCACCTTTTGAGACCAATAAATTCAATCCATCTAATGAAATGTGAGAAGGTCGAATCCTACCAAAAAAAGGTTTTAAAATTTGTGCGCATATATAATCATTAAAGGATAAAGATATAATCAATAAAGCCAGAGCAATCTTACCTCTTTTCCCTCCACGAAATCCAAGACCAAGAATTAACAAAATAATTGGTATAATCCAATTATCTGAGTCTGTGATAAAAGGCATTAATTGATCAAATAGAGGGAAATGAATCTTATGTACCCAAAGTAAAATATTTTTATCAATTATATCAAATATTTCAAACATGGTTATTGGTTTAATACTAAAGTTTTATCAAAACTCGACCAGCCTGTTTTCCTAGAAGAATTTTTTGTATTTCGGGTATTAAATCCTGCAGGCCAACTTTTTTGGTTATTTTTTCAAGAGAGTTTAATCTCCACTTATTAGCAAAGTTTCCCCATATTATTTTTTTCTTATTAACTGGGCACTCTGCAGAATCTATACCAATAAGAGAATTAGATCTGAGAATAAAAGGGAATACTGTAGTATTAAATTCTGGGCCACCTACATTACCACATACTGCAACTTTACCGCCGTAGTCTAATCTTGCAATAATACTTGAAAGTATTTTTCCACCTACAACGTCGACAGCCCCATGATATTCCTTTTTATTGAGAGGTAATCTAGTAGAATCAACAAATTCCATTCTGTCTATGACTTTTGTTGCACCAAGATCATATAAAAAATCTTTTTTATTCATCTTACCTGTAAGTGCAGTAACCTTTGCTCCTAGGTGTGATAATAATTTGATACTTAAACATCCTACACCACCAGTTGCGCCACTAACAATAATTTTTGAATCTTTTATTTTTATAGTTTCAGCTATCGCATTAACGCAAAGGCCCGCGGTTAGGCCTGCAGTACCAATCATCATAGACTCTTTTGCTGTCATACCATCAGGACATTTCAGTGCCCAATTACTTGGTACTCTTATATACTCTGAAAAACCACCACTGGTGTTCATTCCTAAGTCAAAGCCAGTTATTATAACTGGAAGGCCAGCTGGAAACTGATCATTATTAGATTCTTCAATAATACCTGCAGCATCTATTCCAGGTGTATGAGGATATTGGTTTGTTATACCACGGGCACCCGAGGCAGAGAGAGCATCCTTGTAGTTCAATGAAGAATACTTAACCTTTATAAGTAGATCACCTCTAGGCAGATCTACAGTAGATTTTTCTTCAATATTTATTTTGACGTCGTTACTATTTTTATGGACTACTAATGCTTTATAATTATGTGAGACTTGACTCTGAATCATTAGTGGCTTTTTTCTTTTTTTTCTATTGTCCAGAATGGATTTCTTTTTTCAAAAAATGATTTTAAACCTTCTTCACCTTCATTATGATTTATACAGTCATAAAATAATTCTGATGCTTTTTGAATATCAATATAATGTTCTAAACTAAGATTATTCTTTGTTTTAGCAATAGCATTTGGAGAGCATAGATAAACCTTTGATTTAATCTTATCAATAATTATGTTTAATTCTGTTACTGATTTTGCTAGATAATCTGCTACTCCCATTTCGTATGCTTTTTCACCATCAATTGTATCACCCAAGAGCATTAACATACGAGCCTTGGAAAAATTCATGCGACTAAGTATATATGGAGCAATCTGAGAGGGAGTTAGTCCTAGTTTAGTTTCGGAAAGTCTAAAAATTGAACTATTCATTGTTACAAATATGTCTGCAGCGCATGCCATACCAAATCCACCAGCAATACATGGACCATCAACAACAGAAACTGTGATCTGAGGTGCTTCATTTATGGCTTTAAGTAATCGTCCAATATTCATGCTCATATCGATTGTCAATTTTTTCATGTTTTCTTTTTGATATGCTATTTGATGTAATTCATCTAGGTCTGCTCCAGAGCAGAATATATTATTCTTACCTCTAATGATAATTCCTCTGACCTTACTATTATTATGTGTACTATTAAGTAGATTAATCATTTCATCGATCAACTTAGATGACAGGGCATTTTTTTTATTTTTATTATTCAGAAAAATTGTTAACCAGCTATCATGATATTCTGTTTGACAATATTGTAAACCTTTTAGATCATCCATAATTACACCTTACTTATTTAAATAAATAAAAATTCATTTTTCCCTATCCAAGATTTTCATCTTTTTATAATAGACATAAAAATTCTGGAACAGATTTATTTTATTTAATTCCAAATTTGTTGATTAATTCTTCATCAATTGGGATTTTGTATTCAAGTAATTGTTGTGCATAAGCTTTACCCTGAGGGTCAATATTTAAACTGGCCATACCGCCTCCACCGAGTGAATTTTTTAACAAAAAATTAATTCCATTTATTCCAGGGACTTCCCAGCTCATTACCTCACCTTCAAGTATATGAGAAAAATATTCAGCAACTGCCTTAGAAGATAAAGCAGTTTGAATATACGGAAGAAATTCTGGTCTACGTGCTATAACTCCAATATTGGCATTATCTCCTTTGTCTCCACTTCTGGCAAATGCTAATTTGGAAAGAGGAACCGTTGTAGTCATACTATCATTCCTTATTGCATCCAAGCTCGATCTAAAATTATCTTGTTTTTTCACAAAGGAGGATGAGTTAGTAATATGAATAGGTGTAGTCTTGTTATTTAAATGCATCTCTATTTTCAATTGATCTTTTTCCATCAAAAATGAAAATAGATGTATTGATGGTGAAACAGGTGGGCGCCCACCAAGATAGTTTATAACGCCTGCAGGCATACCTGTTACTGCTTGAGCCATTTCGCGTGATAGAAATATTAGGGCAGACTTTTCTACATGGGTTGCCATTAATCGGAGTACTATTTCTCTGGAGTCACTATTTGAATTATCAGGACCATAGATTGAATCTGTACCAAGAAGGTCAAAAGAAATCTTTTTGAATGGTTCAAGATTATTATTAGCCAAAATATGACTAACTTTATCAATTATTGCATTCGCAATCAGGGCGCCCTTTTCCTTAGCATCTTTTCCACCTATTACTAGTGTCCCAGCAACACGATAACCATCCATATATGTAGCCGAAACTTTATATTGGTTGGTCGGTGCATAGCCCGAGGCTCCACTAACCATAACCCTATCTTTGCCAATCTCTTTAATAACAACATTAGTGAAATCGCATACAACATCTGGAAGAAAGTATTCAGCCGGATTCCCAATTTCATACAATAATTGTTCAGCAACAGTCCCGAATGTTACCATCCCGCCTGTATTATTTGGTTTGGAGACGATAAAATCACCATTTTTTTGAACTTCTACAATTGGGAATCCCATATTGTGAAACCCTTTTACATCTTTCCAATCAGTAAAATTACCACCAGTACATTGCGCGCCACATTCTATAATATGTCCAGCCAAGCTTCCACTAGCAAGTAGATCATATTGATTTTCATTCCATCCAAATTCATACATCAATGGTGCTAATGCTAGAGCACTATCTACGCACCTTCCTGTAATTATAATATCAGCATTTTCTTCAAGCCCTTTAACAATGCCTGGTGCGCCTAGATATGCATTAATACTTAAACAGGATTCTGGTATGGGCATATTGTTTTCTATCTCTGTTACCCTTGCTTTTTTCAGCGCATCTAATTTATGAGTAATATCATCTCCTGTTACAGTGGCAATGGTTAAATTGATGCCAGCTTCATCCGCAGATTTTTGTAAAGCTGCTTTACATGCTGCTGGATTGATTCCTCCAGCATTTGAGATCACTTTTATATTTTTTTCTTTTATAAGTTTAAGTAATGGTGCTAATTGTATTATAAAGTCTGTAGCATATCCCATTTGCGGATTTTTTAATTTTGATCGTGCTAATATGGACATAGTTACTTCTGCGAGAAAATCAAAGACTAAGTAATCCAAGTCTCCTTTTTCAGCAAGCTGTTTTGCGGCTGTTGAGGTGTCTCCCCAGAATGCGGAGGCACAGCCAATTCTAACACTCTTTCTATTATCCATACATATAATCTTTGGTTATACTTTTTCTTGATTTAATGACTCACCAAGTCGGCGCATTATAATTGTTGCTGATTCAATAGATTTAACTGTATGTACACTTTTTCCTGCAGAATAAAACTTTTTCTTTTTTTGATTATCTTTTGAATTACTTTTATTCAGAAGATATTTTAATCGTATCAATGAATTTAGATTGAGCAAACTCCTTGTGAAATGTTTAAATCTACTTTTAAGCAATTTCTGTATAAGCCATGAATTTTCAGATTTATGGTCAGTTGATTTAATTACCGAAATTGGTACGCCTGTAAGGCGAGTTGTTGTAGCTATATCATCTTCACTTGCTGATACTATTGCATCTTTATAATCCTCTGGGGTATTACACTCTATTGTTGCAATAAACCTTGTTCCCATTTGTACACCATCATACCCAATCTTCATTACATTACCTAATTCATCTGAGCTTCCTACTCCCCCAGCACAAACTAATGGCAGGTCCAGATCATTTAATTCTTCGTACATAATTTCCATTGATTTTGATCCTAGATGTCCGCCCGCTCGATTATTTACACAAACGAGACCATCTACTCCGCAGTCGACACCCTTTTTTGCCCAGTCACGATTTGTTATGTCATGATATACGTATCCTCCAACCTCATGAACTCTTTGGCATACCCAATCTGGTTTTCCAAGTGATGTGATAAAAAATCGTATTCCTTCATCTAGCGCTATATCGATCCAGTCTGACATTCGATCTATATATTTTTTACTTCCTTTTTCTATAAGCGCATTAAAACCAATTGGCTTATCTGTCATAGATCGGATGTATTTTATTCCCTCTCGAAGTTCATAACCATGTACAAAGGTAAGACTTACAGGTTGAAGAATTGACATACCTCCACCATTTGAAGCTGCAGCTACAAGCTCAGGGTTTGAGCAGGGGTACATTGCTCCGCATATTATTGGGAACTGAACACCAGTGTGTTCTATCAGGCGGTTATTATTAATTAATCTATTATTTTTCAATAAGATACTATGTTTGCATAGCCCACTAATTTTTCATCATTATGTTGATTAGAAACTAACAATTTTAACTTTAATTGTCTTTCTGAATCAACCTGGTTTACTTGTGTTACTAATCCACTACAGGTTAGTGAATCACCAATGTTTGTCATAGATGAAAATTTTACCCCATATTCTTTAATATTGCATTGGTCTATGTGGTTTGTGATTGCTTGTGCAAGGTAGCTCATTATAAGCATTCCATGAGCAATGACATTTGGTAGACCTGCTTTTTGTGCAAATTCAAAATCCAAGTGAATTGGATTATGATCACCAGAAGCTTCAGCATATTTTGAAAGTGTTGATTGGGTAATAGGTCTTATAATGAGCTCAGGTAAAGAGTCACCTACTTTGATTCTATTTATGTCAAAAGAAACCATGCTAAAAACGAGCAACTAATGTAGAATTTGATTCGGATACTAGTTGATTATTTTGGTTAGTATAGAGTGATTTGAATTCCAAAAATTGCAATGTCCTATTTTTTTTTGTGTATATATCAATAATCTGACTCTCCATGGTAATTGTATCTCCCGCGTAAATTAGATGGTGATATCTATAGTTCTGACCTGCATGGAGTATTCTGTTTAAATCTATACCTACGTCGCTAATATATTTGAATGGATAGTTTACTTCATTTACAACAACTGTTAAGAATGTAGGTGGTGTTATTAGGGAGGGGTAACCCTTTGATTTTGCAATCCTTTTATTAAAATATACGGGATTTGTTTCTCCTGTTGCTTTGGAAAATAATCTTATACGCTCACTGTTAATATTAAAGATTACAGGTGGAAACTTTTTTTTGATTAAAGATTCATTAAGCATATAGTGTATGCTCTACTTAGAAGATATTTCCTGAAACTGTCATCTTGTTAAGTAATATTGGAGATTCAAATCTTTTTCCATAATTCTTTTCTAATTCATCTGCTCGCTTTTTGAACTCTGCAATACCATAATCATTGACAAAATTTAAAATTCCACCAGTTTCTCTAGGGAATCCCCATCCCAAAATACTTCCTGTATTTGCGTCAGTAGTAGAAGAAATAATACCTTCTTCAAAGCATCGCATTGTTTCTAAAGCCTGAGAAAAATAAAACCTATCAATTACATCCTTTTTTTGAATATTAGAAACCGATAGTGGGAAATAATCGCAGAGGTCAGGCCAAAGGTATTTTTTTTTATTTTCTGGATACTCATAGAAGCCTGAGCCACTAGAGCGACCAGTCCTTTTAAGCTTTGATACCATAACATCAATCACTTTTTCCCATGGCATAGAGGAGGAGTCTTGGTCAGAGTTGGAATATTTTTTGATCTGTTTATTTATATGCGAGGCTAGATTAATATTTATCTCATCCAAAATGGCCAGTGGTCCAACTGGGTAGCCTGCTTCTCTGGCAAGTTTTTCAATCAATGCAGGGTCTATTCCTTCACTGAGCATGCTCATGCCTTCACTAGTATAGCACTGGAAAACACGCGTAGTAAAAAAACCTGGACCATCATTCACCACAATTGGTTTTTTCCCTATGGCATGTACAAAACCAAGAGCATTAGATAGAGTCTCTCTATCTGTTTTATTACCTTTTATTATTTCAACTAATTTCATTTTATTTACTGGAGAGAAAAAATGGAGTCCTATAAAACTTTCAGGTTTAGGAGATGCTTTTGCAAGTAAACTAATAGGTATTGTTGATGTGTTGGAGGCAAATACACCGCTATCTGATAATAGTTGAGATGCCTTAGATATTACTTCCTCTTTAAGGTTTCTATCTTCATAGACTGCTTCAATAATTATGTTACAGCCATTTAATTTGTTATAGTTTTCACTTGTTATAATACGGTCCAGGGTATCATCATATTCCTGATTTGATATTTTTTGGTGACTAAGATTTTTTTTTAGGATAGACTGTATACTATTTAGACCACGTTCTAATTTTTCTTTAGATGTATCAATCATCACTACTTTAAAACCAGAGGCTGCAGAAGCGTATGTAATCCCATGTCCCATTAGACCAGCGCCCAGAACACCTATTTTTTTTATTGATCTTTTTGGGTTCGTTTTAGTCAAAGTCTTATCTCTAGGATACATTAAATTGTTTTACATGATTTTATAAAACTGAAAAAGTTTCTTTAGTTGATAGATATTAGCCCAGTTATATATATCAAAATGTGGTCTGCAACCTAAGCAGCGCGACCCTACCGATTGAAGGACCACCTACAATCTCTGTGTGTCTGTGATTTAGAAGATTGGAGATTGAGAAGTTTGCTTTTAAAAAGTCATTTACTTTATATCCTAGATGAAGATCAAATAATGTGTATGGCTTAATATCACCGAAGTATATGCCAGATGACCATTTAAATCCATCAACATAACGGGCATTGAAGGATCCAGTGATTGGATATCTCCTAGAGTTGTATTGTAGTTTCATACCCATTTTATGTTTTGGTGCATTTATTGGGTCCATGGCATTGGTTACAGGGTTTAAAAATTCATTCATTCCCAGATAGGAGTAATTTGCATCAATAGACCATTCCATACTTAATAGTGCTGTTAGGCTAGCATCAAATCCCCACATATCTACCTCACCATAGTTAATGTATCCAACCACAACAGGAGGAGCAAAACCTTCTGTTGTATCCATGGCTGTAACCCCTTGAAGTCCTCCACGCCAGTGACTAAAAGATTCATCATAATCTTCGCGATCAGTTATGATATTATTAGATATATCCTCAATCCTATTTATTTGACCATCTCCATTATAATCATTCTCAAGCACTGATTTTTGAATTACAATCGGGGTAATGAAAGTTACTGGACTTACAAAACTGCTATAGTGGCTTGTGTATACATCTAGGGTGCCGAAAAAGAGGTTGCCTAGTCTTCCTTTGTAACCAAACTCCCATGAGTTGACTATCTCTGGAGACAAAGAAGGTAGGTCTTTTACATTCATACCATAAAAGCCATCAATTTTAGGATCTGTAGAAGGGTAGAAGTAGATTGAGCTGCTTGTATCGACTGGCAGATATTTCCCTTCAGTTGGAATGTAATAATAAGGATTGCCAATGGAGTCTCTTGGAAATACATATCCCCCATCTGCACCACGTGCATAAACCTGGAACACGGAAACGCGTGTAACATAAATATCTAAAAATAGAGCTTGATTAGTAGGGGTGTTGAATGCTCTTGCCCAAGTAAGTCTAAAATTTTGATTCTCTTTTGGTCGGTGCACTATTCCAACTTTTGGAGATATCTGAAGACCATCTGTCTTAGAAAAATCAAATTTCCAATCAAATGGGTTGTAGCCCATTCCATACCCCTGATTATTGAATTGGATTACATCTGTCAAACGATCGTGAGCATCAAGCCTGGTAGCTTGAATAAATTCCCACTTACTATTGATCTTCCAGTTAACCTGATAATAGGCACCAAGTTCATTAACGGTATATCTATTGTCTTCAGATGCTTCATCAATCCCTTCATCAATATTTTCATCAATTTTGCCATTGTTATTATTGTCTATACCATCAGCATAAACATAAAACTGTTGTCCCCCAAGCCATCTGACTCCTGGCTCAAGGATCTCCCCAAAATCATATTCTCCATTTGAATTAGCATCCAAAAAGTCTGGGACACCATTTTGGTTTAGGTCTTGAAAATCATCACTATCTCTATCATTATCTATGCCGTCAGATATTGCTCCTTGAACAGCATCTTCATCTGCATCATCCAATGGTTCAGAAAATTGTGTTGAGTCAGCAGTAGCCCAGCGTGTAAACTTTTCACCATTATCATACCACGTGTTGGTATTAACATCAGCAAATACGTATGGGGATCCGGACTCTCCGTTGCCATTATTATCTCTATTGTCTCTGAGATCTTTATCTGATAATATTGTTCCTCTTGTATCAGGCATTGTGAGGAAGTAATCCAATCCCCAGACAAATCTAAGGTCTCCATTCCTCCATTCATTGAGATGTTGTAGCTGAAAACTGAATTTTTTTGATTGGTCGAAAATAGTACTACCGGTTGCCAAATTTCTTGTTGGGCGATTTGGATCACCCGAATAACTAGTATTTAGATATGATTGAAGAAAAAGGTTTTTCCATCTCATCCTAGTTTGATAATACCTGTAGACCCATCCATCTGCAAGGTATCTAGCGATTCCAGTTATATTTATATTTCTTGCCCAGGCGTAGCCATGGGATAGGCTTAATGAGAAATCGGAATTTGGTTCCCAATCAACCCGCATATCATACCTATAATTACGAACATTAAACTCAGGGTAATCATTAATACCGTCATCATTAGCGTCTTTGTAAATATTACTAAGGTTACCATAATCTATTGCAAAATCCTTTTCATCAAATTCATCAACTCCAGCTTCACCAGGGCTAGGTTGGCCATTTCCATCTAGATCATTATTTTCAAATATATCCCAGGTAGAGTTTCCGTTTAAATTTTCAAATGTTTCTCCGTCCCATTGTCCATTGTTTTCACCATAATCACCAGTATTTGGCACTCCGTCTAATCCAAAATCAAGCAATACTTGGTTGCCAAAAATATCAACATAGTCTTCACCAACATCACTGTCATACATATTATTACCATTGAGGTCTACAAATGGTTCACATATAGTATCGTAGGTATTTCCTAGATTATCCGCATAGAGGCCCCAGTCATCATCATCATCAAGCCCGTTTGTACCCCAGTCATCATTGTATATTCCATTATTGTTAGTATCAAAAACAATGTCACCATTAGAATCATAAAGATAGTCACCAAAACCAAATTTGTGAAATGGATCTACTACGCTCCATGTTGAGTCCGGATTAGTATAAATGGTAGTATTTGGTTGTAAGTTTTTTAAATCTATTACCGAGCCAAATCTATCGAGCCAGGCACTTCCAATTTCATCACTCTCATCAACGAGACCATCACCATCGTTATCGATACCATCCTCCCAGATCTCTGACTCATCATCAATGCCACTATCTATGAACTCATCAATTGAACCATCGCCATTATTATCAAGACCATCTGCATAGGCTGTTCCAATTTTATCTTCGGTTACATACCACAAGACCATTCCATTAGGTAGTGTATAGCGATTAAATTGATCACTTGATGCTTCAGCCACCATTTCCTGTGTTATGGTTGGTGATCCTGATTCACCTCCTGTTTCAGCAATATAGTCTCCCCAATAATACCCTACCCAAGATTCATCAGAGCCTTCCACATGGTTAATCATTTCTTCAGTAAAGCGTGGATTCTTATCCGATGCTAGTATGCCACCTCTATCTAATCGATCATATTTAAGACTTGGCCTTCCTATAAAGGCTGGGTCATGCCCTTCAATTTCATCAGGGTTAAAGTGTGTCCAGTCCTGCCCTGACAGAGCAACGCCAGAAAGTTTAAAACCGACATTCCCAAATTTATGAGCCGTTCTAAAGGTTAATTTTTTTAGGAGGTCGGTATTGTCCTGGCTTAATAGTCCACCCTGTACATTGATACTGGTTCCAGTGGATCTGAGTGGAGAGGAGGTTACAATATTTAGAACGCCACTGTGTGCGTTTGGACCATATAGTGCGGATGATGGTCCAAGGACAACCTCAATCTGTTCAACATCTTCAAAAGAAACAGGAATGACATTGTATGCCGTCAATCGCAGAGATGGTACATTTGCCATTCTACCATCTGTTAAAGTCAAAAGCCTTGAGCTGAAAGACGAGTTGAAACCACGGGCAGTCATATTGTAGCTATCAATTCCCGATTGTGTGAAGTCAATCCCTTTGGAACCTTTAAGATAGTCACCAAGATTTGTATTGCTCTCTCGCCTGATTTCTGTTTTTGATATAACTGAGATTGCCGCAGGTGCGTCTTCTACTCTTTCTCTTCTTCTTGATGCAGTAACCACATAGGTATCCATTTCGATTGCCTGAGGCTGCAACGCAAGATCTTTTGAAATTTTTTGATCAGTGTCTAGTGTGATGCTCTCTTTATAATTTCGATATCCAATATATGAAACGGTTATCTCATATGTACCGGTATCTAGGTCATCAATAAGATAGTCTCCTTTATCATCAGTAGCAGCACCTGAATTTGTACCTTCAATCATGACATTTGCACCGATTAATGGTGAGCCATTTGAAGCATCAGTCACCTTACCTGAGATCGAACCCTTTTGTCCAAAAAGAGTTGAACAAAAGATAAATATAATCACACTTAAGAGTCTCATAATATCCCTTAAAATAGAAACAGCCTCATTTTTTGAGGCTGTTTCTATTTTCAACTTTTACTATAATTTCAAATGATGAATTATTTTAAGAGTAGCATTTTTCCTTTTTGTACTCTTTCATCAGATCGAACTTCATAGAAGTATACACCACTTGGAACTTTATTACCCTGTGAGTCATTTCCGTACCAGGATATGTTGTATGTCCCTGGTGATAGTTCACCGTTATGAGCGACAGAAACTTTTTCTCCAAGGATAGAGTAAATTGTAACGGTCACATCTGAGAACTTCTCAGTGGCAAATTTGATCTTTGTTTCAGGGTTAAATGGATTTGGATAGTTTCC
>CERX01145583.1_pt1 | contig 12059 bp, 10 predicted proteins | sample 350251 | NCBI WGS metagenome assembly CERX01 (sample SAMEA2621044, study PRJEB7988) | marine metagenome | biome: marine biome (ENVO:00000447); feature: deep chlorophyll maximum layer (ENVO:xxxxxxxx); material: "saline water (ENVO:00002010), including plankton (ENVO:xxxxxxxx)" | depth 50 m
CTAGATTGGGAGTCTCGATGGACAATCCAAGGATTATCGCCGTTGATTATTCTGCACCTAATGTCGCCAAAGAGATGCATGTTGGGCACCTTAGATCAACAGTGATAGGTGATGCAATAGTAAGGATGTTGGAATTCAAGGGGCATACTGTTCACAGGGAGAATCATGTAGGCGACTGGGGCACTCCCTTCGGGATGCTAATTGAGCACCTTTTGGACATCGGAGAAGATAAGGTAGCTCGCGAAAAGGGAATTTCAGACTTCGATCTGTTCTACAAACAGGCAAGGACGAAGTTCGATGAGAGCTCAGAATTTGCAGAGAGGGCTAGGGCTAGGGTCGTCAAATTACAAAGTGAGGAGGAAGAGACTCTCAGACTATGGAAAATTCTCGTAGACGTCTCAACTAATTACTTCAATGAGGTATATTCTATGCTAGGGGTTCTTCTGACGGACGAAGATCTGATGGGGGAGTCAGCATATAGGCATTTATTGGCTAACGTCGTCGATAGGCTATCGGAGATAGGGATTCTCGAGAATAGTGATGGGGCAGACGTAGTATACCTCGGAGGGAATTGGATAAATCGAGATGGCGAACCTTTCCCTGTGATGATTAGAAAGGCGGATGGCGGCTTCAATTATTCAACATCAGACCTAGCTTGCATCATTGACAGGGTCGAGAGACTGGGCTGTGACGATCTCTTGTATGTTGTAGGAACTCCTCAGAAGCAACATTTCGAGATGGTTTTCGAGGTCGCAAAAAGATCCGGATTCATGAACGAGGAACATCGTGCTGTGCACGTGAATTTTGGTTCAGTTCTAGATTCCAGTGGGCAGATGCTGAAGAGTAGGAAGGGCCAGAATGTGAAGCTGGTTGACCTTCTTAGGGAAGCGGTGACTAGGGCTGAATCATCCATTTCCGAGAAGAATCCTGATCTCAGTGGTAAGGAGAGGGAGAATGTAGCTAGAATGATCGGCATTGGAGCAGTGAAATATTCTGACTTGTCATCGGACAGGACCAAGGACTATGTTTTCGACTGGGACAGGATGCTCTCATTCGAGGGCAATACTGCTCCATATCTCCAGTATGCACATGCAAGAATATGCAGTATCTTCTCGCGTTCGGGAATCGAAAGAGAATCGACACATGACACAAGAATACGCTTGGCCACACCGGAGGAGCGAGCTTTGGCGAAAACGCTAGTTACCTTTCCAGAGGCCGTAGATTATTCCACAGCAGGCCTTTATCCACACAGGCTTTGTATCCACCTACACTCAATCGCATCCTCTTTCGCATCATTCTATGAGGTATGCCACGTCCTCGATGAGGACAAAGAAGTGAGATCAAGTAGACTAGCAATGTGTGATTTGACTGCTAGGGCATTGTCATTGGGACTGGGGCTTCTGGGAATAGACTGTCCCGAGAGGATGTGACCTAGGACTCGCCGTAGGAGAGGTACCTGATCAGTGAGCCAAATATCACTCCGGAAACAACTAGACTCTCCTCGTTGAACCTGTCCATTGAGTCTAGGTATGTGTGGTATTCGATAGAACCAGAGCCATAACAGACAACTGCGTTTCCATATTCCATACCATCTTCTGGAACATTGTCGATATCGTAAACGAAGGGTGCATGGTCCGAATTATATGGCATTCCAGTCGAATCAATGTCTCTTATGTTGATGCTATATTTGGATGACAGTTCGGGGAAGGATTCAGCGAAGGCTCTTGAAATCCCTCTTAGCGTTTCAACGTCCGACTTGCTATTGCCATACATTGTCAACCCCGTATTCCTTTCAAGATCAACGTGATTCATGTCCAAATTTATGTACAGTCGAAGGTTTTCTCCAAGCATTGTTCTGTATTTGTCAACCCATTCCTTGGACCCCCATAGCCCCTCCTCTTCGCCTCCCCATGTGCAGAAATATAGTGTATGGGCCGGCTCTCCAAGTTGCGATTCAAGTATTCCGAACTGCCGAGCAACTTCCTGTAGCGTCGCAACCCCTGAAGTATCGTCCACTGCACCAGGGCCATTGTATACGGTATCATGGTGAGCACCCATTATTATGACTGAATCCGACTTTCCCTGGATTACTCCGCAGGGTACATGGATAGTCGCATCTCCCTGATTATCAACATCGGTCACCATGCCCAGCCTTCCATCCCCATTTATCACCATGTCAACAATGGTCTCTCCGACGCTCTTCGAGACCATTATGAAGCCGAAACTATCTGGGATGAAGTCGAATTGGCTCTTATCTACCGACTTAAAGTAAGGCACACAGTCGTTACTGACTAAATCGTTGCAGTTCTGTTTCGCATTTACGGTGATCATGCTGTATACGTCATTTTCTATGGCACGAAGAAGTAGAGCCGTATTTCCCTCGGTACCTTCTTCTAGCCAAATCATGCCTATGTTGCTAGCCGCAGAACTCCAGTCCGCATCCGAACTTCCATTGCCTAAGTCGATTATCTCCATATTCTCGACGTGACTCACTGATGCAGAGCCGCTGTAACCCTGAATTACGAACTCCTCTCTATGGGTAAAATAAGTAATATCCCTATTCACATCTGCAGCAGAACAGGGCGTCGGCCCCCCTATCAGCCCCCCTATGCTACCAGGGACACAAATCGATAATGTGGGTTCGTCACCGATAACGAACATGGGAACATCGAAGTCATCCATTGTCGTAGGGATTCCGGCTGCCGTAAAGTTATTTTTTATTGACTCTGCAGCATTTAACTCTTCTAAAGTTCCCGACATCCTTCCTCCCCAGATAGGGTGGCCAAGGTCAACAAGGGACTGGGCGTAGTCCCTGACTTGATCTTGTTCGAAGTCAATTAGCTTATACTCCGGCTCGCCTTGAATCCACTCAATAATATCGCTACCATAGAGCAGAGCACCTCCGGCACCTCCGACCATCAATACTGCCACAACTGCAAGGGCCTGGATGGGCTTGTCTCGAAATACACTTATTCTATCGCGTATGATTTCAGTTTGCTTGAATGAGAAGAAGCCCACTAATTTGCCAAATCCCCGAGGAGTTCCTTCCCCTTCTGCAACTTCCGCTTCTACAACCTCTGCCCCAATCAGCCTCTTCACTAGTTCCGATTTACTACCAGAAACAGCCAGTCCCCTGGACTTTAGGGCCTCTTTGAGCTCTGAAACGGTAAGCCCCGACCAATCAGAAACTTCATCCATCGAGAATTAACGAGAACTCTTGACTATTGAACCCATTTGGGAAACGTTCTCCCAAGTCCGTAGTTAATCAAGTGAAACTTCCTCACCAGTCCACCTTTTACCTAAATCATGGTCCACATCTAGCTGGTCTAGTATTCTGGCGACAACGAAGTCGACCAACTCTTCGATTGTGGTCGGCGCGTGATAGAATCCCGGATTCGCAGGGAGTATGACTACTCCCCATGAAGACATCTTCGCCATCGCCTCGAGATGAGGAGTGGACATTGGCGTCTCACGAGGGACCAGAATCAGCTTCCTACGCTCCTTTATTGCAACAAGAGCACTCCTGGTTGCTAAGTTATCTGAAATTCCTGAGGCTATCTTGCCTATCGTGGTCCCACTGGCCGGGCACACAACGCAAGCATCATACTTGGCCGAACCAGAAGCCGGCCTAGCGGCCAGGTTAGCGTTTTGGTGCAGGGTAACCCCGTTCATTTCTGACAGCTCCCCAGGCTCCATTCCGCATTCCAAATCGAGATTGATTGCGCCCGCTCCAGTAACTATCAGATCAACATCCCATCCGGAGTTGCTCAGTTGCTCCACTAGTCTTACGCCATACCTTGCCCCAGATGCTCCTGTAATGGCCACCACTGCCTTCGGCATGTACTGCGGGCTACATTCAATAGACTTGAATGGTTGCCTAATCACCTAAGATTTCTTTGAGGGCCTTTCCGAGGTATACATACTCGTCTTCATGATTGTAAAGTTGAGCGGAAATTCTGATGTATTTCGCACCATGGTGCGTCCATGCCATCACCGGAACCTGAATCTTGTAATCATCATATAGTAAATTGTGAATGGGGTCGCCCTCCATCCCAGGGGTGATAATTTCTCCCTCCCATGGGAACTCTACAGCAGCCAGTGACGAAACCATGGATTCGGGAGTGGGAGGGGTCGTCCCCAGTGCTTCACAGATAATTTTCCGCGCCTTAATCGCCAGTGACCTATTTTTCTCCATTATGGCTGGCCATCCCCCATCAACTAAATTCTCCATATATCTCAGTGCAAATGGTATACAAAGCCAGGGTGTCGGGTCTTGGGTTCCCGGCCAATCGAATTCGAATCTGAACTTCTCCTGGGGGCTACCGTCGCTAGAATATCCGTGGCCAATATTCAGGGGTTTAATCAGATGCTTCCTGTCTTCCCTGATATGTAGGAATGCTGAACCCTTTGGCGTGCAAATCCATTTGTGACAATTCCCTGTGATGTAAGCGGGCTGTAGTTCAGAGATGTCAATATTGACAATTCCCGGACCGTGCGCCGCATCCAGTAGAACATCAACACCCCCTCCTTGGATCTCCTTGACTAGCCTCTCGAATGGCATCCTGAGGCCCGTTGGACTGGTTACCGTGTCTATCATTGCAAGAACCGTTTTTTCGGTTATCGCATCAAGTAGTGGTCCAATGACCTCCTCTTCGTCTCTAACTCTGAACGGGATATCAACCACCACTGCTTCGGCTCCGGACCTTGAGGTAACGAAGTCGATAGCGTTCCAACATGCCTGGTATGCGTGATTTGGAACAATTATCTCATCTCCCTTCTTTAGATCAAGCGACCTTAGGATTGTATTTACCCCTGTAGTGGCATTGGTCACAAAGGTCATTCCATCGGGATCTGCATTCAAGAATTCGGAAATGGCGACAATAGAGTCCCACCACATTTCACGACTCCCCCTCTCGACGAAAAGTACAGGGTCCCCCTCCATTAGTTTCCTAATCCTGTCCTGTTCCTCTAATACTGCTACTGGCGTAGCTCCGAACGAACCATGGTTCAGAAACACGGTCCCATCATCAAGACCCCAGTGCTCAGACAGTTCTCCCTTCCTTGGAATCATACCAAAACTTCCGGAGTCCAATTTTCAGGACTCATCGGAGTCCTCTTCAGAATTTCTTCGCAGGTTTCGAGTAATGCCTCCTCGAAACGATGAACATCCAGAGGATTCCCAAATCCATCTTGTGAGTATCCAAGCTGGTGCAAACTGGTGTGAGTTCCTCTGACCATCCCGCAGCCCTCCAGATCCTCAACTCTGGAACCAGGGGTGTCGACATTTATCGACATTCCATGACGGCTCACCCAGTGCAAAAATGAGAGTCCTATCGAACAGATCTTGTATCCATCTACCCAAGCCCCCTGCATGGACGGATCTTTGTAAGACTCCACTCCACATTTTCTCATGGCAGCGATGGCCCAATCTTCCAGTATGCCGATTATCTTCCTGACGCTTTGATCTTCAACCTCCCATTTGATGATGGGATAAACCACCAACTGCCCAGGCCCATGCCAAGTAATGCCTCCTCCTCTGTCTGTATCCGTAGTGGGGTATCCGTCAATCTCTACGCCATCCCTCCTGGCCTTCGGTCCAATCGTGACGACCTCCGGGTGTTGTACAATGATCAGAGTGTCCGGAATTTTTCCTTCAATCCTCTCTTTCTGAAGATTCTTCATGGCCTTGGAAACAACGGTGTGTTCGACCATTCCGGCTCTGAGGACTCTGATTGCCCTCATTCCCCATACCTCATGCTGAGTGGATGGCATGCCCAAGAGTCTTCAGGACTCCCTCGTGGAACGCCTCTGTCATTGTCGGATGAGCATGGACCGTTTCTGCAATATCTTCCAATAGTGCACCCATTTCTAGGGCCAATATGAATTCGCCATGGAGCTCTGCCACATGACTTCCAACTGCTTGAATCCCCAAAATCACATGATCGGATTCTCTGGCTACCACTCTTACAAACCCGCCAGTCTTCTCCGCCTCCAAAGTCAGAGCCCTGCCGTTCGCTGCTAGTGGGAATTTACCGATTATGACGGACTCCCCCCTTTCTTCTGCCTCATCTGGTAGAAGTCCGACAGAAACTACTTCCGGCTCCGTGAAAACAATCGCTGGAATTGATATTTTGTCAAATTCCCTATCAAGTCCTGAGATTATTTCTGCTACCATTTCTCCTTGGGCACTGGCTTTGTGAGCCAACATAGGTTCTCCGGAGACATCCCCTATTGCATATACTCCTGGGACATTAGTTCTGCATTGTCTGTCTATCCTGATGAATCGCCCTGTTGCATCCATCCTCACCCCAGTCTTTTCCAATCCCCAGTTTCTGGTGTTTGGACTTCTTCCAACAGTAACCAATACCTTGTCTACTTTCAGAGTGTGCTCTTCCCCTTCCTTCTCGAATTTCAACTCGACCTTCTTCGAGGCACCCTTCCCCTTCACTTCTGCACCCCTAGCGAGGGAGTTGGTGTGTACGGCGACTCCGTGTTTCTTCAGCCAAATTTCTAGCGGCCTACGCAATTCCTTGTCGAATATGCCAAGTATGCTGTCCATGCCCTCGACCACAGTTACATCGGAACCCAGCTTGGCGAGGGCACAACCCAGCTCTAGGCCAATGTACCCTCCTCCAACAATTGCCACCTTTTTTGGTAGATTCTTAAGATCTAGGGCACCAGTTGATGAGAGAATAAATTCTTCATCGCACGGCATAAATGGTAAGTCGATATGACTAGACCCAGTGGCCAGTATGACATTTTCCGCCTCGATTTCGATAGTTCCCTCCGAAGTATCCACTAAACACCTATTGGAGGATGTGAAATTCGCCCAACCCTTGACCAGCTCTACACCAGCTGCCTTCAAAAGCCCCTCAACACCCTTGTTTAATCGTTCAACAATTTCATCTTTCCATGAAACTAGGGCCGACATGTCTAGGCTGGGCTCTCCCGAAACTGAAATTCCCATGTGTCCTCCCTCCGATGCATGCTGGCTAAGTGACTCGAAACGCTCTGCAGCGTGAATCATCGCCTTGCTCGGGATACAGCCCCTGATTAGACAGGTCCCCCCGGCCTTATCTCCCTCGACAACTATTGTGTCTAGGCCTAATTGTCCCGATCTGATTCCAGCAACGTATCCTCCTGGACCAGCACCGACAACGAGAACCTGACACTTCCTTAGTTCGCCCATGTTGACTCCTCACATGAAGATCAAAGCAGGATGCTCGAGCATCCTCTTTAGGTGTTGTATGAGACTGGCGCCATCGGCCCCGTCGACCACTCTGTGATCGAATGAACTAGATAGATTCATGATTCTACGAACGACGATATGGCCATTCCTAGCAACAGGCATCTCCCTTGCCTTGTGGACACCAAGTATCGACATCTCAGGGTGGTTGATTATTGGAGTGGCCCCTAGTCCGCCTTCTCTGCCAAGGCTCGTAATTGTGAATGTTGAACCGGTTAAGTCGTCCAAACTCGCCGTACCTTCTCTGGCAGCTCCTGAAACTCTGATTAACTCACTAGCCGCATCCCAGATATCTAGAGACTCGACATGTTTGACGACTGGGACATAGAGGCCCCGTTCAGTTTGAGTGGCAATTCCAAGATTGACTGCTGAGTGCCTGTGCACCACTCCAGAGTCATCATAGAAGTGCCCATTGCATTCAGGATGTTCGGGCATAATTTTGGAGAGTGCGAGCATGATGAAGGGCAGGTAGGTCAGTTTAGGCTGTTCAGGGGACCTACTTGAGTTTAGCATTTGTCGCAATTCTTCAAGCTCTGTAACATCAACCTCTTCGAAGTATGAGAAATGCGGTATGGAGAAAGCACTCTTCACCATCTGCTCGGAGATCTTCCTCCTCAGCCCTACGACCTTTACCTCTGTAATGTCCGTCCTCTTTGTCGAATAAGCGCTTGGAGCAGCTCCCATGACTGCCCCCCCTCCTGCCAAGAATGCATCGAGATCTGCATGCCGAATTCTCCCAGCAGGACCACTCCCGTTGAGGCCCAACAGGTCGACTCCAGATTCTCTGGCCCTTCTTCGTACCGCGGGACTAGCTAAAATGGAACCCGATTTTTCCCTAGTGACATCAGGCACTTTGATCTGAGGTGGCGGAGGGGAAACTTTCGGGGGAGCAGTCTTTGCAGTCCTTTCCTCCACGGGCTCTGATTCTGTAACCGGAACAGGCTCTTCCTCCACTGGCTCTTCCTCCACTGGCTCTTCCTCCACTGGCTCTTCTGCTTTCGACGGAGATCCTTCGGTTTCGAACTCTACCAAAGTAGTGCCAACTGCAATCATATCTCCTATGTCCCCACTCAGGGAAGAAACTACTCCGTCTGTGGGGGATGGTATGGTAACCGTTGCTTTGTCAGTCATAACATCCACGAGCGGATCATCTTCAGAGACTTTGTCCCCCACAGAAACGTGCCATGTTACAACCTCCCCTTCGACTACTCCTTCCCCGATGTCTGGAAGCTTGAATTCGTAAGTTCCCATGCTCAATCCTCCTGTGTTTTCGCGATCGCCGCGGCTATCCTGTCCGGTCCGGGCATGTAATCCCATTCAGTAGTATGGGGAAAAGGTGTGTCCCAACCAGTGACTCTTTCGATTGGTGATTCAAGGCTCCAGAAACACCTTTCTTGTATCGAAGCAACCATTTCCGCTCCAAAACCGCTGGTTTTTGGGGCTTCGTGGACAATCACGCATCGACCAGTTTTGGATATTGATTTCTCAATCGCCTCTCTGTCCCACGGGACTAGGGTTTGAAGGTCGATTAGGTCACAGGAAATGCCACTATCTTTTATCGCCTGTTCACAAACATGAACCATGGTGCCCCATGCGATTACCGTACAGTCATCCCCCTCCAATGCCAATCGAGCCTCTCCAAGTGGAATTGAATAGTGGGATTCGGGAACCTCTGCCTCCGGGTGTCCGCTCCATGTTGGGACGTTGTGGGGATCTCCATAGAATGGACCTCTGTAGCATCTTTTCGGCTCAAGGAAAATTACTGGATCGTTATCTTCAATTGCACTGATTAGAAGTCCCTTTGCATTGTAGGGTGTAGAGCAATAGACGACCTTGAGCCCTGGCGTGTGTGTGAATTGAGCTTCAGGAGACTGTGAGTGGTGATGCCCCCCTCTAATGCCCCCTCCGGCTGGAGTTCTGATGGTGACGGGACACCAGAACTCGCCTCCGGATCTGTGTCTAACCTTTGCCATCTCATTTACGATCTGGTCATATGCCGGGAAAATATAGTCCGCAAATTGAATCTCAACTACTGGCCGTAGTCCATTTATCCCCATTCCAAAAGCAGTGGCGGCAATGCCGCCTTCTGAGAGGGGCGAGTCGAAGACACGGTGCTTTCCGAATTTCTCCTGAAGCCCATCAGAAGTCCTGAACACTCCTCCGAAGTAGCCCACGTCTTCTCCAAAAATTATTACATCTTCGTCATTCGAAAGCATGGTGTCCAGAGCACTATTGACTGACTCTACCATATTCATGTTAGACATTAATCCCCCCTCCACTTTTTCATTTCGTCCCATTGCTCCATTAGGTGCCAGGGCGGAGTCTCGTAAACTTCGGTAAAGATTGCGTCTGATGAGGGGTATGGGCCATTCGCTAGGTCCCCGAATTTAACTGCCTCTTTGTATGCTGCCATCACCTCATTGTCTAGCTTTTCGGATAATTTATCATGATCTTTCTCAGTCCACTCGCCGATACTGATTAGATGGTCCTTCAGTCTGTCGATTGGATCTCCTCCGGGCCAGTATTCGTTTTCATCTCGAGGCCTATACCTGGACGGATCGTCACTGCTGCTGTGGGCCCCAGCGCGATAGGTCAGAACTTCTATGTGAGTTGGTCCCAATCCCCTAGCTGCCCTCTGCCTGGCCCATCTGGTTACTGAGAATAGCGCCAAGAAATCATTTCCATCCACCCTGATGCTAGGTATTCCGTAAGGTATCCCCCTGATAGCAAAATTCTGTAGTCCGCTTGCGAAGTTACTGTGAGTCGAAATCGCCCATTGATTGTTTACGATGTTAAGGATGACCGGGGCCTTGAAAATGGCTGCAAAGTTCAGTGCGTAGTGATAGTCCCCCTCAGCGCTAGCACCATCGCCAATCCATGTAATGGTCACCTCGTCGAGCTCCTTGTACCTGGAGGCCAGAGCAACTCCGACTGCCTGACTGAATTGTGTTCCAACAGGACTTGAGACGGAAATGAACCTCCCCTCTTTGTACGTATAGTGGACTGGCATCTGCCTGCCCTTCACGTTGTCTTCCTCGTTACCAATGCAATGACAAATCATGCTAACCATATCACGCCCTCTGACAAATTGAGCCCCTGGTTGCCTGTATGTGGGGAATAACCAGTCCTGAGTTTCTAGAGCCATTGTCTGGGCTATTGCTACTGCCTCCTCGCCAAATGACCTCATGTAGAAGGAAAGCTTACCAGTGCGCTGCATTTTCATCATCCGATCATCAAAAATTCGAAGCCTTAGCATATGCTCAAGACCCTTCTTTAGATCCTCTGTAGGAAGTTCTGGATTCCACTTCCCAGAGGCTTTATTATCATCACCTAGGACTCTAACTAGCCCTATTGCATGCTCAGATGACTCTTCTGCAGAGCAATCAATTTCCAACATCTCTAGGTCTTCTGGCTTCCATGGCCAATCGGCAAATTCCGACTCATCACCAGGTCTATGGGGGGCGTCCGGGATATGGAGGGGGATGTCAGAACTATCTCCGGCCATGATTCATCACTCTCTATTCATGCTCATATTGTTTGGGTTTGGCCAATCTGGCTGATCTTTAGGAAGCTTACAGCTGAACCCGTCGACTCTCTGGTGACTACAGGCTCCCCTCCTTTGGCCTCTTCCCAAAGTAGGCCCGCTCTGTAGCTGGACCTTACTAGAGGCCCACTAGCGACAGCGCTGAATCCGATTTCCCTTGCCTCTCTGTCCCATTTCGCAAATGCAGATGGCTCGGGGAATCTATCCACTTGGAGGTGCCTGTCGCCAGGTTGAAGGTACTGGCCTAAGGTGATCATGTCCACTCCTGCTGAACGGAGCCTCATCATCGCTTCGGATACCTCCTCATCCGTTTCACCAAGGCCCACCATAATACTGCTTTTTGTTAGGAGGTCAGGTCTAATCTTCTTGGCCTCTGCTAGGATTGAGATTGAACGTTCGAATGATGCTCTGGGATCCCTGACTACCGAGTCGAGCCTAGGCACACACTCGACGTTGTGTGCAAACACCTTCAGAGGCAATCCCTCAAGAAGCGCGGAAAGGGAACCCATGTCTCCGTCTAAATCAGAACAAAGTAGCTCAAGGCCAACATCGGGCGACTTCTCATGAATCGCTTTGATACAATCTCTGTAATGACTAGCTCCTCCATCAGGCAGATCATCCCTGTTGACAACCGTGATTACCGCATGACTCAAGCCCATCCTGCCTACCGCTTCCGCCAATGATTCAGGCTCCGAAGAATCGAGTGGAGGTGGATTCTTAGCAGTATCAATCGCACAGAATCTGCAACCCCGGGTACAGACGTCCCCTGCAATCATGAATGTCGCAGTACCCCTTCCCCAACAGTCGTGAACGTTGGGGCACCGAGCCTCTTCGCAAACTGTATTCAAGCCATTCTCGACAACTCTATTTTTTGTTTCGTTGTACCTTACTTGAGAATCACCTACTGGAAGCGAGGTTTTGAACCACTTTGGCAGCCTCTTCCTTTCCCTGGGACTTCTTAATTTGGTACTCCCTGAAGGGGTCGCGCCGCATCCGCTGCCACTTTCAGGGGCGTCCCTAGCGAGTGGCAGGCGAGTGGCCATCAGTTCCTTCGGATGGAGGTACGAAATTAACCATTCTCATGAGGCCCTCTTAGAGCCTATCAAGAACAACCCGTAATAGGGGTGTGTTAACTCGGGGTGTCATGCCCGGCGGTACAGTGGTTGTTACTGGCGGGGCAGCTAGGATAGGCAGGCAGATTTCTTTGGCTCTCGCTCAGAGTGGATTCTCAGTAGCAGTCCACTATTTTTCTTCCGAGAATGAAGCCAA
>CERX01155596.1_pt1 | contig 12056 bp, 11 predicted proteins | sample 350251 | NCBI WGS metagenome assembly CERX01 (sample SAMEA2621044, study PRJEB7988) | marine metagenome | biome: marine biome (ENVO:00000447); feature: deep chlorophyll maximum layer (ENVO:xxxxxxxx); material: "saline water (ENVO:00002010), including plankton (ENVO:xxxxxxxx)" | depth 50 m
TTTTTTACCATTCGAAAGGTCCTTCAACAATGTACCATAGATATAAGGCCATTATGCTTCTGTATGGGCTCCAATATTTAGATTGTTCAATCATATTATCAATAGTAGGTAATTCATCTAATGAATAGAAAATCTGAAATCCTTTTTGCACACCTAAATCGGTAACTGGAAAAACATCAGGCCTTTTAAGAGTAAAAATTAAAAACATTTCCGCTGTCCATCTACCCACTCCTTTTATTTGTGTAAGCATTTTTATGATTTCAGCATCATTGCATTTTATAATGATTTTTTCATCAATTATTTTCTTTTCAAAAGAAACTGCAATATTTTTTATATAACTAGCTTTCTGCCTTGATAATCCAACACCATAAAACTCATTAATATCCATATCTAATACTTCTACTGGTTTTATATTAATATCTGAAGAAAACAGTGCTAAAAATCTGTCTGCAATAGTTTTGGCGGCTTTACCACTTATTTGTTGATATATAATTGACCGACATAGAGACCAAAAATAATTTTTTTCTACTTTTAACTTTGGCGGGTCAAATGCATTTAAAAGATGCTTTATTTTTGAATCTAATGAAGATAAATGATTGATGCCCTCAACCATAACTTCTTTTTCAAGAACTGAAAAAGACATAAACTATTTAATATTTGGTCTTAAATATTGATTTAAAAATTTATCAGTCTAAAACAACTAACTCTTTTGTGGTTTTATTTAGTATCTCACACCCACTCTGATTAATTATGACATCGTCCTCAATCCTGACACCGCCCCAACCAGCTATATATATTCCCGGCTCTATCGTCATTACATTATTTTCTGCTAAAATGTCTTTACTTGTTGGTGAAAATCTTGGAGACGTATGTATCTCTAAACCTAGCCCATGACCTGTGCCATGTGTATAATAATCACCATATCCCATTTCATGAATATAGTCCCTAGTTGCTGCATCCACATCTTTACAAGACACGCCAGCTTGCGCAATATCACAGCCTCGCTTTTGAGCTTCTTTCACAATTGCATAGATCTCATGATGCTTATCAGTAGCTTCACCTACAACAGGTGTTCTGGTCATATCTGCATGATACCCCGCGTATTTTGCAGCTGCATCTATAACAATAAAATCACCCTTTTTAAACTCCCTATCAGTCGGAATTGCATGAGGCAATGCCCCATTTGGCCCAGTAGCAACAATGGGAGAATAGGCCTCTCCATCTCCGTACTCTCTATATTTAGAGACCATAGTGTTTGCTACTTGTTTTTCAGTATACCCAGGACGAAGCATTGGTAAAATTTCTTCATATACCTTATCAGTTATCTCAACAGCGGTGCGTATTGCATCTAACTCTGTCTTATCCTTAACAGATGCAAGATCCTCGAGAATCATTTTAGTACTTTCCCAGTTAATATCAGAAAAAGTTTTTTGAATTGAATCATAAAGTGTGTAATTCACATGATCACCTTCAAACCCGATTCTTAAACCTTTGTTCAAAAGATTGTTTTTTTGAATTATAGATAGATTTGTATCCATATCTATATACCTTTCAAAACCTTTCACCTGATCTTTTGACTGCTCTATATATCTACCATCTGTAATAAAATACTGACCAGCGGGTGTAACCAAACAAGTCCCTGCAGACCCTGTAAATCCACAAATATAACGGATGTTTGTAAGATTGGTTATCAATAACCCATCAAGGTTTTTTTGAGATAATACACTCTTAAGTTTATGTTGTCTATCAAAATATATGTTTTCTGTCATGGCTATTTATTCTCTTTTTCAGATGTTTTTATTAATTCTTTTACCGCATCTCTCTCAAGACGAATCATATCTGGATCCTCGCCTTTTTGCTCTAAAAGGTCTAAAACCTCAAGCGCCTGATAAAATAGAGCCTGATTTTTTAAGACATTTACTAATGTAAATGTTGCAAGTCGGACACTTACATTTAATGACTCACTTGTTTCAGATGAATTCTTTTTGGCTTTTGCTACAGTATTTTTAGCTTTTGATTTTGGAGATTTCTTTTTTTGTATTTTTTCTTCGTTACTTGATTCAACCTTTTCAATAAATTCTTTTGCAGTTTGATTTTCTGGATCAAGAGCCAAAACTTTTTTCCAAGAAGTAAGCAACCTAGAAGGAGATCGATCTAAGACTGTCTGAATTTCACAAAACATTATAGCAGCATGTATATTATCTGGGCTGTATTTTAGAACATGTTTAAGCTCTTTTTCAGCCTCTTTCAGATTCCCCTCTGCTTTTTCTACTTGAGCTAAAACAAATCTACCGGAGGCATCATTTTCATGATAACCCAACCCTATATTACAGACTTTTCTCGCTCTCCTATAATCTTCTTGACTTAAATAAATATCTGCAAGAACTGGGAATAATACCGTATCAAAATGATCAGCAAAATATAATTCTAGCTCAATCTGGTTTTTTAAATCCATTTTATCGCCTGTTTTTATTGACCCAATTTATTATATAGTCTATTGTCTCATTAACTGGCGTTCCTGGGCCATATAACTTGCCAACGCCAGATTTTTCAAGAGATTCTATATCTTTTTTTGGTATTATTCCACCACCAATTAATAAAACATTTTCTAATTTTTTCTCTTCCATAATTTCTAATATACGTGGGAATATAGTATTGTGCGCATTGTTCAAACTAGATAAAGCAATAACATCTGCATCCTCTTGGAGAGCAGCTGATACTATCATTTCTGGTGTCTGCCTTAATCCTAGGTAAATAACCTCCATCCCAGCGTCTCTATAAGCAGACGCTAAAACTTTAATCCCTCTATCATGGCCATCAAGCCCGGGTTTTGCCATCACAATTCTTATTTTTCTATCCATAGATGATATAAATTAATTATCCTGTAATTGAGTTCATAATTAATAGTGACCTCTTGATTTTTTATTAATTAATTATTCTATTAGGTAGTAAATAGTTTTTATAATTCCTTTGAGTCTATTATAAAGGTTGCGGGGCCTTGATTAATAAGTTCTATTTCCATCATTGCGCCAAATTCCCCGGTTGCAGTTTCTATGCCTTTATCACGAAATTCATTAATCATATATTCATAAACCTCTAGCCCTCTATCAGGGTTTTCAGCATTAATATAGCTTGGCCTTCTGCCTTTTCTAAGGTCTCCGCATAGCGTGAACTGACTAATAACCATTAATGACCCTTTTGTGTCTAATATAGATAAATTCATTTTTTCATTTTCATCATTGAATATCCTTAAATGGATGATCTTATTAATGACCTTGTCAACTTCAAAATAATCATCCCCCTTGCTTACTCCAACAAGGAGCATCAACCCTGATTCAATTTTAGCTATAATTTTATTGTTAACTAGAACTTTGGACTTTGAACATCTTTGGGCTACAATAATCATTCTACTCGGATATTTTCTTTTCCATATTTATCACGTAACTGTTTTATGAATTTTTTATTTGTGGAAACTTTTATATTATGAGCCAATACAGATATGGGTTTCCTTATAACAGGATTGGGGTTAGGTAACTGAAAAATTAAATTACAATCACCTGGATATTTCCGAGAAAACTCATATAAATCTTCGATGTCTTCTGGATCTATATTTTGTGATTTAAAACTGATAACTAACTTTCTTGAGAAATATTCTCTTGCATTTTGAATAGATACAATTTTTTCTGCCATTACTTTTAAATCAGAGAAATTAGTGTCGTCAGCCATTTTCCCATTTACAAATATAACCTGATCTTCTTCAATAAGATTTTCATACATCGCAAAACAATCTGAGAATGCAATCACCTCAACATGGCCCCCGATACAGTCCATCTCAAAAAAAGCCATAGCTCTATTACGTCTATCATACTTCTTAGTTATTTTAGTAACCATGCCACCAACCGTAACAATCTCACTTTTTTTAAGAAACAACAAACTGTCTGAAAAATCTATAGATGTAAACTCTTCTAAATCTTCTGAGTGTTCTAAAAGTGGGTGCCCGGAGACATATAGTCCTAAAACTTCCTTTTCAAATACTAGAGATTTTTTCTCTTCCCAGTCTTCAATATTTCTAAGCTCTGGTATTTTTATCAGAGGGTCCTTATCTGAACCATTTGAAAATAAATCGACCTGATCTTTATCGCCTGAGTTCTGTAGCTGCTGACCATATTTAATTGCAGTGTCAATAGCGTCAAAATTTTGGGCCCTAGTACCGAAAATAGAATCCATCGAACCAGATTTTATAAGACTCTCAAGAACTCGTTTGTTCACTTTCTGTTGGTCGATTCTAGAGCAAAATTCGAATACTGTTTTAAACTCGCCTTTATCTTCTCGGTTTTCGATTATGCTCTCTAATGCTTTCTCTCCCACATTTTTAATTGCGTTCAGCCCATATGATATTGTTTTGTCATCAATAGGATAGAACTGTGTAAAAGAAACATTTATATCAGGAGATTTGACTTCTATATTTAATTTTTTGCATTCGTTTATAAGTGTAACGATTCTATCGATAGAAGACATTTCACTTGTTAGGTTTGCTGCCATAAATTCCGCTGTGTGAAAGGTTTTTAGCCAAGCTGTCTGGTATGCTATATATGCATATGCAGTTGCATGACTTTTGTTAAACCCATACTGCGCAAACTTTTCAATTAATGCATATATCTGCTCCGCTTTACGTTTAGAAATATCATTTTTCTGGGCACCCGAAACAAACTTTATTGATAACTCATCCATCAGTTTTTTATCTTTTTTACCCATTGCACGTCGCATTATATCTGCTTCTGAAAGAGTAAATCCTGCAATATCATGCGCAATCTGCATAACCTGTTCCTGGTATACTATAATACCATATGTTTCTTCTAGAATGGGCACTAATGATGGGTGGGGGTATTCTATATTCTTTTTCCCGTGTTTTCTAGCTATAAAATTATCGATATTATTCATTGGACCAGGCCTATAAAGCGCGTTCATCGCAATTAAATCACCTATTGCCGTTGGCTTTAATTTCTTTAAGTACTCACGCATACCTGAAGACTCAAATTGAAAGACTCCGATTGTCGATCCATTTGAAAATAATTTATAAACCTCTGCCTCACCCATTGAAACTTTTTCTATTTCAATTTCTTCTCCTTTGGCTTTTATTAAATCTAGTGTTTTGTTAATTACTGTAAGATTTCTTAGACCGAGAAAGTCCATCTTTAATAGACCTAAATCCTCTAGTCCTTTCATATCATACTGAGTTGTAATATCTCCAGACGTTGATTTATATAGAGGAACAAAATCAGTTAAGTCTCCAGGTGCAATGACAACTCCAGCGGCATGAATAGAGGCATGTCGATTCATACCTTCTAGTACAATAGAATGCTCAACAAGTTCTTTATATTCATTCTCAGACATTTTTCTAAATTCGGGGCTTTTTTTGATTGCACTATCAAGAGTAATGTTCAATTCATCAGGGATTGCTTTTGCCAAACGATCAACTTCACTAAATGTATAGCCCATTACCCTACCAACGTCTCTAATGACTTGCTTAGCTTTCATTGAACCAAAAGTAATAATCTGCGATACAGATGTTTCCCCATATTGTTTTTTTATATAATCAATAACCTCCCCTCTTCGTTCAATACAAAAATCAATATCAATATCTGGCATACTAATTCGATCAGGGTTCAGAAATCGCTCAAATAATAAATTATGTTTAATTGGGTCAATATCTGTTATCCCTAAAGCATACGATACTAAACTCCCTGCCGCGGATCCACGACCAGGACCAACTGGTATATCATTATTTTTTGCATATTGAACAAAATCAGCAGTAATTAAAAAATATCCTGCAAAACCCATATTCTTTATTACACTAAGCTCATGGTTAATTTGTTTATTTATATCTGGATTAAAATCGCTATATAAATTCTTTGCTCCAGAAACAACTAAGGTTTTAAGGTATTCGTCTGGGTCATTATTCCCACCATCTTCTGGTATTGGAAAATTTGGCAAATGGTACGAACCTGTTTTTATCTTGAAATCAATACTTTCAGCTATTTTTCTAGTGTTCTCTATAGCTCCAGGAACATTTTTGAAAAGTTTGTGCATTTCATCTTGAGTTTTAAAATAAAACTCAGGTGTCGCATATTTTAATCTATTGGGATCATCTCTATCCTTACCAGTGCCAAGACAAATATGAATATCATGAGCTTCAGAGTGTTCCTTTTTTGAATAGTGAGCATCATTTGTACAAACAAGTGGAAGCGAAAGGTCTTCTGATAATTTTTTCATATTAGCAATGTTTGCTTCTTCTTCAGGGATGCCATGATTTTGGACTTCTAAATAAAACCTATCAGAAAAAATTTCGGAAAATTTAAGCGCCGCATTTTTTGCTCCTTCGTAGTCCCCGTTTAACATTTTTTCTGGGATTTCTCCTTTTAGGCAACCTGACAAACATATAAGTCCTTCGCTATATTTTTCTAATAGGCCCATATCAATTCTAGGCCTATAATAAAAACCTTCTAGATACCCTGCTGTAACAAGCTTCATTAGGTTTTGATACCCGGTTTGATTTTGAACCAAAAGAATTAGATGGTTGTTGCCCCAGCCACCTCCTGCCGCAGGTTTTTTATCATGCCTGCTACCAACAGCAACATATGTCTCACAACCAATAATAGGGTTTATGCCAGCTTTTTTGGCCTGCTTATAAAAAGGTACAACGCTAAACATATTCCCATGTTCTGTTAGAGCAAGACTATCCATATTTAAATCGTCAATAGTGTTGACTAATTGATCTACCCTTTGTGCCCCATCAAGAAGACTATAATCAGAGTGATTGTGTAGATGTACAAATTCAGAAGTCATTACATTGTTCCTATATAAATGGAAAATAAACCACCAAGAGTACAGAACTTTAATATTGTTGCGCTTCTCTTAGCTGTTTCTATATTTGGTTTATTTAGTAAGGAAATTACTACAACTGCTAATGGAATCTCAACACTCATAATTAGCGAAACGCCATAAAAAATATTATAATACCCAGTTAAAAAGGGTATAAATGAACCAATGCCTAGTAAGACAGATAGTCCTATGCATAGTACAATGGTCTTATTTTTACCAAATACTATGGGGAATGTTTTTGCTCCTAAGGCATTGTCTCCAATGTAATCGGCCATATCTTTAACAATTTCTCTGATCAAGGTCAACCCGAAACACAATAAAGAGGGGATTATTAATGGTCTAGTATTTTCAAATATAACCCCGGCATATATGAAGGAAAGCGATAATATTAGAGCAACAACAATATTCCCAATCAAGGGATAGTTTTTCAATTTCGAGTTATACATAATTATAAGAGGTAGAGAAATACCAATAGAAACTAACTGCGAATTCTTATTTAACTGCATTGCAATTAGAGTGCCAATAATAAATGAAACAATTGAGATAATAAGAGCATGATTCCTTGCAATAATGCCTAAACTAATAGGTCTGTCAGGGCGATTTATTTTATCGATTTTATGATCAAAATAATCATTTAGAATATTTGCACCCATCGTATAAAAAACAACAACCAAGGTTGAAAGTACGATTACATTAATTGGACCATTATATTTTGAGATGACAGATGATATTAGGATTGTTACCCCCCCCATAACCACATTTAGAGGCCTAGTAATCATAATATATGGCAATATTTTTTTCATTAATTATTAATCATTAATACTCTTATATCTTTATTTAAATCGCAAATAGTTTCAATATCACTATATCCTTCTTTACTAAAAACTTCTTTAACCTTATTATAGTGATCCCCTCTACCAACTTCCAAAATGGTCACCCCGTTTTTTTTGACAACATACGGGATAATTTTTGAAATTTTTTGATAAAATACAAGACCATTACTATTATCTGTTAAAGCTATCATTGGCTCATACTCTTTCACATCCCTCATTAAGCTAGATATTTCTTTTTGTGGTATATAAGGAGGATTAGATACTAAAAGATCTACATTATGTTTTATATCCTTGCTTAGAAAATCCATTTTTATAAACTCAATATTTTTCAAATTATATATAGCTGCATTTTTTTTTGCTATAGAAAGTGCTGCCTCAGAAATATCTATCGCAAAAACTTTAGAACGAGGTATCTCAAGCGCCAGTGTAATTCCGATACATCCAGACCCCGTTCCTATATCAATTATAACCGGAGTGTTTTTATTTGAAAGAGCATCAATAGAAATATCAATAACTGTTTCTGTCTCTGGCCTTGGTATCAGAACATCTTGATTAACAATGAATCTTCTACCATAAAATTCAGAATGCCCAATAATATGTTGAATGGGCTCCCTATTAACCCTCCTTTTGATCCACCCCCTTAAAGTAATTAAATCTTCAGGTTTAATTACTTTCTCAAAATCAAGGTATAGATCTATTTTTTCGCAACCAATTAAATGTAGCAGAAGAATTTCTATTTCATTTCTTGGGCTATCAAAAGATCTATCTTTTAAATATTTTTCACCCCAATTGATAATATCAATAATTCGCCAAGTTTTATTCTTTTTTGAATTTTGAGGTTGCAATATTATTTAGTGTAATTACATTTAAAAAAATATCTATTATATATCAAGTAACCTCAGCAGATAAGATGTCTTGCTGTTCAGCAATTTTTAATTTTTCTATTATTTCTTCAATATCACCATTCATTATTTCAGAGAATCTATAAGAAGTAAAATTAATACGGTGATCCGTGACTCTTCCCTGTGGGAAGTTGTATGTTCTAATTTTTGCTGATCTATCTCCTGTAGAGACAAGGCTCTTTCGTTCTGCTGCTCGTTCTGCCGCTGCTTTTTCTTTTTGATCTGCTAGAAGCCTAGACCTTAATACCTTTAAAGCGGCAGCTCTATTTTTATGCTGTGAGGACTCATCCTGACAGGTAACAACAAGCCCTGTGGGAATATGTGTAATGCGTATTGCTGACTCTGTTTTGTTAACATGCTGCCCTCCAGCACCACTAGCCCTATATGTATCAATTTTTAAATCTGTATCAGTTATTTCAACATCAACCTCTTCCGCCTCCGGTAGGACAGCCACTGTTGCAGCAGAGGTATGCACTCGGCCACCGGTTTCCGTTTCGGGGACACGCTGTACACGATGTACTCCGCTTTCATATTTTAGCATCCCATATGCTCCACGACCTTTCAGAGCTATAATCACTTCTTTAAAACCCCCTATTCCAATTTCATTAGATGCAATTAATTTTTTCTCCCAGTTATATTTTTCAGAAAAATGGGAATAAAGTCTAAATAAATCTGCAGCGAATAACGCAGCCTCGTCTCCTCCAGTACCTGCTCTAATTTCTAGTATAATATTTTTATTATCTAATGGGTCCTTTGGTAAAAGTTTTATTTTTAATTCTTTTTCAAGCTCTGTTTTTCTTTTTTTATGTAAATCAAGCTCATCAATAGCCAACTCTTTTAGTTCAGCATCATCGGATTCAACAATCTCCTCACAATCAATTATTTGATCTAAAGTTTTTATATACTCTTTACCTGTAATTACAACTGGATCAAGTTGTTTATATTCTTTAGCAAGTTCTTTTAGCTTATCAGGACTAGATAAAACATCTTGATCAGCCATTTGCTTTTCAAGATCAAGATACCTCCCAATTATTGATTCTAGTTTATCCCTCATCCAATTGCTTCAGCTATATATTTTTTACCACGATAATTTTCATAGTCTTCGCCAAAAGCATTTTCCAATGCAGTGATTGAAACCTCGACCATTTTATCATCAGGCTGTTTAGTTGTAATATTTTGCAATAAGATTCCTGGAGCCTTTAGCATACGAAATATCAGTAGATTACTTTTAGATGTAATTTTAATTAATTCATAACCAATCCCCGATACTAAAGGAATTAATGGTAAATGCGTTAGTAGCCTAATGGATAAAGATATACTACCGAAATAATACATTATTATAGTATCAACAATAGCAAAAACAAATATAGCTGACAATAACACAATAAACATAAAACTAGTCCCACATCTGGGATGTTGGGTTGGGAAGGATTGCGCATCTTTTACTGATATATTTTTACCAGATTCAAAGTTATATACCACTTTGTGTTCAGCTCCATGATATTGAAACAACCTTCCGATATCCTTTATTTTTGAAATTAAAAAAAGATATACTACAAAAAATACTATTCTAAATACACCTGAAGAGAGGTTAAACCAAAAGGCTTCTTTCTCAATAGATAATAATCTAGTTGTAAGCCACATTGGTAAAACCATAAACAATGACACGGCTAGTATTATAGAAAATATTGTAGTTGTAAAATCCAAAAATTTAGATAAGACTCCCTCACTACTCTCTTCCGGGTAGCTAATATCTGCGGACCATTGAAGAGTTGACATCCCCATTTTCATTGCCTCATATAAAGAGGCAATACCTCTAAATATTGGCTTCGACCATAAAAAAGATTGTTCTGTTATTGATGAGAATTTTTTCCGTTTGACTTTTATATCTCCATCAGGGTTACGAACTGCAGTAGCATAGGCTCCAGGGACTCTCATCATTACACCTTCTATAACAGCTTGCCCACCAACCAAAATATTTGGTTTCATAGATAAAATTAGTAATAGCCGTTTCATGATAAAAAAAATAGCTCTATCACAATGATTCATTGATAGAGCTATAGTGTTGTTTTATTAAACTATTTTCTGCTGTATTTCTTTTGAAATTTTTCTATTCTACCTGCAGTATCAACCAAGTTTTGCTGGCCCGTAAAAAACGGATGTGACTTGTTTGAAATTTCTATATTATATAAAGGATACTCGTTTCCATCATCCCAAACAACAGTGTCTTTTGTTTCAACAGTGGATTTTGTTAAAAATGAATAATCACATGAAGTATCTTTAAATACTACAAGTCTGTAATTATCCGGGTGAATATCTTTTTTCATTTTCTACTCCTCAATCATATCTAGGGCTCTTCTTAAACGATCAATCCCCTCTTTAATTATTTTTCTGTTTGTCGCATATGAAAATCTTATATGTCCGACTGCACCAAAGCCATCTCCTGGGACAGTAACAACCTGTACAGAGTCAAGAATATACCCTGAAATATCAAAAGTGTCCTTTAATAATTTATTGTTAGCTGTTCGATTTAAATATGTACTAAAGTCAGGAAATACATAGAAAGCGCCATTTGGTTTAGCACATTTAACCCCAGGGATATCATTGAGTAGCTCAAGTATTAAATCACGCCTGTTAAGAAAAGATCTTTTCATTTCTTCTACACAGGATTGATCACCAAGTAGTGCCGCTATACCTGCTTTTTGACCAATAGAGTTTGCACATGATGTAGCCTGCCCCTGTATTTTTGACATTGCATTTATTATTTCATTTGGCCCAACTGCATAACCTATTCGCCAACCTGTCATTGCATATGTTTTAGATAAACTCATGCAAGTCACTACTGTAGCTCCTATATTATGCTCTTGGTTTAATTTTTCAGCACTAACAAAATCGCCATCATATATTAATCTTTCGTAACACTCATCTGATATCACCACCCAATTATGTTTTTTAGCTACCTTTAATAATTCTACTATAGCTGCATTACTCCAGACTCCACCTGTAGGATTAGATGGTGAGTTTATAATTACACCTTTTATATTTGAATTCAATTTTGATTCTAAATCAGAAAAATCAGGCTCAAAATTATTTTCTGGTATAGTATTAACCAGTATAGGTTTTGCATCTGCCATTTTTACGAACTCTGGAAAAGATACCCAATAAGGTGAAAAGACTACTACGCTTTCCTCAGGGTTAAAAATAGCCTGGCAGGCATTGTATAAACTTTGTTTCTCACCATTAGAAACAAGTACATCTGAAGGTTTATAGGATATCCCGTTTTCTCTTTTCAGCTTAGTACATATCGCTTCTCTTAGCTCTATCATCCCTTTCCCAGCTGTGTATTTTGTATATCCTTGATCTATTGCATTTTTAGCTGCATCCCGAATATGCTTTGGAGTATTGAAATCTGGTTCTCCGACAGAAAAATTAATTACAT
>CERX01036035.1_pt1 | contig 12028 bp, 14 predicted proteins | sample 350251 | NCBI WGS metagenome assembly CERX01 (sample SAMEA2621044, study PRJEB7988) | marine metagenome | biome: marine biome (ENVO:00000447); feature: deep chlorophyll maximum layer (ENVO:xxxxxxxx); material: "saline water (ENVO:00002010), including plankton (ENVO:xxxxxxxx)" | depth 50 m
ACAGATGGATCAGAACATAGTGCCATTGCAGTTAATGAAGTATCTTTGCTTAGAGAAACACATCAGGCTGCAAAAATTAAAATTTCAATAGATGAAAATGTTAGATTAGAAGAACTAGTATGTGATGGTATATTATTATCAACCCCATCTGGTAGTACAGCATACAATCTATCTGCTCATGGACCTATTCTTCCAATTAATGCAGATGTTTTAGCATTGACTCCTATAAGTGCTTTTAGACCAAGAAGATGGAAAGGTGCTATATTAAATAATAATTCACAAGTCAAATTTGAAATTATTGATAGCAAAAAAAGACCTGTTAGTGCTGTTGCGGATAGTACTGAATTTAGAAATATTGAGTCTGTTACAATAAAACAGGATAATCAAAAATCTGTTCAACTTTTATTTGATGCCCAGCACTCATTTGAAGAAAGAATTTTGAATGAACAATTTAAATTTTAATTTGCTTCGAATGTAATATCGACAGGATCAGCGCCATTTTTTATATAAGTAAGTGCCCCACCACTAGTATTACTGAAATCTAAACTTACTGCTTCGCTTACTCCAAACTTAATATCTAATCTAGATGTATTTTCATTAATTACTAAAGGACTGTCAAAAGTCATTACATAAAGCATACTTTTAGAATTGACCATTGCGGTAGATGTTGTCACCAAATCATCATGCATTAGAACACCAGATTTTGTGCCTCCTAAACTTGCTCCAGTATCAGTAGCCATTACTTCAGAAAAGTATGGTATAACTGTTTCAGATAAATTGTTATGTGAGCCAAAACTCTCATAAACTTCATAAGCATAAACAGGCTCGGCTGGTGCGCTAGATCCGCACTCGGTACTTAAAGTTGCGGGAGTGTCAGGATCGCCTGTTCTAAGAGACTCTCCAAACAACGTTCCTGATGTATTGCTGAATCCGGAGTACGCATCAATAGTCCAGCAGGTAGTTCCAGTAGTAGCATTTGTGCTATCTGCATCTCCACCTGTCATAGTTGTACCATCTAAACTTGCAGAAAAGTCAAAAGTTTGAGTATGACTAATTCCTATCCTACTTTCTATTACAACAAATGCATGGGAGTATTTTTTAATGCCTAATGCTATATTGCCATCTAACAAAGAAGTGCTTGTTGATGCTGTTCCGTCTCCATTGCTTGTTAAAATAAGTGGTTTACCAGTTAAGCCGCCGTTATAAAAAAAATCACAATTAGTTATATAATCTTGAGTTGCAGCCGCCTGAACAGCAGGGTTTGCAGTGCAAAAGCCTCCTTTAAACATATGTACTTTGTAACGATCTGGGATCATATTGCAGCTGTCTCTAAACGAGGATGTATCACCTGCATCTGCTGGCATTCCATTGCTTTGAATAACTATTGCACCATTTGCATTAACAGCACAAGTTCCATTACAGGCTGCTGTACTTTCATTTCCATCACAAGACCTTAAACTCTCTGCATCAACAGCAAAAGAACTTGACATAGAGAATATGCTTATTAAAGCAGCACTAAATAAAATAAAGACCAGTGATTTAATATTTAATACCATATTCTATTTTCCTTAATATCCACTTATAACAATATTTGAGGCATTAATCTTTACGACCCTGATTTTATTTTCCCTTTTAACAGGTTCATACAATCTATTGCGCACACTTACATATTCCATAAAATTTCCTGTAGAATTTGACTTTTTTACTTTATTGTCTCCTAGAGAAAATATATATGTAATGTTTGCAAACGAACCGTCCCCTGTCTTATTGTCATCTACATATCCTACTTCAAAGCTTAATCTATCAATTCTTCCTGAAAGACCATATTTTTCACCCTCCAATTCAAAACTTCCAGCTGCATTTTCAAAGTCAAAAAGGCCTGCAAATACTCTAACATCATTTGATACTGGTAGATGATAATCAAGACGCGCATCCCATCCATCTAGTGCTTCTTCCGTACTTCCATCTCCAAGCGCTTGTATTCCGCTTGTTGCATCATAATAATTTCCTCGAACATCAAACACACTAGAAATAGCTTCTACTCCTACGCCTTGTCTTTGGTGCTGATCATCAAATGAATAATCAAGAAAAACATTGCCTCCTAAAATTATTTTATCATCATTAATTAGAGATCTATACCCTAATCCAAAATTGATTGTTTGATCATTGTCGTGAAGAGATAGTGAGTTTTGATTAAAAAAAATACTATTTGCATTCTCAATAACTCTATTAACGTTAGTCATAGAAATTGTAGGCTTTAAGCTTTCTTTAACATCCACCTTTAAATCCAAATATTTAACTCGATCATTTTCTTTAATTAGGTTTGTAAAACTTGCTGTTACCCTATCAATAAACTGATTTGTCTTGCTTAGAAAAGTGCTCTCAAGGCTGCCGCCAAAACTTATAGAACCAAGCAGAGAGAACGTAATGACAGATGAAAGAATTAATCTAATATGTTTCATAATAATTGACCTCGTTTATATCAAATAATCTTTATAAATATAAGAAAAAATTGGTGGCCTCACCCGGACTCGAACCGGGACGGGAATAAATCCCAAAGGATTTTAAGTCCTTTGCGTCTACCAATTCCGCCATGAGGCCATTGAACAGTAGTTTATATCGATTAATTGAATTGGCTACTAGTCCTTTGTGAACATTCAAAGAAATAAATAGTTAAAAAAAAAGGGGCCCGAAGGCCCCTTTTAATAGTTTGATCGCAGGTTATTAATTGCTATCAGATATTGCAGCTACATAAATAGCCATACCAAATGCAATTTTATTTACAAAGTCTGCAACGTTGTAAATAAGGTTAAGAGAGCCAGCGTCTACGCCGCCTCCAAAATAACCAATAGCATAACCAAGCGGATAAATTGCCCATCCAACTGTAACAATTAATCTCAAAGCGTTAAACGCTGCTTGTCCAGCAGCATTTCCGCTTGCAGCATTTGCTTTGCTAGCTTCACCTGCAAAAATTTCGTAAACGATATATAACCAAGCTGCCATTGCGATGACAAATGCTAGAGTTACATTCAATGCGCCTGTTTCACCTACATAACCGAAAACAAGCATTACTAAAGATGCAACAAGCAATCTCCAGAATAGTCCAACGGCTACAGTAGTAACAGCAGCAAGAATTACGTAAAATTCAACAATTTGAAGAGGTACTGTAATTAACCAGTCAATATATCGAAGTACTGTAGGTGAGTCCCCAGTAGCAACCCATACACCTCTCATATAGAAGTAGTGCCACGCCGCTATACCAGTAACCAAGCCAGCTACTGTAAGTGACGTTTTCCATTTACCAGCTACTCTGTCTCTTTCTAAGAAGAAGAAAGCAGTTGCAGCTACCATGGCCATAGAGATCAACCAAAAAGTTATGGCTACATGATCACTAGGGTTTAGTATTAAAACTTTGTCCATATTAAATGAATCCCCTTTAATTTTATAAAATTAAACAAATTTTATTTCTAAATTTAACTAAGTAAAGCTTTAAAATGGATAAATGATTAAGAGAATCAATAGCTTAATAATCAAACTAAAAATTAGCAGTAATTAAAAGTTAAATTTATCAACAATTTTTAATAATTCTAATTTGCATTCTTCTAGCAACCGTTCATCTTTGGATCTTAAAACAAGTGATGTTCCAAATCTATTTTCCTTTGTAAATGGATAACTTCCAATTTCAACATCAGTATACTTATTTTGCAGTCTAGTAAGCTCTTCAGCTACATTGCTTTCTGGAGTGAAAACATCAATAGACTTAGACTTAATAACGTCTCCTCCTTTTAGATGCTTTCTCGCACCCTCAAGCATCCCTTGCATAATAGAAGGAATTCCAGCCATTACAAAAACATTCTCCATCTTAAACCCTGGAGCTTTACTTACCGGATTTTCAACTAACGCTGCACCTTTGGGTATCATAGTCATTTTCATTCTAGCATCAGTTAATTCTGAATCTTTGTAGTATTCTTTTAATATAGATAAAGCTTTATCGTTAATCTCTAAGTCTACGTTAAACGCTTTTGCGATACTTAATGATGTTATGTCATCATGAGTAGGACCAATTCCTCCAGTTGTAAAAACGTAATTGTAGGCTTTTCTTAGATAATTAACTGTCTCTATAATAACCTCTTCTTCATCTCTTATAACTCTTACTTCAGATAATTGAATACCTATTTCATTCAACCAATTTGCAAGATATAATAAGTTTTTATCTTGGGTACGCCCAGACAAAATCTCGTTACCTATGATTATTAATGCAGCTTTCATAATTTAATGGATCAACCAAACAAAAAATTTATATCTGGAAAATTCATCAAAAGGTATAAGAGATTTTTTGTCGATGTTCAACTTGATAATATTAAAGAAACTGTCACTGCCCATTGTCCTAATACTGGGTCAATGCTCGGACTACTGAAAGAAGGTAACCCAGTTAAATTAAGTAAAGTAGATGATCCAAAACGAAAACTTAAATATACATTGGAAATAATTAAATCAAACGGAGCAAATGTTGGTGTTAATACTCACCGAGCAAATCGAATTGTCGAAGAGGCATTAATTTCAAATAAAATAAAAAGCCTTAAAAAGATATTAGAATTAAAAAGAGAAGTTAAGTACGGAGAAAATTCACGCATAGATTTTTTGGTTAATAATAATATGGATGAAGAAATATATGTAGAAGTAAAGAATGTCACCCTATCTCTGAAGAAAGGCATTGCTGAATTCCCTGATGCAATTACTGAAAGAGGAAGTAAGCATCTAAAAGAACTTCAGAAAATTAAAAGCAAAAAAACACGTGCAATAATGCTTTATCTTATTCAAAGAGATGACTGTAAATATTTTCAGATTGCAAAAAAAATTGATGAAAAGTATAACTCAAACCTAAAGAAGGCTATTAAATCAGGAGTTGAGATACTTTGCTATAATTGCAAATTTGAAAATAATAAAATTCAAATAGATAAAAAAATAAAGTTTATGGAAAATGAATAAAGTAATACATCATAAAACTGATTTTGAAGGCATGCGCAAAGCGGGGCATTTAGCTGCTTCAACTTTGGATATGCTTGTTGATGTTGTAAAGCCAGGAATTACCACAGAAGAAATAGATAATAAAGCTTTTGAGTTCATTAATAACAATGGAGGATTAATTGGACCTCTTTTCTATAAAGGTTTTCCAAAATCAATATGTACTTCTATTAATCATGTAATCTGTCATGGAATACCATCATCAAGAATTTTAGAATCTGGTGATATAGTTAATATTGATGTAACAGTTATCTTAGATGGTTGGCATGGAGATACGAGTAGAATGTTTCCAGTTGGAAATATTAGTACAAAAGCTCAACGTTTAATTGATTGTACTTTTGAGGCAATGCATAAAGGTATTGAAAAAATATCTCCAAGAGCAAAACTTGGTGATCTAGGTCACGCCATTCAATCATATGCCGAATCTCTTAACTATAGTGTTGTAAGAGACTTCTGTGGGCATGGTCTAGGAAAAGTATTTCATGAATATCCAAATATTCTTCATTACGGTGAAAAAAATGAAGGAGAATCTATTGAAGAAGGAATGTTTTTTACTGTTGAACCAATGATAAATGTCGGAAAATATGATGTCAGAATGCTAAAAGATGGTTGGACAGCCGTAACAAAAGACAAGACTCTATCTGCACAATTTGAGCATAGTATTGGGGTTACCAAAGAAGGCTGTGAAATATTTACTAAATCTCCTGCAGGCCTTGATAAACTTTAAATAAAAGATTAAAACAACTGATATATGATCCCTCGATACTCGCGAACTCCTATGAAAGAAATATGGAGTTCAAAAAGCAAGTTTCAAATATGGCTTGATATTGAACTTTGTGCCTGTGAAGCAATGGAAAAATTGGGCACTGTTCCTAAAGGTACAGCTAGAAAAATTAAATCAAAAGCAAAGATAAATGAAAAAAGAATTAACCAAATAGAAAAAAAGGTAAAACACGACGTTATCGCTTTTCTTACATCAATCTCTGAATATGCTGGAACTCCAGCAAGATTTCTACACCAAGGTCTAACTTCTTCAGACATATTGGATACTGCATTTAATATGCAATTAAAAAGATCGGCAAAAATAATAGATGAAGAATTATCTAATCTTTTAAAATCAATTAAAAAAGTAGCTATAAAACATAAAAATACACTATGCATTGGAAGAAGCCATGGAATCCATGCTGAACCTACAACTTTTGGTATTAAAATGGCATCGTTCTATCAAGAATTTAAAAGAAACAAAGAACGTTTATCTCTAGCAACTAAAGAAATATCTTGCTGCGCAATTTCTGGAGCTGTAGGAAATTATGCGAATATCGATCCTAGAGTAGAACAATATGTTTCAAAAAAACTTGGACTTAAATCTGAAAAAATATCTACACAAATCATCCCTCGAGATAAACATGCAGTATATTTCACAACACTTGCAATAATTGCCAGTTCAATAGAGCGTTTAGCAACTGAAATAAGGCACCTACAGCGCACAGAAGTATTAGAGGTAGAAGAATTTTTCTCAAAAGATCAAAAAGGCTCTTCAGCCATGCCACATAAACGAAATCCTGTTTTATCAGAAAATCTAACAGGACTAGCCCGATTAATTAGAAGCTATGCTTTACCTTCAATGGAAAATATATCTTTGTGGCATGAAAGAGATATTTCACATTCAAGCGTTGAAAGAATAATGGCACCTGACGCAAATATTATGTTGGACTTTGCATTATCAAGAATGAATGGAATTATTAAAAACTTAGTCGTCTATCCAAAAAATATGATGAAGAACATGAATAGACTTAACAAACTACCAATGTCTGAAGGATTGATGCTTGCTTTAACTCAAAAAGGAATAGCTCGAGAGAAGGCATATAAAATAGTTCAAAAAAATGCCATGCAAGTCTGGAAAACCAATGAAGACTTTACAAAGGTATTAAAAAAGGATCCCGAGATAAATAAATTATTATCAACAAAAGAAATAAATAATATACTAGACTTCAAACACGCTATTCGAAGAACCAATTACATATTTAATAAAGTATTTAAATAGATATTCTAATTCGAGTAGTAAATCGCTAAAGCAAAAAATCCAAATATTCCAATATAGGCTACCGCATAATAAAGCACGATCCAATTATTTTTATCAATTTTAAATCGTGAGGCTAGATTTTTTGAAGAAGTCTTATTAGTTTTCTTTTTGTTAGTTTTCTTTTTGTTAGTTTTCTTATTTTTTGAAGCGGCTACTTTCTTAGCAGATTTTTTTGTTCGGCTTTTTTTCTTAACTTTGGCCAATATTATAGTCATTATCGGTTCCTTATTTTATATATTATCTTTCCCAATAATCTCTTCTTTAGCTTGAAGCAAGAATTGGTCCATACTTTGCCTTAATTCATCATCAGACATCGAAACTTTTTTATCGTCAAAATCTTTTCTTATTTTTCTAAAGACATCCATATCGCCTTCCTCTTCAAGATCAGATCTTAATACTTCAGAGCAATATTCTTGAACTGAATCACCTGATAGTCCAAGTTTTTCAGCTACCCAAACCCCAAGATATTTATTTCTTCTCGCCAAAATTTTAAATTCTAGTTCCTGATCTCTTGCAAACTTGCCCTCAAATCCCTTTTTTCTTTCATCCAGTTTTTTCATAATAATTAATTAGTATTTTAAATCATAAGCAATTTCTGTATAGTTATTGTATCTAAACAAAAACTAAATGTCACCTTAAATGTCGTCTAACAAAACTCTATACGAAGGGAAAGCAAAGAAAATTTTAAAAGGCCCTTCTAAAGATACACTAATCCAAGTTTTTAAAGATGACGCTACAGCATATAATAAAAAGAAACATAAGATTTTTAGTGGTAAAGGAATTCTAAATAACAAAATATCAGAATACATCATGCTATACCTAAGATCAAAAGGTATAGAAACTCATTTTAAGAAGAGGCTGAATGATCGTGAGCAGCTGATTAAAAAATGTGAAATTATTCCAATTGAATTCGTTGTTAGAAATGTTGTTGCTGGATCAATTGCAAAGAAGCTAAAACTAAAAGAAGGCACTAAATTAAAAAAACCTCTTCTTGAGTACTATTATAAAGAAGACAGTCTTGATGATCCTATGATTTCTAGGGATCACGTTGAAGCCTTTGGATGGGCAACAAAATCTGAACTCAAAAAAATTGATAAGATTTCCACCAAAATAAATAAACTTCTCATTAACCTATTTGCCAATAAAAAAATTGTATTGGTAGATTTTAAGATTGAATTTGGAAGACTAGCTTCAAATCCTAAAAAGATAGTTTTAGCGGATGAAATTAGTCCTGACTCATGTAGGTTATGGGATAAAAGATCTAAAAGGAAACTTGACAAAGACGTTTTTAGAAGAAACCTTGGAAGTCTTCTAAAGGCCTATGAAGAAGTTGCTTCAAGGTTAGGAATCGTGCATTAAAGGTTAATGCTCGCCAGAATCCACATCACACTTAAGAAAGACGTACTCGATCCTCAAGGATCAGTAATTGCCAATTCACTTAAATCATTAGGATTTGATGGAGTTAAAGACGTTAGGCAAGGAAAGTATATTGAAATCACACTTAATGATAATGACAAAGATTCAGCTATTAAAAGACTTAATGAGATGTGCGAAAAACTTTTGGTGAATATGGTTATTGAAGATTATTCTGTTGAGATAGATTAGATAAATGAAATCACATGTCATTGTTTTTCCGGGCTCTAACTGTGACCGTGATATTGCTGTATCAATAAAAAATATCTCAGGCAATGCTCCGGAGATGATATGGCATAAAGAAACATCAATAGATACTTCTGACCTTATTGTAGTACCAGGTGGATTTTCTTATGGTGACTACCTACGCTGTGGAGCAATAGCTTCAACATCACCCATAATGAAAGACGTAATAAAAAAAGCAAATGATGGTGTTCCTGTAATTGGAATCTGTAATGGATTTCAAATACTAATCGAAAGTTCTCTTCTTGATGGAGCTTTAATGCGAAACGAAAGCTTAAGTTTCATCTGCAAAAATATTTTTATAAAATCAAAAAATAATAGTTCAATTTTTACTAAAAATACCAATATTGCAAAAATGCCTATAGCACATAATGAAGGTAACTACTTTGTTTCGTCTGATCAATTAAAGGAACTGCAAGATAACGACCAAATTGCTTTTCAATATTGTAACCAGAATGGAAATATAGACTATTTATCTAATCCCAATGGATCCTTAGAAAACATAGCCGGCGTTTTAAATAAACAAAAAAATGTGCTTGGTATGATGCCACATCCTGAAAGAGCAGCAGAAAAAATACTTGGGTGCGATGATGGTAAATCAATTTTTGAAAGCTTCATTAATTAATGAGCAATTCAAACTGGCAATTTCAGACAGATCAATCTTTAGTTAAAAACCATGGCTTAAAATTAGATGAATTTACAAAGATTGTGGAAGGACTTGGCAGAGAACCTAATCTTACTGAACTTGGAATTTTTAGCGCCATGTGGAATGAACACTGTTCCTACAAATCTTCTAAATTCTGGCTAAAAAAATTACCTACTACAGGAGAACGTGTAGTACAAGGACCTGGAGAAAATGCTGGAGTTATTGACATAGACGACGGTGATGTAGCTGTATTTAAAATGGAAAGTCATAACCACCCTTCATTCATTGAACCTTATCAAGGAGCAGCAACAGGCGTTGGTGGAATTCTTAGAGATATTTTTACAATGGGTGCAAGACCGGTTGCTAACTTAAATGCATTAAGATTTGGCGACCCTGAACATCCAAAGACAAAACATTTACTATCAGGTGTGGTTAGCGGAATTGGAGGCTATGGTAATTGCATAGGAGTTCCAACAGTTGGAGGAGAAGTCAATTTTCACTCTTCATATAACGGAAACATCTTAGTTAACGCAATGACGGTAGGTATTGGAAAAAAAGATAAGATATTTTATTCAGCTGCAACTGGAATTGGAAATCCTGTTGTCTATGTAGGATCCAAAACAGGACGGGATGGCATTCACGGTGCAACTATGGCTTCTGCAGAATTCGATGAAGACTCTGAAGATAAAAAACCTACTGTTCAAGTTGGAGATCCATTTACAGAAAAGCTGCTACTTGAAGCATGTTTAGAACTCATGAAAGAAGAAGCCATTATTGCAATTCAGGATATGGGAGCAGCTGGATTAACATCTTCTTCTATTGAAATGGCATCAAAAGGAAATGTAGGAATTGAAATTGACCTTTCAAAAGTTCCTATGCGAGCGAAAAATATGTCAGCTTACGAACTTATGTTGTCTGAGAGCCAAGAACGAATGTTAATGGTTTTAAACCCTACTAAAGAAGAGATGGCCAGAAAAATATTTAAGAAATGGGATTTAGAATTTGAAGTAATTGGAAAAGTAACTGATACAAAAAAACTTGTCTTAAACATGGATAATAAAGAAGAAGCAAGTATCCCTATTAATATTCTTGTGGAAGATGCACCTGAATATCAAAGAAAATATGTTGTCAATGAACCAAGTCCATTGGTTGAATTAGATCACAACGAACTGGATGACAATAATATTCTTGAAGACTTATTAAAGATGATAAGTCATCCTAATCTTTGCAGCAGAAAATGGATTTGGGAGCAATATGATCATATGGTCATGGCTGATACAATCGTTAGACCAGGTTCAGATGCAGCTGTAGTTAGGGTTCATGACACCAATAAAGGAATTGCCATTAGTACAGACTGTTCACCAACTTACTGTAAACATAATTCTTTTGAGGGAGGAAAGCATGCAGTAGTTGAGACATGGAGAAATATCATTGCATCAGGTGCATTGCCAATCGCAATTACAGATTGTATGAATTTTGGAAATCCAGAAAAACCAGAAATTATGGGGCAATTTGTTGAATGTATACGAGGTATGAGTGAAGCCTGCTCTAAGCTCAATTATCCAGTCATTTCAGGTAATGTTTCTTTCTACAATGAAACAAATGGGGAAGGAATCTATCCTACGCCTGCTATTGGAGGAGTTGGTTTGATTAAAGATCTATCTAATACAATGACGATCTCTTTAAAAAAAGAAGGTAGTTATATATGTGTTATTGGCAAAAGCAGTAATCATTTAGGAAACTCTCAATACTTGTCCATAATAAAAGATAAAGAAATAGGAAGTACTCCATCAATTGATTTAAAAGAAGAATTTAAAAATGGGAAATTTGTACTTAATTGCATTGAACAAAAAAAATTTGAAGCTGTTCATGATATTGGTGATGGAGGCTTACTTATTGCTCTTGCGGAAATGTGCATCTATGGGGAAAAAGGCGTTAATTTAGATGTTAATAAATCATCATTAATTGAATATTTATTTGGAGAGAATCAATCAAGATACTTAATAGAAATTTCTAAAGATAATTTTGAAGAGTTTATGCTTGAAGCAGAAAAAAACAATGTTTATGTAGAAAAAATAGGACTTACTCAAGCTAATCAATTTGAGATTAAAAACATTGGAAAAATCAAGGTTGATGACTTAATTCAAGCACATGAATTATGGTTTAAGAAATTTACAAATTGAATTATTATTAAATAAAGTATAGATATTCAATTATGAGTGATAAAATTCAAACTGCAATAAAAGAAGTTGTTGAAAATAATGATGTAGTACTCTTCATGAAGGGTACAAAAGAGACGCCACAATGTGGATTCTCCAATGCTGTCGTTAATACTCTATCTTTCATGAATGTAGATTTTAAAGATGTGAATGTTCTTGATGACAATGATTTACGAGAAGGAATTAAAATCTTCACAGATTGGCCTACTGTTCCTCAATTGTATGTAAAGGGGACGTTTGTGGGTGGCTGCGATATTATACAAGATATGTATAAAAGTGGAGAATTGTCTGAGGTATTAGATTTAAATAATATTACTCATAACTAAACATAGAGAATATTAAGAATAATCTATCTCAATTCTAAAAACTTAATTTTGCTACAAAAGATAAATAGTTTTG
>CERX01071151.1_pt1 | contig 12018 bp, 12 predicted proteins | sample 350251 | NCBI WGS metagenome assembly CERX01 (sample SAMEA2621044, study PRJEB7988) | marine metagenome | biome: marine biome (ENVO:00000447); feature: deep chlorophyll maximum layer (ENVO:xxxxxxxx); material: "saline water (ENVO:00002010), including plankton (ENVO:xxxxxxxx)" | depth 50 m
TACCTTAAATGAATCCATCCATACGGGTAGAACGAATACGGGGCTTGTGTACACCAAAAGTGTGTCCACTTTTAGCATATATTTGACTATTACTTGAATCTGTTTGACTTGAGGACTACAAAAAAGCCCCCGTCATAAAACGAAGGCTTATCGATGAGCGAGAGACGAGATTCGAACTCGCGCATCCACCTTGGCAAGGTGGTGCTCTACCAGCTGAGCTACTCTCGCATTAAAGGGTCAAAAATTAAACTTATAGTGATAGCGAATCAAACAGATTTTGGAAAGAATTCAAATTTATTATCCTGGCGGTAATAAACTACGTAAGCTAAGAGCAAATATCCGATATCTCTCAAAATAGTTTGAATACCAATATTACTTCCCCCTTCGCTACTCACCGAAAAACATCCACATTCTATGCTTATTCCTCTTGCTAACGCCTGAGAAATAGCAAAAATAAATACTATATTCATAAGCACTACTAAGACAGTGGCTCCATCCACCATCACGCCGATGATCAAACAAATGCCAGTAAATAGCTCTAGCCATGGCAGTATAAGGGCCAATAAATTTTCCAAGCCAAATGGGAGAACATGATAATTGCCAATAGCTTTCGCAAAATCATCTGGGTTCATAATTTTATCCCAGCTAGCATAAATAAAAACTGCTCCTAAGATAAGTCTACTAATAATGATTGCAGGACCTTTGAAGTATTTTATCATTAATTACTACCTTCGCTAGGATAGCCAGCGGCTGACCATTCTAACCAACCACCCTTAAAAACATACAGCTTAGTAAAGCCAGAGTCTTGTAAATCGTATGCCAAATCTTCACTGTCACCACAACCAGGATCACCACAATAAACCACTAACGGATCAGTCTTAGATTGAATAGATTCAATATTAAATATTAATTCCATAAAAAAAATATTCTTGATTGCACCCTTAATGTGACCCTGTGCATAATAACCATCATCCCTGGCATCTAAAAACAAAACGTCTTTTTCATAGAAATCCAATGCCTGCTCAAGAGAAATAGTTAATAAAAATGGTTCATCGGAGACCATATCCGCTGTTGTTGCCTGCTCAATTTCCTTAGCGAGAAGCGGAATAGATTTGGATCGAATAGTATTGGATGCTAGAGCTACTATGATAGAAAGAGCGACTAATATAGATGATTGAACAATATGATTGTTGTAATTCATCTAAGAGGTAACAGCAGACTGACTATCAAGGTCTTTACATCTTTCAAGAACCTTATCTACATCTCTTAAAACGGCTTTCTCACTGGCAACCGAACCGCTTAATGGGATCATGGTAAAGGAAGAGCGATTTTTTGCCTTTTTAAGCGTCTCCTTAGAGGTTTTTATACCATCCTTAAGTTTGGTTATTGTAGAAAGCACATTGGGGCTATTTTTATAGATATCTTCAACTTTACGTTTTGGATCTCTTTCCTGGAGTTTATTTAATCGCTGGGTATAAAGATCTAGCATTGTCATTTGACTGCTCACGTCTTGCAATGGCTTACCCTTTTCAGAAATATAAATGTCAAATCGTCCAATATTCTTACCCTGAATACCTAATTGATATTCAAATGGCCTTCCAATAACCTGCTGGATGCCCGGTCTAGTTTTCGAAGCTTCTAAACTTGAGAAAATATAATCAACTCCACTGAGATCTTTGAGGAAAGGATCGTAGTCCTTCTTTGTTGCGTTTACCAGCATAACTAAAATATCAACTTGAGGTTTTAATTCTTCAATTTTTATCTTGGCCGCATCGATATAACCTTCAACCCGAACACCCTTCATATCAACCTGTAATTCTCGTGTAACTCCAAATATTGCAATTTTTATATTATTTCTTTCAAGTATAATATGATCATTAAATAGGAGGTTATCGGTTTTTTCATCATAAAGATTTGATGAAAGAAAATTCACATCAGTAGTACGTTCAATTTCTTGGATAAAATCAAGCCCTGCGGTAAAATCTTGAACGCCAACATTATAATAATAGTCGCCCATATTAGATGTATGCTTCATTACTGTTTTTGCTCTTAACTTAGCAGATTCTTCTTTGCCTTTTGCAAAATAGTAATTCTCAAACATTGAGTCGCCGGCATCAATCAAAATTGGATCGACACCGCTTTGCTTAACTTGGCTAATATAGGTTGCTCTTCTAGGCAGACCGCCTAGTGGATTAGATTTTCATCCACAGGGGTCGAGCTGACCCCTAACATTAGATGTCACTAAAAATGTAGCTCCACTTCCTTTTGGACTTTTATCAGCACAAGAAACCAATATAAAAATAATAAATAATAGAGTTTTTATTTTTGTATGCATTTATATACCTAAATATCGTATTGTAATTTATGCAATATTAAAATTAGTAAAAAGCAGTCAGTTATCTAACCACCAGAAGGTTTGGCTGTATGACCTTGATCAATTAAAAAAACTAATACCTTATCTCGAACATTTCCCTGCAAAAGAATTGTGCCATCTTTTACGGTTCCTCCAATTGAAAATTTCTTCTTCAATTGGCTACAGAGCTCAGAAAGTTGTTGGTTTGTACCGCTATAGCCTTTGATTAATGTTACTATCTTCCCTCCTCTTCTGCGATCGAGATGAATTCTTAAATTTTGCTTAGAGGGCATATTTTGATGAGCGGAAGATTTTTTTTTCTTATTAAAATCTGGATCGGTTGAAAAGACGATATTTGATTCAGACATCTATATAAATAGAGCGGTCCAGGTAAGACCCCATGTCATCAGCATAATAATAATTAATTCACTTAAAATGGCTATTCCAAAAAATAAAATAGCCCTTCGCATGTGTTTATTCTTATACGCATTAATATGACCAAGCGCATATAGCTGCGCTGAGAACATTTTAAATGTATTTTCATTATCATCGGTAGTTTCTGCAAAATACTTTGCAAAATCAAGGACATTGGCAAACTGTGTTATACCGCCAAAGAAAGTAATATTTACATCAGGGAGATCTTCATGGGCCATATCATTGCGAACTCTTGGTATAATAACCATCATCAGACTGATAAGTCCAATAGTTGCAGAAATAAAATACAGAAACACCATCAACCCGCTTAAATAATTAAAATTATCAGCAGCAATCACTTTTGGGAAATGAACAATAAAAAAGACCATAAATACACCCAATAGAGACATAAGCGTAAATGCTTTTTGATCGGTGCGCTGAAGAATTAATTGCTCGCTCTGTATTATAAATAAAATTGGAGCAATATTACTTCTAACATGCTTAGATGCGAATTCCGCTGGTTCAGATGGTGCAGGAGCGCTAGGAGCTGAAGCTGAAGGGTCTAGAGATGGTTTTTTTTCTTCCATTATACCTATAAACGTGGAGCCGATCAGGATCGAACTGACGACCTCTTGAATGCCATTCAAGCGCTCTCCCAACTGAGCTACGGCCCCAAATTATATATTTTATTATCTTAAATTTAAACTCTTTTCATGAATACAAAAATAGCATTTTTATATTATATATTTAACTTAAAATTAATCATTTCAAGAAGTTGTCAGATTTGAAGCACCGGTCTCAGTTGTATAAATTTTTCCATCTCTGTAAGTTGAAAAGGCTAATACGGCTTGTGTGTTTCCATCTAAAAAAGTTACGAATGCATGCTCTACGCCAACCTCATCATTTTCATAAAGAATTCTAACTTTATCTCGACTTATATCGCCACTCATTGCCCACTCGATTATATCTGATTTTGAAAGAATTTTTCCAGCAGAGTGTAAGGTAAATTGATAATCATCATGCAAGCATTCATCCATACTTTTTTTATCTAAAGTTTCAATGGCTTTACCCCATTTTTCTAATATGGTCATAGGAATTTCCTTTATTATTTACCCAAGTATTTAAATTTGGTTTTGTTTAGTTTTTTTGACTCACGATAGCTTTATTTAGCAAGTTTTCATTAAAATAATTTATCATTTTTCTGTATAAATTTTTTCTAGCGTTGCCTCCTGACATTCCATGCGGTCGATTAGGATAGTAAAATACATCTAATTGTTTATTGTGCTTTATAAACTCTTCCACAAGCCAAGTTGTATTTTGAGAATGCACGTTATCATCTCCAGTGCCATGAATGACCAATAGCTTTCCATTAAATCTATCAACATAAGATAAAACTGATGTTGAATCATATCCTGCTTTGTTATCTTGAGGTAGTCCCATTGATCGTTCGGTGTATATGGTATCGTATAGCCTAAAATCCATTACAGGGGCAACCGATACTCCAACATCAAATAAATCTGCATTTTTCGTTAGCATAAGACCGGTAAAATAGCCACCCCCTGACCAGCCCCATGCCCCTATTCTATTAGGATCAGCAATACCTTCGCTTATCAGGTACTTCACACCAGCTGCTGTATCCTTAGCTAAATACTTAGACATATCGCCATAGCTCAAATTTTTAAACGACTCTCCCCTACCACTCATCCCTCTAGCATCCATAGAAAATACCACGTATCCTTGATGAGCTAAATACTGATTCCAAGAGCTTCCCCATCGGTTATTAACAATTTGCGTTCCAGGCATGCCGTAACCATAGACAATCACAGGATATCGTTTATTTTTTTGATAATCAGGAGGAAGAGTAACTATTCCATCAAGGGTTGTAGTGCCATCATCGGACTTGAATTGCACGATCTGAGGATAGGTCCAATCATAGATCTCAAATTGCGATTTATCGGTTTCTAAAATAACTTTAATTAAATTGCCATCCATATCTTTAAGCAAATGCTTCTGAGGCTGTTTAAGGCTCGAAAATGAATCAATAAAGCTATCACCTTTTGGTAAAACCCTAACGGAGTGTGATCCCGCTTCATTGGTAAGTAGTTTTAAACCTGATCCATCAAAATTGATTGAATAAAATCTTGTTTCAAAGACAGATTCTTTATTTGAAGTAAAATATATTTTATTTTTAACCTCATCCACATGGACTATTCTTTTTACCTCCCATTCGCCATCTGTTATTTGGTTAATTATTTTTCCATTTTTGGAATGCAAAAATAAATGCTTCCAGCCAGTTCGCTCAGAAATCCATAAAATATTACCGTTTTTAAGAAATCGATAATTTCTATGCAAATCTACCCATCCATTTGGATCGGACTCTGTTAATCCAGCTTTTGATTTTCCATTTGATCTAGAAACGGTTAAAAATTCCCAAAAGTTTTGCAAGCGATTCATTCTCATGACAATAAGACTTTCATCACTTACCCACTTTATCCAAGGATAATATTTATCATTAGTATCTTTAATATCCATCTTTTTACTGCGCCCTCTATTGACATCAACTACAAAAATGGACATTGTAGGATTAGTTTGTCCAGCTTTCGGATAGTGTATTTCTTGCACTTTAGGGTACAGTCCTAGCTCGTCAAACATTCTAAAAACAGGCACCCTTGACTGGTCTACTTGCCAATAGGCAATATGTTTACTATTTGGAGACCAACGATAGGCGTCAAAGGATCCAAATTCCTCCTCATAAACCCATCCAAAATGCCCATTCAAGTAAGTACTAGAACCATTCTTTGTTAGTTTTTTTTCTTTTTTTCTATTTAAATCAAATACATAGAGATTGTTATCTTTTCTAACATAGGCCACTTTTGCACCATTAGGAGAAATCTTCACATTCCTTAAATCCTTGTTATTTAAAGTAATTGGAAAAACAGTTTTTGTAGGTAAATCAAGAATAAAATATTCACCATAAAAAGAGTGGCGCCATATTTTCTTTCTTTTTGTCAATAATAGTAGTTTTGATTTTGATTCATCCAAATTAAAACTGTATATAGATAGCTTTTCACCCTTCAAATAAAAAAGCGAAGAATCAACAAAAACCGTTGTATCCTGCTCGGGAAACTTTACGCTTACGATATGACCTTTATAAGAATCTTTTCCCCATGATAAGTAGCTATTTTGATCGGGAAGCCATTTCATCATCCCTAATCGAGCATATTCAAATGGCGATTTGCCTTGAACATCATCAAATGATAGGCGTTTATTTTCACCAAGCAAAAATGATAAAAACGTAATTAATACAATCTGTTTTTTAAATTTCATACAATGTATCCTTTTACTTTTTTTAATAAATCAATCATCATTATTTCATTTAATCGGCCAGTATTAACATTTCTAGGGCTAGGATGATAACATCCCCAAAGGATTTTTCCATTTGGAAGGTTATATTTTTCATCATGACCAAACGGATAATCCTTCAATATTATATTAAAATTTTGTTTAATATATCTCAAATATCCATCAAATCCAATCTTCCCTAACGCTAAAACAACTTTTACATTGGAAAGAATATGCATTTCATCTACAAAATAATCAGAGCATTGTTTTAATTCTGCTGCGGTGGGTTTGTCAAACGGAGGGACGCATTTTAAAACAGGTGTCATAAATGCATTATGCATAATCAAACCATCAGCTAATGAATCTGAATTTGATTGATTGGTTATATGCAATTGATGAAGGCATTTAATAAGAAAATCTGCAGATTTATCACCAGTAAATACTCTTCCAGTTCTATTTCCACCATGAGCTGCAGGTGCTAAGCCTAAAATTAAAAGCTTTGCACTAACATCTCCGTAGCCAGGAATAGGTTTTCCCCAGTATGTCCAATCTTGATATTGCTTTCTTTTTTCCTTTGCAACTCTTGTACGAAAATCAACAATTCTAGGGCAAGCATTACACTTGACAAGATTCTTGTAGAGCCTTGATAAGGGACCTGAGCTAATTAAAGGGTGATCAGAAACTTTAGGATGGATATTTTTACTTTTATTCATTTAAACATAATATATAAATCATTTTTCAATTAATCTTTACTTTTAATAAATTTAATTATAAATAGTATGACCAGTTGCGTTTAGAGGTAACTAAATCATAAATTCTCCACCCTTAATTGCATATTAAGCTATTTAATTTAAGGAAAAAATATATGGCAATGCTGACATCAATTCGTAATCGATCTCATGTTTTTTTATGGGCGCTTTTATTTCTATTTTTATTAAGTATGAGCGTTGGTGGACTAGTTGGTGGTGCAAATATTATTGATCAATTACTTGGTAGGGTTAATCCTGCAGAAGCTATCGGATCTGTGAATGGCGATAAAATCACGCCTGATCAGTTTAATCAAGCTGTAACAACAAGATTGAGAGCTATTCAAAATTCTGGTGCAGAAATTTCTGATCAATACCTTGAAACAATCAGACAGCAAGTATGGAATGCTTTTATCGAAGATAAGTTAATTCAGCAAACAATTGAAGATTTAGATATAAAAGTTTCTGATGATGAAATACTATATCATTTAAAAAATAATCCCCCTTTTGATATCCAACAATTCTTTTTAAAAAATAATGTTTTTGATAAAGATTCTTATATGCAAGCCTTGAATACCCCCGGTATGATGGATTGGGCTCCCATTGAGGCATGGATGCGAGAATCTCATCTCCCAAGATATAAATTACAACAAATCATAGAAATGTCAGCGGTTGTAAATGATACAGAAATAAAAGAAGAATATATAAAACGAAATATTGATTATACTATTTCAGCATTACATGTTCCAAAGAACTCAATTCAAGATCGAGTTATTAAGCCCGGAGAAAAAGAACTTAAAAATGAATATAAAAATAGAATTGATGATTTTGAAGAGCTAGAAAAAAGACATATTTCATTTATTAGCTGGCCAAAAACAGCCTCTTTTGAAGATACCAGTAGAACAAAACAAGAAGCTTTGGAAATAATAGAAAATTATAAGGGTGGTGCTGATTTTTCTGTTCTTGCTAACATTCATACTCAAGATCCTGGTAATCTGATTCCACCTGATTCTGGAAAAGGCGGAGATTTAGGCTGGTTTGAAAAAGGGCAAATGGTTAAATCTTTCGAAGATGCTGCATTTAAAGCTAGACGCGGTTCAGTTGTCGGTCCTGTACTTTCTCAGTTTGGCTATCATATAATTAAAGTTGACAGTATAAAAAACAAAGGGGAAAATAGTCATCGGGTAAAAGCGAGACACATACTGCTGAAAGTAGAGTTAGGACAGAAAACAAGAACTGAGCTAAGAAGGAAAGCCACTTTATTCAGCTACGATGCGCAAGATTATGGCCTGTCTTCAGCCGTAGACACACACAGCGTTAATATACAACAAGTAGAAAACCTTAAAGAAAATGACTTTTTTATCTCCCAAATTGGACAATTTAGATCTGCTGTACGTTGGGTTTTTAATTCAAAAATTGATGATATTTCTGATCCACTTGAAACAGAAAGTTATTATGCTGTTTTTAAATTGGACTCTATTACCCCTGCTGGTTTAGAAGATTTTGATAACGTAAGAGAAAAAATTTATAGAGACCTCATAAGCAAAAATGAATTTGATGCTACAAATTTATATGCAGAAGAGCTGAAAACTGAGATTTTGAATGGATCTAGTTTTAAATCAATCAAAGAAAATAATAATAGACTAGAACTTGTTCCTTCAGATAAAAAAAGTCTAAATAGTTCTTTTATTTCACTTGGCAGGTCTGAGCAATTGGTTGGTGCACTCATAAATTCAAAAAAAGGTGATATCTTGGGACCTGTTAAAACCGCTAGAGGTCATGGTATTATCAAGGTAATGGAAATTGAAAAGTTTGACTCAACAAACTGGGTATCAACTAAAAATAATATTCGAACAGATTTAGCTAATAAAAAAAAGCGTGAGGTGTATAGCGACTGGATGCAAAGTTTAAAAGATGAGGCTCAAATAATCGATAATAGAAAATTTCACTTCTAGATAGATTGTTTTATTCTTTTAACTTGGGCTGAATTTTGGTTCTCACAATCCATGAGGAAGATAAACCTTCCTTAACTAATGTCATTCTTAATTTTTCTGCATTGTCCCTATCGAGAAAATCACCAATTCTTACTTTGTAATTCGGCGCTTCAAAAATAATATGAATACCCTCATCAATCTTAAATGATAATTCTTCTTTTATATCCTCTGCCTTTCGACGGTCTTGAGTAGCAAATACTTGCACTCTAAATCCTTCTATGTCAGCTGGAATAGAGTCATTATTAGAGCTAATTGCGACTTTTGAGCTAAAAGAAGAAGAAAGAGGATTTACAATCTGTGGCCAATTTAGTTCAGGGTCAATGAGTAGATCTGGATTAAAGTCTATTTTTTTGTTTTGGGAATAAATTAGGTTAAACACTAAAATTGGAATAATTATTTTCATATCTCTCTTAATTGTTTAGATGGAATCCAACCCTTTTTTCCATCTAGCAATATTATTTCACTCCAACCTATTTGAGTATCTTGGATTTCAACTTTTGTCCCTTCATGTATTCTAAAGACAACATTTTCCCCTCTCATAATTGGGGCCGACCTAACATCAATCGCCGTAGAAAGAACTATAGCATAAGAATTATCAGAAATACTCCAGTATTTATCAAATGCCATCCAAGAAGACGTAAAAATAGTTACCATCAATAAATATGAAAGAATAGAATTAATTCTTTTTGAAATATATGAGAAGTAGTGCATTGCAAATCTTATAGAAAATAAAAGTAAAAAAAACCCAACTATACCAAGTAAGTCTATTAGCCTAAGCTTTTCAATAGTTTTTTTATATAAAGATAAAATATATAAATCATCTGGAGGAATAATTCTATCCCTAACCATACTCCTTAAATATTTTAAATTAAAGTTTATATCAGAGTCCCTCGGATCAAGTATGTAAGCTTTCTCTAGTGCCCAAATAGAATTTCCAATATCTCCATTTCTATAGTAAGCATTTCCTAAATTATAGTATATATTTTCATGTTCAACGTGCTCTAAAATTTTTTCATAATTAAAAATAGCTTGAACAAAGTTTTCTGATTTATAATTACTATTACCTTCTTTAAATAAACTATCATATCCTTGACTAAAAACTAGATTTAATAGAACTGAAAATATCAATAATTTTTTCATTATAGTTTTTTATCTGTCTCTTTTAACAATTTGGTAATTTCAATCTTAATATCTTTAGCTTTTTTATTTGATCCTGGTGAAAAGCGATTTGCATCACAAGTTTTAGCTAAAGAAATAATCTTAATTAATAAATTAGCTGGTAATTTTGGTTTCAAAATATTTTCTAGAATCAAGGGGTCGAGTTTATCTGAGCGTAGATATAGCTTTGACTTAAAATATTTATACATAACATAAGAAAAGTGCGCAAAGGGGTCATGGGATTCTTTATCAATATCCTTTAATGCTGTTTTTAATGCTCTTCGATTAATTCTGAAATCGAGAGAATTAATCCTCTGGTTATTTACTCGAACAAAAACTGCTGGAAAAAGGAAAAAAGCAATTGATAAAATATAAGAAGTTAAAACCCAAAATGGAAGCGATCCTTCTGACGAAAAGAGTTTAATCGTTGAGTCGGTTTTAATGTACCGAATATCATTAGCAATTAAATTAACATCTTCTCTTCTATTATTGCCAAAAGCAGTAGATATCGCTTCACCTGGATTTACAACTAAAGACAATGGCTTGGATTTAATAGTAAAAAATTGATCTAAATCTGGATCAAAATATGTAAGCGCAATAGGATTAATACTATAGGACCCTGACTGTCTGGGGATAAGGATATATTCAAATTTTTGTTCTCCAGTTATCCGGTCTCTAAATTCATCTCTTTTGAATGATGATGTAGGTGGAAAAACTTCCATATTTTTTGGAAATTTAATCTGATTAATTTTAAACTGATTTAAATTTCCTGTTCCTTTTAATAAAACATGAAGTGAAACAGCCTCGTTAACAGCTACGTTCAAAGTATCTAGCCAAGTATCAATTGAAAATTGACCTACTGCACCAGTGAAATCAATTGGCGGTTCTTTTGGATAAGAAACAACGCTGATTGTTAATGTATCTGACTCAATGAATTTTCTCTGCGTCTCTTGAAACATTGAATTAAAAAATGGGTCATCAAATACACCCCTTCTTTTTCTTTGAGAAACCTCAACATTGCAAATTGCTGTCATTGGAGATATTTTTAAATCTCCAATTTGCGTAGGAAACATAGCAGATTTATATAGAGTTGCAACTCTATAAGTTATACCATTTATTTGTTTAGTATTGGTAAATCTAGCAGCTCTAGCTGGCAACAAATCTTCTTTCCAAAAACCTGTGGTTTTTGGGTATTCAATATCTTCCACAGAAAGAGGAAGTTGAGAAAATAAACGATAGGTTATTGTAACCTGTTCTCCTAGATGAACCTGTTCTTTGTCGGGTTTAGCCTCAATAAATAAGTTAGCTACTTGAGCTCTACCAAATCCCTTTTCAACTACTATCCCAATAGGATTTGTTTTATAAATTTTATTTCCTACCCTAACATTTAGCGATGGAATATTTAATTTTCCGCTTTGCAATGAAAGCAGTGTCCAGGTAAGGCTTCTAGAGCTAGTCATGGAGCCATTTACCCATTGAATATTAGTTTGCTGTGAAGGGCCACTGATAACTTTAAAATTGTTAGTAAAAGGTGAAATATCTACACTTGGCGACTCATCGGCATTTAATGCAACAATCTTAAAACTAAAAGTTTCGGATTTAGAAATATTATTTGCATCCACTGATGCCGTCACTGAAACTTGCGCATTTAAATAAAGTGTAGTCGCAATAATAGTAAAAAATATTTTAATCGATCGAAAAATCATTACCAATCTTTTAATAGCTTCTTAGTTTTTGTTCTTTTTAGTTGCTGTTTCTGCATTACTTTTTCATCATTTTTAATAGCATCTAATATACTCTCAGCCTTTTTTAAATCTTGTGATTTTTTTTCATCCTGTGGTTGTTGTTTCTCATCTTTGTTTTCATCATCTCGCTCATCGTTATTCTTATCCTCCTTCTTATTCTTCTCATCTTTGTTATCATCGTCTTTCTTCTCGTCGTCCTTCATATCTTCATCCTTCTTCTCATCATCTTTCTTATCATCCTCCTTCTTCTCCTCATCCTTCTTCTC
>CERX01091814.1_pt1 | contig 12015 bp, 13 predicted proteins | sample 350251 | NCBI WGS metagenome assembly CERX01 (sample SAMEA2621044, study PRJEB7988) | marine metagenome | biome: marine biome (ENVO:00000447); feature: deep chlorophyll maximum layer (ENVO:xxxxxxxx); material: "saline water (ENVO:00002010), including plankton (ENVO:xxxxxxxx)" | depth 50 m
CTAACATATGTACCAATGCCTCGCTGGAGCCGGTAAAATCCAGGTACTCTACATCACTTAAGTCAAAGTCAAATCCACCATTTGCATTGAAGGTCAGCAAGTGTTCCAAATGTTGAATAACTTTCACTGCGTCCAATATATCACATCGATTGACCCGGTAGACACCTAACTGATCAAATAGCGTAACCTCTGTCGGTGTTGTCGATGATGGCAATTTGTACAGAAACGTTTGGGGCTGCCCCGCGGTGTACCCGATGTTCAACCGAGTATTGAAATGGTCCAATATTTCTTGTGTCGAATAATAACTGGTTGGAAGCCCCATTTGCAACTCAGGAGACATATCTTGTGTACTGTCGTTGAGTTCTTGAATTACCAAGCGATTGTTTTGTCCCTGCACCACATTGGGTTGCACCATGTGCGGTAGTTCCAAGGTCCCCAATCGAAGTTGTCGAACATTCTCCTGCGGTGTGGATAGATTGAACACATATTTTTCCGGCGTTCCACTGCTCCGGGACGCGGAGGAAAACGAGACACTGTGGTAATCTTTTTGCATCTTTTTTAATTAAGTGCACCAAAAAAAAAAAGAGTCAAACCAACCTACGCAAACACCGCTCGTAAAAAATTTTGTCGGGCCTCCACTGGCTCGGGCTGGTCAATGTTCGAGGTCATGCTGTAATCAAAGAGTTGCGTGTTCATGGTAGGGTCGTCAATGGAAGGCGGTTGGGAAGGTACCGCATCGTCGGCAGACGGAGGCGGGGTCAAGGCATACGTTGGAGTGGTGGAGGAGGAAGCAGGTAGCCTACGGTAGACAATCAACGCAAGGACTGCAAGGACAGAAAACGTAATAGAAAAAGCATTTTTTTGAGTGATACCGACGGCAACGCCAGCGATTACCATTCCCCAAAACAAATTATCTACGTTCATTTCTTTTTTTAATTACACACTTTATTTTTTTTTATTGTTGCTGTTGGTTCGGAGGCATCATGGATCCCAGCAACGAACTCACCGTAGACATGTTGCCCATCATATTGTTGGCAAAATGTTGGATGTCTTGCTCCGAGACCTGCTCCGATACCCGTTGACTCAAGGCTTGAATGTCCATCGACTCCGGGGACATGTTACCGTTCTGCATGTCCTGTGCCATGGACATGGCCATGCTTTGAATTTTCGACATCATGTTGGTTGGTACCGCGGTGTACAGTACGTACATCTGCCCATACTTTTGTAACTCGGTAATGTATTGCCAAATGCAATCCCTCGTCTCCTCGTCCAGTGCCTCGCTCCACTTTTGCTCAATATTGATTTTCTGAATGTACGGTGGAAAGTTGGCGTTTTTCATCACCACCGCAGCATTTTTCTGCTGGCAAGCCATGTTGTGCTTGCCCATGTACTGGTTCCACACTTCCACCAACTGTTGCTTTTTGGGCTCCCGTAAATTGGCGGGCGCATGCTTGGTGGCCATGTCAAATTCCAATTTGCATGTTTTTAACTCGCTGCACTCGGGAAATACTTCGATCAATGCTTCCAGAAATTGACCTTCGTAATCGATGAAGGCATTGATACAAGTTTGAATAACGTTCGGATCTTGCGCCATTTGTTTTTTGTGTCTTCCGTTCAAAAAAAAAATAGTCCATTGAACGAGGATGTTTTTTTTCTTTGCTATTCATAAACAGGTACGATGTTGGAACAGGAAAATCCCATCATGATCCATTCCGATCGACGACACAAGGAAGAAACCCAAGACCATACCGATCGACGGACCGACAACTCCATCTTGCCGCACATGCGCAACCCTCCCATGACCTTACGCCAAAAGAAAAAACAACCTGAACCGCCTGCCCCTGCCCCTTCTCCTTCTGCTCCTCCTTCCACCGACCCGACACCTTGGCCCTGGTACGTATGGGCTTTCATCATTTTTGGAATACTTATTTGCTTGGGTCAACTCTCCAATTAATATTCGTTGTCCAACCGCGACGACACCCCCAAATCAATGTTGTGTTTTTTTTCATCCAAAAATTTTTCTATACTCTCTTTTAGTTCGCTCCATTCTTGCTTTTTTGCATCCGGGACATTGATCTTATCCAGCCAATCTTTTGTTTCAAAGATGTATTTATGCGCTTTTTTTGGAATTCCCGCGTCAACGCTTTCCGAGGTATCGTTCACCATCTTTTCAAACAGTAGAATTTTGTTCAAGTGCTTGCATACGGTAGAAAAGGCTTCGTTCGAGTACGCGCGAAATTCCCCCAGTTGCAAACACAAATACGATGCTTCCGCGTTGTTCTCTACTTCTGGAATATCAAACGGGAACGATGCCGTAGAAGGTGTTGTCGTTCGTCCTGTAAAATATCCGACTGCCATGCCCAACGAAGCCCCAATAAGTCCTCCCTGTATGACACGAGCCAACGCCATTTTGTTCCTTTAAAATGTAATTCCACTTTGCGTTTGAACGCAATTTTTATATTTTCCCGTTATAAAAAACGACATGGTGCAAGTAAAAGTGACAATGGGTAAACAACCTATATTCAGACAACAGCGGACTCCCCAATCCAAAATAAATATGTATGGCGGTGGGTTTACAGGTGTGTGTTATTTCTGTCGTAGACGAAACCACAGTCAAAAGTATTGTCCTCTTCGCCGCTGTATGCGTTGCCATGCCTTTGGCCATTCCCACCAGGTATGCATGTCGGTCCAAAAATAATTTAAGGTAATTTGATAGGGAATTTCACAAGTACAACTTTTCTCTCCTTACGTTTTGGGCTTTTTTTTCGAGAAGAGCAAATGAAAAAAAAAAAGTTGTTGCAAGAAAAAAAATTATACTGCAACAAAAAAAAAGTTGAGATTCTGAGAGTTGTGAAAAAGTGTCCAAAACGTAAGGAGAGAAAAGTTGTACTTGTGAAATTCCCTATCAAAATATGAGTACTAAAATATTGTACTTTTTTTTACCCCTATCAACTTGAGTTTTTTGTTAACATGTACACATTAGGGGGAATATGCGTTACAATCCAAGGTTTTCTTTTTGGTGAGGAACAAAAGAAACAACATAATGGACTGGTCTAAATTAAACTTTACAACGCATAGCACCGTACGCACATTGAAAGAATTTTTAGAATCGATTGGGGAGCATACCGAGGCAGAACTTCGGTTGGGTAATTCTGAATTTAGTTTAAAGAAAGGTTCGTGTTTTAACCCGAAATTGGACGTGGCACAATACAAGCAGTTGTACAATCGGCTTAAATTGTACAAAGATTGGGAGACGTCTAGTTACCATAAACGATTGGTGGATTACTTTTATTTGTACAACGGTAAGCCTCTTCGCACGACCGTGACCACCGAAGGCAATCAATTAAAAATTGTGCATCAGGAAAAAACCCAAGGTTCCCATTTATTGATTCCTCTCAATAACCTGGAAATTCGCATTTCACTGAAGGACGAATTGGTGGTGAACGACGTGCCCAAATACACCGATACAACTTGTGTGCGGATCAAAGATCGACATTCATTTGTAAAACACAACTGGTGCTACGATTTTACCGTTGTCCGTCAAGCGAAAACGGAAGCGCTGGCAGAACAAGCCGAACCGTTTTACGAAATTGAAATTGAATGTCTGTCTCCAAAAAACATCGTGCAAACACACGATCACGAGTACCTCGCCGTGGATTTTCTCATGAAAATTCACAGCCTGTTTCCCAGCGAGAAAATTGTGTTGTCGTCGTAACACCACGAGCAAATCATGTGGATTGGCAATCGATTCCCGAGTTGCCCAGCACCGTGGAACCGCATCCAGTGACTGACTTGGGGTGGAAGGTGTATTTTGAGTCGCCTACCAACCATTCCAAAGTGTTTCAAAGTCTCAAGGTTCCTGCGCCACTCAACCGCTTTTTAGGGTATGGGAAATCCATGTACGTGGAAGGTATTTCCCTTGAAGCATTGCAGCGGTTGTGTTGTGTGGGGCGCACGGAAGCCATAGTTCCCCTCCAAGTAGATTCGGATACGGGAAGTGACATCAGCAGCGACCAAGAAGAGGACGACGAAGAGGATCTTTAAAAATGTGTGCTTGTTAACATGATATATATATATATTTATATGTTATTCTACTTTTGTGTACCTCTTGCACTCACTCCAATACATCACCTATATTGATAAAAAAATGAAATTCAAAGACGCCTTGCAACATTTTGATTTCGAGTTGAACACGTTGGTGTTTGCTCGCGTGATTCGCTCCACCTGCAAAGAGGAGCATCGGCAAACTAGTGTAACCGATGCCACCAAAGACGACGCCTACTCCTACTACTACGGATTTGCGACGCAACTGGACTTGATGGGAAAGTCACGCGACGTTCGCATCTGGTTCAAAAAAACCACCAAAACCTCCAACTCGGTGTACATTGGACCAGTCCAACTCCAATCGACGAATACCATTCCACCACCGCGGACCATTATTATGGGCATCGTCAATATCTTGCCCAAAGGCCGCGCCTTTCAGTGGTGGGTAGACGACGCAGGGGCCATGCTGTATTTTTGTCGATTTTTAAAATACCAAAGTGGCGTCAAAGCCAACTCCTCCCATTTGTACAACCAGTTGGCATTGAAAGGAACTTACCACGATGAGTTGTGGGCATTGTTAAAGTTGCTGCTCTTCGGGGACGTGTTGTCTTTTGTAAAAGAGTCTGGTCCCGAAGAAGAGCGGGTGCGGCATCCGGTCCTCAAATCCAATTACACGTACAAGCGTGGGTATTCCATTCGGGAAACACCAGCGCGATTTGTGTTGGCCGTCTCGTTGATGGCGCAAGATACTACCATTTACGATCGCTACGTGACGTTGATGAAGGTAAAGGGGTACACCAACTCCCTTGATGTAAGCGTACCGGAGTTGGAATCCCTGTTGTCGCGGTAAGAAAGATGGAAATGGAATGTATGCTGTAGTAAATGAATCCTGCCTACGTGTTGGTGGCCAAATTGCCCTCGTGCCTGGTGCGATACATGTCCCAATTTCAAAAGAATCCCATCACGACCATACAGCGGGCCATTCGACGACATTGGTTTGACTACCCACGAATGACGGAGGTATTTTACACCCACATGGTGAAGTCCCTGCCGTTTTTTCCCCGACCAACAATGGTGCGGTATGCATCCACAGATTTCCGTCGGTTCCATGTGCTGGACGGGGAGTTCTGGTGCTGTCCATACAAGCATGGGTACATCCGATACATTAAACATCGTCTCCGGTACAGTCGAAGCAAGTTGTTTATAGAGTTGTACCGTCACAAACAGTGGGCGTATTCGCGAGTGCGTTCAAATAAAGTAAAATATAACCTAATGTATTAAATAAACCGATTCCTTTCAAGAATTACCAAGAAATATTTCAAGAATTCATTACCAATTTACGACAGATTCCATTTAAGCAAGTATTATTATCAAGATGTCCGTCAAAACATGGGAAACCTTCGACATTACCAAGGTGGTATATAAAGATCCAGTGAAAAATGCATTGGGTGGCATGAATGCCTACATCGATACCTCGTCCTCGGATAGCAGCAATCCGAAATTCCAGTTGCCTCGCTCGCGCATTCCGTTTGGGTTGGACAAGAACGAGAAGAGCGAGTCTACCCGCTACAATTTGGAGTTGTCGTTGGACAACCCCGAGTTTGTCGAATGGGTTCGCAACTTTGACGACCAGACCATGAAGCATGCCTCCGGCCGCAGCAAGATATGGTTTGGGAAAGAAATTGATCAATCGATCATGAAGCAAATGGAAATCTTTCGGGGTAGTGCGCAGCAAAAGAACGAAAAGTACAATCCGTTGATGCGCGTGAAAGTGGCTTCCGTCGGACCCAAGGTACCCAAAGTCTTTGTTCAACAGCAAGAGAATGGCAAAAAGAAATACGAACCGGGCACCTTGCAAGATATTGAAAAGGGGTCCTACGTTACCCCGATCATTGATATTCAAGGCATCTGGATGATTTCCAAAAAAGGATTTGGCGTTACCTACTTGGTGACGCACATTTTGGTGGAAAAACCCAATGCGGATGTGAATGAATTTCCATTTGTCGGGGTCGAGATGGACACCGACAATCCATTCGAGGAGGGTACTACCGAACCGAGCAGCAAGCGCCAAAAAACGGAGACGGACGATCAGGTCGAGTAAAGAGGGAGTAGTCGTTGGAGGATAAGAGGGCATAAAAAAATTTTCTTAAACTATAGTAAAAACAAATATGGCTGACAATGGAAAAATTATGTTAGGTATTGTGGCAATTGTTGCCGCCGTTTACTTCTTGGCAAATTACTTAAATCCACCTCAGGATCCCGGCACAAACTTTGAACCAAGTATCGTGATGCCGGGCGCAAAAGACACCGACATGATGGCATCCATGCCGTCAGACGACTTCAAAGAAGGTCAAAAGAAGTCCGTGTCGGAAGGCACCTTCGTCGTGCCGGGCACCACGGATCGTCCACAAAGCGATCGCAAGTTGAACATGTACGTGTACACCGGATCCGATGTCAATCGCTTGAGAGCGGACAACCATCATAGTGTTTCCACCGAAAGCAATTTGACCATGCCGCGAGAACCCATCTCCAGATATTAATTCGTTTGGATCCTTTCTTTTTTTTTCGATCCGTTAAAAAAAAATGATTCAGCAAGACGAGAAGCAATCGATTCGTGCCTTTTGCAATTTGCATCGGCAAATTGACCAAGCAACCAAACCTCTCAGCGAGAAAAAAAGTGAATTGAACCGGCAGAAAAAGGTATTAAAGGAAGAACTGTACAAAACCTTGAAGGACAACAACTGGAATGCGGTAAAAATCAGCGACCAAGGAACCGACATGTACGCCCGTATTCAACTCTACAAATCCCAAAAACCATTGTCCATTGACATTGTACGCGGGGCCATGGACGAGTTGGACAACTCGAAAGCGTTGGTCGAGGCCATCTTTGACTCAATCCAAGACTCGCGCACCACCTCGCGGGAATTTGTGCAAGTCACCAAAAGCAAACCGCGCGATGTGGTGGTGGAGCAGTCGTCCGTGGTAACGCAGATGGGGCAAAAATGGAAATCGTATGACGAGCACGTCAAATCAGTAAACCAGGAATTAAAACAAGTCACGAAAGAATTGAAAGACGAGTTGTCATCGCATCAAAATATTGTGCAAAACTACATGAATCGGGCGGCGTTAACCTCGCAGCGCATCAACATCAACGAGCGCAACGGGACGGTGCAATCCTACTTTATTCGCAAAAAAACCAGCCAGCGCAAAGCCAAGTTGAACAACGGCTTGATCCAGTCGTTGATTAGGCAGGTCTTGGAAGAAGGACAGTACACCTCTTTTGCGGACGTGGAAGAGGCCAAAGACGACGTGGCGGCGCGGATAGTAGAAAAAATCGAGGGCTTGCCAAAGGAAAAAACGGAGCGGGTAACCTTGGACAAAGGGGCATTGAAGCGACCACCGGACGAGGAATAATCGACGAATAATATCCTAATCATGTTAGTGTATGCGGTAGTTAAAATGTAAGAAAACCTACTATTCTAGTAAATATAATATGTTGACCCGATTGCTTCTTTTCTGTACACTCTTGCCTTGGGTTGCCATGGCCAACTTGTTGGTGGTGGTGCCACTCTCGCGCCCTCCGATGGCCTACGACGTCACCATGACCACGCAATTGATTACCATCTACGAATCCGTGTCGCAACTGCCTGTGTTGGAGTACGGCGTACCCTACTCGTGCTACACCAACCAAGCCTCCATTTACCAAAAAGGTAGCAATTTGATCTTGGACATTCCGTGCTACACCCGCATTTCCTCCGCCGTGATGTAGGAGTTACTTGGCTGGGTATTTGAAACGGCACAAGGAGCGCTTCCATGCTTCATGCCCAGGATCGCGCAGATACATTTGCTTGGAGGGCAAGCCTGCCGGTGGACGCTCTTCTTTTTTTTCTTCTGGCTGCTTCAACTGGTGAAATTCTTGCCAAATTTGCCGATCGTAGGCTTTTAAGGCCTGGATGACTTGGTCCATTTTTAGTGGATAGATAAAAAAAAAGAGGAATGGTACCGCGCAAAAAAAATATCTTGAGGGATAAATAAAAAAATGTCCCTTGCCATACATTCCTCTCCCGCATCCTTGCCGAAACCACCCTTGTACCTGACGGCTCGGTACAACCAATTGTCTCATATTCATCCCAAAGTGGGAGCAGCGGGTGCAGCAGCGTCCAACGCGTTTCTGTACGAGCGCAACGGTAAGCGCTACGTGATTACCTCTGCACACACCCTGTTTTCCGAACCAATGGCGCCTAGCCAAACCGATGATCTACAAGGTGCCACGCCACCTTCCTTGGTCAAAGTCGGGAAAACCGAATTGGGTCCGATGGCCTACTCTCGCTTCTTTGATGTTGCGATCTTTGAAGCAAAAGGATTGGATATTCCCGGAACTCCCTACACCCAAACCCATCCCGCAGGGGATAACTGCGTGGCGCATTTTGAAGATCCGAGTGCCGATGTCATCTTTACTCATACTGCCAACGCTACGGTCAACATCAACCGACGAACGACATGTGGCGCTTTCTTCTATAAATTAATCGATGGCAGCAGTGGCAGTGCCATTTCCAAAGCCGGTAAACTCGTGGGTATGGTGAGTGGTTGTGATCAAGGATACGACAACCTTACCGTGTTTGTTCCTGCGGATACCATCAATCATCTCATCGATCGGTTGCCTAATACATGGAACCAAACCAAAAATTTGGATGCGTTCTCTATCTTTCCCAACATGTTGACGGCGCCGATCCCGAAAGCACTGAAAGCCGAGTTCCCAGGGACCCTGTCCCACGTGGTCATGTACGCCAAAGAGGGGGTGCTGGACAACGACAATAACCAAGTGCTGCCGCTCACCATGATCGACGGGTTCGTTGCCAACACAGCCTTGGCAACCGCCGGGGGCGAGATGGATGTCCGCATCCATCCCATGAAAAAGGAGGAGGCCGCCAGGCGATGGTTTCGTTTCCCGCGAGAGGTGCTTGCCAAAAACAAAAACGCGGATGCTAGTGGGTTTTTGCTGCCCTTTTCCATCGATGCCACCAAAACCGACTTTGCATCCGACATGCTGGAGAAGGTGGTGTGGGACGGGATGAACGTCACGATCGACGCCCAGCAAAAAAATAAATCCGAGTGGAAGAACAAGACGGCGACTGTCTACCCGATCTCCTCGGTGTACTATGAATACGTGAACGCAAAGGCGCCAAGTGCCAACAATGACCCGGATCCATATGATATATCGCTGCAAAACTCTGATACAGCAGCAACGATTGGCTCCGACTCATATTCCTTGGGGACGTTACCAGGGATACTGTACAAGGAATTAACTTTGCGATGCCTGGTTCGCCACTGGGCATTCCTGGTCATGTCGGCCGTGACCAGCATCCAAGATGCCGGAAACCAATTCATCGTGTTTGCAAAAGAGTGCAACCGGTTGAAGGCGACGCTTAATTTCGACCTGAACGGTGATGACTTCGAATCGATCCGACTTCGCATCCTCCAAAGCGTGTTGAACAAGATCGTCGAATTCGTCGATTTGCAAGCCATGAACTTCTTCTTCATCTTTTGCAAGGTCTTTGCCATTCCCGAAAGTGCGTTCGAGTATTTAAGCGCCTACTTTCCTGTGGAAAACATGAACAAGGCCAGTTCGGATTACAGGGAATGGTATGACAATGGTGCACTGACAGTGATTGGGGGTCTGACATTTTATGATGCACGTAAAATACCGGTTACCACATCCGATGGTTTATCATCTTTCCGAAGCGTATCCTACAAGGATGCAACGATTGTCGATGTTGGTACCACGAAATGGATTCAGGTTGATAATCCAGATATTTCGTTTACTGAGAATGAATGGATATGGATTAATGATATTGAGGATGGTTGGTTCAAAGTGATCGGCCCTAAAGATACAACCTCAGGAAAAATACCGGTCATCGGTGATGCAGAGATACTTGTTGGGCATAAGGTTGGTGCCAATGATGGATTGGTTACCGTTACCGGTACTGGTGAAACACAGTGGATTCAATTGGATGCGTCGGTCAATGCGGAAGCGAATGACGCGGTAACGTATAACTGGATGAAAGATACCTTCGACATTGACGGCAACTCGTCCTTTAACATAAACGGCTTGGAAAGTGAACATTACCACATGGTCGCGAACGCCTTGCAAAGTCTCACCGCCCAGCGCGGGGAAGGATCATCCGACCTCCTCGGTTTGGAGTTGGAGTTGGCGTACGAGGAAATTACGCGCCACCAAGGCATTACCGAATGGAACGAGCCCACCTTCCTGTACTACCCCCAAAGTTTCGAGGTGGTCAAATCGATCTGGGACCATAGTCATATAACCATGGCCAACTTGGTGGGGGAATTGGGAAACGCATTTTAAGCGCAAGGCCGATTGGCCAGCCCATTGGCCATTTGCTAAGCAACCCCATTTTTTTTCTTGGCGAATATCAAAAAGAAAATGCAAACGATCCGCGTCACCTTGCATCCAATCCCCGCCGCCTTCCAAACTTGGCCGATGCTGGAAAGCATGGGCCAGCAGGGCGGCAGCGGCGCCGACTCCCACCTCTGCACCAAGTTGAAAGAGCATGGGGTAATCTCGGAAGAAGAGTACGAAATAGTAAATGCGGTGAGTTCCTTTCGCCTGTACGGGTATCGTCATCTACGGAAAGAGTTGTTGGTGTATCTAGAACATGCCCCAGAAGTGTTGGAGGCATTGGAATCCCAACATTTTGACTGGTCAACCTTACGCCCCTTTGCGGACGAGTTGTTGCAGTTGGTTCACGCCAACCAACTGGAAGCAGCGTGCAAATTGTTGACAAAAACCATGTTTGATTTGAAAGATCGAGCCGGGCAACCGATCACCAACTTACAGGTGCTGGACGTGGCCTTGGCGTGCAAGTAGAATGCGTTGGGATGTACTTTTTTTTGTAATCTTAACAAGAAAGAATGAAGCAACCTCCTTACCTTTGTGATTCCGAGTTTGACACCTTGTGTCGTATTTTAAAGGAACGTTACCAAGGCCAAACCTTTGACTACCAAGAGGATACCTACCGTCATATAATCCAGCAGGTAAAAACTCGCATGCTGAACGATACCTCACGAGTGGCCGAATCTCCCATTCCCGTCATCACGAACAAAGACGAGTTTTACAAGTATTTTTTGGCGCAGCAACCGGTCATTCTCAAACATTTTGTCGACAAAGACACCCTGAAGCAGTACACGTTGGACAAGGTGGTAGACCGGTTTGGAGACCATACGGTACGTTTCACGGACAAGAGTGGCGACACCTACAAATCATTAAATCACCTTAAAGAAAATACAGATCACAAGTATATTCATAACTGCGGGTTGTTGACTGCCTTGCATCCTGAGATCTTGGACGATTTACAAATCGGTTCCATTCACGAGTTGGTGCAAAAGAACCCAGACGTCCACTTGTTTGTGTCCCATATGTTCTTGGGCAATTCCAAAAAGTTACGTCCAAAATTGCTAAATGTGGTACACAACGGCAATATGACAAACTTTTTTGTGATGCTTAGCGGAAAGAAAAAATGGACGATGATCGATCCAATGTGGTCGCCGTTGTTGCATGTGGATTTAGACAACGATATGTGCCAGCGATTTTTATTGGAACGCAAGAACAACGAGTTGTTTGATCTTATTCCAAAACAAGTGGCTACCTTGGAACCTGGAGATTTGTTGCTTACACCATATTTTTATTGGCACGGTGTGGAAAACGTGTCTACAAAAACGGTTGCCATTGCCAACCGCTGCCTCTTTTCCAAGGTAAGGATGGATACCCTAATGGATGAGTTTCGCAAAGTGAATGATACATGGAAGTACGTGGAGACGGCACGTTTGAAAGCGTACTATAAGCATCACAAAATGAACTTGGACAAAACTTTTATGTGGAACTTGCGGTATGCCAACGAGGAAGAGTTTTACCAAAAAACGTTGAAAGAAGGTATTGACAAGTATAGTTCA
>CERX01102482.1_pt1 | contig 11986 bp, 11 predicted proteins | sample 350251 | NCBI WGS metagenome assembly CERX01 (sample SAMEA2621044, study PRJEB7988) | marine metagenome | biome: marine biome (ENVO:00000447); feature: deep chlorophyll maximum layer (ENVO:xxxxxxxx); material: "saline water (ENVO:00002010), including plankton (ENVO:xxxxxxxx)" | depth 50 m
AGGAGCATAGTCGGTCAGCAGATATCCGTGAAGGCTGCCGATGCAGTACACGGTCGCTTGGAGGGGATCAGCGGTGGTGAGATTACCAGGGAGGCACTTGGCACCCTAACAGTTGACGCGTTACTGTCGTGCGGACTCTCCAGACAGAAGAGCCAGTACATCCTCGGCATTGCTAACGATGAAACCCCCCTCCTACCAGATGGTTACGAGGAATTAGATGACGAATCGCTGATCAGGCATCTCGTGAAATTCAAGGGAGTCGGGCCCTGGACCGCGGAGATGATGCTCATATTCTCACTCATGAGGCCGGACGTTCTGAGCCTGGGAGACTTGGGAGTTGTCAAGGGAATCAGGATGCTCGACCCACAGGCCGAATCTAAGAGCGAGATGCTGGCGGTAGCAGAAGCCTGGAGGCCGTACCGCAGTGCCGCTTGCTGGTTCCTTTGGAGGTCCCTGGACCCAGTTCCGGTTGAGTACTGAATGTGAAACACGAGAAGATTAACTCCACGAGCCAACTGGAATGGCCATGGGTCAGGCTGGGGGAGCTAGGCAACATTCTGTTCTCGGGAAGACTTTCCACTGGGTCTTCATCATCCTGTATGCATATGGAATTTTCAAGCAGATCGATGAGTTGGAGGAACTCGAGGACTCCGCGTTACTAGCCTTCGAGGTTGCCTTCGCCACAGTCTTCCTTGGTATTGTGATGATTCGATACTTCTACATGAGAAGGTTCGAGACTTTCATGGGCGCCACAGAGCCAGTCCCCCTTGCCCATCGCTATCTGGCCAAGGGGGTCCACACGTCGATGTACCTATGCCTCGTTATGCTGCCCCTCTCGGGGCTGTTGATAGCCGGTTTATTCACTCAGGGAGTCACAGACGGGCCTTTGCAGGACTTAGCGCTGACCTTGCACGAGATATCAGCCTCGCTGAGCTACGTCCTGATTGCTATGCATGTCGGTGCCGCAATCTGGTCCAGAGTCAAGGGAGAGGGGGTTTGGACATCCATGGTGCCAATATGGAAGGAGGAAGGAACCTCCAGAAACGAGTTGGTTACCAGAATTTCAAAACTGGAGAACGAGTTCTTCAACCGAGTAGAGAAGGCACTCACATCACAGAAGGAATAGCGAAAACCCAGCCAAAACTGGTTATAGGAAACAGAACCTTAAGTCTGTCCTGCTCAGTGGTTTGCCCATGCCCACAACCAAGCTCCCACTGTTTGTCCTCGGACCCGACTTCATGCCCATGTCTAGCGCATCGCTCAGGGTGTTCGAACCACGTTACAAGCAAATGATGGACGACTGCATCTTGGATAGCAAGCCTTTCGGCTACATCACCTATGATCCCGATACTGAGGACATAGGCGGTTGGACGCAGCCAGCGAAGTACGGCGTTTTGGTAGAGATCGAAGATTACCAGGAGTCAGGCTCGAACATAATGATCAACATCATCTCGGGAAGGAGGTTCAAGTCAACCGAGGTAATCCAGCCAGTGCTCGAAAATGATGTGTCGGCAACCCACTTCCCTGCCGTGGATGAGCTGATGGAGAAGGCAGAGAACCCCGTGGATGGGAAGCTCTACCTCAGGTGCGAGGCCGAGGTAATGGAGCCCATCGTGCATAACCATGATCAGCAGGACTTCGACTCCTTCGTCGGCTACATTTCCCCTCTATCCAACCTGATTGTGGTAAGTTGCATGTTCAGGGGGCAGCAGATGGACTACGAGGATAGCGTTTCATCCGTAGATCCACAGGAGCAGGAGCTTTTCCTCTGGCAGGTCTCGGCCTCATTGTGTAGTTCCGTGAGAGTGCAGCAGCAGATGCTTGCATCGGTGACAACTACGGAACTAATGCAAGTCTGTATCGAGGCCGCCAACGATATAATCCAGGCCATTTCTGAGGATGAGTAGCACTCAGACTCATCCTTTAGTGGCGTATCACTGTGTTAGCGAATACATGATATTGCGATGTCCAGTGAGGATTTCGTGAAGAGAGCAATAGAAATCATCGTGAGCATCATCGCGCTCTTTGTCGTTTGGAATGAATGGTCCGACTCAGGAGTAATCTAGACTACCGAACTCCGACTTAGAAGCCGTCCATAAGAGAGAAAATCTGGCCCAACGTCAACCTGATTACATCCATCACCGCAACGGTGAGGATTGACACAGCCCCAAGCAGCGCAACAACCTCGCTCATGGTATTATTATCGCCGTAGCGGAGATAAACGGTTGTTCAAAAAATAACTCCAATTACAAGACAAAGAATGAAGATCACAATTTCCAAGATTCCCAATCAGATGTCTCCTATTAGTTGCAGGAGATACAAGAAACCCAGGAAGGCGTGAATTATGATTAGCCCCATCATCACGTCTGATAATCTTCCGTGCAAATCCTTAGTCCTCGAAAATGACTCGCCAGCAGCCTTCCTCGAGCTCGCCTTTCGACCCAAACTCCATAGGTACGTCATCAATAAAAGCCCAAGTAAACCTCCCCATCCATGGAAATGGCCAGGGATCAGGACATCATAACCAACATCCTCGCCTGCTAGAGAGGCCGATACTAAACGAGCCAGGAAGGCCAGTCCGACTACGGCGATTACCAGCCGAAAAAGACGCTCCCCCTCTATCTCGTGGCGCCTTAATTCGGAAGCCCTTTTTTGTCCCTTCAGTTCTAAGCTCTTTTTGCGCCAGTCTCGTTGCAGAATAAACTCCCTAATCACCAGAAGTGCGGCTATGGGGTGCAGTAGAAGGATGAGAACCAGTGCTGGGTCCACGAGTCTGCGCTACATCACGAGGTCTTGAGTTCTCTCTTCCAAATGCCCAACTAAAGGCAGCATCACAGAACCCCTTAGGGTCATTAGAGGCCGTTAGTATACTCCGGAGTGCTCTTGCATCCTTGCGTACCAACTGGAAACTACATCGTGCCTCTCCACTATGTCGAACCCATTCAATCCCTGCATGGAACGAAGTATTCCGAAGTTGGCGAAGTCCGCTCCGTTGGGCTCCCCCTCGCCAAAGAAGCCCTCCACTATCCCCTTGGACATCTCGTCCAGTTGGTACTGGAGGTTCTCTCGAGGAGGTAGTTCGAACATCTTCGCTCTGCTATTCCCCACCATGCGCATGATGAATGCGCCCAACCACTTGTTCACTAGTCGACTCCCAAACGAGAAGTTATCGACCTTGGTAACGTAGTCGAGCGCTCTGAGGGAGGTTCTGTAAGAGGTGTAGATTACTGCAACGATCGACTTCCCGAGAACCTTGTTAGAGAAATCCATCCATCGGTCCTGTTCAGGATCCTCGCCTTCACGAGGGAAAGAGTTGGAGCCCCTGGAGTCTATGTAGTGGAGGATGTGGTTCGAGTCATTCACTTGGGTTCCATCTACATCGATGAAAACTGGTACTTTGCCCCAGTCGGACCACTTAAGCTGGGTCTTGAAAGTGGGGTCCACCTCTACTTTGGAGTACTCAATCCCCCTCGAGCCAAGTATCGCCTTGACCTTGAAACAGAATGGGCAGGTTTCGAAGCAGTACATGGTCGGCAGACCTTCAATCACCCTTTCTGGAACCAGGACCTCCTGCACTCCCGAGGTCGGCTCCTCCAATTGCCCCTCTTCCATAGCGACTCGCGTGAACGTATACTTGTGAAACCATCGAAGCGCCATTTTCACGGCAGCTTACAGTGTAAATCTGTTCGGCGAAACACCACTTCATATCCGTTTGAGTTTGTTAGTTTACATGGCAATAGAGGTGGTCTGGTTCAAGAGGGACTTGAGGACATCGGACCACCTCCCTCTCTTCGAAGCATCAAGCAGTAATCTACCGGTTCTCTGCCTTTTCCTTGTAGAGCCTCAGAGGCTGGCACAGCCTGACTGTGACCCCATACACATCGAGTGGGAACTCGACTGTGCGTACGAACTAAGGAAGAAACTGGAAACGGCCGGGGCGAATCTCGACATCATGCACAATAACGCTCTTGATGCGATGCAAGAGATTCATGCGAAGTACAAGATTTCAACTATTAGGAGTCACGAAGAGACCGGCACAGCATGGTCTTTCGATAGGGATAAGCAAGTAAGTGATTGGTGCATTGAGAACAAAGTTGAATGGATAGAGTACCCAAATAATGGGGTGATCAGGGGGATGAAGGGTAGGGATAAGTGGAAAACCTCCAGAGATCGCAGAATGGGCCTGGACCTCCTAGCTCCTCCCAAGAGAATAGCTGGTGTACAATCGGCACCTGCCAATGCCACCATGCGATCCATTGGCATGAGTAGAAGGCAGATTATTCACAGGCCAACACCAGGGCAAGACGCTGCTATGGATGTTCTAAGGAGCTTCCTTAGCAGTCGAGGGGAGTCATACAGGTGGTCCATGTCTAGCCCATCCCTGGCAGTTGATAACTGCTCTAGACTGGCCCCATATTTCAGCACCGGATGCATCTCCGTTAGGCGTGTGGTGCAGACGACGTCCTCAAAGATGAGGCGTCTGAAGGAGGCTAGGTCGAGAGGAGAGGATGTAGGGGGCTGGCTTCAGAGCCTCTCCTCGTTTCAGAGCCGACTCGCCTGGCACTGTCACTTCATGCAGAAACTGGAGATGGAACCAACGCTGGATACTCTCGCTCAGAACCCCCTGATAGATAGGAGCATGAACAGGAAGATGGACGAAGAGAGGTTTCGAGCCTGGTCCGAGGGAACCACAGGCTGGCCCTTCTTCGATGCATGCATGCGGAGTCTAATCGCTACTGGCTGGATTAATTTCCGTATGAGGGCGATGATGATGTCTGCAGCCTCGTACAACCTCTGGCTCCCTTGGAGGGAGACCGGGCTACATCTCGCTAGACAGTTCTTGGACTATGAGCCCGGAATCCACTGGTCACAAGTCGGCATGCAGTCCGGGACCACCGGAATCAACACCGTCAGGGCATATTCAGTAATCAAGCAAGGGAGGGATCACGACCCCAAGGGGACATTCATCCGTAACTGGGTAACGGAGTTGGGAAGTGTACCGGACAAATACATCCACGAGCCTTGGAAGATGACACAAGAACTCCAGAATGAGCTGGACTGCATCATTGGAAAGCACTATCCATCACCCATAGTGAACGAGGCATCAGCTAGGAAAGAAGGGGTCAAGAGAACCTACGCAGCAAGGAGTGGGGAGGAAACGAGGGAAGCCAGCAGGAAGGTGTATCAGAAGCATGGCAGTAGAAGAAGACCGGCAGGACGTCGTAAGGGTAGGGGCACCAGGGATTCACGTCAGGCCAAACTTTTCTGATTATGAATAACCTGCAATCTGGACCTACCAATCAGACAGTGACGATTGCACCGGTCTCCTTCCGAATGCGGGTTCCAGAATGGACAAATGTAGGTTTGAAACTCCCCTCGATGCCGAATCCAGGGCTGCCCCTGCAGATCCTATCTCATGTCCGAAAGCGTCTCCAATGAAAGAAACCCCATCCTTGGTCACCACAGATCCAGGCCCCGAAGCAGCTCTGCTGTATCGCCACTTGTGTGACTTCCAACCCTGGTCCGAAATGCCCAATGAGTCCGTGATAACTTTCGACAACGAGCGTTTGTCCTGGTCAATAAACTGGCCACTCATCTCTGGAGATAACTCCACCATCGTAGTCGAGTTCCCGAAATCATAGATTCTGTAACCCTCTGGAACCTCCTCGGGTATTGAATCGCAGAATCCCCACGCGACAATACTGGGGATGCTCTCACCATCGATTTCAATGTCCAAGTCGCTTGCTATTTCCGCAGCCTGCTCTACGGGTAAAGCCACTATTACCCTATCATATCTCGAAGTCCCGCTATCTCCCTCGTACTCCGTGGCAACTCCTATCCCCCCTTCCATAAGTTCCAATCCGGACACCCTGCTGTTCAGGTAGATGGACGACCCTTCAGACAAGTGTTCCAGAAGTTCTGGGAGGGGCCTATTGGGGATTAGTGAATCTCCCTCGCGACGAACCAATCCCAGTCTAACCCACTCATCTACGAATCTATCCATCCAGCTTGGAATCGAGTCCAGGGACCTCGCTCCCAGATGGATTTTGGAACCCTCATCGGTTTGCCAACCGGTCAGCCTTCCCCCTATCCTGGAACCCTTGTCCCAAACCGTTACATTGTGCCCCAAATCGGATAGCAGCCTCGCAGCGAACATCCCCGAGAGGCCTCCGCCGACGATCCCTATGTCCATGGAACCCCCTATCGTCGCCTTGTTCGTCAACTCCTCGTAGGCGGTCATGTCAATTCGATTCTCATGGACATGACTGGGTCTTTTCCTGACCTTCCCCATTACCGGGTCTATGGGCCCAAAGGCTCTGTCGAACAGGCCGAAGCACCATTGGACTCCTGCAACGGAGCTAGGGTCCCTGCCGTCGAGTGCGAATCTGTCATTCATCTCCAGGGCCAGATGCATTGCTTCTTCCGCATCCTCCCTCCATCCGGCAAATGCCTTCCCCCATGTCATCCGTACGTTGTTGTGCATGGTTCCGTGCCTGACTAGTCCCGTCTGTGCAGAATCCCAAAGGCGGTCGCCGGACCTCCCCCTCTCGAGCTCGATAGCCGATAACTCCGAGAGCTCTGGGTTCCTGTCATTCCAAGATGAAATCGCCCAGCCGGGGATATTGCCCCAATCGTCCGGATTGTCCGTCGCATGTACGTGGTGTTGGGCGTGCTCCCTGAAAACTAGCATCTCGTCTAGGAACTTCTCGGCCCCCTTCCCTCCTATCGAAGAGGCGTCCCGAACCATTCTGGTTGTAGAGATCATGCCATAGTGTATCCAGGGGGACATCCTGCTAACCCCATCGCTCAGTGCAGCGTTGTTCCTCTTCATGTGATAGCTCCTTATCCCTGACTTGCACCAATTCTCCCAATGCTCTATTGCATACGATGAACCCCCCGTGACTCCGGTAATCGCAACAACGGTGGGGTCAATGTCACACTTGGAAAGGAGCCCAGCCCCTCCGTCCTTTGACATTTCCAGACGAACATCAATGGGTTCGAAAGGAGGGCTCCAGGACTCTGGCATCCTCCTGACCTCGTCCCTGACTATGGGCCAATTTCTTCCTATCCTCGACCGCATTTCGGCATCTGTTGCTTTCCTGAATTTGAACGGCCTGTCCATCGACTTGCCAAAAACTGGCCTCGGCAGTACGCAGTGGGAGTCAACCTCTATGAGGCAGCAGACCTCGCTAACTTTCTCCGCCCATTCGTTCCATGGTTGCAGATCTACCATGTCCGTTACGACTAGGCCTGACTCCTTCGCTAGGTCAAGTAGGTATGGTCCCCTGCTACCTTCCCTCGAAACGTGTACCAGGTGGTCGACGCGTAGGGACTCCGCTCTGTCTGCAACGTCAGCAGCACCTTCGAGCAGGAATCTGTGGTGCCTGTATGATGCGTATTTGTACCTCTCATCAATTCCATGGTATACTAGGAGAGGCACTCCTAGAGAATTCGCTGCAAGCCTTGCAGTGTCGAAAGTGGGACATTCGTCGAGCCTGATTGCCGTGCGCATCCAATGTACCACGAAAGACGGCCGAGCGTCTCTCTCGGATCTTACAATGCACCTCTCCCTCAGGTGCTCGGGAAGACCTAGGCTGTCAAGCATGGAATCAACATCAGCTCTTCACAAATGTATCTCAGGATTCTAGAGAAATTGCCACAACGGAAGCCGGACCGGGATTTCTGACCTTGCTAGCGACAGCTAAATCGTTAACCCCGCAGGTCTGGGCGTCCCCGGGGGCCTTGGCCTTGCCGTAGTAGTACGAGGCAACGCAGGCGTAGAGGTGTGCGCTTGCTATGGCTGACATCAACATCTGCTCAATCAGTGATGTAGTGGTGGTCCATGTGCCGAACAACGCGGTTGTAAGTCCTAGAGTCGCTGATACCAAAGAAGCCAGTACCGCGAAGTGCATCGATAGGGCGTTTAGCTCAGGCCTTGCCACTGAGACAGCCCCTGCGATCATCAGTATGATGCCGAAGAGTGTCGGGAACAGGGCGGTCAGGTAGTCGGTGAAGCCATAGAAACTCAGGCCCAGAGTCGCCATCAGAGCTCCAGCCAGAATAGTGACTTGGGGTATTGTGAATCCAGAGATGGTGTATCTTTGCATATTCTCGCCCATCTCCGTTCAGTATATTATATCCTGTTTCGTTCCAATCACTATTTCCCCATCATCTTGATCGGATGGGGGATATGTCAGAATGATTCTATTCGGGGTTTACCCGCACTTTGGGTGCGGAATCCTGTGCGAACATCCTGAGGATGGCTATTCCGAGCAGACCACTCAGGGTGAATAGGATCATCGCCGAGACCCCCTTAGAAGATATGGCAACACGTATGATTACAGTAGATAGAACGAAACCCGTGTTCCGGGCTAGATTCCCGAAATCAGTGTAGAACCAATATGAGACAAGCAGTATCAGAATGTCTGCCAAAATGAGGAAAGTGAAGAAGTCGAGGAAGAATATCACCCTACTTACCGAGCCGCCTCCGTCCTGAACCGATGTAATCCAAGTGAGGAAGGAATAGGCTGCCGTTAGTAGGAAAACAATCAGCATGAAATTGGCAACCATCCGCTTAGCTTCAACGAAGACTTCGATATCCCCAGACATAGTTCCAGACTTGGTCGACTTGTCGCTTATCCTGAAGTAGGTCAGTGAGGTGTAGAAAAGAGCCAGGAAAGCCGCGCATTCAACCAACAGGAAGCCAAGGTCCGAGCTTATCTCCCAACCATCCGAACTCTCGACCTCAGAGAGTCGTTTTAGGATGTCTCGTACTACCAGCAGAGTCGCTATCTCGTACTGCTTGCCCACTGAGGAGGAGAACGAATCGGGAATGGCCCTGATCAGCTGGTACACCTCGTAGACCAGAAGTATGGAGAAGGGAGTGTATAGGCTCGAAAGGGGGGAGCTGACCAGCTCTGATGATTCTCCCGTTATCGATATCCTCCCTGTGGTGTCAAGGGCCCAAAGACCGATGTGGAGGAAAAATCCCGCCACCGCTAAGACTATCGCAGCCTTGCGAATTCTATCCTCTGCTTCTTCCCCCATGAACAGGTCGAAGACGACTTTGTTCCACCTCATCATGGACTTTGCCGGAAAATTACGTATTTAGTAATGAATTTATTTTTTAGAAACAATAAACTCGATAATCCCCGATATGCACAACTTCAATTGTCCGTGGCAGTCCAAGGTTTTCGTGGGACAGAACTCATTGGGCTCGCTGAAATGGGTCAGCCATTTTCTGAATGAAACCCCGGGGGACCAGATGTCGGGCGGAGCCCCGAGGCAAGTGCCGGGTGCCTGCTGGTCCAGGGTGGACCCAGAGGTAATGCCACATCCGGTCCTGAGGATGTGGTCCGAGGAGATGGCCCGCGAGCTAGGCCTCGACATCGCGGAGGAGGGTCTGCTTGGTGGAAACGGTAAGGCCGGGGGGATGGACCCCTATGCCCAGAGGTATGGGGGTCATCAGTTCGGAAACTGGGCCGGTCAGCTAGGGGACGGCAGGGCGATAACTCTCGGAGAGGTTGACACTGGGGAGAGCGTACTAGAGCTACAGCTGAAGGGCTCAGGAAAGACGCCATACTCACGATTTGCAGATGGAAGGGCTGTCCTGCGCTCATCGATTCGGGAGTTCCTGTGCAGCGAGGCCATGCACCACCTTGGAGTTCCGACCACTCGCGCGCTATCCCTGGTCACCACTGGTGAGGAAGTGATGCGTGACGTGATGTACGATGGGAGGCCAGCACCCGAGCCGGGTGCAATCGTTTGCAGGGTGGCTGAGAGCTTCATCCGGTTCGGCAGCTTCCAGATACATGCGATGACAGGGGATCAGAAGACTCTGCGCGCCCTAGTCGACAACACCGTCAGACATCACTTCCCGGACCACTCCTCGGACTCCGACCGCGACCTGGTCGAGTGGCTGAAGGAGGTTGCGGACAGGACCGCACTCACGATTGCGCACTGGATGCGCGTGGGCTTCGTGCACGGTGTGATGAACACCGACAACATGTCCATCCACGGGCTAACCATAGACTATGGCCCCTACGGCTGGTTGGAGGGCTTCGATCCCGACTGGACACCAAACACTACCGATGCCGGCACCAGGAGGTACAGGTACGCCCAGCAGGGCGAGGTCGGGGCATGGAACTTCGCTCGACTTCTGGAGTCGATTTCCCCCCTCATGGAAGAGCCGAAGTCCCTGCACGAGGCCCTGGACTCATACTACGAGTCCTACAGGGGGCACAGCAGTCGCATGTGGGCCGAGAAACTCGGGCTCGACGGGTTCCAGGAGGGGGATGAGGGCCTAGTCTCAGAATTGACATCAGTTATGCAGTTGACCGAGACTGACATGACGATACTCTTCAGGACTCTTTCTACTATTCAAGGTCCAGACTCCAATCACCTGACCAGGGCCTTCTACAAAGAGGAGGAAATCCCGCATATCGAGTGGGGCTCCTGGCTGGCTAGGTGGTGGGATAGGGTGGATGGCCGACCTGACAGGGAGTCGATGCTGAACGCCAATCCGAAGTACGTCTTGAGGAACTGGATGGCCCAATTAGCAATTGATGCCGCCGAGAAGGACGACTACTCGGTGGCAACAGCTCTCTACGAGATGCTGAAGAAACCGTACGACGAACAACCCCGGAATGAGGAAAAATGGTTCAGCAGGAGGCCTGAGTGGGCCAGGAACAGAGTAGGATGCTCAATGCTGTCATGCTCCAGCTGAACCCAGTCAGACTTTCCCCAAGGACTAGAAGTTCCGTCAATCAAAAACCCAGATTTTCCAAGTCTACATCGCTATTCATGTTGACTCTAACTGGGAACGCCAGAGTCACGCCGTCCTCCTCGAACCTCCTGAGTATCTCAGTGACGAAGAACGATTTGGATGGCCTCATCTTTCTCGCATTGTCAACGTAGTAGCGAACCTCCATCACTATCTCCTGGTCTCCAAAACCCCTCAGTACGACCTCTGGTGGCTTAGGCTTGCTCACAATGTCAGCATGGTTTTCTGCGATGTCCTTCACTAACTCCTCAGCCTTAGTGACATTAGACCACGTGGCAGTTAGGCCCAGGCGGATCCTGACTCTTAGCTCCATGTCGGAGCTATGGCTGAAGTTCGCAACTGCGTCCTTGGTGAGAAGCTTGTTCGGGATGGTCAGCAGAACTCCGTCTGTCGACCTAACTCTAGTTGTTCTGAGGCCGATGTAAGTCACGTCCCCCCACTTCGAGTAGGTTCCCCCTAGGCTCTTCGGAAGTAGTATCCTCTCGCCCTCCCTGAATGGCCTGTCAATGATGATGAAAACCCCCGCGATAACGTTCTCCACCGTGTCCTGGGCCGCGAAGGCAACTGCGAGTCCGATGAATCCCAGGCCGACCACCAAGCCGGTAACGTTGATTCCGAACTCGTCCGCTGCAGTGAGAATCACCAATGCCCAGAGAGCAACTCCAGCGATCCTGTACAGGAAGTTCTCGAGCCCCTCATCGAAGTCGACTTTATCCAGCAATTTCCTCATGTAGGCCTTTATGATCCCTATCAGGGGTATGCCTATCGCGAGAATCAGCACCCCAGAGGCAGGTCCAGCAGAAAGGGAGTCCGAAAGGCAGGAGAAGCTAGGCTCCAGTTCGTTGGGAAAGTTTTCGAGACATCCAGACATGAATTCGGCTGTAGAAGGAGGCACAATAGGTTACCGATTATTTTTCTCTCCCCGGGCGTTCTACGATAGAAAAGATGCTGATTCAACAGCACCCATCGCATGAACAACTAGGGCCACATGGGTTACAGTCACAGCAGTCGCAAGGCATGGTCTACCGAACACTGATTATTATTTAGAGGTACCTAAATTAATATCTCTACTTTCGGTATTATGTAGTGTCCTAGAGACTACCAATTCTCTACAAGTTCCGGTAGTATCTCGCCCGCCTTGCCTATGTGCACCTCGTCAAAGTCACTACCGTTGATGGGAAGTTCGAAGTTCACCAGAATGGT
>CERX01142348.1_pt1 | contig 11984 bp, 7 predicted proteins | sample 350251 | NCBI WGS metagenome assembly CERX01 (sample SAMEA2621044, study PRJEB7988) | marine metagenome | biome: marine biome (ENVO:00000447); feature: deep chlorophyll maximum layer (ENVO:xxxxxxxx); material: "saline water (ENVO:00002010), including plankton (ENVO:xxxxxxxx)" | depth 50 m
GATATTCAAATGTTCTAAATAATGGATGGGGAGTAGGGGTATCTATTTTAAATCTTGGTTCTGTATCAAAGTTTTATCAAGAAAAACCAAAACTGCCAACTAGAATTTTGGTCGGCTTATCTAAACAAATAGAGCATAAAACAATAAACAATAGGTTTTATACAACCAGTGAGTTTTCATCATTAAATGATGCTTGGAAAATAAAAATTGGAAATGATGTCCAATGGAAACAAATAAAATTATTAGGTGGTTATTCTATCACAAAATACACTTCTTCTATATCTTTTGGTTCTGGATTCGTATATGGTAGGCTTGGAATAACCTACGCGATTAGAATGGGGTCCCAGGAAATTGGAATTCCACAAACCTTTAGCTTAAGTTTTCGGCTACCATAATGCGGCAAGACTATAAAACACTAATTATCTATGTCTTAACGTTATTTGTTGTTGTTCTACTTATCGTTTTAAAAAAACAGCAGGATCATCTGGCGGATTTAGAAAATGAGGTTGTTGAGACAGAGGAAGTGGTAATATCCGCGGACACATTAGAACAGCAACCAGAAGTAGGGGTTCAGAAAGAGACTGCGCAGATTCCAATGAGAGGCGTTATTGGTTTGATTATTGATGATTTTGGTTATCGCAATGATCACATATCAAACGGGTTTTTAGAGCTTCCTGGTAAATTAACCTATGCTATAATCCCAGGACATCAGCACAGTCAGCTATTCTCTAAAAAAGCGTATGATGCAGGCTATGAGATTATTGTTCATTTGCCTATGGAAAATATAGGGAAAACGTATGGTGAGGAAGAATATGTCCTGATGTCTTATTTTCAGGATGATGAAATAAAAGGTCGAATTAATAAGGCCTTTGAAAACCTTCCAGAGTCAATTGGTCTAAACAACCATCAGGGGTCTAGGGGGACAGCGGATTCAAGGGTTATGACTTTATTGGCTAATGAAATAAAAAATAATAAAAAATTTTTTATAGATAGCAGAACAGCAAGTAATTCTATAGCCGAGTCTACAATGCGAAAGTATGGTGTTCCGACAAATAAGAGAGATGTTTTTTTAGATAATGAGCTAGACGAAGAAAAAATTAAGATTCAGCTTTTGAAGCTTGCAGATGCCTCTGAAGAAAAAGGAATTGCAATTGGTATTGGCCATGTTAAACCTCAAACTCTAAATGTTCTTGCTAGAGAGATACCAGAATTACAGAAAAAAGGTTTTCGGTTTGAGTTTGTTTCTAATTTGGTTTATTGATTCAAATGCCAATTCTTTGTAGAGTTACCCGTGGAGATTTAACAGAAAGTATCCACGTTATTTTTGCAACGATCGTTGATGATTCTGGTTCGATTATTTATTCATCTGGAGATTCTAACTATCTTACCTGCATTCGATCTTCTCTAAAACCGTTTCAGGCTGCCGCATCTATCAAGGCTGGCGCCGTAGATGCTGCGGGCTTTAATGATGATGAGATTGCGTTGATGTGCGCGTCTCATTTTGGTGAAAATATTCATGTGAAAACAGCAGAATCTATGCTTAATAAACTGGGATATACATTAGATAATTATGAGTGTGGGGTACATCCCCCATCAGATATTGGATCTAGGCATGACCTGATTCGATCAAACTCAAAGCCTAACCAGCTTCATAATAACTGTAGCGGGAAACACGCGGGTATGTTATCACTCGCGAAGCATCTTGTTGGGAAGCCTGAGGGGTATATCAATTCTGATCATCCAGTGCAAGAAACAATCTATAGGCTTCTTCAAGAGTATACAGGGATTAAAGATATCCCAATGGAGACAGATGGCTGCTCTGCTCCGACAGCCTTTTTTACATTGGAAACAATCGCCAGGCTCTATCAATTACTTACAACTGATAAATACCTTGAGCTGATCCGTGCTTATAACGCAATGGCATCCCACCCATATAATGTAGCAGGAAAAGGCCATTTTGATACTAAATTCATAGCTGCTTTAAATGGTAATGGAATAACAAAAGGTGGAGGCGAGTCTGTTAGGGGTATCGCACTAAAAAATAGAGATGGTAAAAATATTGGTATCGCCTTAAAAGTTCTTGATGGAAGCTCAAGGGTAATGCCAATTGGCACCATTAAACTATTAGAACATCTAGAGCTTTTAACAAAAAAAGAACTATCAAACTTAGAAGAATTTCGCACAAGAGATCGAAAAAACTGCCGAGATAAAAAAATTGGTCGTATTGAGGTTTTTGTGGAGTCTTAATTAAAAATTATAATTATGTTTTTGGAGGTTATTAATGAAAAAAATGATACTTAGTTTTTTATTTACTTTATCTATAGCTGTTATAAATGCGCAGGTAGATTATGAATCACAGATTCAGACAATTTTCAATGCTAGCTGTACAAGCTGTCACCAATATGGGAGTCAAAATGGATTAAATTTGACTACCTATTCTGGTTTAATGACAGGCGGGAATGCTGGATCAGCTATTGTAGCAGGTGATCATGCTAATAGTCTACTATGGGTGAGAGTGAACAATGGCAGTATGCCGCCAAGTGGTAATCTAAGCTCAGGTCAAGTTAACCTGATTGCTCAGTGGATTGATGAGGGGGCTTTAGAGGTCCCTCAGGTTGAAGGGGAAACGCCTTTTATCAGTGAATACGCTGAGGGTAGTTCCAATAATAAATATCTTGAATTTTATAACCCAACAGATCAGACGATTGATCTTTCAGGTTATGCGTTTGCAAGCGCTGCCAACGATGTTGATAGTCCGGGAAATTATGAATATTGGAATGAGTTTGATGCGGGATCACAAATAGCGCCTGGTGAAGTTTTTGTAATCGCTCATCCTAGCGCCGCTACTCAGATTCTTTCGCAGGCAGATATGACACATACATATCTAAGTAATGGAAATGATGGATATTGTTTGGTAGAAGGTACTGAAAGTAATTATACTGTTATTGATTGTATAGGCGACTGGAACGGAGATCCTGGTACAGGTTGGGATGTAGCTGGTGTTACGAATGCGACTGTAGATCATACGCTATTAAGAAAACCAACTGTAACCACTGGGAACCCTGACTGGGATGCTTCGTCTGGAACGGATGCTGCAGGATCTGAGTGGATTGTTTTAGATAATGAGGACTGGTCAAACCTCGGCTTCCATACTTATGGAACTGGCGGTGAGAATATTAACCCAATAGCAAATGCTGGCATAAATCAAACAGTGGAAATTGGTAGTCAGGTTACGATTGACGGCTCATCAAGTGTTGATCCTGATGGAACGATTGAAACATATAGCTGGACCCAGACGGCTGGAACAACTGTGGTTCTAAGTGCTACAGATCAAGCGATCATTACTTTTACTGCGCCATCTACTGTTGATAGTCTTTCATTTACCTTGACAGTTACAGACAATGATGGATCTACAGGCTCTGCGACTATTTTTGTTAAAACTGCAGAAGGCGTATCTAACGCAGTCTTTTTCAGTGAATATGGTGAAGGTAGTGGGAATAATAAATATTTAGAAATTTTTAATGGTACCGGACAAGATATTGATCTTAGTCAGTATGCTATTGCTGCTTGTAGTAATGGATGCGCAGATCAATCTTCTTGGGACTACCCTACGGATATAACGTTTGAATCTGAAACAGTTTTGACTGCGGGAGATGTTTATGTTGTTGCAGATGCTGCAGCAGACGCCAGCGTAATTCTTTCTGAACAAGATATGACCGCCTCTCCATTAAGCAATGGCAATGATGTTTTTGGTTTAGTGAACGCAGCCACAGGCGAGGTTATTGATATTATTGGCGAGAGAGAAACGACGGATAATTCTCCTGCGAATGGTACAGGGGGATGGCCAGTTGCAGGAGTTGAGAATGCAACTTTGAATCATACTCTGGTTAGGAAAAGCTCGGTAGAGCAAGGAAATACTGATTGGGCAGCATCTGCTGGAGCGGACGCTGGCAGTTCAGAGTGGATTGTCTACGATCAGGACACTTGGTCTTATTTAGGTTCACACTCACAGGCTTTAAACGCACCTGCGGTGGCTTTCAACTCTGTAGCTCCTGTTTTTATTACAGATGAAACAGAGATTGAGTTTACTGTTTCGATAACTACTCCTGTAGGTAGTGTTTCTAGTGCTGTCGTAAAATATGGTACTAGTGGAGCGTTGGTTAACGAATCAGATTTATATCTAGAAGGTGGAGATGTATGGGCTGGGACGATACCTGCTCAACAGGGAAACATCGTTGTGCAGATGCGGGTATATGCGACAAACAGTGAAGGCGTAGAGGGCCAGTCAGTTATTGAAGAAAGAATAATAGCTAGTTCGACCCCAAGCTCTATTTCTGATCTTTATTCATCTCAAAGTAGTGGAGAGATTGTTACGCTTAAAGGCGTTATTACAATTGGAGGAGGAGGACTTTTGTATCCAACTCAGACAAAGGCATACATACAAGATCAGTCTGGCAGAGGTATGCAATTATTTGATTATTCATTGATGGATGATATTGAAAGAGGCGATGAAATAGAAGTGGTTGGATATACAGGTTATTACAACACAACATATCAACTTAAAGATTTTGAATATAGAGAGCTTTCAAATGGAAACGCTGTTCCTGATCCTATCGTGGTCACTACATCTCAAGCAAACTCATCAGAATATGAAGGTACATTGATTTCTGTGACTGGAAATGTCACAGTAGTCACGGCAGTTGGTGATAATGGGACTAATCTAACTGTTGATGATGCTACTAGTATTATGATTTGGAATTCTACTGGCATTGATGTGTCTAGCTATATTGTTGGTTATATAGGTCAATTTATTGGAGTTGGAAGTCAGTATAATGGCGAATATCAGCTTCTTGTGGGATATCAGAGTGATATTACAACGGTGGTTGGTGTAGATGTTGAGGCTATTGTAGCAGATAAATTTGATCTAAGGCCTGCTTATCCAAACCCCTTTAATCCAGTTACCAAGCTTTCTTTTTCAATTGATGTGCCATCTGGCGTCTTTCTAGAGGTGTATGATATTAGTGGGAAGCTAGTCGACAATATTGCCAGCGGTTTTTATCAATCTGGGTTGCACGAAGTAGAGTGGAACGCATCAGATTTGGCCTCTGGTATGTATTTTGTTCATCTTGTAAAGGGAAATGAACGGCTAACGCAGAAAGTAATGCTGCTAAAATAGTTATCTGATTTACATTGAATAAAATACAAACACACATCCTTTTTAAGGGTATTCTTTTAGCCTCTGCGGTTACCTTTGGGCAGGTGGATCATATTATTTTTAGTGAGGTTGTACTCACTCCATCAGAGGGTGAGTATATTGAGATAAAAAATCCAACTGCGGGCGATATTGATTTATCGGATTACTACCTCACTGATGCAACGGACAATGTATCTGGGAAGGCTTACTATAAGTTACCTAGCGGTACAGATTATTGGAGTGGTTCAGGATCAGACTTTATTTGCAGATTCCCTGTTGGATATTCATTAGCAGCTGGGTCCTCGATAAAGGTCTCACTGAGAGATAATGATTCTTATGCCGGTACATTTGGTGAGTCTCCGGATCTATCTTTAGATGATGAAATGCTTGATGCGGTAGAAGGAGTAAATACTAGAGGAAGTACGACGGCTCCTAAGCTTGGCAATGTAAATGAAACACTAATTTTATTTTATTGGGATGGTTCTTCATCGATAGTTAAAGATGTTGACTATTTATTATGGGGAGATAACTCATTTGCCATTGATAAATCAGGTGTAAGTGGATACCAGTCAGATACTCCTGCACTATCTCAGTCTTATATGTCTATCCATACCACTAATGAAAAACTAATAAGAGCAGCTACCTCAAGTGAAGGTACAGAGGCTGAGGCTGGTGGGAATGGGATTACGGGACATGATGAGACCAGTGAGCCCCTATCTGAGACTTGGGTTATTGCGAGCCTTGTTTCATCAAAGCCAGATATTTCAGATCTTAGTTTGACTCCTTCGTCTCCTACTATTAATGATGTATTAGCGTTTGAGGTTACAGTTTCAGATGATGATGGAGTTGCATCAGTAAATCTAAAATATGAGTTTCAAAATGAATCTATTTCATTAGTCATGTCTGAGACCAGTTCGTCAGTTTATAGTGTCCAGATCGGACCATTAGGAGCATCTGGAACTTTGATCTATTCTGTTGTGGCAGAAGATATTAGTGGACTTAGAGATTCTACCAGTAAGATTGCAGTAAGCATCTCAGAGCCGCCTGAACAGATGACAATTGCAAACCTCCTTAATGACCTTGAATCTTTTGTAGGTCAAGTTATTGAAATTGACGGGGTTGTTACTGTGCCTGCGGGAAGGCTTAGAACAAATTTTACAGAGGCCTTTTTGCAGGATGAGTCTGGCAGAGGAATTATATTGTATAGTTCTGATCTAGACACTTCTTTTACAAGGGGAGATTCTATTCTTGTTGTAGCTGAGGTCGATGAGTTTGATGGAAAGCCAGAATTGATTTATTCTAGTATTACTGTGTTAAAACAAAATGCTAAAGTTCCTGTAGAAGAGATTACAATCAGTGAATTCAATACGTTAAAATATGGTTATACATTTGTAAAAGTTTGGGGAAAGGTTATCTCTCGCTCGGATCCCTTTGGTACAAACACGGGAGCAAATATTAGCCTGCAGGATGCCTCTGGAGAGGTGACAACAATGCGCATATGGAATTCGACCAACATTCTTTTTAATGATGATATGCAGTTAATTAACCCTGAGCTTGATTCGCTTTTACAGGTCGGGCAAATAATAGAAGTGTCAGGTATCGGAGGTGAGTATAGTGGCGCGAGTCAGCTCCAGCCAGCATACGCCTCAGATATTATAGAAAAATTGGAAGGGCAATCTGGAAGTTTTGAGGCAACACTCTCTGTGTCTCCATATCCTTTTGTTCCTCAGTTAGGTGAGGTTATAAAATATTCTTATAGTTTTCCGTCAGATGCCAGAATAAAACTAAGGGTGTTTGATACTGCAGGTCGTTTAATCGCAACGCTGTATGATGAATACCGTGGGCTTTCTTTTTACAAAGAAGCAACATGGAACGGGAGAGATAATTTAAACAGGTTGGTTCCTAGTGGTACCTACCTGATGCATCTAGATATTATAGATTCTTTAACCGGGAAAAATCATCAAAAAGTTGCACCAGTTGTAATTGCGGTTTATAAGAATTAAAGAAATGCGTTATATTAATAAAATTTATATTATTTTATTATTATCCTCTGGTTTAATAGCTCAGGTAGTATCGGAGCATTTATACTATGGGCCTAGCTCACTTGCAATGGCAGGTAGCGATGTTGCTACCCCAAGACAATCTTGGTCAATTTTCACAAATCCTGCGGGGATAGCTGAGCAAAAAGGTCTAGCACTAGTTGCTGGTACAGAATCTCTTTTTGGTCAAGAATATTTTGGTCATTCTCTTATCGGTTTGCAGTTTAGGTTATCCGGATATGGTTCTTTTGGCCTATCTATTGAAAATTTTTCTGTGGACTATAACGGCAACAGTCTATCAAAAGAGACAGCAGTTGGAATTCATCAAGGAATTTTACTTAGGACAGATAGAAATAGCACTATCTCTTTTGGTTATGGACTCAAAAGTTATACGGTTGATTATGGACTATCTGCTGGGGTGTCCGGTGATGGCTCAGATGGTATAGATTTAGGTTCTCAAAGTTCCTGGGGATTAGATATTGGTCTTCTTGCGTCCTTGGCCGATCGAATTAGGTTTGGGGCAAAGGCTTTTAATATTAATAGCCCAACGCTTGGCGAAGCAAACAGCGCAGTAAGGTTACCTCAAAGAGCTGAGGTTGGCATTGCTTTCTCTCCATATGATTTGGTTTGGACGACAGCTTCTCTGACAAAGAGCGTTGGTCATCCAACACATTTTCATGGTGGAATGTCCTATGAAATCCAGGAAAATATTTTTTTAAGATCAGGGATGCAGACCAATCCGAATCGATTCGCTACAGGTTTTGGAATTCATATTAAAAAGATTCGAATTGATTATGGGCTTATTACGCATCCGGTTCTTCCTTTATCTCACCAGTTATCGGTAGAGGTAAACCGATAATGAAGCAAATTCTTTTTTTTATGACAACAATTATACTAGCACAGAAAGTGTCAATTAATAGTGCAACCCTAGAAGATATAAAAACGCTTCCTCTTTCAGATCGGCAAGCTGCAAACGTTCATGAGTTTATTCTCTTTCAAGGTCCTATAGAAAATATTTATGAGTTAGGTAAGGTCGATAATATCCAGCCGGGTGACATTAATTCTTTAAAGCCTCTTATAAGTGTTGGTATTAAGAAAGATATTAGTTCAACGGTATCAAGGCTAAGTGACCGTTACCGCAAGGTAGAGAACTGGACCTCGGAAGAAGGGGCAAACGAAGGACTTGTTGAGGTTTGGCTTGACCGATTAGCAGAGCCAAAAAATATAAACACTGCAACCTGGAATGACCTGATGGCGCTTCAGAATGTTAGTCCTGTAGATGCGGTTGCTGTCATGAAGAGAATTAAAGAGGGTGAAATTACCTATCCGAAAGCACTTAGAGGTGCGATTGGGCTTAGCTATTGGGGTTATAGGAATATGGTAGATTTTTTTACATATGAAGACCATGACACTACTGGTGGTTTTCACATGTGGTATAATACCACCTATAAGACCCTTCCTTCGACGACTTCGTTTGATGATGAGGTTGGACTAGTGGATCAGTTAAGTAATCATCCTGGAGATCTTCATCATAAGCTAGTTGCAACCTTTGGTTCGCACTGGAAACTTAGTCTGGCGACTCATCGTCAGCTTGGAGAAAAAGTATATGACTTCAAGATTGGAAACATCGAAGTGCCAAATGCAAAATGGTCACTTACATATAGAGATCTAGATATTGCTGGTTTGAAATTTGAGCGGGTAATTCTTGGTAACTTTTCTGCAACAATTGGACAGGGTGTGGTTTTTGAGAATACTGATTTTTTTTCACCTAGACGATCTGGTTATAGCTGGAGTCGAAGAGTGCATGGGGTGTTTCCTGATATTTCTAGAACAAGAGAATACGCTCTAAAAGGAGCGGCATTCCAGGCTGGGAACAAATACCTAGACATTATGGGGTTTTTGTCTAAACATAAGAGAGATGCGATCTTAAACTCATCTGATAACTCTGTGGCTTCGCTTATTACGCTTTATCCAAGGACCAATGACGGTTTTGGTGCGGACTCACTGTTAATGCCAATGCTAGAGACGCTAGAAGAGGTAACATACGGTGCAAGCGCTCGGATGATATTATTGCCTGGCACTTTTATAGGTCTTTCAGCTTATGAGAGTCTATATGATCGCCCAATAAGACCTGATATTTCAACTACTGTCATCGCAGATGCGAATGAAGGAAAGTTTTTAACATCGATTGGTAATACGGCTGATACGGAAATAGCTGCAATGTATTCTAGCTATGCTGAGTCTTCTTTTTGGAATAAGGCCAAAGCTTTCCGAAGAGTTTTTGGTACAGATTTTTCAACGGTTATTAGCAATATTGCACTACAGGGAGAGTACGGGGTTTTGGATAAGGATGGAGATATGAATATAGATAGTTCTGATCCAAAGGCCTTTGTTTTTAGTGGTTATGCTCAGTTCAATAATTATAGCTTACTTGTTGTATATCGTGATTATGATCTGGGCTTTGACAATCCTTACCAGCGCTCATTTTCTAACTACCAGAGATATAAGGGTAGTATTTTTGAAGACACATTTTATTTAGAAGATCCTATCTATGGTTTTCTGTATTCGGGTCAGGCTCAGCCACAATCTGAAAAAGGATTATATGTTTTTAGTAGATATCAACCGCACAGGGCCTTAGTTCTATCAGGAGATTTTGATACTTGGACAAGAGCCGCAGACCAGGCAAAATATTTTAGAACGGTCTTGCGGGCGCAATACAGGCCAGTATTTAATGTTCGTTTTCACGTCAGACATAAATGGCAAAAAAGAGGATCAATGAATTTAATGGATCCTTCTGCATTTTACTCTCAGGAAACAATTTTTCGTTCACAAATTCGTTTGTCTGGATATGACCAGATTGAACTTATATGGGTTAAATCCTGGGTTGATTTTACTAGTAGAAGGAGGCTGACTCTTGATCTAACTTCTGGAGGTGAGGATCCTTCTATGGTCGGAAGTGCTGGAACTGGTAGTGAGGCAATCGGCTTTAAGGTTACACATAATTTTAATGATCGTATTAAGGTAATGAGTCAGGTCATGTTATATAATGGATTTATTTGGAATTTTGAAGACACGGATTTTAGAGTTTTTGACAGTAGCTCAGACGCGGTTCGTTATTGGGTGTCTTTATTTTCTCGTTTAAATGATCGTTGGGCGGTTAGACTTAAGTGGACAATCGACAGTTCTTCTCCAATTACAAATTATGCGTTTGAGCCTAGTGACCCAACAGGCCAATATCCAGACCAGCGTGTAAACTGGAAGACTGTTAATGGAGAAAATTATTCAAATGATATCAGGGTTCAACTAGACTATGCTTTTTAGACTAAAACAAATCATATTATTTATCAGTTTCCTTGGGATTAATGTAGTGCTGGGTCAAGAATATTTTTCAACATTTTTTCCAGTTAATAATTTTTCAATGAACGCTAGGTCTATGGCGATGGGCGGAGTGTACTCCGGGCCAGTACAGGACCCAGTTTTCAGCGCTTTTGGTAATCCATTTTATGTTTCTTTTGATGTCTCAAGAAGGTCATACACAGAGAAGAGATCTTTTCCTGTTATTGATATGTTTGAGGATGTTGTAACAAACAATGTGTATGTGTTAAACAGGCCAGCCTTTACCAATATTTCATGGACCTTAGGCGGTGATTTTGAGAAATATCTTAGATTACCTGTTTCGATATCGTTATCTGGCTCATCATTTTGGGATATGAGGTATAAATATTCTGAAGAAATTAGAGCTAGTCTTGGTCCGGGTGTTTATAACCGAGACCCCGTTGTCGGATATCATCTAGTAAATATTGATGGTATGATACAGTCTCTTAGACTTTCAATAGCTACAAAGTTTGGTAATAGGGTAAAGCTTGGCATGTCATTCGAAAGTTTATATGATGACGCTCTCAGTTATGAATATGGTGTAAATGTTATAGATAAGGATGATGCTTTAGCTAGTGATTCTACAAAGATACTTAATCATAGCTTATCTATTAACAATGTGGTTCGCCCATCTTTTGGGGCTGTTATTGAATTGAAGAAAAATATGTCAATTGGCTTATCGCTGAAGTCTTTTGTTGATGTTGAATTTCAAACGGGAGGTCTTGTGCCGGGAATTAATGAAAGGACTCAATTGCCAGGATTGAGTTTTAGTGATTCTTTATCAAAGTATACGATTCCGTTACCACAAGAACTCGGCCTTAGTATGTCTGCTCAATTGGACAATCCGATAAAAACGATAGTCACCGGTGGGTTTACATATCTGAACTGGGAAGATCATGACGCGCAAATAGTAGATCACTCTTCAGTAGATACGGTAGATTATACGTACCAATCAGTATTTGGTGTTTCTTTTGGAGTAGAGCATTGGATTTTAAATAAGACTCCATTTCGTTTTGGGTTTGTCTATAGTGAGTCACCACTTGGTAGTGAATTTGAAATTACAAAAGTTAGTATAGGTAGTGGATGGGTATATGATAATATCAGTATTGATGTAGCAGCAATATTTGGATCGATTGAGTATATGTATACTGATTTATTTGTGCCGCTATCTCAGGAGTCATCTGTGTTAGAGCGAGTTAATGAATCGAACGCAGTTTTAAAGGCAACAATAAAATATTCTTTTTAATTAGAGTTTGTAAATAAATGAGCAGAATAGTCTCACTAGCATTATCGGTTATTTTTGTTGGGGTTTTATCAGGAGAGTCTTTCAGGCTACATCTTTTATTTACAAATAACATTCATGGGGCTATTCATGA
>CERX01008970.1_pt1 | contig 11977 bp, 11 predicted proteins | sample 350251 | NCBI WGS metagenome assembly CERX01 (sample SAMEA2621044, study PRJEB7988) | marine metagenome | biome: marine biome (ENVO:00000447); feature: deep chlorophyll maximum layer (ENVO:xxxxxxxx); material: "saline water (ENVO:00002010), including plankton (ENVO:xxxxxxxx)" | depth 50 m
CCGATGCGACCATCATTCTGGTCAACGGCTCGCTGGCCACAGCAGCCTCCTTTGGCCAGACCCTGCGCTATCTGCAGCCCCTGTTCAACGTGGTGCTATTTGACCAGCCCTACAGCGGCCATTCGCGGGCCCACAACCCGACCCTGCCGTTGATTGGCAAGGAAGACGAAGCGCTGATTCTGCTGGATCTGATCGAACACTTTCGCGCCGACCACCTGATGTCCTTTTCCTGGGGCGGCGTAGCGGCGATGCTGGCGCTGGCCCAGCGCCCTGCGCGGATTCGCCGGGCACTGGTAACCTCCTTTGCGCCGGTGCTCAACCCAGCCATGCAGGACTATCTCGCGCGCGGCAAGACCCACCTGGCTGCCTGCAACCGCCAGGCTATCGGCGAGCTGATCAACGAAACTATTGGCGAGCACCTGCCCTCGCTCTACAAGCGCTGCAACTTCCGTCACGTCAGCAGCCTGGAGGAGCACGAGTACGGCCAGATGCTGTTCCATATCCGCCAGGTGTTGGAGCTGGATGCCGATCAGTACATGCGCTGCGTGAGCAATATCGATATTCCGCTGCTGTTTATCAATGGCGAGTGGGACAGGTACACCGGGCCGGCGGACGCGCGGCACTTCGCCGACCTGGCGCGCAACGCTCGCTTTGCCAGCATTGCTCACACCGGGCACTTTCTGGATATGGAGCACAAGACCGCCTGGCAGGATATGCGCGCCGCGATAGAGGGCTTTGTGCTGCAGGCACCCGCCACAGGCAACCAACAGCGCCTGGCGCTGGCCGGCTGACAATAAAAAACCCCGGCGAGAGCGCCGGGGTTTTCCGTACAACAGGCAAAACGTTACGGGTTCATCGAGTCGAACACGGTCTTCTCGTCGCTGGCCGCTTGCGCACGCAGGCCAATCAGTTGCTTGATCTTGCGATGCGGGAAGACATAGAACTGATCCTCTTCCACCGCCTTGACCGTCATTTCCGCAATATCGGACGCCTGAATCTTGCCTTTCTGAATCGCAGCCTTGGTCAGCTCAGCGCGCTTAAGCGCGGTTTCGCTCAGCTCAACGGTGTCACCCTTGTCAGCCGGGCGGTTGCGCGCCGACTCGTGAATGCCGGTGGGGAAGAACGCCGGGCACAGGCAGGTCACGCCAACATTGGCACCGGCGTCACGCAGGTCCAGCGCCAAGGTTTCGGACAGCGCCACAACCGAGTGTTTGGTGACGTTGTAAACCGACATGTTCGGCCCGTTGACCCAGCCAGCCGCCGAGGCGGTGTTAACGATGTGACCTTCGCCCTGGGCGATCATCATCGGAGTGAAGGTCTTTACACCCCAGACCACGCCGTACAGGTTGACGCCCATGACCCATTCCCAGTCATCGACAGTGTTTTCCCAGGCTGCACCACCGACACTCACGCCCGCGTTGTTGAACAGTACATGAGCAGCGCCAAAGCGCGAGGTGCACAGCTCGGCCAGCGCCTGCAACTGCTCCAGCTTGGAGACGTCCAGTCGCATGGTGGCGCTTTCGGTGCCAGGGGTCTGGGCCTCGACCAGGCGCAGGGTTTCCTGCATGCCCTTCTCGTCTACATCGCCCAACACCAGCTTCATACCACGCGCCGCACAGCACAGCGCCAGCTCACGTCCCAGACCGCTACCACCGCCGGTGATAACCGCCACCTTGCCCTGAAGTTGTTGCATGCCGTGCCTCCTCTCTGTCTGCGTGATGGGCAGACTGATTGAATATAAATTGGATGAATAGCATGCCGTGTCGCCCACTCCGCCGCCAGCGCTATCGGCGTGCTTGATCGCTCGGCAGCAATCCGGTTTATGAACCCTGATCCATGCCCTATAGTTCTAGAGTGTGTTGAGGTTTCGTGCATCCGTCTGTTGCTGTCTGTAAAGCAGCGAACCAAGGAGCGAGGAGCCTGGAGTCATCATTGCTTGCCTGCGCTTCCCCTGCGGGGCTGGCGCACAAACATGCTTCCGGCATTTTTGTGGTCATGCCAAATAAGCGACGCCGAGTGGCGACTTTACAGACGCAACCTCGGCGCCCCTACCCGCAGGTACGGGGCTATTATTTGGGCAGGCGGATGAACAAAACGTCAACAGACCCTAGTACGCGCTGACTGCACAAGGACGATAACCATGCTACGCGTCACCACTCTTTGCCTGCTCCTGCTGGCCACCAGCGCCACGGCAGCGGAACCGTTGCGCCTGAATACGGATATCTTCCCGCCCTATCAGGTGCGCGAGGGTGACCAGCTAAGCGGCAGCTCAATCAAGGCGCTGGCCTGCATTTTCGACGCACTGGATATGGAGTATCAGATCAGAGTTTTGCCGTGGGAGCGGGCTATCCAGGAAGTGGGCGATGACAAGGCGGACGGCTTTTTTTCAGCCACACGGATGAACCGCGCCAACAATTTCGCCACCCTGTCGGCGCCGCTGGCGCTGGAAAAATGGTACTGGTACAGCAACCAGGATCGACCTCTGCAGCCAGCTGAAGGTCGAGCACCGCTGCGAGTAGCGGGCATTCGCGGCAGCAACGAAGCCAACTGGCTACGCCAACGCGGGTACCGAGTGGACCCGCTAGTCAGCAGCACTAGCCAGCTACTGCAACTATTACAGCGCGAACGCATTGACGCGTTTCTGGCTGACCAGCAAACGCTGCGCATTGAACTGACACGCCAACCCACCGTGCTGCGCCCGCGCCATGCACGCTTCCAGCAATACACCACACTGGGCGTCTATTTCGCCAATCGCTACCTGCAGCGCCACCCGGGCTTTATGGAGCGATTCAATCAGCAGGTGTTTGACTGTCTGCCCGAAATTGGCGTGCTGCACGCCGATGAACGCCAGCGTTTGCAAAAGCTCTACAACCTGCTGTTTGCCTCGTGGCGTCACGAGCCCCGTCTGATCGAGGCAGTCATGCAGCACAATAGCCAGCACAACCAACTGTCGCTCCCGCAAATCCACACGCGGGACCAGCAGTGGCAGCAAGAGCGCGCCGAGGGCGGCGGGCCGCTAATTGATGCCGTCATGCAAAACCCCACCGCCGATTGGCTGCGCGCACGGCAACAAGAGCACGACGGGCTGGTCAGTGAGATCCTGCTGACAGGCCAGCAAGGACTGAACGTAGCCACCAGCAACCTCAGCACCGACTACTGGCAGGGAGATGAAGCCAAATTTGCTGAACCCTTTTTTGCCAGCGAAGGACAGCCCTACATGGGGCAACTGGGGTACGATCAATCCACTCGCCGCTATCAGGTACACATCAGCAGCGGCGTCCGTAATCCACACAGCGGAGAGGTCATTGGTGTGCTGATTATCGGACTCGATATCGAACAAGCCTTGCGCATGGAAAATGCGCTGCACGACGGAGCCCTTGCGAATTGAAACGCCTGCTTTTATTGGTACTGGCCAGCGCCGTGAGCGCCTGCGCAGCGCCCCCACCTGCCCCGCTGGACACCTCGCTGGCGCGCGTCTCGCTGGAAACCGAGGCTGGCAACCGGCTGCACGCCGAGCGGCTAGACGGCGAGCCTGTGCGCAGCCTGCAGTTTCCCGACCTGCCCGCTGGCGCGCATCGACTGGAAGTGCGCTTTATGTTTGAAGTAGCCGGCGGTGGCGGCGAGGCCAACGGTGGCTTCAACAGCGGCGAACGACGCTGCATCCTGGCCATCGACTACCCTGACTTTCAGGCTGGCAAGCGCTATCGCATTCACGCCTCGCGCCGTGGCTGGCGTCCAGCCGGCTGGCTGCTGGACGCTGACACCGGGAGCAAGCTGGCGAGCGCAGAAGAGGTACGTTGCGGGCCCGGCGTTTAAATCCAGCCTGCGCGCCGCCACTGCGCCAACCATTGCAACTCATCACTGGTCTGCCCGGCCGGCCGGTATTCGGCAGCCAACCAGCCCTGATAGCCCGCCTGCTGCAGGGCCGCCAGCGCCGATGTGTAATCTATCGCGCCGGTACCCGGCGCGCCGCGACCCGGTGCATCGGCAAACTGCACGTGACCAATACGGCCTGCCAGGCTGGCAATAGACTCGGGCAGCACTTCGCCCAGGCGCGCCATATGGTAGAGATCAAGCTGGGCATGGCAGTTAGGGTGGTTTACATCGGCTACCAACTCCGCCAGTTCAGCTGCCCCGGAGACCAGAAAACCCGGCATATCCAAACGATTGATGGCTTCACAGCAAACCCGGATACCCAGTTCGGCGAAGGCATCAGCGGCGCGCCGCAGGTTGGTTACCAGACACGACAACGCAGCGGGTCGCTCAACATCCGCCGCCAAGCGGCCCGGCAGCACGTTGATGCGCTCAGGCCGAGCCACCGCCGCGTAGCGCAGCGCCTGTGCCAAGGCGGCGTCAAATTCCGCCTGCCGCGCAGGGACAGCAGCCAACCCGGCGCCGCCCTGCATAAAATCGCCCGCCGGCAGGTTCATCAGTACCAGCGGCAGTTGGGCGTCACTTAACGCGGCGGCCAGCTCGTCGGCCGGCGTCTCATAGGGAAACTGAATTTCCACGCCGGCGAACCCCGCCTGACGCGCAGCGTCGATCCGCGCCAACAGCGGAAGCTCGGTAAACAGTAACGATAGATTGGCAGCCAGCGGCCAGCTCATGGTCGTACCTCCACGAAAAGGGCCTGCCAGTGTACGGGATGCGCTCTCATAACAGCCAAACCGTTGCTTCGCCTGCGGCGTTTTTTTCACTACACTGCGCTCACGCCTCGCCCGAGTGGACCCTCGGGCCCGAGTCATCCGCTATTGAACCGGAGAAAAACCATGTCCACACGCAATCGCCCCATGGCGCTGCTTGCAGGCCTGTGCCTGTCTGTCGCCACCCTGTTCACCGCCACGGCCCAGGCCGAGACCACCACCTTGCGCGTCTCCGCCATCCCCGATGAAGCGCCTACCGAGCTACAGCGCAAATTCGAACCGCTGGGCAAGTATCTGGAAGCAGAACTGGGCATGCCCGTGGAATTTCAACCGGTATCCGACTACGCCGGCGTAGTCGAAGCGCTGGCCGCCAAGCGCCTGGACCTGGCCTGGCTGGGTGGCTTCACCTTCGTACAGGCCAAGCTGCGCACCGGCAACGCTATTCCGCTGGTACAGCGCGAGCAGGACGAAGTCTTCACCAGTACCTTTATCACTGCTGATCCCGACGTTCAGAGCCACGCCGACCTGGAAGGCAAGAGCTTTGCTTTCGGCTCGGTGTCCTCCACCTCCGGGCACCTGATGCCGCGCTACTTCCTGCAGCAAGACGGCATCGATCCAGACGCCTTCTTCAGCCGCGTCGGCTTTTCCGGCGCCCACGACGCAACCGTAGCCTGGGTCGAGTCAGGCAAGGTGGATGCTGGCGTGCTCAACTCCTCCGTATGGGAAAAGCTGCTGGAAGAAAACAAGGTCAACACCGACAAAGTGCGGGTCTACACCACTACCCCGACCTACTATGACTACAACTGGACCGTGCGCGGCGACCTGGAGCCCGAACTGGTTGAGCGCATCAAGGCCGCCTTCCTGGCGTTGGACCCGGCCAACCCGGAACACAAGGCCATCCTTGATCTGCAGCGCGCCTCCCGCTTTATTGCTACCGCGCCTGAAAACTACGAAGGTATCGAGCAAGCCGCCCGCGCTGCCGGCCTGCTGGAGTGAGTCTGCGCCTGTCCGGGGTGAGCTATGTTCACCCCAACGGGCAGCGGGCACTGCACGACATTGACCTACAGCTGGAGGCCGGCGAGCAGGTGGCTATTATCGGCCCCTCGGGCGCCGGCAAAACCACACTGCTACGTCTGCTGGCCACCAGTCTGCAGCCAACCAGTGGCAGCCTGACGCTGTTGGACCAGCAGCCGGTCAATTTGCACGGCCGCCCCCTGCGCCAGCTACGCAGCCGCATCGGCCTGATTCACCAGAGCCCGCCACTGCCGCCGCGTCAGCGCGTGGTCACCGCGGTACTGGCTGGTCGACTAGGTCAGTGGTCTCTAGCCCGCGCCCTGCTCTCGCTCTGCTACCCGCTGGACGCCACCGGCGCTGAGCGCGAACTCGCACGTCTGGATCTGGCCGACAAGCTGTTCCAGCGCTGCGATCAGCTATCTGGTGGCCAACAGCAACGTGTCGGCATAGCCCGCACGTTATACCAGCAGCCTGATCTGCTGCTGGCTGACGAGCCGGTGTCAGCCATGGACCCGGTACTGGCCGACCACACCCTGGCATTGCTCGGGGAGGTGGCGCGCGAGCGTGGTGTGCCGCTAATCGCCAGCCTGCATGCCGTAGAGTTGGCGCTGCGCCACTTTCCACGGGTACTGGGCCTGCGCGATGGCCGCGTGCTCTTTGACAAGGCCAGTACGCAGGTCAGTCAGCAGGACCTGTCGGCGCTCTATGCCAATGCCAGCCTGAGCACCGCCACGCCGTCACCAGACAGCCCGGTCGCCACTGTGCGGCCAGGCCGCTGCTGAGCCACACCGAATGATCCGTCAGGCCCATCGCTGGCATCCTCACGACCCAGCCGCCCTGCCCAGAGCGCTGATCACCCTGCTGCTGATTGCTCTGTTATGGCCTGGCCTGCAACTGACCGAGTTCCGGCCGCAAACACTGTTCAACAGCCAGAGCCTGGACACCATTGGGCGCTTTCTAGCAGGTTTCTGGCCGCCAGAGCGCGAGCCAGAGTTTCTGCGCCTGTTGGCCAAGGCCACCCTGGAAACTCTGGCCATGGCCACCGCCGGCATGACCCTGGCACTGCTGCTGGCGATACCAGCGGCGCTGCTGGCGACCCGCGCGCTGTCCATCTCGCGGCTACTGAGCGGCCGCGCCGGCCTGCCCGGTCGACTGCTGCGCTACCCCGTGCGCCTGCTGTTGATGGTGCTGCGCAGCATTCCGGAGATTGTCTGGGCACTGCTGTTTGTGCGCGCAGTTGGCCTGGGGCCAACCGCCGGGGTACTGGCCATCGCCATCACCTACAGCGGCATGCTGGGCAAGGTCTACGCAGAAATTCTGGAGTCAGTAGACGCAGCACCCGCGCGCGCCCTGCTACTCGGCGGCAGCTCACGTCTGGCGGCGTTCTTTTATGGGCTACTGCCTAATGCCGCCCAGGAACTGACGTCTTATACCCTTTACCGCTGGGAGTGTGCCGTACGCGCCTCGGTGGTCATGGGGTTTGTCGGCGCAGGCGGCCTGGGGCAGATGATCGACCTGTCGATCCGCATGTTTGCCGGCGGCGAGGTGGTGAGTATCCTGATTACCTTCTTGCTGCTGGTGCTGCTGGCAGATCAGATAAGCCTGCTGCTGCGTCGGAGGCTGGCATGAGACGCACACTGGGCAACCTGCTGACCCTCGGCCTGCTGCTGGCAGCAGTGCTGGCCTCGTTCATCTGGCTACAGCTTGATTTGAGCGCCCTGCTAACAGCAGACGGTCGAAGCCAGATGCACAGCTACGCGGCGGCGTTCTTCCCACCCAACACCAGCCCTGCCTGGCTGGCCAAGCTGTGGCACGGCGCGCTGGAAACCCTAGCCATTTCCGCGATTGGCACGCTGCTGGCTGCCATCTTCGGCGCTCTGTTCAGCCTGCTGGCGGCCGGCCGCCTGGGCGGAGCAGCCCGCGCGCTTTGTCGTCTGCTGCTCAACGCCCTGCGTTCGGTGCCTGAACTGGTGTGGGCCGCACTAATGGTGCTGGCTGCTGGCCTCGGCCCCTTTGCCGGCACCCTGGCGCTGGCTCTGCATACCACCGGTGTGCTGGGCCGGCTGTTTGCCGAGGCGCTGGAGAACACGCCATCCGCGCCCGCGCAGGCCCTGCGCGACGCTGGCGCCGGGCGTGTCGCAGCCTTTCTCTATGGCACCCTGCCCAGCGTGCTGCCGCAATGGCTGTCCTACAGCCTGTATCGCTGGGAAAACAACATTCGCATGGCCGCCGTGCTGGGCTTCGTTGGCGCCGGCGGGCTCGGCCAGATGCTGCACGTCACCCTGAGTCTGTTCCAACAGTCGAAGGCGGCAAGCGTGATCATTGCGATGCTGGTGATGGTGCTGCTGGTCGACGCGCTAAGCGGCTGGATTCGCGCCAGGTTGGGTAGTTAGCCGGCCCGTTCCTGCACCAGCACCCAAGGACGAATCACTACCGCCCACAGGGTATCAGGCTGGCGTTCCGCCCAATCAGCGGCCTGGCTGTCACTGGCCACCTGCAGTTGTCCGGCATCCATCCAGCCCTTGATAGCCTCGCTGTTGTCTTCCATCATCGCCGCCGCTACCGCCACCAGGTCAAGCTGCGGCGCCACCGCGAGCAAATCGCCACGCGCGAAATGCGGCTCCAACACGCTCCATTCAATTTGAGCGGTAGCGCCAAGAATGGCCGCGTAGGCCTCGTCCGAGACTGTCATTGCCGTTAAAACTCCCCTTGTGTTCGGGCCGAAGCATACAAGGGAAGCCCGGATCAGCGCCACAACCCGCCCCCGCCTGGTATCTTGCCGCGCAGGCAAAATCGCCGGAAAAGGGTAATGTGAACGTGAACATGTCGCCATACAGACAGAATGTTGCAGTTTACGGACATAGCTCCAGATTGTGCACGACCGGCTTTCCCTGCCGGCTTGGCGGTTGCTAAACTGCGCCGGTACAGTTCCGAATACCGTTTGTATTCTTCACTTATCAAAGTACAAGCCAACACGACTTCGGCATAACAACACAAGCGAGCAGATGACATGAAAATGGCACACAAGAAAGCACTTTCCCGGATGATCGCCGCCGCCGCACTGGCAGGCGCCAGCAGCTATGCGCTGGCTGCCGACACCATCAAGATCGCGCTGGCCGGCCCGGTTACCGGCCCGGTTGCCCAGTATGGCGACATGCAGTTCATCGGCGCCAAGATGGCCATCGAGCAGATCAACCAGGCTGGCGGCGTGAACGGCGCTCAGCTTGAAGGCGTGGTGTTTGACGATGCCTGTGACCCCAAACAGGCGGTCGCCGTTGCCAACCGCATCGTCAACGAGGGCATCAGCTTTGTCGTTGGCCACCTCTGCTCCAGCTCCACCCAGCCGGCTTCCGACATTTATGAGGAAGAAGGCATTCTGATGATCACCGCCGCTTCCACCAGCCCGGAGATCACCGAGCGCGGCTATCAGATGATTTTCCGCACCATCGGTCTGGACAGCCTGCAAGGCCCCACCGCCGGCAATTACATCGCCCAGCAGGTCAAGCCGAGCAAAGTTGCGGTCATCCACGACAAGCAGCAGTACGGTGAAGGTATCGCCACCGCCGTACGTGAGGTGCTGACCGAGGCCGGCATCGACGTACCGGTGTTTGAAGGTATTACCGCTGGCGACAAGGACTTCTCCGCCCTGATCGCCAAGCTGCGTCAGGAAGGCGTTGATTTCGTCTACTACGGCGGCTATCACCCGGAGCTGGGCCTGATCCTGCGTCAGGCTGCAGAGCAGGGTCTGGACGTTGGCTTCATGGGTCCAGAGGGTGTGGGTAACACCGACATCTCCGCTATTGCCGGTGACGCCTCCGAAGGCCTGCTGGTGACCCTGCCCAAGGCATTTGATCAGGACCCGGCCAACGCCCACCTGGTTGAGGCCTTCAAAGCCAAGAACGAAGACCCATCCGGCGCCTTCGTCTTCCCGGCTTACGCCGCCGTTCAAGTGATTGCCGACGGCATCAAGCTGGCCGACAGCACCGATACCGAGGCCGTCGCCGAAGCCCTGCGCAGCAACAGCTTCGAGACCCCCACCGGTACTCTGGCCTTCGATGAGAAAGGCGACCTGAAAGACTTCAACTTTGTTGTCTATGAATGGCACGCCGACGCCACCAAGACCGCAATGACCGAGTAAGCAAGACCGCTCAGGGCCTGTCCAACCCCCGTTGGCAGGCCCTTTTATTTGCTGCGCGCCCGCCAGCAAAGCCCTTCCAGCATTATTGGTGTCATGGCCATGCCAGAGTCCCTCTATTACTTTATCCAGCAGCTGATCAACGGCCTGACCGTGGGCAGTACCTACGCCCTGATCGCCATCGGTTACACCATGGTGTACGGCATCATCGGCATGATCAATTTCGCCCATGGCGAGATCTACATGATCGGCAGCTACATCGCCTTTATCGTCATCGCCGCACTGGCGATGTTCGGCATCGAATCGGTGCCCCTGATGATCGTTGCGGCCTTTGCCATCAGCATGATGGTGACCAGCGCCTACGGTTACAGTATTGAACGTGTTGCCTATCGCCCGCTGCGCGGCGGCAACCGCCTGATCCCGCTGATCTCCGCTATCGGCATGTCGATCTTCCTGCAGAACCTGGTGCGTATCGCCCAGGGCTCGCGCGACATCGCTATGCCCACCATGATTTCCGGTGGTATCGACATCGGCCCGCATGAGGGCTTTCACGCCACCCTGTCGTACATGCAGATGATCATTTTTGTGGTCACCCTGATCACCATGTTCGGCCTGACAATGTTCATCTCCCGATCACGCATGGGCCGCGCCTGCCGCGCCTGCGCCGAAGACCTGAAGATGACCAACCTGCTTGGCATCAACACCAACGGCATCATCGCCCTGACCTTTGTCATCGGCGCCGCCCTGGCCGCCATCGCGGGCGTGCTGCTGGGCATGTACTACGGCGTGATCAACCCCTACATCGGCTTTATGGCCGGACTCAAGGCCTTCACCGCAGCCGTACTCGGCGGCATTGGCAGCATCCCTGGCGCGGTACTCGGCGGCCTGCTGCTAGGTGTGACCGAAGCCATCACCGCCGGCTATTTCAGTACCGAATACAAGGACGTCGTGGCCTTCGCCCTGCTGATCCTTATCCTGCTGTTCCGCCCCAGCGGCATCCTCGGCCGTCCGGAGGTGGAGAAAGTATGATGCGCGCCAATCTCAAGCCGGCGATCATCTCTGCGGTGGTCGTCGCTATCCTCGCCGGTCTGCTCTTGGGCATTCGCCTGAACCAGCAGGGCACCACGCTGACACTGGTTGGCGCTGGCCCGGATGTCTACTGGAAGATCGGCGCCGCCGCTGCCTTCCTGTTTTTCTTCAACCTGTTCCGCGATCAGCTGAGCGTGCTCTGGAAAGGTCTACCGGGCCTGCCCAAGGCACCGCAAAAGCTGGTTGAGGTAAGCCACAAGCCAGCACTGCGTCGCCTGTTCTGGTGCTTTATGATCGCCGCGGCGATCCTCTGGCCGTTCCTGTCCAACCGTGGCGGCACAGACCTGGGCACCCTGGTACTCATCTACGTAATGCTGGGGCTGGGTTTGAACATTGTGGTTGGCCTGGCTGGCCTGCTGGATCTGGGCTACGTCGGTTTTTATGCCGTTGGCGCCTACGGCTATGCGCTGATGGCCATGTATTTTGATGTTGGCTTCTGGACCGGCCTGCTGGTTGCCGGCCTGCTGGCAGCGCTGTTCGGCTTCCTGCTGGGCTTTCCGGTACTGCGTCTGCGCGGCGACTATCTGGCCATCGTCACCCTGGGCTTTGGCGAGATCATCCGCATCCTGCTCAACAACATGACCTGGCTGACCAATGGCCCCAACGGCATCGGCGGTATCCTCAAGCCGACCCTGTTCGGGCTGGAATTCAGCCGCCGCGCCAGCGAAGGCATGCAGAGTTTTCATGACTTTGTCGGCATCAGCTACAGCTCGGAGCACCGCATCATCTTCCTGTATCTGCTCGCCCTGCTGCTGGTGCTGATTACCCTGTTCGTGATCAACCGCCTGCTGCGCATGCCGATCGGTCGCGCCTGGGAAGCCTTGCGCGAGGATGAGATCGCCTGCCGTGCGCTGGGCATCAACCCCACCGCAGTCAAGCTGAGCGCATTCACCATTGGCGCCACCTTCGCCGGTTTCGCTGGATGCTTCTTCGCCGCACGCCAGGGCTTTATCAGCCCGGAATCCTTCACCTTTATCGAGTCGGCCATCATTCTCGCCATTGTGGTACTGGGCGGCATGGGCTCGCAGGTCGGGGTGATCCTCGCCGCGATCATCATGACCATCCTGCCGGAAATGGCCCGCGAGTTTGATGAGTA
>CERX01014489.1_pt1 | contig 11976 bp, 11 predicted proteins | sample 350251 | NCBI WGS metagenome assembly CERX01 (sample SAMEA2621044, study PRJEB7988) | marine metagenome | biome: marine biome (ENVO:00000447); feature: deep chlorophyll maximum layer (ENVO:xxxxxxxx); material: "saline water (ENVO:00002010), including plankton (ENVO:xxxxxxxx)" | depth 50 m
CACAGAATGATTCTGTCGAAAGATGGCTGCCACGCGAATTTCCACCGCCGGCAAGCGCTCGCGCAGGGCCGAGATGCGTTGACCGACCAGCGCGCCGCCAGTAGTGGCGCGCACCGCCACCAGCTGCGCCAAGCCATCGGCAAAGTTGATCACCTGCAGCGCACCGGGGTAGCGGATCAGCTTTTTCAGGTGCTGAGTCACCAGCGCCTCGGGATTGATCAGCACATCTACCGGTACAGCCGCCTTGGCAAACAGCGCCTGGTTTTGCTCCATGTAGCCCGGCTCCCGCACCCGCGCGACCTTGTTGGGTACGTGGAACAACGACTGGGCCACCTGACAGGCGATCATGTTGACCTCGTCGCTGTTGGTAACCGCCACCAGCATGTCAGCATCATCGGCGCCGGCCTTGGACAAGGTGACCGGATGGGCACCGTGGGCGCACAGAATATTGACGTCGTGCAGCTCGTGCACCATCTGCAGCCGCGCCGGATTAGTATCCACCACGGTTATGTGGTTCTTCTCGCTGACCAGATGCTCAACCAGACTGCGGCCCACTTGGCCTGCGCCAAGAATGATGATGCGCATCAGACTGTCTCTCCCGATCCCATATAGTCACCCACGCCAGAACATGGGGGTAAAGAGTACCATCAGCGTCAGTAACTCCAAGCGCCCCATCAGCATGGCAAAGGACAACAGCCACTTGGCCGCCACCGGCAGACTGGCAAAATTACCCGCCGGGCCAATGATGTCACCCAACCCAGGGCCCACGTTGGTCAACGCGGTGGCCGCTGCCGTCAGACTGGTCATCAGGTCTAGCCCCATCAGCGCCAGTAGCAGCGTTGTCGCCGCCAGGGTGACAAAAAACAGAAAGGAAAAGGCTACGGCCGAGAGAATGATATCGTCCTGCACCGGCCGGCCGTTGTACTGGGTAACAAACACCCCGCTGGGGTGAATCAGCTTGCGAATCTGGCTGCGCAGAAACAGATAACTTAGCTGAAAGCGAAACACCTTCATGCCGCCGCTGGTAGAGCCAGAGCAGCCGCCGATAAACATCACCACAAAAAACAGCGCGATACTGAAGGTGCCCCACTGGGTGTAGTCGGCCGAGGCAAACCCGGTGGTACTGATAACCGACACCAGATTGAAGGTCGCCTGGGTGAACGCCTCGAAGGGCGCAAACAGCTGCAGCTCGATCAGGTCCGCGGTCAGCAGCAAGGAAACCGCAGCGATGATGGCGAAAAAACCCAGCACCTGCTGATTTCTGAACAACTCCAGCGAGCGCCGCCGAAAAAAACCGATTAACAATGTAAAGGGGAGCGCGCTGAGCACCATGAACAGGATGGAGACCCACAGCACGCCAAGCGAGAAGCGCCCCATGGAGCGATCATCGGTAGCAAAGCCACCGGTCGACACCGTCGCCATCGCGTGGTTGACCGCATCAAACAAACTCATGCCGGCCAGCCAATAACAGAGCGTGCAACAGACCGAGAGGGTCAGATAGGTCAGCACCAGCAAGCGCGCCAGCGATTGCACGCGCGGAATCGACTTGTCCGACCAGTCGGAGGATTCGGTGTGGAACAGACGCATGCCGCCCACCCGCAAAAACGGCAGGATAGACACTGCCATACCAATCACCCCAAGCCCGCCCAGCCATTGCAGCAGCGAGCGCCACAGCAACAGGCTTGGCGCCAGGTGCTCGATGCCGCTGAGAACGGTTGAACCTGTTGTGGTAATGCCCGACACCGCTTCAAACACAGCGTCCTCAGCACTCAGCTGAAAGTGGCTGAAGAACAGTGGCAAGGCACCAAACAGCGACATCAGCACCCAGCTCAGGCTGGTCAGCAGGTAGAGCTGACGCGCCACCAGATGAAAGCCTCGGTCACGACACCCCATTACCAGCAGCAAGCCGCAGCCCAAGGTAATGCCAAAGGAGATCAGAAAGACCTCCATCTCCGGGTCTTGTCGCCACCAGGAAAAAGCCGCCACCGCCAGCATCAGGCCAGCCATGATCAGCGTCAGGATACCGCAGACAAAAAGAACCGGTCGCAGAAAGCGCACCATGCAAAGAGCCCCCCAAGGGCGCAAGAGTGCCGCACATGATAGCCAAACTGCGCTCACCGCGCGCGGAATCCTCAAGCAAAGGCGTGTTACGCCAGCACTGATTAGTGTCTCTCAGCCGGAGCCCAGAGAAAACGCAATGCGCAGCGGCTCCACCGGCCCACTGCGAGTGCCACACATCTCATCATGGACCACCTGCTGGCTCAAGGTGCAGGGCAGCATCCTCACCGTTGGGCTGTCACGAAAATAATCACGCAGCTCGCTGGTAGAGCGCCAGGAGCAGGTTTTGCCATGCGCGTCCTGCAGCGTACGCACGCCCTGAGGCAGGTATGCGCGCAGGATATAGAGGCTGCCCTCCAACGACAGCACATCAAGCTCCCGCACCGCGCCTCGTTCAGCCAGGCTGATCAGCTCTTGCAAGGTCATCTATCCACTCCCGCTTACCAGGGTATAACTGCGCCGTCATAGGCGAAGAACCCGCCGCTATCGGCTGCCGTCGCGTTATCCACTACCGACAGCAGCTGTGCAGCCGCCTGCCGAGCCGGGCGCGCTGCGGCCGCGCCCCTGAAAGGCTGTGACAGCGGCGACACCACCGTGCCAGGGTGCAGGCTGAGCAGTCGCGCCTCGGGGTAACGCCGCGCATGCTCAATAGCCGCCGTCTTGAGCAGCATATTCAGCGCCGCCTTGGACGCGCGGTAGGCATACCAGCCGCCGAGACGGTTGTCGGCAATGCTGCCAACCCGAGCCGACAGCACGGCCAGGGCACCCTTGCGATCCAGCAACGGCAACACATGCTGCAGCAGCAGTGCTGGCCCGATGCTGTTGATTTGAAAGACGCTCTGCATCGCCTCGGCGTCTATCGCGGCGAGCGATTTCTCCGGCTGGATCTCGGCGTCATGCAGCACACCAGTCGCGATCAGCACCAGCTGATACGGAGCCTGCGCTGCCACGGCCTGGGCGGCCGCGGCGAAGCTGGCCGGCTCAAGCAGATCAAAGCCCGGCTGGGTGGCGCGGCTCAACACAGTGACACCCGCGCACGCCGGATCCTCGCGCAGCAGCTCGCAAAAGGCCTGCCCCAGAGCACCGCTGCCAACCACCAGCGCGCGATATTCGTCTCCGAACGAGGTTAACCGCAAGACAACTCTCCTGTGCTACTCAAGCCTGCAGCCTGGTAGCGGCGAAGCGGTTCAGCAGCAGATGCATGAGATACACGGCCGTCAGCGAGAGCAACACCGCCACAGACAGCGACCAGAATCGATACAGGTCACTATAGAACAGGTCCTGCCGAGGAGAGAGATACTGGCCAAACAGGATCGACATGGTGGTCAGTGCAGCAAAGCCTGCGCCTGTGCCCCCTTCCAGCAGGTGGATGCGGGCAAACAGCATCAGGCTGACCCACAGTCCGGCAGCCACAAAGGGCAGCACATCAAAGTGGTCCATCAGCACAAACTGCACCAGCAACCCGACGTTGCAACCCACCAGGGTACCCAAGGCGCGGTTCCAACCTGCCGGGCCCGCACCTTTCCAGTTCAGCGGAAACAGCACCAGAATACTGGCCACCTGCGCCGACAGCCCGCTCTGCAGGTTGAACACCTGAAAGACAATGTAGGACAGGGTCGCTACCGTGGTGGCCAGTATCACCTCATGGCGCTGATTGGTCAGCGGCTTGCTCGGCATCTGCCGGGGCTGACGCGGCGCCACATCAGCAAACACCACGTGCATCAGCATGGCGATACCCAACGTGGTAAACACCGAGACAATATTGGAGGCCACGATATCGCCAATGTCCGCGGTCGGGTAACTGGCAAAATGCAGCTGCATCGACATGTTGACGATCGACATGGCGCCGAACAGGAAATGGGCACCACGACTCATCTCCCGAAACAGCAGGGCGAACATGCCCGCCACCAGCAACGTCATGGGCACCGGCTTGTCGCCGAACAACCCTTGCACCACCAGCACCGACAGGGTCACCACCAGCATGTTGGCAACAAACTGGCGCATGACGTGACCATTGAGCGTTGGCACCATGCCCAGCAACAGAATCGGCTGCACAACAAAAAAGGCGCCGTAGTTCCAGCCCATCAGCTTGCACAGAACAAAGCCGAGGGTGCCGCCAAAGGCGATGCGCAGGCACTGACGCACATCGTTGGCATCCAGCTGCCGCTTGCTCATCAGCAAAATGGGTTTCATGGCCAGGCCTCAGTAGATGTAATGCATGAGGCTGACCAGATGAATCTGCACGCTCCCCAGTAGCTCGGCCAGGCCGCCAACCGGGTATAGCTGCACAGTCGCGCGCGCTCCGGAGGGCAGCTCACTGAGCAGCGCAGGCTCTTCCAACTGCAGATGGATGCGTTGGCGTTGGGCATCGCGCACCCAGCGGTCAGAGGTCTCCGGCGCGGCGAGCGTGCCGTCGGGCATCAGCTGCCCCTGCTGTGTGCCGGCATCCACAGCAATAACGTGCGCATCGAACACCTGGCCCGGCAGGGCATCAAACACGACCGCTGCGGCCTCGCCACGCTGCATGTGCACCAGCGACTTCTCGCGAAAGTCGGCGATCACATCGGCATCGTCACTGACCAAGGCGGCCAGCGAGCCACCGACACTGGCAAAGGTGCCGGGCTTGACCTGCAGGTTGGAGACAATGCCTGCTTCCTGCGCACGTACTTCGGTGTAGCCCAGATTGAGCTCGGCGCGCTCCAGGTCATTGCGCGCCTGGCGCAGACGCAGATTGTCCTCGTCGGTCAGACCGCGCTGCACACGCAGCTGCTCGGCGCGTGCCTTGGCACTGGACAACGCCGACTGCGCCGCCTGGTAGTTTGACTGGGTCTGGTCATACAGCTGCTGGGACACATTGCGGCTGGCCAGCAGGGTGGATAAGCGGCCGTGCTCGCGGGCCAGCTCGTTCACCTGCACCTGCGCGGCACGCACCTCGGCCTCGGCCGCCGCCAGCGACGCGTCATAGCCAGCGTTGTCGCGTTCGGCCGCTTCCAGCGCCAACTGCGCCTGCTGCACCGCCAGCTCATAGGGCCGTGGGTCAAGCCTGAACAGCACGTCGCCGCCCTGGACATGCTGGTTGTCAGTAACCGGCACCGCCACTACCTGCCCGCTGACTTGCGGGGCTACCCGCACCACCGGATGCATCACGCGGGCCTGCGGTGTCAGCGGCATCCACAGGTCGGCCGCCAGAAAGTACACAAACACCACGGCAAACAGCAGCAGCGCCGCACGCACCCAGCGGGCAAATATCTGATCGGGTGTCATGCTGACGCCTCCCCGGGGCTGAGTATCCCGCGCACATTAACTTCCATCTGCAACAGCACCTCGGCAAAGGCATCGAGCTGCTCGGTACTCAGGCCCTGATAGATCTGCTCACGCACGCGTGCCACATGCACCGCCAAATCAGCCACCCGCTGACGCCCTGCGGGCGTAAACCACAGGGTGTGCACCCGGCCATCGGCCGGATCACGGCGGCGCTCGATCAGCTCCTGCTCCTGCAGTTGATTGAGCGTGCGCGTCAACGAGGGCATCTCGATAGCCAGCTCATCGGCCAACACCTGCTGAGTACACCCCTCCCCCACCTTGACCAGATGCAGCAGGACCGCCCAGCGCGCCTCGGTCATACCCAGCTCACCGACTGCCTGGTTGATTGCGCTGCGCCACAGACGATGTATCCGTCCCATAGCCGCGCCCATCGAGGGGCGCAGGGTTTCGTGCAGCGCAGGCGCCTTGTCACTCATATTTCACCTCAAATTAATTAGCTTGCTAAGCATTAGTGTACGCTCTTGTATTTATTTAGCAAGCTAACCATTGATGCATTCATGCAACAAGCCGTCGCGACCGCTGTCCGAAGACGTGTGTATTCGCTACAGTTCAGCCTTTCAGTTACTGCTACAAGGAAGCCCGCGCATGTCCTACATCGAAGACTCGCTCTCCAGCGGCGAGGTCATCCACAAGGTATTTCAGCTGCACTGGTTTGCCCGCGTCCCTATGTACTGCTGGCTGGTGCTGGGGCTGGTGACCTTCGGGCTGACCTGGCTGATTGCGCTGTACGAGTACTTCCGCCTGCGCTCGATCGAGCAGGGCGTGACCAACAAGCGGGTGATCCTCAAGAACGGCATCATCAGCCGGCACACCGAGGAAATGAAGCTCAGCTCCATCGAAACCGTGGAAATAGAACAGGGTATCTGGGGACGGATGTTCGGCTACGGCACGATCAAGCTGACCGGCCGCGGCATCAGTGACGTGAAATTCCGCAATATCGACGACCCCATGCAGGTCAAACGCGATATCGAAAGCGTCAGCAACCCAATCGACTAAGCGCTACAACAGAAACAGCGTTGCCAGGCCAAGGAAGGCCAGAAAGCCGACCACGTCGGTGACTGTGGTCAGGATCACGCTACCGGCCAGCGCCGGGTCAACGCCAAAGCGGCGCAGTAACAGCGGGATGGCCAAACCGGATACCGCGGCGCAAAGCAGGTTAAGCAAAATAGCCGCCGCAATGACCCCGCCCAGCGCCCAGCTGCCAAACCAGAGCACCGCCAGCGCCGCCACCACCAAGGCCCAGAGCACGCCGTTCAGACAGGCGATGCCTATTTCCTTGCTGAGCAGTAACCGCGCGTTACCGCCCTCTACCTGCCCCAGCGCCATACCCCGCACTACCAGCGTCAGCGTCTGGCTGCCGGCGATGCCGCCCATGCTGGCGACAATGGGCATCAGCACCGCCAGTGCCACCAACTGCTCCAGGGTCCCCTGAAACAGGCCGATCACCCAGGCAGCAGCAAAAGCGGTAACCAGATTGATCCCCAGCCAGACAGCACGGCGCCGGCTGCTGGTCAGAACCGGCGCGAACATGTCCGCCTCGTCATCCAGACCCGCCATGCTCATCATCGCGCGCTCGGAATCCTCACGAATGATGTCCATCACGTCATCCACCGTGATGCGCCCGATCAGCAGCTGATTCTCGTCCACCACCGCCGCCGACAAAATATCCAGATCCTCGAAGCGGCGCGCCACATCCTGACTCGGCAGCATGACGTCAAAGGGCTGAAAGTCGGCATCCATCACTTCGCTGACCGCCGCCTCCGGCGCACTGGTTACCAGGCGACTGAGGCGCAGCACCCCCTGATAGCGATTCTTGCGGTCCACCACCATGACCTTGTCGGTGTGGTCCGGCAGATCCTCCAGCAGACGCAGGTAGCGCAGCACCGAGCCAACCCGCACGTCAGCGCGCACGGAGATATGGTCGGTGTTCATCAGGCCGCCCGCCGAATCCTCGGGGTAGGACAGCATCGACAGCAACTGCTGCCGCTTGCGCACGTCCATGGCCTGCAATAGTTGTCGTCCGCTGCCGCTGGGCAGCGCCTGAATCAAGTCAACCAGATCGTCGAGATCAAGCTTGCGGGCGGCGGCAACCAGCTCGTCTTCATCCATCTCCAGCGCCAGCCGGGCGCGCACTTCGTCGTGCAGATGGACCAGAATTTTGCCGGCACGCTCGGCGTCGAGCATCTCCCAGACACTGCTGCGCTCCGCCGGCGGCAGTGCCTCCAACAGGCCAGCCGCCTTGGCCGGGTGCATTTGCCGGAAGGCTTTGCCAACCCGCTTGAACTTGCCTGCCTCCAGAGCATCACGCACCCGCGCGATCTGGGTGGCCGCGCCGTCACCCTCCTCGCTTTCTTCGGCCAGATCTGACTCTTCTGGCTCACGGCGCAGTTGGGCGCCCAGCAGCGGGCTCAGGTGCTTGAGCACCTGCTCTTCGCGATCATCATCAATCTGTTGCCAGAGCGCCGCGCGCAACTCGCCGTCCAGCGTTTCCAGCAAGCTGGCCACCTTGCCCGGATGCATACCGCGCAGCAACTTGCGCACCCGCTTACGCTTGTCGCGCTGCAACGCCTCGATGATCGGATCGAGTTCGGTGCGGGTGTCTTGGCTGTCGGTATCGGTCATAGGCAGGCAACTTCCGGCAGGGTAACGGGAAAACATCACGGCAAAACAACAATGTACCGTCGAGAGACGATATTCACCAGAACAGGGTCACCACACACAAACCACATACACAGCACAAATGCGGTCAACACACTGGCGGTCACTGTCCACAGGGAGACCCGACATGAAGACTGCACTCATCTGGCTGGTGCTGCTTGGCACCCTCACCTCACTCACCGCCCACGCTGGCACCGACAACATCCACCCAGGCACGGGCAGCTTTCTGCTGCGGGCCGACGACGGTAGCTGGCAACCCGCCCTACTGCTCAATACCGACATGCAGGTCCAGGTCAGCGGCCCGGTCGCTGAAGTGCAGATTCGTCAATCCTTCAGCAACCCCGGCGGCACCTTTGCCGAGGGCCGTTATGTGTTGCCGACCAGCGAAGGCGCTGCCGTGCACGCCATGACGCTGGAAATCGGCGAGCGCCGCATAAACGGCGTAATTCAGGAGCGCGAACAGGCCCGCAAGACCTATGAGCAAGCCCGCGACAACGGCCAGCAGACCGGCCTGGTCGAGCAGGAACGCCCCAATCTGTTCAGCACCTCGGTTGCCAATATCGGCGCAGGCGACACCATCAGCGTGATCATCCGTTACACCGAAGTACTGCAACCGGACGCTGGCCGCTACAGCCTGCGCCTGCCATTGACCATGACCCCGCGCTACAACGCCCGCCCGCAGCCGGTCGACGGCCAACAGCGTACCGCGCAAGGCAGCTCTGCCAGCCCGGAAGGCCCGATTGTCGGCAGCCTGTGGCGGGACGGCCCATCCCATCAGGCCGACATTCATGTCACGCTGCACAGCGGCTTCGCCCTGCATGAGGTCAGCAGCCCCAGCCACGCTATCAGCAGCCACTTTGACGGCCGCCAGTACCGCATTGCGCTGCAGGACAACCCGGTGGTGATGGATCGCGACTTCGTCCTCAACTGGCAGCTGCCAAGCGAGGCCGGCAACCAGGTTGCCGTATTCACCGAACAGGTGGGCGACGATCACTACGCGGTGATGATGCTGTCGCCTGCCGCCGCGCCGGTCAGCCGCGAGCGCCAGCCACGTGAGGTATTCCTGATTCTCGACACCTCCGGCTCGATGCAGGGCGAACGTATTCGCCAGGCACGCGACAGCCTGATTCATGCCCTTGGTCGCCTTCAGCCCGAAGACCGCTTCAACGTGCTCGAATTCAACAGCGAGTACAGCATGCTCTACCGCGAACCGGTCAACGCCACGGAAGACAACCTGAGTGAGGCCCGCAGCTGGGTAGCGGGCCTGCCCGCCGGTGGCGGCACCGAGATGCTGCCGGTGCTGCGCGCAGCGCTGACCCAACCGAATGAGCCCGGCTATCTGCGCCAGCTGATCTTCATCACCGACGGCTCGGTCAGCAACGAGCGCGAAGTGCTGAAAATGATTGAGCAGCGCCTGCGTCAGGCCCGTGTCTTTACCGTCGGTATTGGCGCCTCCCCGAACAGCTTCCTGCTGCGCAAGGCCGCCGAAGTTGGCCGCGGGCAATTCACCTCCATCGACGACCGGGCCGGCATCGGCGCCGCCATGGAGCGCCTGTTCGAGAAGCTCGAATCACCGGTGCTGACCCACCTGCAGCTGGAGCTGCCAGAAGGTATCGAGGCAGAAATCTGGCCGCAGAAGCTGCCCGACCTGTACAGCGACCAGCCGCTGCTGATCGCCATGAAACTCAACCAGCTGCCCGAGAAGATCGCCCTGCACGGTCAACAGCCGGAAGCCTGGGAACAGCATCTGCAGATCCCCGAGCCACAACAGGGCAACGGCATTGCCAAGCTGTGGGCCCGCCGCAAGATTGAAGCAGCCATGGACCGCCTGAACCAAGGCGTCGGTGAAGATGAAGTCCGCGACCTGGTATTGCCGGTGGCGCTGGAACACCAACTGATGAGCCGCTTTACCAGCTTTGTCGCAGTCGAGGAGCAACCGGTACGCGCCGCCGACGAGCCGCTGGACAGCCAGTTGGTGCCCAACCTGAACCCGGTCGACCACCGCCTGTACCCGCAGACCTCGCTCGGCCTCACCGGTCTCTGGGCACTGGCAATGGCGCTGCTGCTCGCCGCGCTCCTCGTCCTCAACTGGAAGCCACGTCATGCGTAAGCTGATTGCCGCCGCCCTGCTGCTGGGCGCCATCGCGGTCGCCGCGCAGGGCAGCTGGCTGCAGGCCAAGGCGTGGCTGGCTCAATGGTTGATCGCCGATGCCTGGGCCGAGCAGCTGCAGGCAGGCGCGCCGAGCAAGCCCTGGCCCTGGGCCGACACCTGGCCGGTTGCCAAGCTGACCACACCCGATGGCAAGGCCCGCTATGTGCTTGACAGCGTCAGCGGTCAGGCGCTGGCCTTCGGGCCGGGCCAACTGGACAACGGCGTGGCGCCGGGGCAGACCGGCACCCTGCTGCTGGCCGGTCATCAGGACAGCCACTTTGCCTTCGTCGAGCAGTTGCAGACCGGTCAGGTGCTGACTCTGCAGGACGCCAGCGGCCGCGAGCACCGCTACCGTGTCGCGACCCAGCGCATCGTCGACAGCCGCAAAGAACCGATGGTGCTGCAATACGACCGCGCGGAACTGCGGCTGGTGACCTGCTACCCATTCCGCGCCCTGACCAGCGGCGGGCCGCTGCGCTACGTGGTCACCGCCTGGCTGGAGGAACCTGCTTCGTGAGTGCGCTGGCCCCTAGCATGATTGCGCTGAGCACGGAGAACCCGCGACAATCGGCGGACGATTCACGGACAGAGCAGACCATGCCGGACAGGATTCTGATTATCGAGGACGAGCCCGCCATCGCCGATGCGCTGGTCTACGCACTGGGCACCGAAGGCTTCGACGTGCACTGGTGCGGCCTGGCGGGCGACGGCATGCAGTGGCTGCGTGACAACCCGGTCGACCTGCTGGTACTCGACGTTGGCCTGCCCGACGAAAGCGGCTTCGAAGTCTGCCGCCGCATCCGCCAGTTCTCGGCCATGCCGATCATGTTTCTCACCGCGCGCAAGGAAGAAGTCGACCGTATCGTCGGGCTGGAAATTGGCGCTGACGACTACGTGGTCAAACCCTTCAGCCCACGGGAAATTTCCGCCCGAGTGCGCGCCATCCTGCGCCGCACCCGAGCCGAGCCGCTGTCCAGCGAGCAGTCAGAGCCGGCAGAGCTGTTTCTGCACGACGCCGAGCGCCGCCGCATTCGCTACCACCAGCAGTGGCTGGAACTGACCCGCTACGAGTATCTGATTCTCAGCACCCTGCTGCATCGCCCCGAGCACGTGCTCAGTCGAGATCAGTTGATGGAAGCGGTCTGGGCCGACCCCGGCGCCAGTCTCGACCGGGTAATCGACACCCATATCAAGGGCATTCGCACCAAACTCAAACGCATCCTGCCCAGCCACGACCCGATCGTGACGCATCGCGGACTGGGCTACAGCATCAACCCTCAGCTACCGAGCACCGGCGCATGAGCCTGAGTACCCGGCTGCTGCTTGGCTGGTTTGTTATCGCCGGCCTTGCCACGGTGCTGTTTCTCAACAGCATCCTCAATCAGGTGCCCTCGTCGGTGCGCCAGGCCAGCGAGGAGGTGATGGTCGAGAGTGCCAACCTGCTCGCCGAGATCGCCGAGCAGCACTGGCAACAGGGCTTTGCGCCAGACAGTGCCTTCGCCACTGCCATCAACCGCTACCTGGCCCGCCAGCTGGACGCGCAAATCTGGTCACGCCACAAGACCGGTACCGAACTGGTGATCTACCTGACCGACCTGAACGGAACCGTGCTCTATCACACCGACCCAAGCCAGATCGGCGCCGACTACTCGCGCTGGCGGGATGTATCGCTGACCCTGCGCGGTGAATACGGTGCGCGCACCACGCGCATCGACCCAGAGGACGACACCAGCAGCCTGATGTACATCGCCGCGCCGGTCTATCAGGGCGATCAACTGGTCGGC
>CERX01161186.1_pt1 | contig 11945 bp, 5 predicted proteins | sample 350251 | NCBI WGS metagenome assembly CERX01 (sample SAMEA2621044, study PRJEB7988) | marine metagenome | biome: marine biome (ENVO:00000447); feature: deep chlorophyll maximum layer (ENVO:xxxxxxxx); material: "saline water (ENVO:00002010), including plankton (ENVO:xxxxxxxx)" | depth 50 m
ATATTAGATATTGGATTAGGATTAATTATTATATTTCCAGCCGCAATAATTACATATCTTATAGGATTATTACTTAATTTTATATTTTCTACTATGGGAGTTTTTGTTAGTTGGATTGGTCCTATGAATCAGCTTATATTTAATAATAATCCTGCCTCATTTCCTAATTCATATAATCCAATTCATCAAATGAAACGCGCTATACATTGCTTTCATGAATTAACCCCTATTCCCTTAGAATATAAACACATACCAATTTATAAACTTGAGCCAGGTATGAAACTAATGAATGGACAATTAATTACAACCACACTAATATTAGATAGTAAAGATGAAACGATGTACAATTTAGATCATACTATAGTTTCTGGAACTCATCCTGTATATTATAATAATGCTTGGATTAAAGTTGCAAATCATCCACAAGCCATACTAGTCGGTGTCCAAAAAGAACCCATCTATTGTCTAAATACTCAAAATAAACTAATAAAACTAAAATCCACATTATTTAGTGATTGGGATGATATAGAAGAAAAAGACCTAGTAACTATCAATGCAAAGATACCTAAACATATGTCTATTCAATGTCTAGAACAAATACATTCTACTCTAGAATCTGCTTTACATCCCGATACACCAATTGAATTAAATAATGGCGCTATATTACCATTATATAAGATAAAACTTAATGACCAACTTAAAGGAGGAATTATTGTAACAGGAGTTGTAAAAAGCTTAAACCAAAATCTCTTATTATATCCACATAAAATAAATAATATAGAGTTTATAGGTACACATAATATTTCTTATATAACAGATAATTCTATATCCTGTCAATTACAAAAACAACTATCTAGTAATATAGCCCAGAGTAAACAATTATACTCTGGAAAGTATTTAAACCACATTATTACAGATAAAGGATATTTTTATCTAAAAAACATAATGATAAAAGATTATTATTACGGAATGGAACAATTTTTTATCTAAATAATATACTATAATGAAATTTAACATGATACCTAAAAGTAAATTTTGGTCGGCATGCTGTGGATTATGTTTAGCTATTTTTGTTGTATTATTGTTACAACACACTTATGTAGAATCGTTTACTCAAATAACTGGAGATATGCAAAATACTTCCAACTGGATTACTGATGCTAAACAATATACGAATTCCATGACACAAAAAAAACGACATGACTATAAAGGAACACCAGTGCCTTTACCCGAAGGAGAACTCTTCTTTTTTAAACAAAACCAATTTCAACCGGAATGCTGTCCAAGTGATTATTCATCTTCTACAGGATGCGCTTGTATGTCAAATGATCAATTAGACTATATTAATATGCGAGGTGGAAACCGCAGTGCTGGCAATTTTTAAGTTACATATAAAGCGTATGGATGATATCATCTTGCTGTTTTTTAACGATTAGCTTCTCTAGTAATTCTTTTGTAATAGTTACAGGAAATTCTATGATTTTAGGCATTTTAGTCTTTAGATTTTTAACATGACCCATTAAACGAAGTAAATTTAATTTAGTATAAAGAATCTCTAGACATCTCTTGAGATTACGCACTCCCTTTTCTTCTTTAGTATAATTTTCTATCATATAGGTAATTATATCATCCTCTAATACCACATCACTATCCATAATATTAACCTGCTGTCGGATGGTTTTTAGTAAATAGTCTTTAGCAATAATTAATTTTTCTTTATTAGAATACCCCTTTGTCTCTAAAATATACATTCTATCTTTTAGAATAGGATCTATTTTACTTTCATCATTATAAGTAAAGAAATATAAACCTTTGCTTAAATTAAACTCTACTTCTGAGAAATATTTATCACAAAATTTATCATTTTGAGTTGAATCTGTTAAATGTGTTAAAATACCCTTAATCTCTCCTCCTTTAGCTGTCTCACTCAACTTATCCAATTCATCAAAAAGGATACATGGATTCATACTTTTACCGCGAATTAATATATCCACAAATAGACCATGTTTAGACCCTTCATATGTAGAAGAATGTCCTATAAAATCACAACCATCAGAATTACCACCTAGAGGTACATGAGCAAAATAACGATTCAATATTTTACTAATTCCCTCTTTTACAAGTGTGGTCTTTCCTGTTCCTGGAGGTCCTTTAATAGCAATAGCACTACCCATAGAATCCGGATTTGCTACCCATTGACCAATTAATTGCATAATTTGTAGTTTAACATCATCCATACCATACATTGTATTATTTAATAAGGTAATAGAATCATTCATAAATGTGTGAATCTCAACTTCACTAGATGAAACTAATGATACAGGTATTTTATTATATACACCAAATGGTATTTGCATAAATGTATCTACCCATGTCTGTAATTTATGATACTCTCCACTACCAACTTCCATTGATTTAAGTGCTGTTAATTTTTTAATAGCACATGCTTTATATTGAGCCGGAATTGTAGAGTCTAATATTTGTAAACGATATGGTTTTTCTTGATTTAAATATGTTTTTAGTTCTTCTAGTTGAGCTAGAATCTCTTTTTGCCTAGGCTGTTCTAATTTCTTAAAATATTCAACATCATTATCATGACTAGGATGTGCGATTAATTTTCTATATTCTTTAATATTTGATTGCAGTTGCTTTTTCTCTAACTTTTCTTTTTGTTTAATAAGTATATCTTGTTTAGCCTTTGCAACTTTAGTTATCTCTTGAATCATTGGGGTTTGTGTTTTCATTTGTTTAGTTAACTCTAATATGGAATTGACCATCTTCTCGTCATCTATATTAACAGCTTGAACATTCTCATCGTCATAACATTTCTGACATATATCAAAATCACATGCTTTACACCCCCACATAATACTACCTTTAGGCATATATTTTACTTCTGGTCTTGTAGTCTCCTCTTCACATTTATTACACCACCAACCATCATCTTTAACTGTAAATTTTGTTAGTGCTTTATTACAGTAACATTGACTATCTTCTCTTTCTTGTTCTAGTAAATCTTCACCATTAATATTCAATACAATATTAAATTTAGTTTTTTCTGGTTCTGCATCACTTTCATCATCACTATCTTTGTCACTTTCAGCATCACTGTCATTATCGCTAGTGTTATTATCCTCTTCACTGTCATCTACTTCACTTTTATCTTCATCTGATACGGACTCTTCTGGGACATAATCTTCATCATCGTCACTATTATATTTTTTATCAAAGATTTCTTTTAATATACGCTGATAATCTTTATCTTCTTTATATTTTAAATTTTGTTTCTGTTTATCATCCATGATATATTATATTTATTTTATTTTAAGCCGATTCAATTTTATTATATTATAAAATTATAAAATAATAAAATGATAAAATTGATTCATAAACAATCTAAATATTATCTATTTAATATAAGGAGATGACAAACACTCATACCCATAAATCTAAAATTATAGGTATTCAATTTAGTTTATTATCTGCTGACCAAATTCGGACCATGTCCGTAGCAGAAATTACTAGTAAAGAAACATATATAAATAACAAGCCTGTAATTGGAGGAGTATTTGACCCTAGATTAGGCGTTTTAGACCCTGGCTTAATTTGTCCTACGGATGGATTAGACAATATTTCATGTCCAGGTTATTTTGGTCATATTGAATTAGCTAAACCAGTATTTTATATTCAATATCTTAGTACCATTTTAAAAATTCTTAAAGTCGTATGCTATAAATGTAGTCAATTATTAATCTCAAAAGACATGTATGAAGAAGTTCTAAAAGAACATAATAATGAAAAACGCTGGAATAAAATTTATCAACTAGCTAGTAAAGTTAAACGCTGTGGTGATGCTACTGATAATGGGTGTGGGTGTTTACAACCATGTAGAATAAAAAAAGAAGGACTTGCGACTATTATTGCAGAATGGGATGAGATTGAAGGACTAGACATAGAAAATAGTGATAAACTAACAATTAAATTAATTCCTGAATTAGTCTTAAAAATATTTAGGCGTATTAGTAATGATGATATAAATTTCATGGGATTTAGTAGCTTATTTTCTAGACCCGAGTGGATGATTTGCGAAGTCTTAGCTGTACCTCCTCCTTCTGTTAGACCTTCCGTAAAACATAACGTAGAACAGCGAAGTGAAGATGACTTGACTCATATTTTAATTAATATAATAAAGACCAATCAAACTTTATTAGACAAAATAAACAGCCAGGCGGTAGGTAATATTATTGATGATTGGGCTATGATTTTACAATATTATATTGCTACAATGGTTGATAATAATATTAGTGGGGTTGCGTCTATTGCCCAACGGTCGGGACGTCCATTAAAATCTATTAAAGAGAGATTAAATGGTAAGATTGGTCGTGTAAGAGGAAACTTAATGGGTAAACGTGTTGATTTCAGTGCGCGTTCTGTAATTACACCTGATCCTAATCTTTCTATTCAAGAATTGGGTGTGCCGATTAAAATTGCTAAAAATATAACCAAACCAGTTATGGTAAATCGTCTTAACCATCGCTTCTTATTGACTTTAGTGAGAAATGGTCCAGATATGTACCCAGGTGCTAAAAATTTACAGAGAAAAGGTGGAGAGAATATTTCATTGCGTTATGTGGATAGAGATAGTATTGTCATTTCTGAAGGTGATATTGTCCATCGGCATATAATGAATGGTGATGGGGTGCTTTTTAACCGACAGCCGACTCTACATAGAATGTCTATGATGTGTCATATTGTTAAGATTATGAAGCAAGGAGACACATTTAGAATGAATGTGGGAGTGACTAAACCATATAATGCTGATTTTGATGGTGATGAGATGAATATGCATATGCCTCAAGATATTGAATCGGAGACTGAATTGAAAAATCTGGCGGCTATTCCTTATCAAATAATTAGTCCGGCAAATAACCAATCTATTATAGGTATCTTTCAGGATTCACTTCTAGGAGCATTTAGATTTACGAATAAAGGGCGTAATTTTGATACCCGAACAGCTATGAATTTATTGATGAAATATGATAAGGTGGACGAGAGATTATTCTTACAGAACCCAAGCACAGTGACTAATTTTGAGCTGCTTACACAGATTTTACCTCCACTTAGCTTGAATTATAAAACTCGTTTATATAAAGATGGTGATGAAAATAGTAATTATGTCATTGAGATTATTGATGGTATTATGAAACGAGGTAATATTGATAAAAGTGTGCTTGGTTCTGGGGGTAAGGGTCTGATTCAACGTATATGTAATGATTATGGAAATACAGCTAGTATGGAATTCATAGATAATCTTCAAAATATAGTCACTGAATTCATGAAATATTGTGGATATAGTGTTGGTATTAGTGACCTAATTGCGGATAAAACTACGAATGAGGAAATTATAGAGACTATTACTAAGAAAAAGAAGAGTGTGAAAACACTTATTGATCAGGTGAGATTAGGTGTATTTGAGAATAAAACGGGTCAATCTACCCTAGACGAATTTGAGATGAGTGTGAATGCTATTCTAAATGAGGCTACGGCAGAAGCAGGTAAATTAGGACGTAAAAATCTGGATAAAGATAATCGCTTTGTTATCATGGTTAATGCTGGTTCAAAGGGGTCGGATATTAATATTTCACAGATGATTGCGACTCTTGGACAGCAGAATGTGGATGGGAAGCGAATTCCTTATGGGTTTGATTCACGCACGCTTCCCCATTTCTGTAAATATGATGATTCACCCGAAGCGAGGGGTTTTGTTCAGAGTAGTTTTATTAGCGGATTGAGTCCTACCGAATTATTCTTTCATGCTCAAGGTGGTCGTGTGGGTTTGATTGATACGGCGGTTAAAACTAGTCAGACGGGTTATTTACAGCGTCGGTTGATTAAAGGTATGGAGGATGTACAAATTTTGTATGATATGACTGTTCGTAATAATAAAAATAAAATTGTGCAATTCACGTATGGTGATGATAGTTCAGATGCGGTTAAAATAGAACCTCAAACATGTCCTCTACCTGAAATGTCTCTAGAGGATATCTATCAATATTTCTATATTAGCCATGATAAAACAGTCAATAATATCTTTGAGAAAAAGACACTTGCCAAAATGAAGCGCCAGAAAAAACTAATGCTTGAAAAATGTAAGGAAATGACAGACCACATGATTGATATGAGACATAAAATTGTAGAAAATGTCTTTAATAGTAATTCAGGTAATAGGGTTTATATTCCAGTTGCATTTTATTATATTATAAATAATATTGCGAATCAATTACATATTCAAAATAATTCTCAAGTAGATATGACTCCCCTGGATTGTATGGGTCAATTAGATAAATTATTAGATACATTGAATAAATTACATTATACTAAACCTAATCCATTATTTAAAACGATGCTCTACTATTATTGTTACCCGAGCCATCTTCTCATTAAGAAGCGATTTAATCGTGCGGGTATTACATTATTATTTGAGACTATTCGCCTTACATATATGAAGGCACTAGTTGCCCCTGGAGAAATGGTCGGGATGATTGCCGCACAAAGCATTGGTGAGCCTACTACACAATTGACATTGAATACCTTTCATTTTGCGGGTGTAGCATCTAAGTCTAATGTGACAAAGGGGGTTCCAAGAGTAGAGGAGATTTTATCATTAACGCCAAATTTGAAGCGACCTGCACTAACTATTTATTTACCACCAGAGGAACAATTAGAGAGATATAATGCTATTAAAATTATGAATATGATTGAATTAACTACTCTAGATGAAGTAGTTAGTAGTTCAATCTTATGTTTTGACCCTGAAAATAGTGAAATTGACCGGGACTTACCAATTATACAAAATTATCAAGAATTTCAGGCTATGATAGATGAAGATTGTGAAGCCGATGATTATAATAAATGGGTCATACGATTTGAATTAGACCGTACTAAAATGCTAGATAAGAATATCACGATGGATGATATTCATTTTGCGATTTATAATAGCTATAAAGAAGAAGTTCAATGTGTTTATAGTGATTATAATGATAGTGAATTAGTATTTAGATTACGAATGAAACTCACTTCAAAAATTGCGAATAGTAAATTAGCATTAGATCAAACAGATGAAATTTATAAATTAACTAATTTTAGAGATTATTTACTAGAAAATTTACAGATTCAAGGGATTTCATCCATTACCAAAGTGATTTTGCGAAAAGACCCTAATGTGGTTCTTTACGAAGAAGACCGTTATGTTCGCAAAGATATTTGGGTATTAGATACGGTTGGAAGTAATTTACAGGAGGTTCTTGCTCTAGATTATATTGATAAAACTAGAACCATTTCTAATTCTATAATGGAAGTTTATAAGGTGCTAGGCATTGAAGCGGCGCGACAATGTATTTATAATGAGTTTGTAGAAGTGTTAGAAGATAATGATACTTATATTAATGAGAGACATTTGACTTTACTATGTGATAGAATGACATATTCAGTCGTATTAATCTCTATTTTCCGGCATGGTATTAATAATGATGATATTGGACCACTTGCTAAGGCATCTTTTGAAGAAACACCGGAGCAATTCTTGAAAGCAGCTAGACATGCGGAGTTAGATAGTATGAGAGGGATATCCGCAAATGTTATGTGTGGACAAGAAGGCTACTTTGGTACAAATAGTTTTGAAACATTCTTAGACTTAAATGTGATGAAACAGTATCAGGAGGCAATGCAGGATGATGTAGATTATCAAGCAATGCTAGAGACGGTAGATGACCCGAATGACCCATGCAGCCAAAGTCATATGGGTACTTATTCATTAAATGTTACAGAAGAAGATACTGGATGTCCGGATGAGGATTATGATATTGATATTTAAATGGATTTGTTAAAAATTTAATATAAATATATGATGATAATAATAAATATGTATGACTTATTATTTAAACATTTAACTAAGAACGCAACATTATTAGCATGTAATATTTTTTATTTAGATCATTATAATAAGTTTGACATTTATTATAATCAAATAGTAGCGAATCCATTTTTATTGGATAGTCAAAAACAAGGACTAGGGGATTTATTTTGTAAAATTCAGCGTAATTATTATCGGTTTAAATTGTTTGAACAGATATGTTATCGTCGTTTACATAATAAAAAGGCTGATGTAGATTTTGATTTAGGTAGCACTCATTTGAGTCAATATTCCGAGAGAATGAAGTTGGTTGTAGTAGAAAATGATACGGAATATCCTTTTTATATTCCTGATTTGATAAAAATTATTACCTATGCGCTTCTTCAGCATGAGAATTTATTTGCGAATCCTAGCCTTCCCCGTAATCCACATACTAATTTACCCTTTTCTAAGGCTAATTTATATCGTATTTATTTAATTTTACGAGAGAGACATATAGGTATTCCTGATGTGATGATGTATTTTTTTAAATCTGAATGTAATGTGCAGGTATTTCAAATTAATTATGAGGCAAATTTGAGAGATATACATCTTGTAAAATATTATGATAATAAAACTGTAGAGGATAAATATGACCAGATTATTGCCATGCTACATCAATTTAAGTTAGCCGCCCATGGAATGAAAATTCATTCTACTTTTGACCATGAAAAAGTGATTAAAAAACTAGGAGGTATATTATATCATTATGGTGTTTGGCAGTATTCATTTAATCCTACGAAACGACAACTCTCTGAAAATAAAATCAAACGATTTTTAAGAGGATTTAAACGAAAGAATCCTTATTTTGGACGTATTAAATATAATTCTGTTAGTGTTCAAACATAAATTCTGTGAAAATTATTATCTCCAAGAAATATATAATGTCTTGGAAGCAAAATACGATGCGAGGCATGCGATCAAATCGCGCGGTGAATCAACCAACCGGTGGTGGACCTAAAAAGAGCGGCCTAGCCGCGTCTAATTTGGGTAGTGCAGGAGTCGGTCTTCTTCATGGGCGGACATATATGGGTGGTCCTAGGGGAGTCCAGGCGAATTATCGGAATAAGGACTTGGTATTCTATTATAAGTCCTATATTGGAGGGATTGGGCATAGTGTTGGAGGGAGGTCTTTACATGGGATGATGGATGGGGTTCGGAGTATATCTACATCTCCTGAACATCATAGTGCAAAACCTAAACTGGCACTAAATAAGTGTTCTCCTGCTGATTTAGACAAAGTCTCGGTAGTCCAACCCGATCCACGTTTGGACTGCCATAACTACTCCCGCGGGCCAAATTTACCCATTCAGGATTGCAATTTTTTAGAGTTGTATGACCAAAAAAAAACGCCCAGCGTAATTATATGTGGAAATGACGACGGAGGGTCTGCTACATGTATAAACAAATGCTTTTATAATTAAATCCACTTACTTCTTCAACACCGGCACCTTCTTCGTCGCCTTAAAGTTTTCAACATAAGGCACCAATTCAACCAGATTATTCTCTATCTCTCGGTTTAATTCTCCCGACAATTCGGTAGATTTAATTCTATATGTCTCTGATTTAAGTAGGCGATATGATCCTACCTGATTTCTCACTATTGGTGGTGATTTTATAATAAACCACTCGGTCTTCACTCCCTGGAGAGACATCAAGGGGGCTTTATTTTCTTTGAGCCGCGTAGAACTGATAAATACCACAGGTATTGTTAATTCCAAGGCTAAAATCCATATGTCTAAATTTGTTAAATAGTATTCATCAGAGAGAATAAAGGAATCTAGCGTATACATTCCGGCTTTTATATTATCAATATGTCGGGCTTTACCCTGCTCTTTTAATATAGCCAATATATTTGGCATTTGTGCTTCGGTAAATCTCTCATATTGTTTTACTAACACCTCTTTTATTCTCTCTATTGTTAACTCTGGCATCATCTCTATCATTAATCTAAATGTGCATGCTACAGTTTTTTCAAAGATAACCTCCTTGAAGGTTTTGGGGAATTGTTTTGTCCATTTACCAATGACTGGTGATTCTACTAAATTACAATCAGACTTTACTTCTTCTTTCTTAACCTCATGGTCAAAGGTGAGGGTTTTCTCTGGGTTGCTCGTATCATATGTGCCAAAATGAGTATAATCATTCACTCCTTCTAGTAATAAATCCTTGAAATAATCCGTATTTAACATACTAGAAAGTAATAAAATCTCATCCGGATTCACCTTGAAATGTGGGTTATTAATCACCAAATACTTTGTCGGGTCTAACATAAATAGGCGGATACGGGTATAGCGAATCAACTCATCACTCAGGCGAGCAAAATAGACCTCCTGATTATTGCGTTGATTCATTAGGTTAGTATCGGGAATCATTAATTGACAACCACTATCTGATTTCATACAATACGCTTCATCACATGTATTACACATGGATATATGGTTGATAGTTTTTAGAATTCTCTCTTTATATTTGACAAATTCTACTTTAGAATCTAATAGTGTATGAATTAATTTTATCATCTTGCTCATCTTGAGAGAGTAGGCTTCTGAACTATTTATTACTTGAATGATTTCTTCGCGCACTGCTTGGTGTTCGTGTTTATTTAATTCCATTCGTAATATATTGCGAAAGACATTATAAAAGTTTTTCTCTAAGCGTATCTTTCTAATATATTCTACACGTTCCTTATCATACGTATCATTATTTAAGAGTGTCTCTCTATCTGCGATAAGATAATTCGTACCTTTGACCGTTTCTAAATCATCATCGGTTGCTTGTTCCGGTTGAGAGAGTTGAATAAATTGGTTGGTTTCAGTAAGGACACCTACAATAAGCCCATCTTCTTCTATTTTAAGTTCCGGTTTACATAATATGCGGTTGTTGGCCCTCTTAATTGTTCTTAAGAAATCTATCGTTTCTTTATATGTATGCCATTGAATATCATAGACAAAATTATAAGTGAAGCCATCAATCATGGCGCTAGGATAACAAGGTAAGAATCCGGTTTTGTTTTGGCGGAATGTTCCTTGAAGACCTACTACTTTTCCAAGATAATTTATACAGGCAAAATCTACAACAAAATCTTTGATTTTCTTAACTTCTGCTAGTAATCTCTCAAATCCTATATTTTCTTTAAAATAATATACATCTGGTTGGCTATTTAGTGGATTACAATTCTTTTCTATATATTCTTTAATGACATGAATTGAATTACGTATATTTTGTGGTAAATGTCCATATTCTGTAAATGTTTTTTGAACTACCATTGTATCACCCTTATCTGTATAATTATAAATGGGTTCATAATAATCTCCCCGTTTCATAATGAAAACAGTACGTCGCTTAGGATTATATAAATCTTTGCTATAATGATTTGTAGGACATATAATTTCAATATTATTAGTAATATCATCTTCAGGCACTTCTAACAGTAGTATATTCAATCCTTCTTTAAATATGGGATTTGGAGTTGATACTATATCCCATATGTATGTGTGGTCGATTAATTGTGTAGGGTCTTGTAAATATGCTTTAAAATTTTCCATCGCATGAATTGTATTATCTAAAAAGGTTATATGGTCTGTTTTGGTAAGGTCTAACATAGTATAAATATGGGTATCTTTATATGAGTCAAACCGAGAGATATCCTTAGTAGATAAGGGGTGTTTTTCAGAATGTTCTTCATTCGGTTCTTCATCTGGTTTTTCTTCTGTTTTAAATAACTGCATTAAATTTCCATTATTGTATTCCATGAAACTATCTAATGTTATAAGTTTAACAATCATTTCTATCATTTTATCAATTGTAACATACTTATCGTCTTTTCCTTCATCGGCTAATAAATTTGCTATACAGGCAACAAATGACCGGTTCTTATCTATTTCTACGCCATGGCGTAGTAAACAAGGAACATTAGGATTTAATGTTGTTCCTTTAATGACACATTTCTCTCGGTCTATATTTAAAAATATTTGGAGAGATAAAGGTAGAA
>CERX01039273.1_pt1 | contig 11943 bp, 10 predicted proteins | sample 350251 | NCBI WGS metagenome assembly CERX01 (sample SAMEA2621044, study PRJEB7988) | marine metagenome | biome: marine biome (ENVO:00000447); feature: deep chlorophyll maximum layer (ENVO:xxxxxxxx); material: "saline water (ENVO:00002010), including plankton (ENVO:xxxxxxxx)" | depth 50 m
ACAGAACCATTTAAAGATTTTAAATAATTAACCTCTTCAGGTGTCTCATACATAGGCCCTAGAGTCCAACAATAATTACCTTTTGTAAATGAAATTCTATTTTCCACTGCTACAACATTTGCGAGAGCTATTAATTTAGAAGAATGAAATTTAATATCATTATTTAATACTGGATCTTGAACTTTGTTTTGAAATGAAAAATCCATATGTCCTTTTATTGCCACAATTGTACCAGGAGGTGACGATTTTTTTAAACTCCCAGAAGAATTTGTTATAATTAAATTTTTTATACCACACTTATGTAAAACCTTGATTGGAAAGGTCACTTGTTCTTTAGAATATCCTTCGTAATAATGGAATCTTCCGTTTGCTACTATAAGCTCCTTATTATTTATTTTTCCAATGACTAATTCTCCAGCGTGACCTGGAATTGTTGATAATGGATAATGTGGTATTTCTGTATAGTGTATAATTTTTTTATCTTCTAATGCATCAGTAAAACCTCCTAATCCTGAACCTAATATAATTGCAATATTTCCCTTGAATTCTGTATTATCTAAAATATTTCTTGAGGCTTTAAGAACTTCATTCATTCTGACAGCCTTGCTAATTGGCCACAACCTGCATTGATATCATGCCCCTTGCTCCATCTAACTGTAACTGGAAATGGAGCTTTGGCTAGTGTTTGAACAAATAGTTTAATAGCACTATCTCTTGGACGCTTATATGAACTACTAATATCATTGTAGGGAATTATGTTAAGCTTGCAATTTATGGGACTGAGAATATATTGTAATTTTTTTGCATCATTTGGATCATCATTAATTCCCGCTAAAAGTACATATTCGAATGTTACTTTTTTTCTAGAGCATTGAGTATAGCTTTCTGATGCCTGAATCAATTTTGATAGTGATTGGGTTTTATTTATAGGCATAGTTTTTGATCTCTGCTCTTCACTGGTTCCATTTAAACTTATCGCAAGTTTAAATGGCTCTTTATCAACCGTAAATTTTTTAATTTTTTTTATTATACCTGCTGTAGAAATAGTAATACGCCATGCTCCCATATTTATACCATTTGGATCATGTAATAAGTGCGCTGCTCCAAGTGTATTTTTATAATTTAAAAAAGGTTCCCCCATACCCATAAAAACAACATTAGTTATTTTTTTCCTACAAAAATTTTGTAATTGTATAAATTGGTCTACAATCTCACCTTGAGTCAGATTTTGAATAAATCCCATTTTTGCTGTTGCACAAAAATCACAATCTACAGCACATCCAACCTGTGTAGAAATACACACGGTAACTCTTTTGTTCTCTTCCATCAAAACAGATTCAATTGTTTTATTATTTTTTAATTTAAATAAAAATTTTTGGGTCTGCTTAGAAAGAGAAAAATTATTGTGTATTATATCTAGAGGGTGTACTGTGAAATGCTTTAATTGTTCCCTAAAGGAATTAGGCAAATCTGACATTTTATTATAGTCATATATCTGTTTTCTATATAACCAATCAAAAAGTTGCTCACCTCTAAATGGCCTACGACCTAAAGATTGAACAAGTAACTTTAATTCTTCTTTAGTTTGTCCAATAAGCGGCTTCTCTTTTAAATTTTTTAACTTAGTCACTAAAACAAATTTGTTTATTTACCAATACAATTCAAATCAGAAACTATTTAATTTAAAGCACATTAATTTTAATATATTCTAATTACCTATGAAAGAAACACAACAAGATTTGGAAGCAGTTCAAAAATTAGCGCAAGCAAAAAACGACTTTTATGATGAAGTTGGGAAAATAATAATAGGACAAAAAGATATTCTTAACCATCTACTTATATCTATCCTTTCTCAGGGGCATTCTCTTTTAGTTGGAGTACCGGGTCTTGCAAAAACATTAATTATTAAAACACTTTCTGATGTACTAGACCTCTCTTTTAATCGAATCCAGTTTACTCCTGACTTAATGCCTAGCGATATCACAGGGACTGAATTAATTGATATTGATCAAACTTCTGGCCAAAGATCATTCAGGTTTTTTCAGGGACCTATATTTTCTAACATCGTACTTGCAGATGAAATAAATAGAACTCCTCCAAAAACCCAATCAGCACTACTAGAAGCAATGCAAGAACATATGGTAACATCCGGAGGTAAAACATATAAGCTAGATGAACCATTTTTTGTATTAGCAACTCAAAATCCAATTGAGCAGGAAGGCACTTACCCTCTTCCTGAGGCTCAATTGGATCGCTTTATGTTTAGCCTAAATATTAATTATCCATCCAATACTGAGGAAATATCAATTGTCAGAGCGACTACGACAATTGAACAAGAAGTATTAAAACCAGTAATTTCAAAATCTGAAATAAAACTATATCAAGATCTTGTTAAGAGAGTTCCTGTTTCAAATAATGTAGTCGAATATGCTGTGAAATTAACATCTGCAACAAGACCTAGCTCAGAATTAGCCCCTGATTTTATTCGCGAATCAATTGATTGGGGTGCCGGTCCAAGAGCTTCTAAATATTTAGTGTTGGGAGCAAAAGCCAAGGCAATACTTGATGGTAGACCATCCCCAAATATTAATGATATTCAATCACTAGCATTACCAATATTAAGGCATAGAGTTTTGTCAAATTTCAATGCTGAAGCTGATGGTTTAAAAGTGGAAGATATCCTTCTACAATTGATCAACCATTTAGGAGATGAATGACTAGCCTAAACAAAAAAAAATATCTTCAACCTGAGACTGTAGCTATGCTTGATTCAATGGCTTTAAGGGCAAAATTAGTTGTAGAAGGATATATAATAGGACAACATCAAAGTCCTTATCATGGTTTTTCAGTTGAATTTGCTGAACACCGCTCTTACGAGGCTGGAGATGAAATTCGTCATATTGATTGGAAGCTATTTGGGAAAACCGACAGGTTATATGTAAAGAGGTACCAAGAAGAAACGAATTTATCATCGCATATTATTCTAGATACTAGTCGCTCTATGTTATATAAAAGCGGTAATGTTTCAAAGTTGGTTTACGCAAATTCGCTAGTGGCCTCATTATCGTATTTAATGGTTGGACAACAAGATGCTGTAGGTTTAGTAAAGTTTTCAAATAAGATAAATACATTCATACCACCAAAATCAAAACCTAGTCATCTTAACTTAATTCTAAAACAATTGGATGATCTTAAAGTAGAAAAAGACACAAAAATAGAATCAGTTTTACACCAAATGGCAGAAAAAATAAATAAACGTGGTTTAGTTATCTTGATATCTGATCTATTGGATGAACCTCATGATATTATTAATGGTATAAAACATTTTCGTTATAAAAAACAGGAGGTAATCGTATTCCATATATTAGATAGAAAAGAATTTGAATTTAATTTTAATACACGGACACAGTTCTTAGATATGGAAACTGGAGAAAAAATAATCACTGAACCATGGCATATTAGATCAAATTATATGACTTTGATTGATAATCTGAAAAAATACTATAAAAAAGAATGTCTAGAATATTCAATTGATTACCTACCTATTTATACTGATGAGAATCTTGATAAAAGTCTTACAGAGTATTTGAATAAAAGAAAGAAATTAAACTAATACTCATCAAAAGCTTGGATTTCATTTATCAATTCCCAGCCACCAATTTTGTCAGCCCATTGCTTGTATACATTTTTTGATGCCTCCTGGAATGGTTTAGGGTCAGGAAAAGTAATAGTCACATCAAATTTTTCTAGTTGTTCAAGTCTTTCTAAACTTATTTGAGTGTATAAATCTCTTTCATAATCTACAAGTTCTGATAATGTTTTGTTTATTACCTTCTTTAGATCTTCTGGAAGTTTATCGTAAAAAACTTTACTCATTATAACCGGAGCAACTAAACGTAACCAACCGACTTGAGCCCAATAAGGAGCAACTTCAAAAAATTTTTTTGAATAATAATTTGAATTAGCAGCTTCTGCACCATCAATTACACCTGTTTCTAAACCTGTATATAAATCACTATATGCCATAGGCAATGGATTCGCTCCGAAAGCTTTAAATGCATCTAGATGTGGTTTACTTTCCATAGTTCGAATTTTTAATCCATTAAGATCACTTATTGAATATACAGGGGAATCTCTTGTCATTATATGTCTTACTCCAAATGTAAAATATCCTAAAAGATGAAGTCCTGATTTTTTGAAATCAGATTTGAACCTGTCTCCAATATGAGAATCTAAAACTGCGAACATATGCTTATTGTTTTTAAATAAAAATGGCATTTCAAAAATATTCAAAGAAGGGACAAATACTGCCAGCGGAGAACTTGATGCCATTTGCATTTCTATACTCCCAATCAGTAAACCCTCTGTAACATCTCGATTATTACCTAGTGATCCATTAGCAAATAATTTAGCCTTAATTCTTCCATGTGAACGTTCATTAACTAGTTCAGCAAATTTTAATAAAGCCCGAGACCCAGGTTCATCTATCGGAGCAGAAGAAGCAATTTTGAGAATATACTCATCATTACTTTTTGAACAATTAAAGATAATAAATATGGTTAGAATAGATAATATATATTTTATTAATTTCAATTTTTTATCAAAAAATATTCTAGAATTAATGAGCGAATAATCCTGGTAAAAATAAAACAACACTAGGGAAAAAAGTGATTATTAATAATACAATCATCATAGTCGCAAATATCGGAAGGATATGAGGTATAACTTCTTTAATAGGTATTTTACTAATGCTACATGAAACAAATAAAGTAGCTCCAAATGGAGGTGTAATATAACCGATTGCCCATCCTACAGTAGTAACAACACCAAAATGGACTGAATCAATCCCAAGATTTTTTGCAATTGGATATACTAAAGGAAGGAAAATAACGGTGGCTGAAAAACTTTCCATAAACATGCCAATAAATAGCATTAGAAAAATATAAAGCACATAAAAACCAGATGGAGTGGAAATTAAACTAGAAATAAAATTTGATAATATTTCTGGTACTTCATTTACGGTAATTATCCACGAAAATAAAAACGCAGTGGATTGAATAAATAATATAATTGTTGATAGCTGTGCTGATTCAAATAGAATCCTAGGTAAATCGCTAATGGATATTTCTTTATAAACAAACAACCCCATTATTAAACCATACACAACGGCGATTACTGCTGATTCTGTAATAGAAAATATTCCACCAATAATACCAAAAATGATTATAAGAGGTAGTCCTAAACTTGGTAAAGCATAAATACCAGTCAAAAGTAATTTCTTTAAATTTAGATTTGTATTTGTTCTTATATAAATTAAATTATTTTTTCTTACATGAAAAAACACAACAAACATCAATCCTAACCCTATTAAAAAGCCTGGTAATATTCCACCCAAAAATAATTGGCTCACTGACGTATCTGTAACATACCCAATTAAAATCATTAATAAACTAGGTGGTATTATTGGACCTATAGAACCTGCTGCTGCTTGAAGTGCAGTAGCAAATTTCATTTTATAACCTTTATCCTTCATTATTGGAAGGATAATAGAACCAACTGCAGCAGTATCAGCAGAAGAAGAACCAGAGACACCTGCAAAAATCATTGAGGCTGTGATACAAATATAACCCAGACTACCTCTTATAAATCCAAAAATTTCGGTTGTGAAATTGACTAATCTTCTTGACATTCCCCCGTGAATCATGAGTTGACCTGCAAGCATAAAAAATGGAATAGACATTAATAACCAAGAATTTAATCCAAAGAACATCCTCTGAGGAATTATCATTAATGGCAAATCACTTGTAAATATTATTGAAATTAAAGAACCTACGCCTAATGCAAACGCTATAGGCATACCAATAAAAGCAAATAAAAAAATACTAATTATAAGAACTGCTATCATCTAATAATAATTTTAAATCCTTATTATTTAGTAAAAGTTTTTTGAATAATTATTAAAGATTCAATTAGCATAAGTGTTCCAGAAATAGGGAATGCTATGTAAATGAAACCTAATGGTATTTGCGTAGCTGGGGTATTTTGATAACCAACTTTTAAAATAAATTGAATTCCAAAGATAATTATACAAACTGCGAAAACAGAAATCATTAGATAAGAAATAAATTGGAATAATTTTCGCAGGCCTAGACCAATACTATCTTTTAGATAGTCTATAGAAAGGTGGCTGCTTTTTTGAATACATACTGGTGAGCCAAATAATATTATCCATACCTGTATATATCGTGCGACTTCTTCTGTCCATGAAAACGGATTATTAAAAATAAACCTCCAAATAACTTGAGAAAAAACTATACATACCTGTCCACAAAAAAGAATTATTATTAAATAATAGTTGAGCTTTCTTATAAATGAAATCAATTTTCTAATATTAATTAGATATATTTTTATTTAAAGAAGTAAACTCACAATGAATCAACTTTTATTATATATTTATTCAAGTACACGAGCTTTATTCCAGTATGATGTATTATGAAAATTAGCAACAAAATTTCCAGGTGGTACTAACTCATCACAAGCTTTTCTTGTTTCAGTATCAAGCGACATTTCTAATACTGGTAATAAAATTTCAAGATGTTTTTTTGTACGAACTCCAATTAAAGGTGCAGTGACCCCAGGTTGATCCTTACACCATAAGAGAGCTAATTGTGCAGAAGAAATGCCTATTTTTTCTGCGATTTTATTAAACTTAATTCCTACTTCTATTCCCTTTTTACTTATTCTTTTTGCATAAAAACCACCACGTCTTGCTGCTCTTGATTTTTCTGGATATTTTGAGAGATCAGTATATCTGCCCGCAAGAATTCCCATGGCTAAAGGGCCCCATGTAATTAAACCTATTCCATACTTTTGAGAAAGTGGTATAAGTTCATTCTCAATTCTTCGATCAAGGAGATTATAAGGTGGTTGTTCAGTAGCCAAACGAATAAAGTTCTTAGATTCACTAACCATAATTGCTTCCATAACCGCCCAGGCTGGATGAGTAGAAGAGCCTATATATCTTATCTTTCCTTGAGTAACTAAATCATCAAGTGCTCTTAAAGTTTCATCAATGGGAATATTTGGTGAATGACGATGTAATTGATAGATATCAATATAATCAGTATTCAATCTTTTCAATGATGCTTCACATGCTCTAATTATATTTAAACGGCTGTGTCCGTGATCATTAGGCCCATATTCAGGTTTAAACTGATCTAATGAAACACCGATTCTTCTACGCCCATGATCAACTTTTGTTGCAATTATTACTTGATCTCTTTTGCCATTATCTTTTATTGTTTTACCGATTATTCTTTCACTTTGGCCTTCACAATAAATATCTCCAGTATCAATTAAATTAATACCAGCTTCTAAAGAACGATTAATAATATTTTCAGCATCTTTTGCTGGAGTTGCATCACCAAAGTTATCAGAACCTAAACCAAGTGGAGATATCATTACACCTGTTCTTCCTAGCGACCTATATTCCATAAAACAAACCTTTATATATTATTTATTGATTTAATAATTTTATTTCATCATTTAAACCTGTCATTTCCCATCTAATCAGTGAAATTGGAATAAAACCAGTTGAAATAAATTGATCTAAAAATTGTTGAAGATTAAAATCTGAACCTAACTGTTTAGCCCTATCTCGGAATAAATTCATTATCTGAATTTTTCCAATTACCATACCCATATGCCATCCAGGTATACGTAAGGTTGTCCTTGCTTCGTACCATAAATGATGACTGTCATCCAAGTATTCACTATGTGGAGCACATTGAACACAAAAGTCCATTGCCTCTTCCAAAGTAAGTATTCTATTATGCATCTTAAGATCCATTAGCGCACGACAATTACGAAAAATTGCCTGTTTGTAAACTATTTCTCTTCCTCTATTTGGTCTATTATCTAGAACTCCCGCATGCATTAAAAGTTCTTCAAGAGCAAAAGCCCATCCCTCATCCCTAATCCATTCAATAAAAAATAATCGACGTATACCACGTATTTCACGATCATCATTTTCTAATCTCTGCCATTCAAAATCATGACCTAGACCTTCATGCGCTTCATGAGGAACAGGTTCTCTTTGTACATAATAAGAAAAATAGTCTGGAACTCCCATTTCATCATTCCCTGTTCGAAACGCAGATTTTCTTGCTGACCAATATTTCTCAATATCTAAATTTTTATCTATGGTAAATATTTGGTGTGAAACAATGAAACTCATAAGATGGTCTACAGCTTGTCTAACAAGGTCTCTGTATTCTGAATAGGATTTTAATGGTTTAAGCTCAGGTAAATCTTTATTTCTATTTTCTTCTAGTTTTAACATTGTATAAAGTCGTATATCTTCCATCTCAATTCTATCAATGATATCATCAATTGTATATGGTACAAGATGAACATTCTTTAACCACCAGTTATAATCATCAGCGCCAAGTCCTGCCGGCTCATCAAATAGAGGCTCGTTATTAATTAACCAATTAAGATAGTTTTGTACAGAAATTATTGCATTGTCTGCTTCTAGTATTAATCCAGGATGATAATTTTTGATATTATTTTGAAGATCATTGAGTAATTCTACATCTTCTCTAGTAAAATGAATTGCCAGTTTAGCTAAATCTTTCGCAGGGTTAACTAGATTGTTAATCGCCTGATTATAAATCTGAGGAACCTTTTTTAGTTTCTCAATAAAATTAGTTAGAGCATCTCCTTCTAGTGGGAATGATTGAGGATCAGGAAGAATACCTTCAATTTCAAATGGATCTGTCATTCCTGGACGAATACTATAAAAACATGGATCCCGAGACCAAGGTCTTAAAATACGATGATAAAAGTCTAGTCCATTCATTTCAGCAAGGACTAAGTGATAATCGACCTGATCTTTGATTGGCCAACCAATCGTGTCAATTGATGCTAGTTCTTTATAAAATAATTTCAATTTTTTATACTGATTATTCATTGATTTACGAGAATAATCAGGTACATATCCAATTATTGGTGGTTTTTGTATGGACCTAAATTCTTTAAATAGTGAAATCAAGCTTGAGTATTCTTTCGTAGTTTTATATTTTTTGGTTTTACCACATGACATATAAAAACCTAATGCAAGAAATAGCAAAACTATATTTAATAAGGAAATAATTCTATTCTTAATAATCATTTTAATATCTCAGCTAAATCAAGATCGTAGTTTGCATTAATAATAAGAGGAGTGCCTAAATTTTCTATATGCACCATTACTTCTTTTTGATATTCGTTAAGAATGTCTTCTTCACCGCAAATATTTATTAACCAAATCTGATGTACATATTCATTTACACCAGTCATAAAATCATATCCATCGTCTTCTAAAGCATTTTGTTCAGATATATCATATGTATTGTTGTCAATATCTTGTTGCATCAATCCACCTAGAATAGAATTAGGCTCATAACTAAAATCAGGTAAAATTCGATTTTGAGCTTCAGTGATTGTGTGGAAGCATTCTTCCCAAAGAGCATTATATGTTTCTGGTCTCCATAAAGAAGTTGTCAATTCCGTAATTCCTAAATTACAATCTGGATAACTAAAATCTGGCATATAAGGCCAAATATTAGATTTCATTGTCATTACATAATTGCCAAAAAGTTCTTCAATCTTCAATTCCTCTATATCTGTTATATCTGTATGATCAATTAAAAACATTAAATTAGATGATAAAGATTCCACTAAGTTTTGGTTATCTATTTCACCATCCTCATTTTGATCTAATAGGCTTTCAAAAATACGTACTGACATTTGGAATATATCTATGGATGTTGCATTTGGATCATCAGTCTCTTTTGGAGCACGATTTCCAGCAGCTATATAAAAACTATCAATTTTAGCAACATGTGCAAACTTACTTATCAGATAGGATTCAAGCGTGTTTGTTTTATTATCAGACTTATCTGAACAAGACAACATTATAAAAAAAATAACAAATATTCTTACTTTTATCTTCAAAGTATAAGTTTTAATTCCTCTGATATATCAGTAATATACTAACGATATTTTCTAAGTCAAATTAACATTAGATTTAATTAGATATAAAGGAACATATACTATGATTAATATCTCAAATAATTACATGCTCCCTTTAGCTGTGATATTGCTTACCCTGCTATCCTGTGATACAAAAGAGCATCATGATACATATGATCTTGGAATCGACCCAAATAGAGCATTTAATGAAAATGAATTGGAAGAAATTAATAATAGAATAAGAGAAGAGAAATTTGATATGCTTCTACCAAATATTATGAGAAAAAATAATATTGATATGTGGATACATATAATGAGAGAAGCACTACCAGACCTAAACATACAAGAAGATGACCTATTTGGGGCTGAAGATCTTGGAAGCACATCTGGTATTTTTATTTTTACTGAACGCGGTAATAATCGGATTGAGCGCGCGGTTATTGGCCGTCGATGGGGAGCAACACAGCGACAATACGACAAGGATAAAAGCCATTTGATTAATGAACTAGGTATATATGATATAATACACGATCCTATATTTGTAACTGAGCCTCTAGCTTCGGTAGAGACTGAATATGACTTTCGTTTTGAAGGGTTAAAAGAATTTGTAAGTGAAAGAGATCCAAAACGTATCGCTGTAAATTATAGAGATAAACTAGGGCCATGGGAAACAACAAGAGTTATAAGAGATGGTATTTCACATACTGATTTTCGCTTATTATCTAAAGAAATTGGTAAAAAATATTCTTCTAGATTAGTTTCATCAGAATATTTAATTATGGATTATTGTATATCACCGGTTCCTACAGAGGTGGAACTCTTAAAAAATATGAGGAATGAAGAACTTAGATTAGTAGAAAAAGCATTTTCAAAGATTATACCAGGAAAAACATTGATTGATAATCTAGGTAATACCGGTGACTATGAAGTGGATATAACTGCACTAAGGAGAATGTATACTGGTGAATCACAAAGAGGTAGAAGTTCCGGATGGAAAAATGCAATAGTGCAAGGAGGAGATATTATTGCCGCACCTAGTCAAGGTAAATTTGCCTATGTACTTAAAAAAAATGAGAAAGAAGCTCCGCCTGAAATACAAAAACTCTGGAAAGAATATTTAAAAATTGAAGGAATACTTGCTGAAACAATTAAAGCAGGTCTCACAGCAAGAGAAATAATAAAAAATTATACAAAAAGATTGGCTGAAGTTGATGTAGTGGTTGTAGATCCTCAGTTACATATGGTCCAACCAAAAAATGATTTCCCTGCTTATGCAAAGGGATTTGATCCTAGCAAAACGCTTCTTTCAATTGATTGTCATGGAAAAGGAAAAGGTTCTAGAGAATGGAAACATGATATATATCTGGGGCCTAGAATTGGGTCGTATGGTCCAGAGTGGACGTATGATGTGATTCTTTCACCAAACCATCATTTTGTAATGGAATATTTTTTCTATATGCCTTCAGAGACGAAAAATAAAAATGAAGACCAATATCTTTTATTTTGGAATCATGAGCAAGCAATTGCTACAACAGAAGGTGTAGAATATTTATCTCCAGCACAAAAAGAAATCTATCTTATTAAATAATCAAAAATGAAAAGAGATCTTTTTAAAAATTATTAATATTTTTAAAACAAGGTTATCTCTTGGGCTCAATATCTGATATATCTAAATGGCCCAATAATATTTCATTGATGTATTTTATGTGAATTTCAGCTGAAGGAATAAGTTCTATATTTGGTATATCATTCTGTTTAACAAGGAGTTCTATCTCAGTACACCCAGAAATACATGATTTTATATTGTCTTTCATTAATTTTTCAATAATCTGAATTATAGATTTCTTTGATCCATCTTTGAAAATATTATAAGACAACTCATTGCAAATAATATCATAGATTTTAATTCTATCTTTTTCAGAATCTGGA
>CERX01014817.1_pt1 | contig 11927 bp, 8 predicted proteins | sample 350251 | NCBI WGS metagenome assembly CERX01 (sample SAMEA2621044, study PRJEB7988) | marine metagenome | biome: marine biome (ENVO:00000447); feature: deep chlorophyll maximum layer (ENVO:xxxxxxxx); material: "saline water (ENVO:00002010), including plankton (ENVO:xxxxxxxx)" | depth 50 m
CACGTGAAGCTCCAAACTACAGAAGGTGAAGTAATGGAAACAATTGTCATTGGAGGTGGTTGTTTCTGGTGCGTTGAAGGAGCAATATTAGGACTCAAAGGAGTCTCAAAGGTCATTCCAGGATATAGCGGTGGACATATTGAAGATCCAACATATGAGCAGGTTTGTAGCAAAAATAGCGGACACGCTGAGGTTGTAGAGGTAACCTTTGATTCAGATATAATTCCTAGAAGAATATTACTAGAAGTATTTTTTACTTGCCATGATCCAACTCAATTAAACCGTCAGGGTAATGACATAGGTCCACAATACCGAAGCGTGGTATATTACAAAAATGAAGATGAGAGGTCCGATGTGAATGAGGTAATCGGATATCTTCAACAAAATTTTGTTGACGATATTGTTACCGAAGTAAGCCCTCTAATTAATTTCTATGAGGCCGAGAATTATCATCATAATTATTTTGCAAATAATCCAAATAACCCGTATTGTGCCATGGTTGTAAGTCCCAAAATTTCCAAAACAAGATCTAAACATGCAACATTATATGAATGAAAAATACTTTTCTGGATTTTCATCATTCTATGTTTAAATCCTACAATTAAAGGATTAATCTTGAGTAATATTCAACTATCGATTAATTTTCAATCCACAATATGGCTTCTAATGGGACCGGAGAAACCACGTCTCCTTATGATAAAGCATGGACTATTCACGCATCAATAATAGGTCTGAACATGGGTAATATCTTGTTCCGAGGTTTAGAATTAGATCAGACAGATCCAGACATGGTGGTAGTTACCGGACTAACAATTCTAGCTGCTGCCCTCCCCTTCCAAGCTATATTTTTCTTGATTAACTCTTACATTCGAGAATTTGATGGCACCAACGAGTTAGAATATGTAATGTTAGAAAGATTACTAATTCTTTGTCAAGTAATTTCTTATTCATCATTAATTGGAATTGCTATTCTTATGACAAATACACATTATTACATGGGGACCGCCTTCATTATTTCAGCAATTTTAGCAGTTTTATTCTTGAGAACAGCATCAAATCAAGCAGATACATTATCCAGAATGTCAAGATAGTGAAGGGGTGACATTGATGGCAGGTGGGGTTCCAGTTAGTCCCATGTCGGACACACTTCAACTCCCAAGTATTCCTCCTGATTCTCCATGGGAGGCATATTTACTACTCTTGATTATTCCTTTTTTACTAAGATTATTACTAATTGCTCCGCCTTTGATAGATTTAGTAAATACTTATGCCCCACCCGGAAATAGAACAGGGCATATCAAATGGTTCCTAACTAAATTTAAGAAACTACCAATGGAAGGATTCTGGAAAATAGTTTTGAATGAAGTTCTTTCTTTCATATTACCTGCTATAGTTGCATTGACTGCTAGACTAATAATAGATGGTGACATAGGCTGGAGAAGTTGGGAAGAAACTCCTGAATCAGGAAAAATATTACTTCTTTTGGCTGGCGCAATTTGGTTGATAGTTGACTTTGGAAAAGTTACTAGATCAAGGAAAAATATCCAAACTATTGCCAAGTATAATTTAACAACAGCTAAAATATTTGTAGAAGGCACCGTTGTTAGTCGTGAATTTCTGAAAACCGTGGATGAATTTACAATTCCTCGGCCTTGGAGAGAAATAATTGAGATTTCTGAAGATGACGATGGTGTCCATAAACCAAAACAAACAAACCTAATGCAAGATATTTTCACTAATCTTCTAGACAAAGGAGTGGATATGCTGGAAGAAATGTTGGCAAAGGCAAAAGACCCAGCCTCTGGAATGATCGAAAAAATCGATAATGAAATACGTGATCGTATCACAACCCAAGTTCAATTATCTTCAAAATCACTTTTTAGAGACGTGATTTTTTCTATAGCTCCTCTTATAATATTATTAGGGCTTCAAAGATTTATAGGTTAATTGCTGAATTTTCCTGATTGAAAACAATTTTTTCTTTCGGTGAAGCCAATAGAATCCATCCTATCCCCATAATTATTTGAATTAGTGCAGATAAAGCTATAACTTCTCTAAGTTGTAGATATTCATTTTCAAGAATAAATCCTGCTGTGATTGCAGATAAACCCATCATAAGTGTTAGTGCTAAGAAATCTGCACCAGCAACTCTTCCTCTCCATTCATCTCCGGCACGCTCTTGAGTCAAAGTTGTTGATTGAACCCAGTTAAAACCACTAGATGCATGAGAAATAAATATCATAACTAATAGTAAATTATTCCATTCCATTAGTGAAATTATAGCATAAAATATTCCAGATATTCCTACTGCCAAACCAATAAGATATGGCCTTAGTAAATCATTACTCATCAATGGCCTCCCTGCCATTGGTCCAAAGCCAGAACCAAAACCTCTAGCCATGAATAGAATACCTATTCCTGCAGCAATATCTCCAAATCCTGCCTCCATTCCTATTAATATCAAGAGAAATATCTGTGCTCCGCCACCTGAAGACCACAGTGCTTTTGCAAGTACCAATCTTCTAACTTCTGGGGTTCTAAGGATATATCTCCAGCCATCCGTAATTTCCTTAGTAACGACTTTTACAGATACACTTTCATGTTCACTGGTATCTGGGCCACCAAAAGGAAGAGTCATGATACAAATTGCTGAAGCTAAAAATGTCAGTGCATCAATCCACAATGCAGTTGTTATTCCATATTCTGCTATAGTTAAACCGCCTATTGATGCACCTATACCTAATGCAATTGACCACCCCCCTGATCCTAATGCATTAGCAGTAAGTAGTTCTTCATCATTACAAATATTTGGTAGATATGCATATTGTGCAGGATCAAAAATTGATTTAGCAGCAACCATAGCAATTGCTAGAAAATATACAGATGATAAATTATTCAATAAATCAAATTGTAATACAATAAATAAAACGAAACAGGCAGCAAGATCGGAACAAATCATCAACCCTCTACGTGAATATCTATCTGCCAACATGCCTGTAAATGGAGTCATCGCAGCCAAAGAGAAACTCCTAGTTGCTAAAACTCCGGCTATAGCAAGGGGAGAGTTATCACTTGATTCACCAGCTAAAATAAATAATGCTATTACAGTAAACCAATCACCGATATAGGATAATTCCTGTGCTATGAATAATCTACGAAAAGAGTGATTATTTTTGAGTATCTGGATATATCCTACGCCACCCATATTCTTCGCATAACTTATCTATTATCATACTGATGCTTCATCATAACAAATAAGACTGAACTGTCATCGCAAGTAGCATGGTTGAGGACCGTTTGGTTTGGATTGATCTTGAAATGACCGGTTTAGATCCGGATGAAAACACGATTATCGAGATTGCCACAATCGTTACTGAAGGAGATTTATCAATAGTCGCCGAGGGTCCAAATTTCGCGATTTCAGTTTCTGAGGAAGATTTAGAGAAAATGGATGATTGGAATGTCTCACATCATACTCAGAATGGATTGATAGAGAGAGTGCGTTCATCTAAAACAAGTATGAGTGAAGCAGAAAAGCAAACTTTAGAATTTTTACAGTTACATTGTCTCGCCGGTGTCCCACCTTTGTGCGGCAATACAATAGGGCAAGATCGCCGGTTTTTACGCAGATATATGCCAACTCTGCACTCTTTTTTCCACTATCGGAGTGTCGATGTTACCAGTGTTAAAGAATTAGTAAGAAGATGGTATCCTGATTTACCCAAATGGAGAAATAATTCAGGTCATAGAGCATTAGGTGACATTAGAGGTAGTATTGATGAACTATCTTATTACAGGAAAAATATTTTCTTAAAAGATTAGATTGTTTTTCCTTTTTTTGAACCCTATTTTCTAAAAAACATAAGTTAGTTTTTAGAGTTCATAATTCTCCGACTAAACATGAAGAAGAGCGGTATTAGTATATTTATGTCCATTCTGATGGTGTCAACAACTTTAGCAGGATGCGCATCAAATGATAGTATTAGTCAGACAAATGATGATGTAGATGAATTACAGCAAAATCAAGATGAAATGACTTTGTTGTTAGAGGCTTTGATAAATGAAAATATCGCTTTAAGAAACGATCTTGATGCTTTGAATAATTCATCTAACTCTATGATGTTGCAAATAGACGAATTAGTTTTGGAAAGACAGGCATTACTTTCTCAATTAAGCTCTAGTGATTATAATACCTCTTCATTATACAATATTATGGTCGATCAAACACTTGAGTTAGCAGCGCTACAATCTCTTCTTGAGTTAGAGGGAGAAGCAATTGAAAGCCTCGATAATGCTCTCGAGTCTACTAAACAGTCTTTGCAAGAACTCTCCGATGAAGTCATTTTGTACAGACCTCTTCCAAATGTTGATTGTCCATCAATTAGTTCTGGTATAACGGTGATTTCTGGAGTTGATGATGGTTCTGGAAAAGGAGAAGCAAATGATGGTATTCTGCATCTTGATGAAGGAACACATAGTTTCTCGTTCTGTAACACTATATTTGATAGATTAACTGACGATTTAATTCTGCCTCCTGGTTCATCAGGTCTTACTTGGATTATTGAATTGGAAGAAGTTGTTTTATTCACTGGTAATAATGGTTCTACAGGTCTTGAATTATGGGTTAGTGATGGCACTAAAAAGGGAACAAGATTAGTAAAAGACATTCTTCCTGGTGTTTATTCCAGTGGCCTCATAGATCCTGTTAGATTTGGTAATGGCATATTATTCGCAGCAAGTAATGGAATAAATGGGAGTGAACTATGGTTCTCAGATGGAACAGAAGAAGGAACTTATATGGTTAAGGACATCAATGAAGGTTATTCCAGAGGTCTTTTGTCTTCAGCTGTTAATGGTTATTCTTCACTAATTACAGTAGCGAGGTCGGGTGCTTATTTCAGAGCGACAAATGGAATTAATGGTACTGAGTTGTGGTTTACTGATGGAACGGAACAAGGAACATATATGGTTTCAGATATTAATCCTGGTGCTTCTGAAAGTATACCAAGTGCTTTGACGACTATTGCTGATGTAGTTTATTTCTCAGCAAATAATGGAGTAAATGGAACGGAACTATGGAAGAGCGATGGCACAGAGCAGGGTACATCAATGATAATGGATATCAATCCTGGCTCTCCAAGTAGTGACCCATCACATATTACTGAAGCAGGAGGAATTATCTATTTCTCAGCAAATGATGGAATTGTTGGTCAAGAATTATGGAAAACTAGCGGACTTACATCAACTACTGTTTTAGTCAAAGATGTTAGAGGTCCAACAGACTTTGCTGGTGGTGCTAATTATGGTAGTTACCCTTCTGATTTTATTGAATTTAATGATAAATTATATTTTTCAGCGGGATCATATAGAGAAGATTGGGATATTAGTAGAATAGAACTTTGGACAAGTTCAGGCACTAATGAAACTACATTTAGGGTCGGGGATGATCAAGAATTCTTTGGTAATCCAGAAACATTAACTATTTTTGGGGATGAATTATTTATGTCACTTTCCACGTTTGTTGCTTCTGCTTGGAGGAATTATACTTCTTGTGTTTGGGAAGGAAATGCTGAACAAGTAAGTATGGGCTTAGATGATTTATGGTATTGCACGAATCCTCTTTTCGACCATTGGACTGATGCAAACATTTCTGAGATAGAAGATAAATGGAATTATTGTGAATACAACAGTATGAATGGAGAATGGTATTGCACTGATTTCATTGATCAAGATCCAGAAAATGAATTCCTCTATAATCAGGAAAAGCATATTGAATTTGATTTCTGGGGGAACTTTGAGACCGGAAACGAACCTGCACTATCCGATGGAACACTTGATGGAACATACATAATCAAAGAAGTTGCGCCGTGGACTTTCGGTAATTTAGACGGAGGTGATCCGTTTTGGTTTAATTATAATTCAATGAATTATGGGACTATGGAATCCGACCCTGAAGTACTCGGTGATGTTGTTTACTTCTTTGGCTGGACGCCAGAAAACTATTGGGAACTTTTCAGAACTGATGGCAGTGCTGACGGTACTATGTTGGTGAAAGATTTGTATCCTGGATACTTTGAGTCTGATTGGCCTACGAGTCTGACAACTTTGGAGCATATGGAATCCGTATTGTGGTTTGGAGATGATCCTGAATATGGAGTTCAGTTGAGACTGTATTACGAAGGAACAGGTTCTTATTTCTAGATTTTCTACATTATTGAGATATTATTATGGATGATAATAATTATCAGATATTATCTCAATTAAGAGAGAATGTAATATCAAAAATGAGAATTTTTGTTGATAAGAATAATGAAAGGTTTTTTTCAGATAATGAACTTTTACAATTATCTGATATCGAAGTCTCTTTTCTTTCTAGAAATTCTATTTCAAGGCACGGACTTACAACTAATTTAGATAAATCAAAGAAATTAAGTCCTAGTAATTGTAAAGTCAAACTTAATAAAAAACTGTTCGAAGAAAAATATTTTCTATATGCTGAGTTCGTTCTTTTTCATGAATATATTCATTGTTTAGGGAATTTTTCCCATGATAAAAATTTCCGTCAATTAGAAAATCTCTGGCCCGAGAAAAAACAAATGAACATTATTGGAAGGCAACTAACTAGAGAATTGCAAGAAATCAAAGCTCAATGGGCTTGGACATGTTCGAAATGTGGATTCGTTGTAAAACGTAGCTCACGAAAATTCCGGAGCAATTATTTCCATAAAGAATGTCTTGGCAAGTTAAAGAATATCCCAATCATTCGTCCCACCAGTTTGGAGCATTAAACCAATTTTCATGATCTACTGGTCTGTCTATTGTTGGTAAAGTAAGTACTTGATAACCTGCAAATATTGTCATTCCCACTGAAGCACATGGTGAGGGCAGATAGTCTTCTCCAGATTCAGTTACTACCAATTGTATTGTGTGCCCCTTAGGGACAATAACATCCATTGGATTGAATTCCATTAGCATCCTGTAACTAGTCATAGGAGATGTTGGTTTAGCATCATAACCTCCGTCTCTATATCTGACATCCATAGTTGCATGCCCCAGTCTTAAACCTGAAGTTCCATCAAACATTGTTACGAATAATTGTCCACCATTACAAGTATTTGTTCTGGCATCGATATGTAGTGTTGGCAATCCAGAGATGTGCATGTCTTCTGTTAATGGTTGACTTGTGATAGTCATCGATTGTTGAGAGTTCACAGTTCCTGACATTCCTCCTTCCCAATCTGCAATTGCATATTGCACGTCTTTAGTATCTTCAGCGGGCCATGTTTCTTCAATATGCCATTCTCCATCGTTCCTTTGCACTTGGACATAAGATTCCGGTTCTTCTCCTATGTCCTTCAAGTAATACTCGAACCATGGAAATAGTTCAACCGCCCAATCCATTCTTGTTACACTTGGGAATGCTTCAGCCCCATATCCCGATTCTAATCCTTCATGGACACTTTGTTGATCTGGATAATTATGCCCCCATTGTCCAGATATTGTTCGTACATTTATTCCCGCATCTTTCAATAGTTGATGAGTTGGGAATGCATGATATGGATCAACATTCCAATCTTGTAAACCCCAAACAATGTACACGCTCCCATTATAATTGTCAATTACATCTTGCAGATGGTATCTTTCATCCCAATAATCGTTCCACTCATCTCCTCCAAGACCTGCTCCAAACCAAGTCGTGAATGGACTCAAAGGTCCGATGGCATCATCGGTACAGAATCTCATATCATCACTTGTAGCATCAGCAGTTGCTCCTTCATACAGAACATCGTATAGCATCGCTCTAGCTTCACTAGAGCCATTTCTATAGAACATCTGTTGAACTCCTATAGATCCCGAAATTGGAACAATAGTTTTCAAATGTTCAGATGGATTTTGAGCAGCTTCCCAATTTGTTGTTCCTGCATATGATTTTCCCATTAAACCAACATTTCCATTTGACCAATCTTGTTCTCCAAGCCAATGAACCGCTGCTTGTATTCCTATTTGTTCACCAAGTCCCTTTACATCCTGACAATGAGTTGACTTACCTGTGCCAAAGGTTGAAATCTGTGCTAGAGCATATCCATGAGGAACAAATTCTTCTAGAACCCACAAACCTACTCCTGCATCTGGAACTGTATTAGGATTCGAATCATCCCCTACTATCCCTTCACCACCAAAATCATAGTATGGATGTACTGTTGCTATTACAGGCACTTTTGTTCCATTTGGTACTTCTGGCATCCATAAAGAAACATGCATTAAAGCTGGCTCAGGATAACCTACATCTTGTTCAGAAGGAGGCAGTTCGACTTCTACAAAGTGTTCAGTTGGACCTGACCATGTGTAGATGCCTTCTACTGGTAGTTGACTTCTCCATCCTGTCATATTTAATTCCATATTTTCTCTTTCATGGATTGGAGTATCCCACCACTCGTCATTGTTACTAATTTTTTCTGTATCCTCAGTAAAACAACCTGCTAAAGTCGGCACTATCATGAGTAAACAAATCATGAGTGCGAGAGTGCGCATACACTTCCGAATTTATAATAGGATAAAATATAGACTGTGTTTTTGTGTAATCTATTCTCCTGACATATTTATGAATTATTTTTTCCTATTTCAATATCTAGAACTAAATGATCCCAATGTGGTGCATAAGATTTAATTTTGTTTATTTCACTATTAGTAACTTTATAATTTAGATTTATTTTTAGTAATTTTTCAATAGTTTCTGCGAGAAATCCTTGATGATCATTAGAGGGGGCCAATCCATGAATATGTAGCACTCCTCCTTTTTCTTTCATACATTTCAAAGCCACATTATACGATCCTTCGGCAGTTGGTAAAAGTCCTAGTAATACTCTATCAGCTCTATTTTCTAATTCATCAGTAGTTTTCCTATTATCTCCTTCAAGAATAGTACATTTTTTCTCCACATTGTTATTATCAAGATTAAACCTTAATGCTTTAATTGCATTAATATTCCACTCACAAGAATAAACATGTTCAATATTATTTTTTACTAATATAGGTAGAGTATAATATCCGATTCCACAGAATAAATCTACTACTATTTCATTTTCTGTGACTATTTTCCCCATTCTTCTTCTTTCATTAATATTGCCCGAGGAGAACATACATTGAGTAATATTATAGCCATATTTTATTCCATTTTCTTTTCTTATCACCCAATCATTATTTCCAACCAACATTTCTACATTTGCTTCTCTCTTTTCACCAACAATTTCTCCAGATCTAGCCAATCTTTCTATATTCAAACTCTGACAAACTTTAGTCCAAAACTCATCGTCGATTATTGGATTCCACATCTCCTTTCTAAAAGATGAATTTGGAATAAGAGCAATATCATCGAATTTTTCCCAACGTTTGGGTATATCATCTAATAATTCAACTATTTTTTTTTCTTCTATTCCTTTCAATACTAGGAAAGAACGAATATTTTCTCGAAGTTGAGAACTAGGCTTTCTCCCACTCATCAATGTCTCCGAGATGCAGGATGGATTCAGACTTATGGTAGATGACTTTCCCCAACAACTCATGCAGCGTATAGCAGTGTTACTGGTAATGTTGCTGCTTTCTCCAGTTTATTCTGCTTCTCCTCCCCCAGGTGAACCTGAAGTAGAAAATGATATTTGTTCTACATGGAATAGTCAGAATGGTATCTGTGATGACTACCAATCTAATCTAGACGGTTCAAATTTTAATGAATGGATCAAATCATCAATTGTAGTCAACGTAGTTGATGCAGATAGTGTATCTTTAACAATATCAACTGCTGTTCATGAGCTATCACGTTCTGATTTAGATTTAGAAGATTTAGATTTAGAAGGAGATAGTAATTTAGAAGACGGAATTCCTGCAGATTACATAAGGAATTATCTTGATCTTGAGAGAAATGGTTTTACAATTGAAGAGAGAATGGTTTCTTTGATTCAGACAAATATGAGAGAATATATTGAAGATAATTTTGACTATACCGAGGATTCTCTTTTGAATACTATTTCTTCTGTGGATTTTTCTTCTATTGGAGACTTGCAATGTACTTATGATAATTCTCAAGATTCAATTGATGAAGTAAATGGCATAATGAATGATCCATTCAATCCACCAATATGTTTCAGGGGCGTATTTATCTTAACTCTTGATCCAGATACCCTAGGAATAAAAGAGAATACTGGAGACTTAGATAGAATTATTCGAGGACTTTTGTTAATGGGAGGAGATGTTGAGTCTTCATTTAATGCCAAGGCTTTACCAGGTCATTATGTAGAATTAACAGTATCCCCTCCTGATTATTCAACAGCATTTGAGGTTAATAGTCCCGGTATATTACTTACAAAAAATATTCCAAATCAGATATCTCAACAGTATGGTCACTTATCTCTAGACAATACTATATCAGAGGATATAAATTCTGATATCTCAGAAAGTCTAGTTATGAGAATTAAGAATAGAGACCCGTCTTCAACATTATCAATTGATAATCATCAACCGTCTCTATCAATAGATGTGTTAATTGATGCTAGGGACTCAAGCAATACTGAGATTGAAATGATATTATCGGTACATTACCTTGCTTCAGATACTTTGGATGATTGGCTAGTTGATTTCGAAGATGATGAAATGAATCTTCCAGTAATCACATCCGATGGAATTAGAATGTTAGATTATGAACTAGAAGAAGACTTATCGCCACTTCTTCAAGGAATCCCAATAGAAGAAATTTCTGTAGGTTTTTCAGAATTATTTGGTACGGAGATTAATTTTATTCAACCAATTTTTTCTGCCTCTGATGATTTAGGAGGATTAGATTTCAGACATCAAAATGGAGAAACTTGTGATGAAATGCTAGAAGTTAGATACTGTTTAGATGATGAAACACCTATGTCCGGTAAGAACCCAATCTATATTCAATCAAACTCCCAACCCGTTCAAGTTCAGATGTCAAATATTATTCAGAATATGCTAGGTTCTAGTCTGGGCGATGTTTCTACTTTGGACTTTTCAATAGTTAATGACGAAGATCTTGCAGCAGCTATGAGTATAATAGAAGTTGATTTCTCTGCTAACTCCGGATGGTTACAAGAGATATTACCGGCAGATTTTCCAAATACTAATATAAATCTAGAATTACTCCTTCCCGAATGGATTCGCTCTACAAGCCAAGAAGATCATTTAATTGAGATTAATTCATTATTCCATAAAGAAGAGATCTATAAATCTGGATTTGAAGGTACAAGAATTTTTGATTGGCAACATCCAATTTGTTTAAATTCAATGCCTTGCGAAGACTCCTCAAATGATTTAATTTGCTCGTCCAACCAAGGAACATGTGTTACTTCTAAAGTAGAATTTTTCATTAATAATATTGCAATAAATGAATTAAGTGGCGAAATTAATATTGATTTTGATGCTGAATTAACTTTCTCCATCTATCGATTAAACGTTGATTTAGGTGAAGATAATATTGAGCTACTTCCGGTACCATCTGATTTAATCCGGAGAGCTATTGCGATGGGGGATAGAAAAGGGCCGTCTTTAGCCAATCAAATAAATGATGGAGGTGGGTTATTAGGGGGTTCAGAAATTAAAGCTCCTTTAGATTTTGGAAATGGAAATAAAATAAATGTCACGATATCTAATTCAGGCATGTATCAATTAGCAGAAGATCTCAATGAGATATTTCCTGCAGTTATTAGAGATAATGAGATATCTGACTTCCCATTGGATCTAGGTTTTGGTAAATATGAATTAAATGCCAACTTAATCAGTACTCCATTCAGATTTAATGCCGGAAATTACCAAATACCTGAAACCATTACTCCCAGTGATCTAAACCCAATAAATTTCTCTGCTTCGATAAATAATGCAGAGATGAGTATTTCTTCTATCGATGATCAAAT
>CERX01026470.1_pt1 | contig 11922 bp, 3 predicted proteins | sample 350251 | NCBI WGS metagenome assembly CERX01 (sample SAMEA2621044, study PRJEB7988) | marine metagenome | biome: marine biome (ENVO:00000447); feature: deep chlorophyll maximum layer (ENVO:xxxxxxxx); material: "saline water (ENVO:00002010), including plankton (ENVO:xxxxxxxx)" | depth 50 m
TATCCAGAGAAGGACGAGACGCTGTACCACGAGTAGTACTCAACCTCGACCCAAACGGTCGTGTTTGCATATGCCGCGCCCAGGTCGATGAACTCGGGCTGGTCATACCATGAGTAGTCTATCAGGCCTGATCCGGATGACGTCGTCCAGACGTAGAGGTCCAGGTCAGCGTTCTGGTCCCAGTCCAGTGTGATATTCGCACTGAAGCCGTCCGGTATCACTATCGCCCAAATGTCGGAGGTGTCGGTCGAGCCGACAATTCCACCGCTAATGTCTTCCATGTCAAGCAAGGACCCCGTGAGCATGCCAGTGGCCGAGCCCAGTACGGAGTTTAGTGTGAGTTGCATACCTCCATCCCCATAGGAGTCAGCCATGGTAACTGTCCATGTTCCTGCTCCGGAGTATGGTCCAACTGTCCCGGTCGCGTAGGATCCGAAGGTCCCAACGGGGTATGAGTAAGATGCCCCTCCTGGTCCGGAGACAGTCATCGAGGTCTCTGATGCGCACCAGTAGTCACAGGAGTAGCTGATTGCTATCGAGTCGCCTGCAGCCAGTGTGAACGAGTCAGAAGTGCTGGACCACCATCCGGAACCGATCTGTGTAGATCCTGAGTTCCATGGCTGGTCGGGGCCAGCGATTGGGGCGGTCTCGTCTCCGATTCCGCCTGCGTCACCGGGGTAAACAGTGACTGTCAACTTGTAGTCGTCGTATGCGTTCTGATAGCATCGGTAGCAGTAGATGCTGGCCATAACCGGGTCCCCGGCTAGGTCATGAGGGAAGTCTACCGCATGGGGGTAGTAGCTGCTGCCCGTCGAAGCGAAGTAGCAGTATGGTGGGTTGCCTGTCGTCTCCTCGCCCGCTGTGGTGCTCATTGCCATGTAACCAGTGTTGCTGTAATAGCAGTAGCCCCAAGCGCCGCCGTAGGTTGCGCTAGTGCTGTAAGACCATCCGACCATGTTCCCGTCTCCTGGTCCGATTGACATCCTGTAAGCGTAGGTGTCGCCGTACGAGTAGCTGCCCGGTGTGGAGTGGTTCCACTCTAGCTCGTACAAGACCCCATAGCCCATTGGGGGGTCGACTAGGTACATGTCGTAGTTAGCATCGGCCGATGCGGAGTAGGACGTAGCCTCGCTCGTTCCGTAGTAGACGTTCGTCTCGTTGGCGCCCGTCCAGTCGAAGTCCGAAGTCAGATCGATGGCTGTCGTCTTGTCCCTTCCCGCATCCGAGCCGCGACAAGCGTCATGGCCCTGACAGGGGCTCGGAGGGGCTTCCTCCTTCAATGCAGTATCTTCGAGATCAAGTCTCTCTGGTTCGGCATCGAACATCGGTAGTTGTACCGAGACAATCATTAGCAGTGCTAGGGCAATCGAACGGGCTGTGTTGCTTCGCATGGGCGTCACTGTCGTGAATGAGACGATGTAAATGATATAATGATGTCGTAAGATGCTCTCACACCCCTAAGGGGTGCAAGGTATTGATTTGTATTGATATATGGCCAATCCCTGTATTTTCGCTACGAAAATAGAAAAATTATCTAAATCTGGAGGTTTTTGTTTCTCCTCGATTGTTTCTAGGGCATCTCACCTACAATCTGCGCCAGCTCTCATCGGGCTGCTGCTCCCATGTACCGCACTCCTCACCGACGTAAGTCATAGGCTCTGTCATCACGTAGTCACCACCATCTGGAAGCTCCTCCCAAGTAGCTGCGACCGTCTGGGGCGGCTCGGGGGCGACATCCTCGAATCCAGGGGGCGGTGGCGGCGGGGACTTTTCATGAGGGGGCGATGGGGTGGCCTCTGGCAACGGAGGCATCTCGGGCTCCGATGGCTCCTCGACGGCTGGCGCCAGGTCGGGTGGCCTCTCGGGCGGGTCCGGGATCGATGGCTCCTCGACGGCTGGCGCCAGGTCGGGCGGCCTCTCGGGCGGGTCCGGGATGGCAGGGGCATCGAACGCCGCTTCCTGCTTCTCGTACCTGTCGTAGGAGTCATCCTTCCAAACCTCATCTTTCTTGTTCCTTGCGAGGACCATTGCTACGGTCCCCCCTACTGCGGCTAGCACCACGATCAATCCTAGTGCTGTGAGGCCCGGGTTGAGTTTCATCTTGTCACCCAGGGTTAGCGGGTAGGCGTTATCTCCGAGCCCGTCCTTGTTCCTGTCTTCCCACTCATTGGGATCCAGGGGGAAGGCGTCGGACTCGTCTACGACTCCGTCTCCATCGTTGTCTGGGTCTATTACGTCGCAGGCGCCATTGGAGTCGGTGTCAATGGGTACGGACGAGGCAGATAGGGGTTCAGTGAGGCATATTACCTCGCTGGAATCTGTCCATGTGTCTCCATCGTCGTCGTTGTCCGCGTTGTTACCTATGCCGTCACCGTCGGTGTCCATGGACTCTGATGTGTCCAGGGGGAATGCGTCATCTACATCCGGCACCATGTCGTTGTCGTCGTCTGGGTCCAGTGGGTCGCAGGCGTTGTCAGCGTCGGTGTCTAGTGGGATTGAGTTGGCATCCATCGGATCAGTTCCGCAGTTTGGCTCGATGGTGTCCGACCATCCGTCTCCGTCATCGTCGTCATCTGCGTTATCACCTATTGAGTCGAAATCGGTGTCGGTCCATTCGGTTACGTCGAATTGGAACATGTCATCTGCATCGGGAACACCGTCATTGTCGTCATCGGCGTCCATAACATCGCATGTTTGGTCCGAGTCGAAGTCATCGGGCTGACTGAACTGGGAGTACTGGTCACTTCCGCAAGTCTGCTCGTCGGAGTCTGACCAGCCGTCGTTGTCGTCGTCCTCATCGGAGTTGTCCCCCATGCCGTCGTTGTCGTTGTCCACCCACTCCGTGTTATCGAGGGGGAACGCGTCTGAGGAGTCGATCCATCCGTCCCCATCGTCGTCTTCGTCGGTATTGTCGCCGATGGAGTCGCCATCTGTATCGACCCATTCACTAGGGTCGAGCGGGAACTGGTCCTGTGAGTCTGGGAAGCCGTCGTTGTCGTCATCGCCGTCTACAGCGTCGCAGGAACCGTCTAGGTCGGTATCCGTGGGGACTGAGTTGGAAATGAGTGGGTCAGACCCGCACGTGACCTCAGTCGCATCAGCGAAGCCATCTCCGTCGTCATCCTCATCGGAGTTGTCGCCGATACCGTCTGAATCGGTATCTAACCACTCCGATGGGTCTAGAGGGAATGCGTCTTCAGTGTCGAGGTAGCCATCCGCGTCGTCATCGTCGTCAAGGACGTCACAAGTTCCGTCCGAGTCTATGTCGGACGGCACACTGGAAGCGTATAGTGGATCGGAGTTGCACTGGTACTCCATACTGTCAGACCATCCGTCTCCGTCGTCGTCTTCGTCGGCGTTGTCGCCGACTCCGTCAGAGTCGGTGTCGGTCCACTCGTTTGGATCGAGGGGGAAGGTGTCGTTGTAGTCATCGTAGCCGTCGGCATCGTCATCGGCGTCCATGCCGTCACAGATACCGTCAGCGTCCGTGTCCACGGGGACGTCGTTGTAGTCGTTCGGGTCTGTGCCGCAGTTGACCTCGACTGAATCCCACCATCCGTCGCCGTCGGCATCCAGAGAGAACATGTTGACTGTGAAGTTGTAGAATCCCTCGCCCGTGTAGGCGACGACCCTCAGGAGGATGCTCTCTCCCTGAACCACGGAGCCGTTAGATGTCACGTCCTCGTTGCCGTTCAGATTGGTAGAGTAGTCGATAGTCGAGAGATTCGACTCGTAGCCGATGATGATGTAAGCGACCAAGTCGGACGGGTTCGAGCTGAGGTTGATTGCGATTCCGTGGTCATTAGGCACCGAGAATACGTAGAAGTCGTCAGAGTCTCCGTTCACGGACATCCAGCCCGTGAAGTCATTGACGCCAGGGCTCGTCTGGATTGCAGTTGAGTTGTAGACGTCGTTACCCGCGTCCCCCCCGCTCCCAGAATCGTTCTGATTGTTGATGGGCGAGGTTGACATATTGCTGAAGTCGAGGCGGAGGGAGTAGTCAGAGGAGTATGCAGAGCCGCCGAACGACAGGTATGCGTTGACCCTCAGGAAGACGGTCGTCCCGCCGTGTCCGGCCGAGGAGACGTTCTCAGGCTTGGCATAGTAGCTGTACGTGATGATTGATCCTGAGCTGTCGTACATTAGGAGGTCCAGATCGGGTGAAGTGGACGTGCCATTCCAGTCTAGTGATGCGTTTATTCCGTAGTTCGAGGGTATTGATATCGAGTAGTAGTCATCGGCGTCGTTCGAGGAGTGGACGTTGCCCCAGAAGGTCACGTTAGTGGCGTTGATCTGCATTGCGTTGGCAGTGGAGCCGCCTGCATCCGTGCCGGTCCCTGCGTCGTGTCCTGACCCGGTGGAGTTGTTTCCTCCCCCTCCGCCGCCCCCGGTGCTGGTGTTTGAAATCCAGACCTGCATGGTGTACTGGCCAGAGCCAGAGAACTGCTCGACTCGGACGTATACCGTGGTGCCCCCGACACTGGTGCCATTAGATGTCACCTCGTCATATCCAGTAGTGAAGCTCGTATCCAACTGGGACCCGGATGAGCTGTATAGCCAGAGGTCGTAATCGGCGCCCGAGGGAGAGGTTAGTCCCACGGTAATGGCGGTTGAGTTGCTCATGTTGAAGCCGTAGTAGTCATCGGTGTCCGATGAGGAAAGATTGCCGTAGTACGTCGAGCTGTTGCTAGGCAGCCAAGCTGCTGTGGATGTTGACCCCCCTGCATCCCCTCCGGTGTTTGCATCGTTTGCAAGGGCGAACCCTGCGAACATCGAGACGATCATCATTGCAGCCAGAGCGGTGGCTGAGGTGCGGTTGGACATGGGCACCCGTGGGGTCCGGCACCCTTGAAGGTTGGCCGAGGCCAGAAAATACGGGTTTAGCCCCATAGGGCTAGTATTCGTAGAAGCCGTTGCCCGATTTACGGCCGAGGCGCCCCGATTCGACCATTTCAACTAGAAGTGGTGCTGGGGCGTACTTCTCATCCCCCATGCCCTCATGCAGTACCCCCATGATATGGAGCACGGTGTCAAGTCCTATCAGGTCGGCCAGAGCTAGGGGGCCGATTGGATGGTTCATCCCCAATTTCATTATTCCATCAATCGCCTCGGGCTCGGCGACCCCCTCCTGAAGGGTCAGTATCGCTTCGTTGATCATGGGGCAGAGAATCCTGTTGCTTACGAAGCCTGGTGAATCATTGCACTCAAGTGGGGTCTTGCCCATCCTCTCCGATGCCTCCATGACTGCGGCGGTAACTTCGGGGTCCGTCTCACTCCCGTTGATGATCTCGATGAGTTTCATTATTGGCACGGGGTTCATGAAATGCATCCCGATTACCCTATCTGGTCTGCTTGTGTGGCTTGCTATCTCGTTTATCGAGATACTCGATGTGTTGCTAGCCAGTATGGCGTCCTGCTTGCAGATGGAGTCGAGCTCCGAGAACGTTGAGAACTTTAGATCGGGGATTTCGGGTATAGCCTCGACCACTAAGTCGGCATTGGATGCCGAAGCCCTGTCTGTAGATGAGGAAATCAATGAAAGGGCGCTTGATGATTCTTCCTCGGACATCCTTCCCTTGGAGACGAGTTTGTCCAGTGATGAGGAGATAGTTACCATGCCCCTATCTACGAACTCCTGGCTGATATCTATCATCACTACTTCGTAGCCAGCGCATGCAGAGACCTGTGCAATTCCTGCTCCCATCTGACCGGCCCCCAGAACCGCTATCTTCGTTATCTCCATGCACGTGGCGGGAGCTAGGCGGAAATTAGTATTGCCCAGTGAGGGTCTCATTCCTCTTCCATTTGGGATATCTGGATATCCGCTGCTGCCTCAATCTCAGCCATTATCTCATCTAGATCGGGACCGTCTTTGAGTATCCCCCTACTAAGTGACCTCCTCCTCGCCAGAGTCACGGATGGAATCAGCACTGCAGCTAGCAGTCCGATGAATCCAAGGGAGAACCACCACATCATGGGTCCTCCCGCCCGGGCGTCCTCTATTGCCCAGTCAGACCATACTTGGTTCAGCACTGATATGGATATCCTGACCTCGTTGTTCGCACTGTCCGTAGAAAGAGCGTAGATTTGGTGCTCCCCTGCCGATTTCAGGACCTCGACCAGGATGCTGAACTCCTCGGATACGGGGCAAACGAACTGGTGGCTATCGACATCGCTCCATATCATGACATTTGAGCCCCTCTCGCATGTCCCAGAAACCACTCGTTCTGCCTCGAGGTTTGATGTCCTGTTGGTTATCTCCCACAAAGTGAGATCGGGCGCTGTTGTGTCCCTGACTACGGATAATGAGTACGAGTCCACCTCATGGAGTGACTCGATGCTGACCTGGAACTGGTTGTCGCCCTCGACAAGTTCGAAGTCTATAGTGACGACATCCATCCCCGGAGTGATTAAGTTCATCTCGCTAGATCCAGCGAGATTCCACCATATCTCCTGATCTGGCCCCCTCTGGATCGTTGCCTGTACGGAATCTGATGAAACAAGGCCGCCATTCCAGTTGGCTATCACCACCGAGTCGTAAATTGAGTCTTCTAGCGTCATCTCTCTACAATCGACGAACCTATTGTCGTTATCCTGTGGCTCAGTTCCATCAACCGCGATGATGCATACCTCGTGGAGGCCGGTCCGGTTCAATTCGAATATCGCGCCTCCAGTAGTGGAGTTCCTCTCACTTACCAACAGACCATCGATAGTGAAGGTGAGGTGAACGTATTCGCTGGAGGACCAAGAGAGGCCCTGTCTGTGATCGAAGAACGATTTGTTGCTGTCGGAGGGGCTCAGGGCCCATTCCACGACTGGGACGGTATTATCTATCGACAAGGGCCATGTTTCTAGAGCAGTGTTGTTGGCCCAGTCGTATAGCTCCAGAATAATTGCATAATCGCCATCCGGTAGGCCTTCTGTACTGAATGAGTATGATGCCGGCGAGTAGTCCTGTGAGCCGCCTTGACTGGACGGATCCGGATGTCCTGATGACGGGTTGTATACATCGGGTATCATCTGAACCTCTCCACAGTCTTGTGCGCTGTGTTCCGAGACTTCGGAGAGGACGGTCATACACCATGACCTGACATCGGATGGAACAGACATCGTCAGAGTTCCATGGGTCAGATTTACGGGAGTAGAGATATCAGAGGGGGGGTAAAGTCGGCCATCTTGGTCAATCAGTGCATGCAAGGATGGGTTGGATGGCAACTCGGGATCGAAAATTACCTCATAGTGTCTGGATACTGAGTTGCCGGCTGCATCGCTGACGGTGATGTCGAAGATGCTTGAACCATCTATGTAGTAGTATGATTCGCCGGTTGAGGGATTGTAGCCAACCTCTGCTTGTGAAAGTTGGAAAGACACCTCGGCATTGCCTGACTCGTCGATCTCTATCTGCCCTCCCGAGTGATGCGCGGAAGCACCCGGCTCGGTCTGAATCTGGTATGTCAGAATCTCATCACTGGTAATCCAGGGTATGTGGCTGACAGCGAGATTTGGTGCAGTTTCGTCGAAGGCCACAGATAGGAATGCTTCATCGAAAAATCCGGATATATCCGTGATATTGACTGCATAATCGTGCCATTGCTCGACCTCGGGCAGAGTCGCGTTTATCCAAACCTCCCTGAATGTGACGTTCTCAGGGATGGCGAAGTGATTTCCACTGTTCCACAGCATTGTCAGGTTATGGTGCGCCCCTGTTGTCTCTATGGCCTCAACAAGATTGGCAGGAGGGACGGAGGTGCCGTTATTCGCGGCATACCAATTCAGGTCATCTAGCCTGAAACCTATTCCGGTGTCTATGGCATGGATCTCTATTGGGACTGTCTCGTTTGTCTGAGTCATATTGAGGGGGACTGAAAATGACACCTCTGGCTCCAGTTCGACTAATTCGTATGCGTATGGGAGCCTTAGGCTGATTCCCCCCTCTAGTTCGATATCGATGAATCCGGACCATGTTCCTGCTGATTCTGGTCTATCGAACTCCAGATTCACCTGGATCGCAGAATGGGGCACCTCGCCTGCGAGGGTCTCGGAGCCAGTTGGCCAGATTGACGATATCTCAGAGTCACTGAGGCCCATCTGATCTGTTATCCTTAGATCGTCACCCCCAACCACGTCTATGTCAATCCAGAACTGGACAGTGCCACTGGGGACGGAGTATCCGTGAACTGCTACGGAGTATTGGCCATCTTCTGGATTGATTATTTCTATGGACTCGGAAGAGGATGCGGACCACGAACGGCTTACCTCTTCGCCGGAAGAGAACTCACCATCTTCGTTGGAGTCCCTGAACAGGAATAGGTCAAGATCGGCATCACCGTGCGCATTCATCTCTATGGAAATCTCAGAGGCATTCTGGACGGTGAGGTTATGCCACCATGAAGCGGTCATTTTGTTCGAAGAAGTATCTTGTGAAGCTGTCTCATTGCCCATGTACATTGGCTGGGACCATCCATATGCGGAGACGTTTGATACCGGTAGAGGGATAGTTGAGACCACATGGACGGCGTCGACACCACTGCCCTCGGACCAATCAGTCACTACCCTCTCGAAGCCTGACTCCTCGGCAGCAATGTATCCAACGGAGATGTTGAGGGCGTTATCATTCGAATTCACCCCATGAAGTGCTGTATGGAGCGCCATCTGGTGCACTCCTGGGGAAACGGGAACGGCGAAAACCTCACGTGATGTTCCTGTGAATGTCCCCCAGTTGTGGGAACCCGATGAGACGTGGTTGTTTGTGGACCTCTCGTCTATGAAGAAGGTGGAGTTGCCATAGGGGCCCGGATCTTCGTCCGCATAGCCATGTGCCATCTCAGACATCCACAGGACGTCTACGTCTGTATACTGGTTGTCTTCCCAGTCGACATCCAAAACTGCGGTCCCACCAGTATCCCACTCCGGAGGCCATTCGACCGATAGGAACCTCCAATCACCACTCTCCGATCTCCAGTTCCACCGTGTGGCGCCCGAAATCCACTCTTCGGTGTATAGTGTCTGGTTGGAGACGTTTCCATCCAGAGGGGCCGCCTCGAGTGTGAAGGGGCCAATCCATGGAACGTTAGTCACAATTGGCAGCGTCCAATTACGGTGTGATGGGTATATCTGCCCCGTGGTCTGATTCACAAAATGGGTCTCAACGAGCACCCCATGCTGGTGCAGGCCGGGGTCGGCATCCAATGGCACGGTGATCGTCATCGGGACAATGCTCGTACTGTTCGATGGGACATTTCTGGTCGATGGCATGGATATCCATTCCTCTTCCTCGCTCCCGAAGGAGGTCCAGTCAATCTCTATCCTTACCTCCTCGTCAGAAAGTTGCCCATTGTAGTTCCAAACTCCGAGTAGGAGACCGTCTCGGGAGTCTTCGAAGGGGTTGCCGACACGTACCTCCGCATTGGGTCCATTAGACCACCAATTGGTCACCTCTTCTAGCTCGTCAGATTCAGTCCAGTCAACCGAGTCCACTGTCGAGTCGTTATCGAAATCCTCGACATAGGTCCCGTCGCCGTCTTCGTCGGTCCATCTGTAAATCTGGAGGAACACCCGCTCCTCTGAGCTCCTGTCTTGATTCCCGTCGAAATTGGAGTAGTCGATAGTTGCCCTGGCACGCAGTTGCCTGGTGCCATGAGGGAGGTGGAAATTCGGATCCGATTCAATGTGCAGCGGAATCAGGAGATCGGGCCTATCTCCCTGATGGCCATCCCAGGATCCATTCTCATCGCCCTCGTCGCTTCCATTGCCGGTACTGTTCCAGACAACAACTTCGTGCGCTAGGGGGGAGAACCTGATTGGAGTATACCTCAGGTGAACGTCTGAATCTGCATAGTTAGTAAATTCAATTTCGACCAATTGACTATCCCCCGGCCTCATCAGGTTCAAATTTGCATCTCTGTGCTCACCTTGGAAAGTGCCACTGTTCCACTGTGCTGGACTTGCCCACCATGTTCCATTCTCGCCCTCGAGGGTGGATACCGCCCTAGATGCGTTGAACCAGCCGCCACCTTGGACAAATGGTTCATACCCCCTATCATCAGAGGTGGAAAGTACGAAGTCTCTGAACTCCTGAGATCCGGGATGGCCGCCAAGATTCTCCTGCCAAGCCTGCGCTACCAATGCCATTAGGCCTGCTGCAATCGGCGTCGCTAGGCTTGTTCCGCCCCATGTACTCCATGCAGAATTAGCATCATTTCTCTGGTTTAGGGGTATATCGCCAGTAGCCGACCAACCCACAGAAACGATATCTGGGTCCATCCTCCCGAGCACATTCGGGCCCCTATTGGACCAAGGAGCGTTCTGCCCCCAAGAGTCGCTAGACCTGCTGCTGAAGGCGCCTACCGAGAAAACTCCATTTGATGCCCCGGGGGACTTGGCCGTTCCAAATCCATGGCCACCATTGCCGATGGCGACAGCGTAAGATGTGTTGTTATTGTAAATCCTAGTGAGCCAGTCCAGGTAGAGTGAGTATCCATCAGCCCCGGCGTCATCGACGGAGGAGTACCCAAATGAGAATGACCCTATGTGTGGCTGATCGGGGGTGTCTATGTTGCCATCATACCCCTCTGCTATGAATCTCCATGCATCTAGGGAGTGGCCGCCAGAGTAGTGGTTACCAATGGAGGTGATAGTGGCATTCGGTGCCATTCCGAGTACCTTGCCATCACTAACCACGCCCTGTGCGGCAATTGCACTCGCGCATAGAGTTCCATGACTGCCGGATTCGAACATGAAAAGAGTAAGGTTACCAGCCCCAGCAACTCTGTCCGAATAACCGTGTCTGGCCGCATAGGTACTCCCATAGGGGACCCCGAGGGAGCCGTCTGATACCCAGTAGACAAGGCCTGCTGAGACATCCCATAGGCCGTCTCCGTCTGTATCCAGGCCGGCTGTCTCCTCTCCTGGCCTCATTGGGACCTCATCACCAAAGTCACCGTCTCTGTCGATATCGGCATACACTGTCTCATACAGTCCTGAGATCCTGTCGTCGACAACGAGTATGGGTACGTCGCCGCCTTGCTTGGAACGTAGATATGAATCCGGGTGTTGACCCAGGTGGTAGAGTCCGGAAAGAGATTCGTTCACCCCAGTGACATTGTATCCCGAGTCTTCGAGTAGGCCGTCGGAATTGTTGTCGATATCGATCGTGGAGGTGTCTGCATACCATGTGGAGCGAGCTGGGTATGCTTCTCCGTAAACCATCCATTGGTACATACTGTTGTGATCCAACATGAGTGGCCAGCCCTCGTAGGGCGACTTGTCGTAAGTCACTCTTGCTTGGGTCCCATTCAGATCGGGGTGGGCGAAGTCGACTCCTGTATCTGCCACTGCCACTACCATTCCCTCTCCGGTGTAGCCCCTTTCCCATGCATCATTTGCACCATGTATCTCGCCACTTCTAACAGACTCAGGAGATAATCCGGGTGGTTTCTCAAATGGGATTGTGTCATAGGGCTCAGGAGCCCTCTGGGCATCAATTACGGCTATTACTCCTGGAATTCCTGGGACCTTGTGCACAAGGTCGGAATCTACCCAGAAAGTCCGATGGTCCACTACTCCGTCCACGGGCTCTAGATGAACTAGGGACTCGCCCGGCCCGGGAGGCAGTTGTTTCTCAAGGGCATTGTTTTCTTCTTGCCAATCTGAAAGTGCCTGAAGTGATTTTGTGATTACTGTGATCCTGACTTCCTCATCGCCTAGTACGACCCTTTCCTGTATGCTCGAGTCAAGCCAAGTGTCTGTGATTGATATGGAAGGAGAGTCTATTCCTTGGGGGGTCTCAGATTGGGTGTTCTCACTGCTAGGGATGGGTCCGTATTCCATGACTGCTGCCGAAGCTGGATGGAGTAAGATGAGTAGCATCAGGAGACATGCAATACGCTGACGCATGGCTTATCGTGTATTCTCGCTTCTTTG
>CERX01066068.1_pt1 | contig 11883 bp, 10 predicted proteins | sample 350251 | NCBI WGS metagenome assembly CERX01 (sample SAMEA2621044, study PRJEB7988) | marine metagenome | biome: marine biome (ENVO:00000447); feature: deep chlorophyll maximum layer (ENVO:xxxxxxxx); material: "saline water (ENVO:00002010), including plankton (ENVO:xxxxxxxx)" | depth 50 m
GCTTCTTCTTGAGCCATTCCAAATGATTCTTGAACTTTAGTTACAAAACCTTCCGCGATAGTATCACCCATACCCGTAATATCTAATTTGGCAGCCAACAATTCCCCAACAATAGGTATACCTTTGACAAAATCATCTACTGCACCAAATGGTGCTCTTATTAAATCTGCTTGTGCTTTAACCTGGTCGTTAAGTCGTGATTGAACATCATACTGTGCCTTCATTGACTCTAAATAAGCTACCTCGGTATCCAATCCTAACTTTCTGGCCTCACGAATTTTTTTCACAAAATCGAGTGATTGAAATTCTTCTGTTCCTATGGAATTCATATTAGCGAGATAATCTTGGGTAAGGTCAACTATTCCTGTCAAGGACTTAACCTTTTTCTTACTTAACACATCACTTCTTTGGTCTAATTTAAGTGTTTTTACACCAATAGATTGTAATGCGGCCTGCATACTAAGACTCTGTTTAGTAGTTCCTAACTGCATCTTTGAAACTTTACCTAATTCAACTGCAAGGTTACGAACATCCTTTGCCGATTCGGATGCTTCTTTGGCATTTTTTGCCATACCTTTTGAAGTTTTAAGAGCTTCTTTTTCGTAAATGGTTAGACCGTTCCAAAGTTCTTTATTAAGACTAATCCAATCTCGAACTTGTTTACTGATACCCTTCCATTCTTTTTCATCAAAGCCGAATTCGTTTTTGGCCATTTAGGTTTCCTATTTTATTTTATTTACTTGCTAGGTCTTTTGCTAACTTGTCGTAATCTGGTTTGTCTTGACCTTGTAATTTTGCAACTAATTTGTCTTGAAGTTTTTCTGCCTCACGAGATAGTTTTAGCAGTTCTTTATCTTGTTTAAAAAGATTAGTTATGAATTTATTTCCTTTTCTTTTGCCTACATTTTTCCAAAAGGTATCCATAAATTCATATAAAACTCTCTCGTTTTTTATTTTATACTTTGGCATTGTGTTTTTCTCCGAATGATTAAAACTGAATAATTCTTATCAATTATAAATATCAAATTATCTAAAAATTACTTTCGTATTGGAGTTTTGGATTGGGATTTTTTTCTTGCTTCTTCTATGGCAGCATTTTCATCATTGTATTGTTTTTGCAATCGTTTGAGGTAGTAAGTTCTTAAATATATTGGCATATTATAGACCTCACTAAAGTTGAATCCACCTTTACCATGAAAGATTAAAGTGAATATGGCATCGTGAATATTTGGTTTATCAGATGGTTGAAGGCCAAAAAAACTGAGCGGTTATCGGAACCGCCACCTCCTCCAAATCTCCATTATCATACTCAATCGTTTCTGATAAATTGACGTCTGGTGTTAATGTTATTAGATTTGCCCTATATGAAAATGAATCCATTGATAGAAATTCATTATCCACAAAATTATTTATAAATGCTCTTTCATCATTACCATCAACTGATAATATAGAGGCCTTTAAACGAGTGGTAATTTCACTTGTAATTCCAGAATCCTTTGAAAGTTTTCTGAGTGCCTTTAATTCGGCATCTATGTTTTTTTCTTCTCGTTGTGTTAATAATTTAAAGGTAACTTTTCGTTTGGAGTTTGGTAACTCAAATGAAAATTGATTCTGACCTTTAGGGTGTGATTTAAAATCAATTTTTTTATGTTCTAATTTAGATAAATCTATCGTATGTGTTTTTTTCTCATTATTACTTGGATCAGTATATTCAAATTTATAATCCTTACCATATGCAAGTATTCTCGAAGCTATCATTATTGCGTTCTTATCACCAATAAGAACATCATCGAGGTTCACTCCCTCAGAAACTATTAATGCCTGCAATAATTTATCCAACACTATACCTTTTTGTATTAAGTTTGCAGATGTTAAAATATCTTCTTCTTTTGCCGTCATATATTTTATTTCTACTTGTCCACTTGATAATGGACTATCGGATGGATAAAAATGTCCTTTTGAGGGCAAATCTATCACTTCTGTGGGAAACTGGCGTTTTTCTTCTGCCATTATATTCTCCTTTGTTGTATTTTATTTTATTGTATTTTATACAATATAACCAATTTATAAAACTATAATGCTGGGTATCGGTTAAAATACCCAGCTAATTTATTTACTTCACTTCGGGATTTGATTTCCCAACAGCGTCTCTAACGGAATATAAACCGAAAGATGCTAGTAGTGTCCAAACTATTTCAGGTACTTGATCTACAACACCTGCTGCTTGGAGAACACCAACAACACCAGCTACTACTGATGTCCAAATGGTTTTTGATTTATACCACTCTTTGTCTGCTATTACTGACATAATATCTCCTTGTATTATTGTTATTTAGAATTGTAATATTGCGTAATCGTATCTTAATGTAAGAGTAATGTCTGCAGGATCAGTAGTGTTTGACCAATCCAAGTCATTAAAATTAGCGTTTACAATAAAAGCCCCTTTTAGTGTCCACTCCTCGACTTTATCACCAACGGGTCCTAATACATTAATCGTTATATCTTTTTTGTAGAAGTCTGAATATCCATCTCTACCCGTTACTGATTCATGACCTAATCTTACCCATTCCATAACTGCCTGTGCTCCACTTGGAACAATCGGGTCATATAAACTAACTTCTAATTCTTCCCAAGAACCCTTACCTTTGAGATATCGTTTTACATTGATGTGGTCAAGTTCGATAGTTTCAAAAGCAATAGAAGGTCTATTAGCTGTCTTAATAAGATAGGCTGGAATACCTTCTATATACATGATATACCGATTTTTCGTTTTCGGTTCAAACGGTGTAAACATTATTTCAGAAGGATCTAATAATTCTGCCATTTTTAATCTCCAATAAATTTTTTCTTCAACTATAAATATCAGGTTTTATAAAAAAACATCATATTCAGTTTTCATAGTTTTATAGAAGTTATATTCTAACCTCATATATAAATATACAAGGCAACAAAAAACCCCTCAAAAAGAGGGGTTTTTGTTTAGTTAATCTATTGATTAAACTTATTCAGGAAATGCTGCTCCTGTTGGTTGAACAATGAAGTCCAATACAATAAACTCAGCTGTCCTTGTTGGTTGGATAAATATCTGTCCAACAAGTTGATTTCTATCAACGACATCTGGTGTATTGTTAGTATCGTCCATTACTACTCTGAATGCTGACAAACCACTATTGGCTTGAACTGATTCTAAGAAAGGATTTACGATATTCATAAATCTATTTCTTGTTCCTGCAGTATTTTGTTCGAATACTAAATACCTACTTGAAGATGCAATAAACTTTTTAAGTTTAATTAACAATCTACGAACATTCACTCTATCAAGTGCTGATGGTCTAGCTTGTAAGGTTTTTTGTCCCCACACACATACACCTTGACCTGGGAAAGAAGCGATTGGATTAACTCTATCTTCATAAAGGTCATCCCTTTCAGAATGAGTCAATCTTGTTTGTGCTTCTAACACACTTGTCAATCCACCACGATTCAAACCAGCTGGTGCGAACCATTCGTGAGCTACCTTATCAGTAAATGCTATTACTCCAGGTAATACTACTGATGGCGGAACCCATACAGGTAATGATGTATTTCTATCTACAATCTTTACCCAAGGATAATATGCTGCTGCGTAATTCGTATCAAGTGCTGATATAGCTGATGTTGCAGTTGCTATCGTATCACCATACTTAGTACAATCTAATACATAGAATGCATCACCACGAGATTCCATCTTTGAAATAGCGTGATTAGTAATCTTACTATGTAATCCATGAACTATTCCAGGTGTTACCAACATATTGATATCAAATTCATCAGGATTACTGATTGCGTTAATAGCTTTCTTATAAGCTACTGTACCACCAGTTGATGAGGTTGAAATGTCAAATCCTTGTGTATTGGTATTGACAATATCTGCTCCTACGAACTTTGGTGCTGCTGGATTAACACTATCGAATCCACCTTGAAATGGAACAACAAATTTTCTCTGTTTAATGTGAGAAAGTGTTAAGTTAATCGCTTCTGATGCATCTGAGAATGTGTCACCAAGTGTTGAAGCGTCTGCATGTCCATTAAAGTTTTCAATACTCATAGTAGTATGGTTTCCACTACCAAAGTTGTTTATAGGTGCTAGATATTCTCCAGCATCTGCGTTAGCGAAGTCGTGTCCAAAGAATATATTACTATCAAATTCACCATTACTATTAACCTGTGTGTCTTTAAATGACCAAGTTGGAATGGTTGTGTCTGAACTACCGAATGGATTTGATATTGCTGCGTGTCCCATTGGAACTACGGATACAGGTACTTCACTATCTGCAATTGCTTGGAAATCAGATACATAGATGTATTTAGACATATTTGGCCAATCACCATTGTAAGTGAGTTTACCATTTGCGTCTATTGTTACATATCTATCACCAATTCGTCTTGCAAAATAATTAGGACTTGTAGGATCGAAATTTAATCCATCAAATTGTTCTAATATATTGTCTTTGGTTTGATTATTATCATCTAATCCCGTCTGTCTTAGTTGTAATGAAAATGAACCAAAATCACTACCAGCTATTGAACCAGCTTTCTTAATATTTAAGATTGCGACTTTGTATTTGTTATTAACATCACTTCCGTGTGAACGAGATTGAACTTTAAACAAGTTATACTTAGAATTGTTTATAGTTTGTGATTGTATAGATGGTGTACAAGCGTTATCATAAGTTACTGCTAATGAAATTGTTCCATCTTCCACACTTAAATCATCTGTTGCTCCCCAAGATTTACCACTTTGTTCATACTTGAAGTTCTTATACAGATAAGCTGCTACTGTACTTGTTCCAGATTTTGCTACTTGTGCATCTCTACTAAATACTTCATCAATATATGATGCGTAAGTACTTCCTGTGTGAAATCCAAAAGTATAAGTTGTTGAGGTCAAACTATTTGCTCCCCAATTACTACCACTTAATACAAGTGAAGCTGATGCCCAATTACCACTAATCGTACTACCTTCTAAATCAGCTGCTCCATTTGCTCCACCTCTTGATGGTGCCAATATCGCAAGTGTTGTAGCTCCTACTGAAGCCGCTCCACCACTCAATGTAGTAGTTGTACTACCCGATACGAATGTGAAACTATTTGCTGATGTTCCAGTTGAAGATGCACTTAATATAAGTGCACTATTCAATGTAGACGATGAATATGATGCTGAATATCCTATATTTGCTGCACCAATTTTATCCGATAACTTATCAGCTGCATCTACACCAGATCCTGTTTGGAAATAAAAAGTATTTCCTACATCACTTGGAATAGGTGTGTCTACTGCCACAAATGAAAAAACTGTTCCATCTGTTCCAGCTGCGGTAAATGTTACACCTTCATTGATAGGTGTCTGTATGGTAGCTATTGCATTTGCATTTGTAGCTGCTGTAGTTGCACCAATCTTGATTGCTAATGAATCTGCTGTATATCCAGATGTGTTAAGAACACGAACTACCGTTACCGTTCCAGCACTCCTTAGATATTGTTCTACTGCGTAAGGTGTGTAAAAACGTTTGTCGGTTGAACCAAACATTTCTTCAAACTCAGGAAAATTTCGAATAATTGTAGGTACAAATGCTGGGCCTTTTAATGTAGGTCCAACAATTGCTGCTCCAATTTCTGCAATTCCTTGAGGAAGAAAAGATAGGTCACGTTCTCTCGTAAATACACCCGGACTTACGATTCTTTCTGCCATTTTATTTCTCCTATTATGTTACGATTTAAATAACTCTTTTAGCCCAATAAGGGCAATAAATATTTAATATAAATATCTTATAACTTTCTCAAACGATTGGTTTGAGGGAGATTATTTTAAGCAGTTTCTGAAGCTTTATCAGATTCTACTGGTGCTGGTGTGAATACACCAGTCTGTGGATCTAAATTACCAGGACCATACTTTTCATTCAATTGTTTAACCAACTTTCGTTCATTTTCTTGAACTCCAGCGTAATCAACTTCTACTTGAGCCTCTTGATTTTCAATTGCATCAACTTGTTGTTGAACTAACAATTTCTGAACCTTTAATTGTCCAAATTGTAGTTGTTTTTGTTGATATTCTGTTTGTAGGTCTTGTAAAGATTTCAATTCATCTTCTGTGAATTTTATATCTTGATCTGCCATAACTATTTTCTCCTATTTTTGTTTATAGTAAGGGTTAATATACTATGTATATATATATTAAGTAAAAATCTCTAATTCACTTTTTTCTTGAGAATTTCTACTTCTTGTTTTAATTCTTTGATTGATTCTATTAATAACGGAACGATTCGCTTGTAATCTACTCCTAAATAACCATTTTTTCTCTCTACTACTATTTCAGGAATAACTTTCTGAACTTCTTGGGCGATAACTCCAACATCGTGTCCTCTTTCTCGTGCCCAACCAGGTGATTTCTCATTCCAATCAAACTCTACTCCTCTAATCCCATCTATCTTATCTAATGAACCTTGTATAACTTCTATATTGTCTTTAAGTCTTTCATCTGAGGAATTAAATGCTACAACATCACCATCTGCTATTATATCACCACTTGCAGATATAGCACCTTCATCGGCACCTATTGAACCACTTACAAAAATACTACCAGTTATTATTGCTCCTGCCGATGACCTAACATTACCAGTTACGGATATACCAGTATTTGTGGTTTGAAATTTTGTTGCGTTATTATAATTTAAATCTACTGAATTGGCTGCGTTCAGAACCACCATAGTCTTAGAACCAGCTGCATTTTGAAATGTCTGTGTTCCTGACCTATAAAATATATTTCCTGTTCCAGCATCTTTTATATAACTATTACTACCATCGTGATGAATTTGTAAATCGTTTTCATCACCGAAGTTAATTTTAACATCATCGGGTAATAGTATGCCACTACTTGCTGTTACTTGATTGAGAATCGCATCGGATCCCGATACTATGACTTTTTTCCAATTTGGCATTTAATTTATCTCCCTACGGTTGGTTACTCCTCTCGAAGCCCACTTCCCAATGTCGCCAAACATCAGGCCAATAAAGTTATTCTTCTACCCAAAGTTCTCCATTTTCATTTCGAATTTTTTTTGTTTCCGAATTGACAGAACTTTTTTTAAATTTTTTTAGTGAACTCTTTACTTCTTCTCTACCTCTACTCAAGATACCCAATTGATTTTGTAATTTTTGAATCACTATATTACCTAAACCAATGTATTTTCCAGGTACCATTGAGTTTTCTATGATATTCAATAAAAACTCAATATCTTCGTTATTTAATTGAGATACTTCCTTCTCAACTATTGTTTCTTTGCCCTTAGTTATAAGTGCCATATTGTAACCTCTTTAATTTATGAATAAATCCAAATACTTCCATCGTCATTTATTGCCATTTCACCAACACCATATTCCTTGTCGTCCTCAACAGGTGCGTCATTGTCACCGAGTGCTTTTGCTGTAACAACAAATTCCAATGGTGTAATTGCTGTATCGGCGGCCTTTACTTGTTTTGCTACTGACCATCTATTTGAATCTATATCATGATATATTGCTGAACCACTATCTACAGCTGAACCACTTTGAACTATCAAACCACCATCGACATTAGATGCGGCTGAACCAGTTGCAGTGAATATAAATTGGTCACCAACTGCAAGATTAGTCGTAGAAAGTGTTGTGGTATCACCATTAACTACTAAATCACCTTCAATAGTTGCGTTGCCCGAAACATCAAGTGTTCCTGTTACATGGACACCAGCTGTATCGGTGTTTAATCTTACCGTATTTGCTGATGATATTTTTACACTATCATCCGTTCCGAAATCAATATAGGTATCTGTTGAACTTCTACCGATTTTAAGTGATGTGTTGTAAATCGATTCAATTGTTGTTTGTGCGGCTGCTACATTAATTGCCAATGTTCCATCACCAACTGCGGCATCTAAACCATCACCCGCGACATCTGCTGCTGCTTCAACTGCTGGACCATTAGTTCCACCAACTACGATTTCACCATTTCCAGTTAGTGCTAATGCTCCAACTGCATCTGTTCCACTATCTTGTGAAATCAGAACTGCTTTATCTGTTAGTGAAGTTGCTCCAATACCACCTTGTGCAACTGGTAATGCTGTATCCAATGTTAGAGCGTCAGCTGATATTGCTCCACTCGCACTTATCACAGAACCCGTTAGAGCTCCTACTACTTCAAATTTTCCTCCGACATACCCATCGGTTGCTACATATAAATCTCCACTTGCAGTAATATGTGTGGAAGCGTTAAACGAACTTGCTGAAACATGAAGTCCACCTACTATACCACCTTGTGCAGCGAAATCAATATCATCTACAAATAATTTTCTAAATGCTGTTCCACTTACTCCCAAGTCTATTGCTGAATCACTACCCGGTTTTACATTTGAACCACCAGGAGTTAAAGTTATATCTGCTGCTGCAGTTAAAACCATATCCGTAGATACATCAATGTGGTCGTTAGCTCCATCTATTTCTAATTTATCTACCCTTACATTTCCACCTGTTATTGTTAGTAGATTAGATGCGTGAGTTGCAGTAACATCACCACCATCAAAATTTATTACAGCACCACTATCTAAGAACAAGTCACTCCAATTAAGACTTATATCTCCCAACGAACCACCATCGGTTATGGTTGGTACTAAATTTCCACTTGAACTTACGTGATTTAATTCGGCGGTGGAACCCGAAACAATCACCTTTCTCCATTGTGCCATTATTATTCTCCTATATATAGAATGTCATTTATAAATATATACATTCTAAATTATTGTTTAAATTATGTCGGCGGATTCTCAAATCCTAAGTACCAAGCGTTTGAACCACTATATATCAATCCACCTGCTACTGCTGTTGGCATATTACCAACAACTTCACCCAATACTAATGCCTTTTCTTGGGTTGCCTTAAATACTAAATTATCTGAATTATCTTTAAAAATATACAAATCTCCACTACCCTTCGAAGATTGAAATTCCCAACTTGAACCTGTTAGTTCATTAACACCACTTGATTCTTTCCAAGTTGATGCCCCATACTTAAATGCTGTACTATCTAATAATAAACTTCCTGTTATCTGATGACTCGATACGGATGGGTTATATCCAACCTTTGTCGAACCACTAACATTAAGACCAGTTGCTAAAGAAGTTCCTACATATTGATAAACTGTCATATAAACATATTCACTATCGGTAGGATCGACTCCTGAATTCATAAACTGAACTATACCAGTTTTGTAGTCAAATATATAATCATTAGTAGAAACAATATCACCACCACTTAACGAACCAGTTTGTAAACTATGACTTACGGCAGACGATTTGTATAATACTGCCAAATATCCTGGTGTAGCATCTTCTGTGGTTGAGTTTGCTAACGAAGATACTGCATATTTAGGTGATATGAAACTTGTTTGTTGATTAGAATCAATCAACTGAGCACCTACTCCACTATTACTTCCTGTTGGGTTTAGAAAAAACCAAGTCTCATTGTTAAGATTTGATTTTGTTAATTTTTGTCTATACCAATATTTCATTATATTATTACTATCATCTTGGTAAATAGAACCAATATCTGCACTTGAACTGAACGGTAGTCCACTTGATGGAATTTTAGATGCCTGTGTGTATATTTCAGAATCTTGTAAATCTAATACATTGGTAAACGATTCTTGAGCAGTCGTAAAGGTATCGTGAGTATACCTTCTCGACGCGAGTAATCTACTTGACTTTGAACCTGAATCTATTAGTGCCATTTCTTATCCTTAACTAAAACTCAATGTTATTGCAGATATTGGTGCAGGATTACCCTTATACCTAACGATTACATAAAGTTCATTATCACTTGAATCTAAATACATACCATCACCATTTCTTATTGGCATACTGTATGTTCCACTTGAAATACTACCACCAGTATTTCCGTATAAATCTATTGCAGTAGAAAATGGATTTTTTATGTGGTCTTGTGTAATATTTGATTCAATCAAGTTACTTGTTGTTGCTGTCGGGTCGTATATCCTTGCCCTTCCCAATGATGCGTTATTACCACTTCCATTTCCTGAACTCTCAAATAGTATTGCACATGCTATACTATCAGCTGTAGTTGCGTTCCAAGCTACCAATGTTTTACTACTTAAATTAACCGTCATACTTGTTTTTGTTCCACCATCGGTTTGAAATCTTCTTATATAATATCTATATCCTTCGTTACTTTCTTGTAAAGTATCACTTGTAAACCAATATCCATAACTGCCTGTTGGATCTACCAAATATCCTGGTTTTACTTGTAAATCATTTCGTCCTAATGTATTATCCCCCTCATCATTAGTTTGAAATGTATCGGTTGTAAAATATGCCCCATTAAAAGCTTGAACATTGTCTGCTAATACTATTCTAAAATCTTCTCCTGTAAATGTTTCTGTGGTATCTTGTAGTGCATTTGAATCATATCCTTGAGCTCTACTATAAACCGCCATACTACCACTATCAGAATGTTGATTAAATCTTGCAGCGTTATATAAAGATATAGTTCCTGATGAGGAATCTACTGCCGTGTTTTTCCAATTTCTACCCCTAGCTCTAAATACTAATGAATAATTTAAAGTATTGTTTGATGAACGATTCTGTCCTACATTTTCAGTATTACTATCCAATGAAAAGGATAAAGAAGAACTTGCTATACATATATCAGAAAGATGAGGTACTGAATTACTACTTCGTGTCGTTCCTTTGTCTTGTGAAACAACTTTTAAATTAGATGAAGTTGATTGAACTCCACTATTAGTTACTGACACCGTAGTATTAGATAAAGTTGTTGAACCGATGTTTTCCCAAGTATCTGTTGTATTGCTATTAACTAATGGTGATGATGCATATCCATAACAAGGATCAAAAGATTTACTCACCTCTGATTCGAATAGCACGGTGTAAGTGGTTGTTAATAAATAAGGAGCTCCACTTAGACTCCGTGATGTTGCTGCAAATGCACTTATATGTGCACTACTCGTAACAACTGCCGTAGGTTGACTATTGGTTATATCACTTGGTAAACCACCTGCGTATAAATAAAATCTTGTATTACTATCTGAACCATCTTTGAATACAAAATCTGCTTGAGAACCAGTTTTTAATCCAACTTTTATACCATGAGTTGCATAATATCCACTAGCAGATATACTATTTTGGTCGTGAGAACCACCTGTATAAAATCTACCACTCATATTACTTGCAACACTATTAAAATCACCATCTTGATATGCAGATGGAATAACCGCTGGTTGTGATGTTACTATCTTACTTAAAATTAATCCATTTGATGTTCCAAATGAACTTATACTATATTCTGATGCGGAACCTGTGTGATATGTTGAATTTTGGTCAGGTGTAGAATCATCATAATTATCACTAAACGAATGTGATGCTGCTATCCTTACGGAATATGCTGTTGGCCCTCCACTTGTTAAAGTTCCTAATCCAAAATAATTTGAATTACTAAAAACCGTAGATGAACCACCTGCGTTAGCAGTTATTGTAAAATTATTTGTGTCGAAAGTTGCATTTGTCTGTATGGTTGAGGGGATACGAGAAGCATAACTTCCATGAAATGGATTTGTTCCTGTATCGTTTCCAAAATCACCTCTATCACTATCTAATACCCAACCCTTTAATGTTAAATATTTTTGAACTGCTCGATATGAACCAGTTTCACTCATATCTATAAATGCAGATGAAGTCCAATGTTGAGATAATCTTGCATTTTCGTAAGTTGAACCTAATACACCATCTAATAATGAACCTTTACTTGTGGTTGAACCTTCGGTGTGTGATGTCGAAACCGTATTCC
>CERX01149048.1_pt1 | contig 11849 bp, 12 predicted proteins | sample 350251 | NCBI WGS metagenome assembly CERX01 (sample SAMEA2621044, study PRJEB7988) | marine metagenome | biome: marine biome (ENVO:00000447); feature: deep chlorophyll maximum layer (ENVO:xxxxxxxx); material: "saline water (ENVO:00002010), including plankton (ENVO:xxxxxxxx)" | depth 50 m
TAGCACCAGCCCCGGCCCCGGTCGTCGAACCGGAACCGGTGGCTGAGCCCGAGCCGGTCGCGGCTGCGCCCGAGCCTGCGCCTGCCACGCCAGCTGCTGCCGGCGACTGGGTTATTCAGCTGGGTAGCTTTTCCAGCGCGTCCAACGCCGAAGGTTTGAGCCAGACCCTGCGTACCCAGGGCTACAACGCGTATACCCACGGTGCCACGGTGCAAGGCAAGTCCATTACCCGAGTGTATGTTGGCCCGCTGGCGACCCGCGAGGCTGCCAATCGGTTGCGCGACGAACTAGAGCGCAAGCGCGGTAACAAGGGGCTGGTAGTGGCGTATGACGCGGCAAGCGGGCGCGGCTGAGCCTGGGGCCGGCGGCGGTCAGGCAGGCAAATCGGCAGCCGCCGCTGGTGTTTGCCTGTTTCGATGGCGCGGACAGCTCTGCTAGAATGTCGGCCTTTGTTGAGCAGGGTATTTCATCGTGTCTTTGACCTGGGTTGACTGGGCAATCGTCGCCGTCATTGTGGTTTCCGCCCTGATCAGTCTGACCAGAGGTTTCGTCAAGGAAGCCCTGTCGCTGCTGACCTGGGTGATCGCCGGCCTGGTGGCCTGGTTATTTGGTGGTGCGCTGGCTGAGCTGTTTGTTCCTTACATCGAAACGCCGTCGCTGCGCGTCATTGCCGCCTGCTCCATTTTATTTGTCATGACACTGTTGCTCGGCGGGCTGATCAACTACTTGATTGGCCAGTTGGTAAAAGTGACCGGGTTGAGCGGCACTGACCGTTTTCTCGGCATGGTTTTCGGCGCCGCACGTGGTGCGTTGCTGGTGGTGGTGGCGGTTGGCTTGCTGAGTCTGGCGCCGGTCGAAGCCGATACCTGGTGGCGCGAGTCCGTCGTCATTCCGCATTTTCTGCTGGTCGCGGACTGGTCGAAAAACCTCATTCTGCAAATGGCGGGACGCTGATCCGGGTGTCCCGGACTGCACCGCCTCCTAATCAAGAAGGTACTCAGGCATGTGTGGCATTGTTGGCATAGTGGGCAAGTCGAACGTCAATCAGGCGCTCTATGATGCCTTGACCGTCCTGCAGCATCGCGGCCAGGACGCCGCCGGCATTGTGACCTGTGAGCATGGTCGGCTGTTTCTGCGCAAGGACAACGGCCTGGTCCGAGACGTCTTCCAGCAGCGCCACATGCAGCGCCTGGTTGGCAATATGGGGATTGGCCATGTGCGTTATCCCACCGCCGGCAGCTCCAGCTCTGCCGAGGCGCAGCCGTTCTACGTCAACTCGCCCTACGGTATTACCCTGGCGCACAACGGTAACCTGACTAACGTTGAGCGGTTGTCTCGCGAGATCTACGAGTCGGATCTGCGCCATGTCAACACCACGTCGGATTCCGAGGTGCTGCTCAACGTCTTTGCCCATGAGCTGGCGGTGCGCAACAAGCTGCAGCCAACCGAGGAAGACGTGTTTGCCGCGGTTAGCCAGGTACATCGCCGCTGCGTAGGCGGATACGCCTCTGTAGCCATGGTTACCGGATACGGCATCGTCGGCTTCCGTGACCCCCATGGCATTCGCCCGATCGTGTTTGGCCAGCGCCACACCGACCAGGGGGTCGAGTACATGATTGCCTCTGAAAGCGTGGCGCTGGACGTGCTGGGCTTTACCCTGATCCGCGACTTGGCGCCGGGCGAAGCGGTGTACATCACTGAAGACGGTCAGCTGTTCACCCGCCAGTGTGCCGAGAACCCGCAGTATGCCCCTTGTATTTTCGAGCACGTTTATCTGGCCCGCCCTGACTCGCTGATGGACGGCGTATCTGTCTACAAGGCGCGCCTGCGTATGGGCGAGAAACTGGCTGAAAAAATTCAGCGTGAGCGCCCCGAGCACGACATCGACGTGGTGATCCCGATTCCCGATACCAGCCGCACCTCGGCGCTGGAGCTGGCCAACCAATTGGGCGTTAAATTCCGCGAGGGTTTCGTCAAGAACCGCTACATCGGCCGCACCTTCATTATGCCGGGGCAGGCCGCACGCAAGAAGTCGGTGCGCCAGAAGCTCAACGCAATCGATCTGGAGTTTCGCGGCAAGAATGTGATGCTGGTGGATGACTCCATCGTGCGCGGCACCACCTGCAAGCAGATCATTCAAATGGCGCGTGAAGCCGGAGCGAAGAAGGTCTACTTCTGTTCGGCGGCACCCGCGGTGCGTTATCCCAACGTCTACGGCATCGACATGCCAAGCGCCCACGAGCTGATTGCCCATGGGCGCACCACCGAAGAAGTCGCCGAGTTGATTGGCGCAGACTGGCTGCTGTATCAGGATCTGGATGATCTGAAAGAGGCCGTGGGTGGTGGCAAGGTCAAGATTGACGCCTTTGACTGCGCAGTGTTCGACGGTCAGTACGTCACCGGCGACGTCAATGAGCAGTATCTGGACCGCATCGAGCAGGCGCGCAACGATGCCGCCAAGTCGACGGTAGAGCGCGTGAGCGCCATCATCGACCTGCACAACAATTGAGAGCGGCGGCACTTGCCGCTGCACACAGAGGTTTTCAGATGAGTGATCAATGGCAGCCCGGCCGTCTGGACAGCGATCTGGACGGCGTTGGCTTCGACACCCTGGCGGTGCGTGCTGGCCAGCGGCGTACCCCTGAAGCGGAGCATGGCGAGGCCCTGTTCCTGACATCCAGCTACGTTTTTCGCAGTGCCGGCGACGCCGCTGCCTGCTTTGCGGGCGAAGCCGAGGGTAATGTCTATTCGCGCTACATGAACCCGACTGTCCGCACCTTTGAAGAGCGCATGGCGCAGCTTGAGGGCGGCGAGCAGGCAGTAGCAACGGCCTCGGGCATGGCGGCCATCATGGCCACTGTCATGAGCCTGTGTTCGGCAGGGGATCACATTTTGGTGTCGCGTGCGGTGTTTGGTGCGACCGTGAGCCTGTTCGACAAGTACTTCAAGCGTTTTGGCATAGAAGTGGACTATGTGCCGCTTTCTGACCTGGATGCCTGGCGTGCCGCCTTTAAGCCCAACACCCGCATGTTGTTTATCGAGTCGCCTTCCAACCCGTTGGCCGAGCTGGCCGATATCGGCGCGCTGGGTGCGTTGGCGCGCGAGCAGGGTGCGCTGCTGGTGGTCGATAACTGTTTTTGTACACCTGCGCTGCAAAAGCCCTTGCAACTGGGTGCAGATGTTGTGGTGCATTCGGCAACCAAGTACATCGACGGGCAGGGACGCTGCCTGGGTGGTGTCGTCGTTGGGCGCCGCGAGCATATGCAGGAGCTGGTTGGTTTTCTGCGTACGGCGGGCCCAACTCTTAGCCCCTTCAATGCCTGGGTCTTTCTCAAGGGACTGGAAACCTTGCGCTTGCGCATGCGTGCTCACTGTGAGGCGGCGCAGCAAATCGCCGAGTGGTTGGAGCAGCGGCCTGAGGTGGAGCACGTCTATTACAGCGGCCTGCCGTCGCATCCGCAGCACGCGTTGGCCAAGGCGCAGCAGTCGGCGTTCGGTGCGGTCGTCAGCTTTGAAGTGAAGGGCGGTCGCGATGCAGCATGGCGCTTTATTGATGCCACTCGGCTGGTGTCGATCACGGCAAATCTGGGCGATGCCAAGACCACCATTACCCATCCGGCTACCACCACCCACGGGCGGTTAACGCCTGAGGCGCGCGCGGCAGCGGGTATTCGTGACGGGTTGATTCGTCTGGCCATCGGGCTGGAGGAGGTTGATGATCTGAAGGCTGATCTGCAGCGGGGGTTTGACGCTCAGCAATAATCTGTAAAGCAAGCTGCGAGTCAGGTCACACCAAGGCCGCAGGGCGTATCGCTCTGCGGCCTTTTTTATTCTAGTTTTCGGAGGCCGCAGGGATAGTGGCTGAAGTCTGTTCCTTCAGTGCGGCGTTAATCAATCACATGGAGGAAGTGAAGATGCGACAACTACTGACTGCAATGACTCTGGTTATGAGCTGCCTGCTGGTTTCGCCCGTCTGGGCGCAAGAGGGGGCGGGCCCAACCGTCAATATCAACACGGCCAGTGCGGCTGAGCTGGCCGAAGTGCTGCAAGGCGTAGGTGAGGCCAAGGCCGAGGCTATTGTCGCCTATCGCGATGAGCACGGCGCCTTTGGCTCGGTAGAGTCACTGGCGGCGGTAAAGGGGATCGGCGCCAGCACCCTGAGCAATAACGCAGAACGCATTGTGCTCGAATAAGCAGTAAGCCGCATCGGGCGGCGTGCGCCGCCCGATGCAGGTCAGCTGCGCAGACGGCTGACTGCCTCGGTCAGCTGGTGCGCCAGGCGAGCCAGCTGCTCGCTGGTTGCTGCGCTGGACACAGTCTGCTCCACGGTGCGCTCGGTCACGTCGCGAATCTCTACCACGCTTTGAGTGATGGCATCGGCCACCTGACTTTGCTGCTCCACCGCTGAGGCGATTTCGCTGTTGCCCTCACTGATCTGGCTGACTGCTGCGGCAATCTCGTGCAGTGATTCACCGGCGTCGGCTACCTGTTCAACCGATGCATGGGTCAGACCGGCGCTGGCCTGCATGTCTTCAACTGCCACCTCTGTGCCATTTTGCAACGCCTCGATCATTCGCTGAATGTCATCGGTCGAGCTTTGTACCCGTTGTGCCAGTGCCCGCACTTCGTCTGCGACCACGGCAAACCCGCGGCCCGACTCGCCCGCCCGCGCGGCTTCGATAGCGGCATTCAGGGCCAGCAGGTTAGTCTGCTCGGCAATTTCGCGAATCACGCGTACCACGCCGCTGATTTCTTGGCTGTGGCTAGAGAGCTGGTGCATGTGCTCGGTGCAGCGGTCGATGCTGGTGACAAGACCGGTGATGGTTTGGCGCACCTGCAACACCTGATCACGTCCGCGGGTGGCCAGGGTGTTGGCCTGGGTGGACTGGTCGCGTGACAGCGCGGTGCTGCCGGCGATGTCCTGCACGGTGGCACTCATTTCGTTTACCGCTGCCGCCACTTGGTCGGTTTCTCCCTGCTGGGAAACCATGCCATCGCGTACCTGGCTCATCAGCCCGGCAAGCGCCATAGCGCCCTGGTCCAACTCCAGCGCGGCCTGGCGTACGGAAGATACCACCTGCTGTTGAGCCTGTTGCATGGCGTTGAAGGCTCGGGCCATGGACCCTACTTCGTCCTTCGAGTCGGACTGCGCGCGCAGTGTCAGATCGCCGCTGTTCTGCACTGCAATCATCACGTCTCGCAACGCCAGAATGTGCCGGGTGATAAAGGAGATCAGGAGTTGCGACACCAGCAGCACCAGCAGCATCAGCACAAAAACCGTTGCGGCGTATAAGGGTGCTCTGGCCAGCAGCAACTGGGTGAAATCCTGTCGCTCTACCGCCAGCGCTTTGCCGTCACCTGCCAGCCACGCGCCGGTATAGCGCTCGGCCTGTGCGCCGAGTTCACCGGCGTCCAGCCAGCGATTGCTGCCGGTTTGTCCGCCCGGGGCAGTGATCCACTCTATGCCCTCGGCCTGGGCCTGGGTGGCCGGGCTGGCCGCGATGGCCTGAGCCAGCTGCTGCCGCTGATGTTCGATGCTGTGCTGCTCAACCCAAAGAGCAACCAGAACCAGGGCCAGTGTGGCGACAAAAGCGACACCGTTGACTGCCCAAAACTTGTATTTCAGCGGCAGGTGTTGAAGAAAACGCATGCATACTCCAGAGCACGATGGGAACGGAAACGGTCGACAGACTGGCCTCATTCAGGTGCCAGTATCCGTTGTCTTTGTGTTATATCGGTTGATTCCGGTCAAACTTGAAGCGCTCTGTCAGGCACGGCAGAGCGGTAGCTGATCAGTTATACTGCGCGCAGTTTACAAATAAGGTCGCCCATGACTACGCCGTTGGCAAAACCCCTGATGATTGATAACGACGCTGAACTGGCTCGTTGCTGTGCGCACTGGCAAACCTTGCCGTTTGTTGCGGTTGATACTGAGTTTGTTCGCACTGAAACATTCTATCCGATTGCGGGCCTGATTCAGGTCGGCGATGGTGAGCGCGCCTTTCTGATTGACCCGTTGGAAATCCGCGACTGGACGCCCCTGGTTACGTTGCTGCAAGACCCGGCGGTAGTAAAGGTGCTGCACGCCTGCAGCGAAGATCTGGAAGTGTTTTCCCGCCTGTGCGGCGCGCTGCCGGCACCGTTGTTTGATACCCAGCTGGCTGCGGCGTTTTTAGGTATGGATTTTTCAATGGGGTATTCCCGGTTGGTCAGCGAGTTGCTGCGTATTGACCTGCCAAAGGATGAAACCCGCTCCGATTGGCTACAACGCCCGTTGAGCTCGGCGCAAATTGAATACGCCGCCCGCGATGCGCAGCATCTGGCGGAACTCTACCAGATCATGGCTCCTCGGTTGGACGCTGCAGGGCTGACGGACTGGCTGTTGGCCGATACCGCCGAGCAGGTTGCAGCGAGCACGCAGGTGATTGAGCCGGAGCTGGCCTACCAGCAAGTCAAGCAAGCATGGCGCCTGGAGCCGGCCGATTTGGCGATTGTTCAGGTACTTGCCGCCTGGCGTGAGCGCGAAGCCCGTGAGCGGGATGTAGCGCGCAACCGTCTGCTGCGCGAACGCACGCTTTGCCCGCTGGCACAGCGCCGACCCGATACTACCCAGGCATTGTCTCGCATTGAGGACATGCACCCGCGTACGGTGCGGCAAGAGGGCGAGACACTGCTGCAATTGATCCGCGATGGCCAAAACGTGCCGCCGGCCGATTATCCAGCGCGGTTGCCCGAGCCCTTGCCCGCAGCCGCCAACCGGTTGCTGAAGCGGTTGAGGAAGGTAGGGCAGCTCGAAGCCGAGCGCCGCGGAATCGCCCCCGAGATCATGTTGCGCAAGAAGGTGCTGGAAGCCATGGTGCGAACTGGCTACCCGAATGGCCCTTATCGGCTGCCTGACGAGTTGACCGGATGGCGGCGTGAGCTGTTGGGAGAGGCACTGCTGAATGCTGCCAATAATGCGGTGGAGGTAACAGAATGACACTGCCCTGTTCGGTCTATCGGAGCTGTAAACGCCAAGGCATGTACCTGTACGTGTTACGGGATCAAGCGCTGGATGAGCTGCCGGAGGCGCTTGTGCACTACATTGGCAGGCTGGAGCATGCTCTGGACCTGGATTTGGGGCCCGAGCGCAAGCTGGCCCAGGAGGATGTGCACAAGGTGTTGGAGAATCTGCAGACACAAGGGTTTCACGTGCAGATGCCGCCACAGCAGGATGACTATATTCAGCACCTGCCCGAGGAACTGCTGACCCGCAATGACCCGGTTTAATGCGGGTTGAACACAAAAAAGCCGTCGCTTAGCGACGGCTTTTTTGTGTTCTGCGCTGAAGGGTTACCACTCGCGACGCATGTTTTCGACCGAGATTTGCTCATTCAGGGTCCAGTAGTCATAAAGCACACCGACCAACAGCAGGCCGCCGGTGAAGAAGTAGATGATGGCGGTGATCCACTTGCCCATATACAGGCGGTGGGCGCCAAAGATGCCGAGGAAGGTCAGCAGGATCCAGCTGAGATTGAAGTTGATTCGTCCGGTGCGGAAGCGGCGGTCAGCGGCGCGATCCATGCTGGGGATCAGAAACAAGTCGATGATCCAGCCGATGAAAAACAGGCCCAGGGTGAAAAACCACAGGGTGCCTGTCCAGGGTTTGCCGTAATAGAAGCGGTGTGCACCCATGAATCCGAAAATCCAGAGAAGGTAGCCGATAGCCTTGCTGTGGGAATCCGAATACGCCATTAGGGTGCCTCTTTGCAGTGGGTGGTTGTGTAATACTGGTCATAGACCATAAATGATTTCTGGAGTGCCTGCAGCGTGGCAAATAATTCTGCGAACTGGTTCAAGCAAGTGGCACAACGTGCCGAGAGCCTGGGTCAGCAGCGTTTGCGCATTGGCGTCACCGGTCTCAGCGGGGCCGGCAAGACCACCTTCATCACCAGCCTGATTAACCAGCTGGAAAACCACAACAAGGGCCTGCTAGCCCGACGTGCGCCCTTTGACCGGCTCGAGTCGGTACGCTGGCAGCGCGATGATGTGGAGCGTGCCTTTCCTTATCTTGAGTCGCTTGGCGCTTTGTCGGCCCAGCCGGCGCGCTGGCCAGAGTCCACCAGCGACTTGTCGCGGGTGGTGATCGATTTGCGCTTTCGACCGCAAGGGCTGCTGCGCAAGCTGCAATCAACTCGCCAATTGCGTCTGGAGATTCTTGATTACCCTGGTGAATGGTTGCTGGATTTGCCGCTACTGCAGCTGGACTACGGCCAGTGGTGTGAACAGATGCGCCAATGGTTGGAGGCCGAGCCACGTCGCTCGCTTGCTGGCCCGTTGCGCGAAACCTTGTTGAATCTGGATCCGGCGGCGCCGGAGGACCCTGCGCTGCTCGCCGAGTTGACGGAGCAGTGGCGGCAGTTTCTGCAACGCTGTCGCAGCGAGGCCGGCCTGTCGCGCAATCAGCCGGCGCGCTTTCTGCAGCCGGGCAGCGATGTCGCACCGCAGATGCTGCAGTTTGTGCCCTTACTGCAAGCCAATCGACACAGCGCGGGCGAGCAGGGCAGCTGGTGGGCGGTGTGCCAGGCGCGTTTTAATTACTACCGTGATTTCGTAGTGCGTGGCTTCTTTGAGCAGCACTTTCGGCATCTTGATCAGCAGATTCTGCTGGTTGATATGCTTGGCCCTATGGACGCCGGTGAGGCAGCGCTGACCGACCTGCGCGACGCCCTTGAGGCGGTGCTCACCAGTTTTGATTATGGTCGCAGCAGCTTGCTGGCCCGCTTGTTCCGCTTTCGGCCGCGCATCGGCCGGCTCGCGTTTTGCGCCACCAAGGTCGATAAGGTCAGCCCCGAGCAGCAGCGGGCAGTGCAGCAATGCCTGGAGGACCTGATGGTTGATCGACTAGCTGATGTGCGGCATGGCGGTGTTGAGGTGCGAGGCCTGCCGCTATCGGCGATTCGCGCAACGCGGCAGGAAGGCGAGGCGCTGGTGGCTGGGCTGCAGGGTGAAGAGGGGTGGGTGCGTTATCGGCCTGGTGACATCCCTGCGCACCTGCCGCAGTCACTGCAAGTCAGCAGCCCTGATCTGCTGCCGCTGCGTCCGCCGCCAGGGCTACATCGTAGCGAGCCCTTCCCGCACTACCGCATGGACGACCTGATTGCCTGGTTGATTGAAGGAGCCGAGCCGTGAGTAGTGACCAAAAGACCCGGATTCTTGATACCTGGCAGAACGCCGCTGAAGACCCGACTCGTCGTACCGAGCTGCTGGGCGCCGCCGATACCTTGCCCGGCGAGCAAGCCCAGGACGTACCTGAGTTGCCCTCCACACTCAATGCGCCACCACCGAGTCGCTGGCCGCGCCGGCTGTGGGGGCTGGGTTTGGGTGTTGCTTTGGGGGGCGCTGCGCTGCAGTGGGGCGAGTGGACGTGGCAGGCCTGGCAATGGCAACCCCTGTGGGGTGGGCTGGTGGGCGCTGTGGGTACCGCGTTAGCTGGCACCGGGCTGCTGGCCTGGCGCGATCTGCGGCGCCAGCGCCATCGCTTGAGTGAGCTGGAGCAGCTGCGTGGCGAAATGCAGCAGGCGTTGCGTGAGCCCGGCCAGCGGGTAGCGGAAGACTGGCTGGATCGCCTGCAGGGTGTCTACGCGGACAGCCCGCTTGCCCCGCTATTGGCCCGTGCCTGCGCCGATCTGGATGGCTCTCACGACGCGCGTGAGATCAGTCAGCGGCTGAATCTGCAGTTTTATCAGCCAATCGATCAGCGCGCCCGGCAAATCATTCGCCAGGAGTCGGTCAGTACCGGCGTACTGGTGGCGTCCAGCCCATGGGTTGCGGTCGACCTGCTGCTGGTGGTGTGGCGCAATATTCGTCTGATGCAACGGGTGGCGGTGTGCTACGGACTGCCGATTGGCCGCCTTAGTCGCTGGCGGCTGGCACGTCATGTGTTGCGTAATATCGCTTTGGCCGGTGGCACCGAAGTGGCGGTCAGTGCGCTCAGCGATTCGCTGTTGTCGGGCTTGCTGGAAAAGCTGGCGGCACGGGTGGGGCAGGGCGTTGGGATTGGTTTGTACAGCTCGCGGCTGGGGCACTTTACGTTGGACTTGTGCCGCGCGGTGCCGGTAGCTGAGGCGCAGATGCTGGTTGAGGATAACAAGGGCATTATTCGTATGATGAAAGAACGACTGGGGCAACTGAACGATGGGCGCCTATAAGTCGAGACGGCGTTGGCTGGCTGAGCGCTGGCTGGCGGAAAAACAGTCGCAACTGGGCGCACGCTGGGACGCATTGCGAGAGCAGTTGCTGCCGGCCAGCTGGCAGCGGCGCATGCAGCGGGTAGCCGAGCTGAGCGAACAGGAAGCCGTAAACTGGCAGCCGCAAGCTGGCTCGAGCAGCGCGGAACTGCTGGTGTGGATAGCACGGTTGCCGGGTTTTCAGCGCCGTTGGCTGGCGGCGTTACTGGATGCACCTAGCGCGGGCGCCAATACCCTGCTGGAAGCCATCGAGCGCGCCCAGCTGGATTGGCGCAGCCAGCTCAACCCCTTGACCACACACCGCGACTACGCGGCCCAACTGGTCATTCTGGCGGCGCAAATGGGTCTGCAACCCGCCGCCCAGGCTGCTTACCTGGAGAATGAGCAGCGTATCTTCAGCGCGTTGGATGAACTGCTGTTTGCCTCGCTACCCATGCGCCTGCGGGCGCAACTGGCTGGTCAGCACGCGACTGGTAATGGGTTCTACCTGGTCTGGTGGTACGAGAGGCTGATGGCGCGAGCTGGCGAGCCCGGCTTTGAGCTGTTGGATATTGGCGCAGCAGACTGGCCGGACATGCCCCCGGCCTGGCTTGCTCTGGGTTGGCTTTGTGGCTTGCGCTTGCAGCATAAGGCGCCGCGCTGACGGGTGAACGAAACGGCAACAGGCTCCTGAGATCGCTTATAATGGTCGGCTTTGTTTGATTGCCTGGAAAACGACCATGAATTTTGCTGCTCTGCTTGCCGCCTTTGACCAATCCCCTGACCGCAGTCTGACCATTCCGCCAGAGTGGGCCCAGGGCCGCGCCGGGTATGGCGGATTGGTCGCTGCCCTGGTACTGCGTGGGATGCGGGCTAGTCTGAGCGAGCCGCGACCGGTGCGCTCACTGGCGATTACCTTTGTCGGCCCAGTGCAGCCGGGTGAGCCGGTGCAGGTAGAAGCCGAGATCCTGCGTGAAGGGCGCGCTGTGACCCAGGTGCTGGGCCGCGCGGTGCAAAATGGCCAGACCATGTGCATCGTGCAAGGCAGCTTTGGCGCGGGGCGGCCCTCCAGCGTGGATGTGGCGGCTGAGCCGGCGCCCAGCGCGCCTGCGCCTGACGGGTGCCAGCGTACTCCCTTTGTCGAGGGTGTGATGCCCAATTTCTTGCGTTACTTCGACACCCGCTGGACCTTCGGTGATTATCCCTGCACTAACAGCCGCAAGCGCGAAATGGGTGGCTGGATGCGCTTTGATGAGCAGTTCGATCACTTTGACGAGGTGCACCTGGTCGGCCTGGTCGATGTGTGGCCGCCAGCCGTACTGCCGCATCTGAAAGAGCGGGCACCGGCCAGTTCCCTGACCTGGACCATCGAGTTTGTTCAGCCCCAGCCGCCGGTGGGGGCGGATGGTTGGCTGTTGTATAAGGCCACTATCGAGCATGCTCGTGACGGCTACGGTCACTGCTCGGCGATGATCTGGAATCCGGCTGGTGAACTGGTGGCGATCAGTCGGCAGACGGTTACGGTGTTTGGGTAGATTACTGCCGTGCTAGGGTGCTTGTGTCGAGCGGCGTGCAAAAGATTTGGCTTGCTGCTGTAGTGGAACCCGCCTTTCGCCTTTTACGGCGAGCCAAGGGGGGCTG
>CERX01033509.1_pt1 | contig 11831 bp, 11 predicted proteins | sample 350251 | NCBI WGS metagenome assembly CERX01 (sample SAMEA2621044, study PRJEB7988) | marine metagenome | biome: marine biome (ENVO:00000447); feature: deep chlorophyll maximum layer (ENVO:xxxxxxxx); material: "saline water (ENVO:00002010), including plankton (ENVO:xxxxxxxx)" | depth 50 m
GGTTATTTATACTTTTTATAGATAGTTTGCTAAAATTAAGATTAGGGACATATGGATCATAATAATCTATTTTCGCTCCTCCATTATGTAACAATTGTATAATGTCAAGAGCAGGTGACTCTCGGGTATCATTTATATCTTTTTTATAAGACACACCTAAAATGAGTATGTTACTGCCATTTAATGATTTTTGATGCTTATTTAAATTGACCGATATAAGATTAAAGATATGATTTGGCATATTTGTATTGACTTCGCCTGCTAATTGAATAAATCTCGCTTCATAGTCTAATGTTTTTAATTTCCATGATAGATAGTGTGGATCAATAGGAATACAATGTCCCCCTAATCCTGGGCCAGGTGAAAATTTCATATATCCAAATGGCTTTGTTGCTGCTGCATCGATTACTTCCCAAACATTAACACCTAATTTTTCACACATTATTGCTATTTCATTAGCAAGCCCAATATTTATGGCTCTGAATGTGTTTTCTAAAAGTTTGACCATTTCTGCTGTTTCAGTTGAACTAACGGTGACTACTTTATTGACAATGGCATCATATAATAAGGCACCTGTTTTTGTGCATTTCTCCGTAATACCTCCAATCACTTTAGGAGTATTACGAGTGTTAAAATCTTTATTGCCTGGGTCTATTCTCTCTGGACTAAAACATAAAAAGAAATCTTTTCCTACCTTAAATCCATTTTTATCAATATATGGTAATATTAATTCTTTGGTGCTTCCTGGATAAGTTGTGCTCTCTAGGATTATGGTCATATCCTTGTGGATATAGTGTTTTATTTTATCCATCACAGAGATTATGAATGAAATATCTGGATCTTTTTGTTTATTTAATGGCGTCGGCACACAGATTGAAATAGAATCTAAACGTTGAACGATTGAAAAATCAGTTGTGGCAGTAAGTTTATTTTCTTCAACTGCTTTTTTTAATAGTTTATCACTGACATCTTTAATGTAGTTGTCTCCGCTATTAATTAAATTTATTTTATTTTCATCTATATCGATGCCTATAACGCTAAATCCGGCTTGGACAAATTCAATGGCTAAAGGCAATCCTACGTATCCCAATCCTATTACGCCAATCTTTGCAGTTCTATTTTGAATTTTTTTATTTATTTCCATTTTTTAATATTTTATTTTAGTTAACGATGAAAGTTGCGAAACTTATTCGAAATATATGACTTTATCATAAGTAAATTTACTTTACTAATTATATTAATTATGTTTAATAATCTTGACAATAGAATTCGATATGCAATAGGCATAGTATTTATACTAGGTGCATTATTTGGTGGGCTAGTAGGTTATGATTTGAAAAGTATTGGTCAACAATACAATCACATATGGGTTTTATCAATAATAGCATTATATGCTGGTATTGATTTGATTTCTAAAGCTATGGGATAATGTGCAATTAAATTCAATTAATCCGAAAAATAATCAATCAATTAATTCCTGGAAGGTTCATAGTGAAGATGAGGTGGAACTTATATTAGATAAGGCGAATAATGCATATTTGGATTGGAAGAATACTAAGTTATCATTTAGAATCAACTGTTTAGATGATATTTCAAAACTATTGAAAGAAAGATCAATAGAATATGGAAGACTAATGGCTGATGAAATGGGTAAGCCGCTATCTCAGGGAATCGCAGAGATTGAAAAATGTGCTTGGTTATGTGATTATTATGGTCAGAATGCTTCAAATTTTCTTAGCCCGAAGAATATAGACACAGATAATCATAAAAGTTTTATTACTTTTCAACCTATTGGACTTGTTCTGGGAGTAATGCCTTGGAACTTTCCCTTTTGGCAAGTATTTAGATTTGCTATTCCTTCCTTAACCGCTGGTAATGGTGCCGTTTTAAAACACGCTTCAAATGTCCAGGGCTGTGCTAGTGCGATAGAAAATTGTTTCATAGATGCTGGTTATTATGAAAATATTTTTAGTAATCTATGTATACCGGGTATAAGGGTTAATCGTGTGATTGAAAATCCTAATATTGCCGCAGTTACGCTTACAGGGAGCACTCCTGCAGGTAGAGCAGTTGCTAAGAAAGCTGGTGAATGTCTAAAAAAGACAGTTTTAGAACTAGGAGGAAGTGACCCTTACGTTATTTTTGATGATGCAGATATTGACTTGGCAGTAGATGCTTGCATTGCTGGAAGAATTTTAAATACTGGTCAAAGTTGTATAGCAGCAAAACGTTTAATTGTAACAAAAAGTAATGAAGCTGAATTTATAGAAAAACTAAAGAACAAATTATCCTTAAAAATAATGGGGGATCCATTAGATGATGTAGATATAGGCCCTATGGTGTCAATATCTGCGCGCGAAGAAGTTAATAATCAGGTACAGCGTACTATAGAAGCCGGTGCTATGCTAATATTAGGCGGGAAGATTCCGGATGGTGAAGGTTCATATTATCCAGTAACCATACTTAGTGGTGTTGCATCAGGGATGCCTGCCTTTAATGAAGAAATATTTGGTCCTGTTTTTACAGTTATTTCGGCTGAAGATGATGGGCATTCTATTGAATTAGCTAATCAGACAGAATTTGGTCTTGGCTCTGCAATCTTTACACAAAACATTGAAAAAGGAGAGAAAATAGCTAAGGCTAAAATGCAATCAGGTGTATGTTTTGTAAATGATTTTGTAAAGTCTGACCCTAGGCTACCTTTTGGTGGTATAAAAATGTCTGGCTATGGTAGAGAACTATCTAATTATGGTATGATGGAATTTGTTAATATTAAAACTATTGTTGTAAAATCGACAGAATGAATGTTAAACATAATGTATAGATATATTAATATTATTATTTGCATCTTCATTTTATATGGTCAGGATAATCGATTATTTTGGGATGGTAAAGAGTGGAATAATATTAGAAATAAATTCGAATTATGATGATTTATTTGAATATAAGATTAAAAGTTCTTATGTAAATGGAGTTTTAGATAGAAGACTCTATGGTTATTTAAAAATCTGGTCAAAAAATGCAACTTTAGCTAACGAGTCATTTGGGGAGAGCGTAGACTATTTATCTGTACGAGAAGTTATTACAAGTTTAAATCATTTTTATGAAGACCCTTTAAATAGTTATTTATAATCAGATAATATACTGCTGATACAGCAGGTTAGTTTTTTAGCAAAAGGAATGTGTAAAAACTCGTTCGGGCCATGTGCATTCGACTTTGGTCCAAGAACACCAGTAATCACAAACTGAGCCTCTGGAAATTGCTCACCCAACATAGCCATAAAGGGGATTGTCCCGCCCTCACCTATAGAGCAAGGCTGTTCATTAAAAAAATTATTTGATGCTTTCTCGATAGCATCTAATAACCACTGACTCGTTTCTGGTGCGTTCCATCCATCAGCAGCTTCTTCAAAGTCCAAGTCTACCGTGGCATCATATGGGATATTATTTTTCAGCACACATTCGATAGCTTTTGTTGCTTTTTTTGCATCTACTTCAGGTGGAATACGCATTGATAATTGCAGTGTTGTATATGGGCGAAGTACATTCCCAGCATTGGCAGTAGGTGGTAGTCCATCTGAACCCACAATTGAAAGGGCTGGTTTCCAGGTTCTTCTTAACACACCCTCAAGTTTATCGTTGGTAGAGGGTTTCATTTGGTTCTTCCAGGGGAATTCTTTTTCAATTTCATCTCCCAATATTGACACCAACACCTCCGCCTCTTTGATTCGATATTTTGGAATATCTGTGTGCAAATCATCTAATAAAACCTCACCAGTGTTTTCATCTTCTAGTTTTGATAGAAGCACCCGGGAAACCCTAAATGAAGATGGAACGTGGCCACTAGCACCACCAGAGTGAATACCTTCACTTAGAACCTCGACCTTCATTTTTAGTCCAATTAAACCACGCAAAGATGTGGTTGTCCAAAAACGATTGTAGTCTCCAGCTCCTGAGTCTAAACAAATCACAAGGTTGGGAACACCTATGATATCGGAGCAGACATCCATATAGTGTGGTAGATCGGGTGACCCACTTTCTTCTGAAAACTCTATTAGCACCAAAATCCTAGGGTGGTCAAGGCCTTGTTTTTTTAAAGCATTTATGCTAGCTACAGCGGCAAAAAGAGCGTACCCATCATCTGCACCACCGCGACCATAGAGTTTTTCTTCTTTTAGGACTGGTTTCCACGGTCCTAAATCTTCTGCCCAGCCCTCCATTTCTGGCTGCTTATCTAGGTGTCCATACATTAATATATTACCATCAATCGTACCGGGAACATCTAATAATATAATAGGTGTTCTTCCTAGAGTCCTTTCAACTATTAGACTTGACCCACTTGGTTTGTTTTCATTTGCCCAGTTAATTGCAAGGTCTAGTACTTTGTCCATATGACCATGTTTTTCCCAGTTGGGGTCAAATGAGGGAGACTTATTAGGTATTTTTATATACTCAGTTAGCGCTGGAATGATTTTGTCATCCCAAAATTTATTTATTTCATTTACTAAATTTTCTTTATTCATTACTATCTAGTTTAATAAAAGTATATTTTATTTTTGAGAGTTATTTATATTCGTCTAGCTTAAAAACCAACTATTATAAAGAAAGCATATAACCACTTCATGTTAAATAAAAAACTACAAATAGGCAGGTATATTTTTACACTTATTTTTTTATTATCTGTTTCATATTCCAATAGGACTATCAAAGAGGATCTAGCATATCAACTAGTTGTTGAGAAAATCAACAAAAAAATTGTTCCAATTGCATATATAAATGAAGTTTTTAATAATGAAAAAATCCAGCGACATAAAAAAATACCAGAGAGTTTTGCCAGGCCATATGAAAAAAAATCATGGGAACAGTATAAAAAATTATTTATCAAAGAATCTCGCATTGCTGCAGGGGCTAAATTTTACAGTGAAAATAAAGACCTAATATTGAGGGTATCTAAATTATATGATGTAGACCCGTTTATTATACTTAGTATAGCGGGGATAGAAAGCAATTACGGTAAGCACTACAAGGGCTATACAGTTTTTAATTCTTTGTATACTCAGATACATGAGATGCCAAAGCGGGCAAAGTGGGCGTCAAAAGAATTAGCTTCATATTTAGAATATTGTTATAATGATGGAGTTGACCCGCAGAGCATTGAGGGGTCTTATGCGGGCGCTTTTGGCTTTGGCCAGTTTATCCCCTCGAGCTTTAATCGTTTTTCCGTTGATTTTGATGGTGATGGAGTTAGAAGACCCCATGATTGGCCAGATGTTCTAGGTAGCATTGCGAATTATTTAATCAAAAATGGATATACCCCAGGTAGTAATAATTATAAAAAAGGTGGAGACATTTGGAAATCAGTTTGGGCATATAATCATTCAGACAATTATGTAATGGCTGTTCTTGGGCTTACTGAAAAAATTCGAGAAAGATGTTCTAACCTTTTTTCAGGGGTTGGAAGCAGGTTAAACTATGTTTTAGAAAACTTTGATCCGATGGACAGGAAATCTATAACAAACTTGCAAAAAACCTTAAACTCAAATGGGTATGATTTAAAAGTAGATGGGATGCTTGGTAAAAACACTTTGGATGCAGTCAGAGATGTTCAAGCTAATCGCGAGAAGATAAAATAAATATTTAAATGTTGCTTCAGAAAAATTTAAACGTTCAATTATAGGTAAATCTAAAACCTGACTGTAAGCATGATTATTTTCCCATCTCTTTTTATGTCAAATGGAATACTCTGTCCAGGCTTTATTTCTTCCATGCGTTTCATATATTCATAGATGTCTTTTACTGGCTTTTTATTTATAGACTTGATTATATCCCCAGGTCTAATACCAGATTTTGCAGCGGGGCCATTTGGGTCATAGAGTTTATCAACTTTTAGTCCATCAATTGTGCCGCCGTAATACGGCATTATCCCTAGTTTGACTTTTTGATTATTCCTTTGTGTTGGTCGTTTTTTTGGTCCTGCAATTGTAAAAGAGGGCCTTGACAGATCTCTACTTAGGTCTATCACCGCACTGTATATTACATTAAGAATTTTTCTTTCTCCGGGAGCATTAATATCTTGCCAATCATCTTCAGGTAGATGATAGTGATTGCTGTAGTCACCTGTGAAAAAAAATAAAACAGGGATATTTTCAGAATAAAAACTGGCATGGTCGCTGGGGCCATATCCAGCCTTATCATATTCAAATTTTAATTTAGAGATTTTTGATAAACTGTCTAACATGGGTTCAAACTTTGGTGAGGTTCCCACACCACCAACCATTGCTGTAGAGTCTTTCATTTTTCCGATCATATCCATATTGATCATAGTGACAATATTGTTTTTTTCTACAGTTGGATTTGCAACAAAATATTTAGAGCCTAACAATCCTTTTTCTTCAGCATCAAAGCCAATTAGTAAAACACTTCTTTTTAAAAGCTGTCTATTTGTTTGCAGTTTGTGGGCAAGCTCTAATAATCCAGATGTTCCCGATGCGTTATCGTTTGCCCCATTATGTATTGCGGTAGTGTCTGGCTTCAATGATCCCGAGCCCGGTCCACCATAACCAAGGTGATCAAAATGCGCACCAATAACAATATACTCATCTCGATATCTGTGGTTTCTGCTTACTATTTGTCCTATTACATTTGCGGCTCTAGAGTAAATATTTTTTAGTTCTACGCTTGCAGATACTGTAATGCTTGGGATATCAAATGACACTGATTGAAGTGTTCTGTTCATCTTATTTTGAATTATTTTTCTTGATGTTCCCACTGTTTGTAACATCTCATCAGCGGTTTTGTTGTTCAAATGAATAGCTGGAATTCCAGATTTTGAATAGCCAGAGATATATTTAAACGGAATCAGCGTTGTGTCTTCTACTTGAGAAATAAATAATATTCCTGCCGCGCCTCTGTCTCTTGCCTCAATCATTTTTTTATGTAGGTCGGAGTGTGGCGCGTAAATCGAATGGGGGTTTTCTCTTTCAGGGCTGTGCCTCATTACCATAACCCATTTTCCCTCTACGTTTAAATTTTTATAATCATTCCAGACTAAAGAATCAGTAACCATATTTATGCCGTACCCAGCAAAAATGACCCCACTAGATAGTGTTGCGTTTCCGGAAAACCAAAGGGGTATATAGTCTTTTTCTATATTTAGAGGCTTTTCATTAAGAGAGAGGGAATTGTTGCGACCAAGTTTTACACTGTCAAGAAGGCTAAAAGTTTGTTTATAAGTCCCATTTTCTCCGCCAGGCTGAACCCCAAAAGATTTCAGGTTGTTAATAAGGTACGATATAACATCCCTTGATTCTCTAGTGCCGGGGTATCTCCCGGCTCTGTCATCATCCGATAAAAATCGTATATGTTTCATGATGTCTGGCTCTATAATCTCTGGAGAGCCCATGTTCCCAGGGCCTACTTGCCTAAACCAATAAAAACAAAAACCAACCGCGACAATGATTGAAATTGTTGATAGTAATCTTCTATTATCTGTCATAATACAATTTTATTAGATTAATTTAACACCTTTAAATATATCTCTATGGAAAACAATAATATAAATATTAACGTTGAATCAAACTTTATCAAAGAGAGATCCTCATCTGCTGTTCCTATATATCTATTCTCATATAATATTGAAATATATAATGGAGGGACTGAAGAAGTGCGGTTATTATCTAGGTATTGGCATATAAAAGACGGGAACGGTCACGTAGAAGAAATTAGGGGCCCGGGAGTTGTTGGGCTAAAGCCTCTTATTGGGTCTGATGAAATATTTAAATATTCAAGCTATTGTCCCCTAAAGACACCTTTTGGTGTTATGAGCGGTTCATTTCAATTGAAAAACAAGCGACAGGGCATCCGTTTTGATGTTTTAATCCCACCATTTAGTCTTACTGTTTCTGATTATATAAACTAATTAACTATCTGGTTGACAATTAAATAAAAAAGGAAAAGTAAGGCCACCCATTTGCCATATAGTAATACTAGGTGTATCGGCCTAATTAGATATCTGTAATTTGTCATAGACCCAGTGTATTTACTTACTTCATCACCATTTGGTTTTGCGGAATATTGCCACAGGTGATACCCAGCAGTTTTAACAATATTAACATCTTCCACATCGAAGGCTTCACTTGAATATATTTGTTTATATTCTTCTATTGGTAAAATATAATCCCCAACGTCAATGATATTCATTATGACATTAGAAAAATATTTTTTTGATAAAATACAGGGTTCAATCCCAATGATTTTACCGTTTTCTTTTAATAACCTACTAAATTCTTTAAACAGGAGTTTGCAAGTGTCGGAGTCTATATGATGAAGACAAAGAGAAATAAAAATAATATCAAAAGAATTATTTCTAAAAGGAATTTTATCATTTAGTGTGGAGACCAAGGGTATTTTTTCAAACTTACTTGCAGGATATTTCAGTCTTGAGCTAAGAACTCGACTTTCATCAACCTCAACACCTATATAATCATCATGGTGAAATAATGTAGAGTTTGATCCAACCCCACATCCAAAATCTAGGACCCGATCACCTTTTTTATAATAATCATCTACAAATTTAAATGTTTGTTTACCCTGCATGTGCACAACAAGATTCTTATAGATATATGTTTCCATTTTTACTATTACACTCATAATTAACTCTTATATAGCGACAACACCCATAAGGCTTCTTCTTTTGTGAGGTCTTCGCCCAATAGTCCAGCCGCAGATGCTTGTTTTTCATTTCTTTGCCCTAAAAGTGCGCAAGAGGTCGGGTTATCATATAATATTGCTCCAAGCAAAGCATGCAAGATAGGATCACCGCTTATATCTAAAAATTTCTTTTCAATTTTTTCTTTATTTGATTTCATCTGGTTGATAAAATCAATATCCATAAATTCTTTCACATTTTTTCGGAAATCGCCATCCGGGAACTCTACTGTTGAATCATATTTCCCAGTCAGAATGCCATGCTTTATTGGAGAAAAATAACAAACGCCAATATTGTTTGACTTTACATAGTCTTTAAGGCCTGATGTTTCATATTTTGTATCATATACATTATAAAGGGGCTGCACAACATCTGGATCAACTTTTTCTATAAACTTTAAAATTCTAGTTGGTGACCAATCAGATAATCCAACAAACCTAGTTTTACCCTCTTCTTTGAATCGCAACATGATATCAATTGCATCATCAAGGTATTCATTGTTTTTGCCAAAGTTACAGTGGTGTAGATACATAAGATCAACGCAGTAAGTTTTAAGGTTCTTTAGAGAGTTTTCCATTTTGATTTTCATATATTTTGGATTGTACCAGTAGCCATAGCCACCCATATCCCAGCCAACTTTCGTTGCTAGAAAAATATCATTTCTGGGGATTTCTTTCCACATAGAACCGATAATTTTCTCAGAGTGCCCCTCCCCATAAACATCTGCTGTGTCCCATTGATTTATATCCAATGAGTAGGCCTTTAAAAGTGCATTTCTAGAATCTAGGTCGGATTGGTCTGTCCATCCAACGCTTGAGCCACCAGAGGTATTTTCTTTGCCATGAGACCACGCTCCCAAACTAATAGCGGATACTTTCTCATTTGTTCGACCTAGATTTATTTTTTTCATTATTATTTATATAAATGAGACTGAAAATTTGTATAAAGATATTAAAATTTATGCATAATGCAGCAACAATATTTAAAAGTTATTGATATTGGGCACAATGGTAAGTCCCCTGGTGAAGCTCTGTCAATTTTAGAGACCACAGTAAGTAAGTGTTCTTATGAGAATAAAGTAAAAGCCATCAAGGTTATTACAGGCCATGGAACTGGCAGGCTACGTAAAATTGTAAGAGGGTGGTGCGATGATCAAGAAGGGCGGTTTCAGGGTGTTATTTATGGTGAGGATTATGACATGTTTAATCAATATGCTGTAAACATGAGAAGCGATTGTCACCAACCTGAGGACATAGATTTTGGTAGAAATAATTCTGCAGTTACCTATATATGGCTAAGATGATATGATGAAAAAAATTGATTTCAAGTGTTTCAGTTTAGCGCTAATTATTATTTTATTTAATAATTGTACTACTACTGGTTATAAAAAGATGAGCATTGAGGACCCAGAGACATTATTATCTATCCAAGACTCTCTTCTTATTAAAAGGCCAAGCAACCAAAGCATTATAGATGCTCTAGTTAATGCTCATATTAATGTGGCTGAAAAATATATAAACAAAGGTAACAATGCATCAGCTGCTGAGCACTTTAAAAGCGCGAGCGAATTAAATAGTTTTAATAATGTATCAAAATATGGTTTGTTAATATCTGAAGGAAGACTCTTAGTAAGCAAAGGGAATAAAAATGGTATTTGGGATGCAATAGAAAAATTTTCAAAAGCTTCAACACTGTACCCAGGCAATGGGGAGCCGTTTTATTTGATGGCCATATCTTATACTAAATTAGGAGACACTGACTTTGATTTAATATTAGAATCATATGAAAAAGCACTAGCATTAGAACTTAATGATAAGCAAAGATCTGAGGCTGAAAAAAAATATGAAAAAGCAAAAGAACGAAAGAAAAAACTAGAGTCATTTTGGAAATAATCCGCAGATGTGTTCTCGTAAAAGGGTGAATATTTATATAATTTATAATTTCTTGACACGCGATTGATTATTAGGTAAAATTGCTCCCACTCAGCATTGTAAGATGCTGTGTGACTTAAAAATCCGAGGTAAGAAATGAGATCACAATTGAGCTTTTATAGGCGAGTTGTATGCTCGCTAGTAGTTCTGTTGCTTATAGGGCACTCCCTGTCATTAGCTGCAGATAAATTTACTGTGTCAGGTACAGTTCTTGATCCTGATGGTGAGCCTAAAAAGAAGGTCAGAGTAGAACTTTCTATTGCTGATGAAAAACCTTTTAAGGGTAAAACCAATAAAAAGGGGGCATTTAAAATTAAAAAGGTTCTTGGAGGAGAATACGCTTTAAAAGTATTCGATGGTAAAGATGTTGTACATGAGGAGACGCTGACCGTAAATGATAAAATAGAAGACTATGAAATAAAATTGGCTTCTGCATTAGCAGAAACACCTGCGCCAAAGGTAGTTGAATCTTCTGCTCCTGTAGTCGCGGCGCCTGCTCAAACTATAGCATCATCTGTTCCGGTGCCACAAGCGGCTGAGGCCAGTGGCGGTGCGTCAAATGATTTTATTTTAAACGAGCTTAATTTTGAGATTAAGAAGCTAACAGCTGAATTCAAGCATTTAACTAGAGAAATGGATGACCTTAAGGCTCTAAGTAAAATGTGGATTAATCCACTCACTATCTATTCAAAAGAAATAATACTTAAAAATGGTAGCACAGTTTTTGGGAAAATTGTTTACCAAGATGATAAATCATTAAAAGTGGAAACGCTTGTTGGGTATCTTATTATAAAACGTGATGAGGTTGTGCGGATTGTTGATAATGTTATAACCGAAGATCAGCAAGAATATGTCCCCGAACAAATAAGGGATAGCTATGCTCCACCTCCAATGCCCAAGCTCACAGTTCCAAAGTACACATCTTCCAGCGTTTCGGACAGAGAGATGGGGCAGAAATTTTCTGCCAATTGTGTGCTTATGGGTAATATTTCTGAGAAAAAAGATAACCAAGGTAATATTGTTTTTAATGGTGAAATCAAAAACATTGGTGGTCGCAGAGCAGATTTTGTAAAGATGGACTTTGTCTTTCGTAAAAACTGGAGCGGTGAAACGCGGACGCTGACAACATTTATTATTGGTTCTTATAATACATTTGATAGCGGAATTGTATCAGACGCAAGTCTTTTGCCTGG
>CERX01027890.1_pt1 | contig 11782 bp, 10 predicted proteins | sample 350251 | NCBI WGS metagenome assembly CERX01 (sample SAMEA2621044, study PRJEB7988) | marine metagenome | biome: marine biome (ENVO:00000447); feature: deep chlorophyll maximum layer (ENVO:xxxxxxxx); material: "saline water (ENVO:00002010), including plankton (ENVO:xxxxxxxx)" | depth 50 m
CCCTCTAAGGTCAGAGACCTTGGCCGCTATAGCTACACCAATAATCTGAGGTGTATGTGAAGCCAAAATGAACAAACTTATTTGAGCAGCGGAGAACCCTCGTTCGTCTCTCAAGAATTCATTTCGAAATTGACTTGCCGGAGCAGCGAACATCAAAATAAGGAAAGCCACGGCCGCTAATGCAGCGAAGCGCGACCAGACCACGGGAGCTAAGCCGCTCTCCACTTTTGACTCCTGATGTGAGTGGAATCGAACACTTTCATGAAGTTGAGTCCTTAGCCATGAGATGACAGGGAAGAATGCGAATGAGATGAGGAAAAGCAAACGCCATCCTCTTGGGTGGACGTCAGCTAAAGATAGAAGCCATACAGGTATCCCTGCACCCAAACCAGCAGTCAATGTCAGAATCCCGGCAATGTATGCTCGGCTTCCTTTCGGTGCAGCTTCGGCAGCCATGATCCCAATCAAGATACTAATTGCCGTAGCGAATCCTCTAGCCATAGCTTGAGAAATGCCTAGGATCATGATGTTCGGGGAAGCAGCACTTAATAAAGTTATGGCACAACCACTCCAAAGCGAGAAGATCAATAGTCGTTTTCTCCCGTGCTTATCTGCAAGCCCAGCAACGACCACTGTAATTAATGTCCCTATCCGTACCATTGCTAGCAGAACACCCTGAGCTCTATCACTTGCACCGAATTCCTCTGCAGCAAATGTAGCTGTTTGGCCAAGCAAGGCACCTAGGTAACCGGTGATAACTGCGGCTATGCAAAGCAAACTTAACGTTCTTGTTGTTTGGCTATCAAATATCTCTGGCGGCGCCCACCATAATTTCTCTTCAGAGCCTCCACTCCTTTTCAAAAATCTTCTAATTGGGATCCCTAAAAGAAGACGCCAGAAAGGAGAAGCAATTGTGTAGGTGAAAGTTTCAGTGACCTGGGCTCCAGAAGGGGAGGGAGTAACCTCAACTGAGCGCTCGTAGAAACTAAAGGGGCCTTTAGCTAATGAAAAAGTTGAATCATCAACAGATACTTCACTCAAAAGGGCGTCATTACGAGGAATTAGGAGCTGATTTACGGCATTTTGCTCAAGGAAACGAGAATGTTGAAAATTTGGCATGTTGGTGTCTTAAGGCTGAAAATTTAATAAAGATTGCCATAAAGTAGGGACTATTGGTTCCCTCCGAGCATAATTGAAATGTGGACCGCATCCTCGTTAGGCCGAGTGGCCCGTTGTCCGGAGATGTCAAAATCAACGGAGCAAAGAATTCTGCCCTGAAACTCATGGCAGCTTGTACTCTCGCGCAAGGAACTTATCTCCTTAAAGAAGTCCCAGATATTACAGACGTCCAATCAATGGCTGAGCTTCTCCGCTCTATGGGGCTGACAGTTCGCAATCTAGAAAATAATCAAATTGAAATAATGAATCCAGGGGATATCACACCTGAAGCTCCATATGAACAAATAGAAAAGATGAGGGCATCGATAGTTGTTTTAGGCCCATTAGTATCAACCTATGGGAAGGCAAGAGTAGCTTTGCCTGGTGGAGACGATTTCGGCCCCCGACCAATCGATATGCATCTTAAGGGGCTTGAAGCCCTTGGGGTGCGCTTCTCCTCTGAACATGGATATATAGAAGCAGAAGCTGAGAGATTAATTGGCTCTCGAGTCGTCTTAGATTTTCCAAGTGTCGGGGCTACAGAAAATATCATGATGGCGGCAGTTCGCGCCGAAGGAGAGACAATTATTGAGAATGCTGCAAGGGAACCTGAAATCGCGGATCTCGCAGCATTCCTAAATAGGATGGGCGCAAATGTGCTGGGCGCAGGTTCGTCAACGGTCACCATCCAAGGAGTAGATAATTTAGTTGCGGTTGAACATACTGTTATTCCTGATCGAATCGAAGTAGCAACGTATCTTTCAGCGGTAGGAATTGCCGGCGGAGAAATAAACCTTCTCGGGGCTCGAGCAGATCACATGGATATGTTGTGTCAAAAACTTGGTGAAATGGGGATGCGCATTTCATCAGATTCGACCGGTCTTTGGGCTATGGCAAGTAAAGGCCTGCAGTCTGTTGACCTTGCAACTCTCCCGTACCCTGGGCTAGCAACTGATTACAAGCCGTTTCTTGTAGCGATGCTGTCTGTAGCAGACGGTGTTGGAATCGTAACGGAGAACCTATTTAGTGGCCGCTTCCGTTATGTCGATGAACTTATAAGAATGGGGGCCGAAATTCGTACTGAGGGTCATCATGCGGTTATACGCGGGGTACCTAAACTTTCAGGTGCTCCGGTACGTGCACACGATATTCGGGCGGGGGCTGCTCTTGTCACAGCAGCTCTCAAAGCTGACGGAGAAACAGAGATACGGGACCCTCACCACATAGACAGAGGCTATGAAGATCTTGTCGGAAAGCTTAAAAGCCTAGGAGCTGATATAGATAGAGCCAATTAGGTAGTCTCTTCGAAACTTTCATTACGTTTCTTTGCCCGCTTGTTTGCTACTGCTAATACGGCCCAGATGATTGCAATCGGTGCTACCACCATAAGGATCTCGTCCCATCCACCCTGATGGCCAATAATAGGTAATCTAAGCATTCCAAAATAGTACTGGGCCTGAAGCAAAATAGCCTTATTGACATTTGGAGAACTGGACGGTAGCTAGTATGTCAAGATGGGGAATAGTGAGAACTTTCACATGGAGCGCTTTGAACTTTCAGGTGTAGTGGGAGAACGCATAGAGTTCTTATCTGCTAACCCACAGAACTACGTTCAGGCAATCTCAAAGCTCTCTGAATGCGAAGAGGTTCAGATAGATGGAAAACTTTTCCTCCCTAAAAGCTCGCAGCCTCTACCAGCTGTGATTATTGTCCCCGGAAGTCTCGGGGTTAGCGATAATCACCTGGCACACGCAGAGACTTTGCTCAACGAAAGAATTGCCGTATTTGTTCTAGACCCATTTGCTAATCGGGGAGTTGATTCTACGGTGGCTAACCAGACCCAGTATTCCTTCGCTGCTAGCGCCTTTGATGTTCTTGCTGCCTTGCGAACCATAAGCCAGTTCTCGAAGATTGACTCAAACCGAATTTCGGCCCAAGGACACAGCCGAGGCGGATCGGCCGTGCTGACAGCGGCAGAAAGGGCGTTTGCTGAACCAATAGTTGGACCTGACTATGGATTTAAAAGTGTGTATGCGGTATACCCATGGTGTGGACATCAATTCGAGACACCAGACGTTGGAGGAACGACTGTCCGTGCAATCGTCGGCGAACTTGACGAATGGGTATCAGTCCAGCAAATCCAATCCCAAATCCAGGCGATTAATCTTTGCGGTGGTGAAGCGTCAGTGCGAATCGTAACGGGAGCCGCCCACAGTTTCGATAAAGAAGAGAAGGTCCATGTGATCCCTGAAGCAAGTGTTGCACCAAACGCTCCGACAATCTTTCTGGACTCGGATGGTGCAATGATTGATCCATACAGTGGCTCAAGTTCAGCGATAGCAACAGATAGAACCCACTTTCTACAAGCTGTAGAAGCAGGCCATGGGAGACGAGGGGCGAGTATCGGTGGGACAAAAGAACACCAGAAAATATTTCGAGATGACATGCTCTCTTTCCACAAATTAAACTTCTAAATGACCTTTCCAAGCTATGCAAAATCAAAAGTTTGTTACATGGAAGAGCCTCAAACAGCAAAGAGATTCGTAACATTGGGGGTGCTATGACATCCAAGAGCCAAATGCCTGCGGACGCAACCTGTTACCGGCACCCTAACCGACAAGGTGGTGTCCGGTGCCAACGATGTGACAGGAACATCTGTCCTGAATGTATGATCACTGCATCTGTAGGCTTTCATTGCCCTGAGTGTGTAGGTAGCGCCAGAAGAGCTACCAGAATTGAACGAAACCCATTCTCTTTTGACCCCCTAGTAGTCAAAAGCCTTATCGTCGTGAATGTAATTCTTTTCGTCGTTGGGGCTGGGATGGGGGATGGAATTCAGGGACAGATTAGCTCTGAAGGGTTAATCATCCGTGGAGGCCTATTTTCCGGATTCCCAGAGTGGTATCGAGTAATAACATCCGGATTCCTGCACTATGGGTTTGTTCACTTAGCGTTTAATATGTATGCCTTGTGGCTTCTAGGTCCTTCGTTTGAACGAACGATGGGTCGTTTTCGATTCTCTCTTTTCTACTTCTCAGCAGTAATAACTGGCTCGTTTGGAGCTATGCTTTGGAGCCCTAACAGTCTTACCGTAGGAGCAAGCGGGGCAATATTTGGCCTCTTAGGTCTTGCGACTGTTGCACAGCGCTCGAGCGGGTACTCCATTTGGAGAAGCGGATTAGGAATGATCTTGCTACTCAACTTCGTTTTGACCTTTACAGTCTCATCTATATCTGTCGGTGGTCATCTCGGTGGTTTCGCTGCAGGATTAATTATCGGATGGCTGGTATTTGACTTACCTAAAAGAGGGCAGATACCCATGTACCTTCCGGAAATAGTGATAATTCTCCTCTCCGGGGCTTCCTATATAGGGACTTTAGCTATTTCCTGAACAGGGATGAGGGGATCCTTGTTTATTGGTAAAGTATGGACATGGCGCAGATATTTATTCTCGTAATGATTGTTTGTCTTATTCTGCATTTTCGAACTCTCGCAAAGCGTAAACAGCAATAACTTTAAGAGGGGCTAGACGAAGAGCTGCCGCTTTCAATTAGTTCTTTTAGATTTTTTAAGTTCTGTTTCCATACAGACTCAAGGATCTTTTTACCTATCGGGTTTCTGAAAGGCCCACCCATCCAAAATGGAAAAACCAGTGACTCCTCCCAAGTGAACGTTGTTCTTATAGGGTCCAACTGGAGTAGCGTAAATCGGCCACTTCCACTTACAAGCCCCTTATGGGACACCCCTATGGTCTTACTCTCGACCCATTCAGTGATTTCTATCCGGTCAGTTAATTTGAAAGGCCCGATTTTGGTTTCGCAATCGAAAGTCGTACCAACTCCTTGCTGCCTATCCCCAATAAAATCTATTGAAACTGCATCATCCATCCAGTTCACATGGCTTTGAATGTTTGCTACAGATTCCCATACCTCTTCTAGAGAAGCTTCGATAATTGTTTCTACAGAGATGTTAGGCACCGTTCTATCATAATTCTTGTTTTCGACCATTGCCCTATCGGAGTATCCTTGATATGTGAATGAGAAGATAATTTATCTTGATAACGCTGCTTCTACGCCAATACGCCCTGAAGCAATTGATGCCATGACCGCTGTATTAAGTGACTGTTACGGAAATCCATCTGGCGCACACAAAATGGCAAGAGAAGCTAGGCGACTCATTGACGACGCGCGCGACACGCTTTCACACGGTTTAGGTTGCGACCCAAAAGAAATCATCTTCACAGCGGGGGGAACAGAAGCGGATAATCTTGCCATATTTGGTATCCAAGGATCACGGGACGGCACCATCCTTGCCTCCGTAACTGATCATCATGCAGTGATAGCACCGGTAGAGCAGTTAGAAGGAAAATTTATTCAAGTGAATGAGAGCGGCCTAATTGACCTAGACCACCTCGCGCATCTTCTTGATGAAAATGTAGCTCTAGTTTCTGTCGGGCTAGTTAATGGTGAAACCGGCATAATTCAAGACTTGGAACCAATAGCAGAAATCGTCAGGAGCAAAGCGCCGAAGGCACTCATTCATACTGATGCAGTTCAAGCCTTTCCATGGCTAGACGTAGCATCTCTAGCCCAATCGGCAGATCTAATTAGTATCGCCGGCCATAAGTTCGGCTCTCCAAAGGGGGTAGGCGCGCTTGTCGTTCGAAATGGAATTGAGATTTCTCCCATGCAGCTTGGAGGTGGACAGGAGTTAGGAATACGAAGCGGGACCCAAAACACCGCAGCAATAGTAGCGATGGCTGCAGCAGCAGACGTCACCGTAATGGAACGTGAGCTGACAGTAGAACGAGTGACAAAAATGAGAGATGTGCTTGCCGACAATCTTCAAGGGATACCTCAGAGCTATGAAACAGGAGTTTCATTACACAATGGAATCGCGGATCGGTCACATAAAATTGCCGGTTCCTGCCATTTTTGCTTTGAAGGGATTGAAAGCGAAGCATTGCTATACATGCTTGAGCAAGAAAACATTTTGGCATCCGCTGCTTCATCCTGTTCCAGCGGCGCACAAGATCCTTCGCATGTGTTGGCGGCTATGGGATATTCACGGAACCTAGCAGGAGGGTCCTTAAGGCTGTCGCTCGGACACGCAACTACATGGGAAGATGTAGATGTAGCTATGAAAGCTGTTCCCAAATTCATAGAAAACTTAAGAAAGACCGGATCATGAAATCGAAGAAGAAAATCCTAGTTGCGATGTCTGGAGGGGTTGACTCGTCAGTTGCCGCAGGCCTATTGCAGAAAGAAGGTTTCGAAGTTACAGGCGTAACTTTGAAACTTTGGGGAGGCCCTTCGGATACAGGCTGTTGTTCGGTTTCTGATGTGACTGATGCTCGCCGCGTTGCAGACTCTTTAGGGATAGAGCATCATGTATTCAACTTTGGTGATGAGTTCGAGGATAACGTCGTAGCCCCATACGTTCGCTCCCATGCTAAAGGTCTTACACCTAATCCATGCATTGAATGCAACCGCCACCTCAAATTCGACAAACTTATTCGCAGATCGCATGCTCTGGGTTTCGATCTCATTGCTACTGGTCATCACGCAAGAATTGTCAAGCACAAAAATGGGCTACGTATAGCTCGTGGGGCTGACTTTTCAAAGGACCAGTCGTATGTGCTTCATATGTTGAATCAACCACAATTGCAGCAGCTCAAACTTCCTCTGGGTGAGATGACAAAAACAGAAGTTCGAAAAATAGCGGCATCGCTTAATCTTCGCGTAGCTGATAAACCCGACAGCCAGGATGTTTGTTTTATCAGTAACGTAAAGGGCTCACGAAAAAAGTTTCTTGAACAACGTATAGATTTAACGCCGGCGAAGGTACTGGATAAAGACCAGCAGACAGTTGGCGAGGTGGAATCTATCGAGATGGTCACTATCGGTCAAAGAAAAGGGTTGGGATTATCCGGTCAGGGGGCCCCAAAATACGCTGTAGAGATTAATGCAGAAAAAGGTATCGTTACAGTTGGGGATAAGCCAGACCTTTACTGTTCCACTACACAGATTAAAGACTTGAGCTGGGCAGATGCGCCGTATCCTAACACCGTACAAGTCCAGACTAGCGCTCATGGACGAACTGCTCCCGCTATCGTTACCTCTTCAGTTGGATGGGTTGAACCACATATGAAAGTGGCTCCCGGCCAGTCATTAGTTTTCTATGATGGTGACGTAGTTGTTGGTTCAGCAATAGCTGGGTAAACCTTTCCTCGCTTCATTGTGTCGATATGGATCGACGTTGCGCTTCTGAAAAAACGCTACTTAGTAGCGAAGCAGAAACTGTAAAAGATGAGACATTTAAAATTGCGGATTCAGCTTTTGGGCCTTTACGGACAGCTATCTCAGCCTCTTGATTTAGCTCTACCTCTATCGCATGGCCGAGACTGCTCATAGTCAAATCTTCAGCACCTGAACCTACAAGAGCCAAATGGATAGACCTTATTCCATTTCTCTTGACAAGAAATGGGTCGCTGAGAAGAAGTGGATCATGAACGACTACCCCGGCCGGAACGAACACTAACCACCTTTGCGTCAATGCGTGTAGGGAACGGAAAGCTACGAAACTGCAAATCCCCCCAAATCCTGCAATCAAGCACCCCGCAAGCCACTGTTTATCAGCAAGCAGAATAGGGGTACTAATAAGCGTTACGACAATGCCAGATGACGATATAGGTATTGGCCCTAGAAGCATTGCACCTGGCGGCTTTAACGGGATACGTACTTCGTCGCCATACGATGATCCGTTAACATGCCAAAATCCGACTTGGGGAGTAAGTGCCAGGACAAAAAAACTTCCACTGAGGCACAACGTGACAATACCCAGCAGAGAAGCTGGTGATTCAATCGCTCCCCAAATAACGATGACGACGTTCATAGCCGCCAAGACACGAAAGGGAGTGAGTAAACTAGATAGAGGAACAAGAGACATAAGAAGACCTAAAGCCCACAAAGACCATAGCCCTATGATCGCTGTGATTTGGACAGAACGAGTTGAGGCGCTCAGTGCATTATCAAACATATTTCCACCAGTAAATGGAAGAGCCAACCATGCCACCCTTAAAGCCCATATACGGTAGTCCTTTGTCACATACTGATGTTTGCAGCCACATGGCAGGTTATGCCAATCGAATAGAAGACTTACCGGTGGGGGACTTGTGACTACAGAACAAGAAAAACGTGCCGAAGAGCTTCGGGCGCTGATTAAGGCTCACAACGTCGCATATTACGACAATGACAGTCCAACAATCTCGGACGCCGAATGGGACATGTTGATGAGAGAATTGGTTGGGCTGGAAGACCAGTACCCCCATCTGCGTACAATGGATTCTCCCACTCAGAATGTTGGTGGATCACCTTCCAAGATTTTTTCTCCGGTAACTCACAGAGTCCCCATGATGTCTCTCGACAATGCCTTTGAGGTTGAAGCACTTGACCAGTGGAAAACAAGGCTTGAAAGGAAATTGGCAGCAGGCACAAAGATTGGTGATTTAGTATGTGAACTTAAATTCGATGGACTAGCCATCTCAGTTCGTTACGAGCAGGGACGGCTAGTGCAGGCTGCAACTCGAGGAGATGGCGTCGTCGGAGAAGACGTCACTCATAACGTTCTGACAATTTCTGACCTTCCGCATGTGATTCGGGGCGCACCACCCATACTTGAAGTTCGGGGCGAGGTATATCTTCGACGGAGTGAATTTCAAAAACTTAATAGAGCAGCAAAAAAGAACGATGGTAAAGAGTACGTAAACCCTCGAAATGCTGCAGCAGGGTCTTTGCGTCAAAAGGATTCAAGTATTGCTGCGACTCGGAACCTTTCTTTCTGGGCATATCAGCTAGGTGAAGTTGAGGAAGGGCCAGAACTTGCTTCTCACTATGAAACACTAGAGTTCCTTTCATCCTTGGAGCTTCCAGTAAATGAAAATGCGAAATTAGTAAAAGATATAGCTGGCGCCCTTGGGTATATTCAAGAATTCCAAGAAGCGAGAGATTCACTAGATTACGAATTTGATGGGATCGTTATCAAAGTGGATTCATTGCTTCTACAAGAAGAGTTAGGAAATACAGCGAAGGCTCCTAGGTGGGCAGTGGCCTATAAGCTCCCAGCGGAGGAACAGGTAACTACTCTTTTAGATATAGAAGTTTCTATAGGCGCCGCGGGGTCCGCGACTCCATTTGCAAGACTCGAACCAGTATTTGTAGGCGGAGTAACGGTATCAACAGCGACGCTTCATAACGAGGACCAAATAAAAGAAAAGGATGTTCGCCCTGGAGACAGGGTAATAGTCCGGCGCGCCGGAGAGGTTATTCCCGAAGTGGTTAGGCCTGTTCTCTCTGAGCGTCCAGAGAACTTACCCATCTGGGAGTTTCCAAAAAACTGCCCATCTTGCGGTTCAAAGCTTGAACGGCCCTCAGGTGAAGCTCGGCACCGGTGCAATAACTACAACTGTCCTAGGCAAGTTCGCGGCCGGGTTGAGCACTTCTCCCAACGAACGGCAATGGATATTGAACATATGGGGGAGCAGAGCATAGATCTGTTCGTGTCTGAAGGTTTGATTCAAGACGTCGGTGACATATACAGTATCGATTTTCAATTAGTTAGGTCATTCGAAGGTTTCGGAGATCTCTCAGTTACTAATTTGCAAAAGGCAATTGAAGAATCAAAATCTAGATCATTAGGTAATCTAATCTTTGGACTTTCCATTCCTCATGTAGGAAGAACCAACGCAGACTTACTTGCTTCTACATTTGGGTCAATGGACGAACTTAAAGAAACTAGTTTCGAAGAACTACAAGCTGTCGAAGGTTTGGGTCCAGTTATAGCTACCAGCGTGCATCAATTTTTCAGATCCCCAAACACCACGAAAGTTCTTGAAAAACTTGAATTTGCCGGCGTTAATTTCCAAGGGCCGGAAAAAATTGAACTAGTACAAACTCTCACTAGTAAGTCAATAGTTGTGACTGGAACACTCGAAAGCTACAACCGAGACGAGGCAGCTGCGGCAATCAAAGATAGAGGTGGAAAGTCCCCAGGGAGCGTATCAAAAAAAACGGATGCTCTAGTGGTTGGAGTTAATCCCGGCGGCTCCAAAATCACTAAAGCAGATGAACTGGGTGTTCCAGTGATTGATGAGGCCGCATTTGAGCAACTACTTTTAACAGGAGAGATCCCAAATTGAGCTTTGAATCTAAACCCCCCATCAGAATTGAGACAATACTCTGGGATTTTGGAGGTATCTTTACCGGTTCTCCCTTTTACGGAAAGAACGAGTACGTTGCGAGCTTGGGCCTAACTGTGGAGAACATAACAGAACTTGTTCTGGGCTATGGACTTCCGAACGGAGAGCATCCGTGGCATAAGCTAGAACGGGGAGAGATCACTATGGAAGAAGCTGCTAGAGGTATTCTCCTAGCAGTAGAAAACGCAGGAATAAAAGGATTTGAAATCGAAAAGTTCTTTAAATCAATAAGTGGCCGTCCTGAACACAGTGACAAGATGTATGAAGGTGTTCGAAGATTAAAGGCCAAAGGAATATGCCAAGTAATTGTTTCCAACAATTTTCGCGAATTTCAGAGCATCTGGAAGTCCATGGTCCCCGAAAACTTATTTGATGGGATCATAGATAGTAGCCAAGTAGGGGTCCGTAAACCTGATCCAGCTATTTTCAAGCTCGCTTTAGAACTAGCGAACGCTTCCCCAAGCACAACCATTTTCCTCGATGATTATGAGGAGCACATTCGGGTGGCAAATTCTATTGGGATTAGCGGAATACTAGTCGGGGAGAATCCAACTGAAGCCCTTTTAGAACTAGAAACCTTAGTAGGTTGAGATTGGTTTAGAGCGCTGTGAAGCACCATTCGATTCTTTTGCGGGAGGAAGGGTCGGACAAGGGCCAGTATTCAGCAACAACACAATTGCGTCCACCCAACAGCTCTGGTACAGCTCTTCCATCAAGCGGTTGAAAAACAAAACGGTTCAGAGTTGAACCGAAGGAACCACCTGTACCAGCACTCTCACGCGGGTCTTCTTCACTTCGAAGAACGTTTATTTGGTCGCGCGGAATTGGGATATCATTAATCGTTAGTTCAGCGTCATATCCTGAGGCAAGATCTATGCCCACAGCAGCCTGCCTCAAAACTTCTGAATTCTCTTCAGGGATTAAAGCTTCAATCGCTGGATTTCCTTCAATACGGATATCCTCAGACCCCTGATTTGAAATAATTAAAGCAAAAATTACCATAACAACTCCAAGGGTAATCAAGGCCGGTCCTACAATTCGTTTCAATTTAGATCTTGAACCTTTGGAACTTAAATGCTTTGTTTCCATACTCATATTGTGCCCTACGGAGTCAAGTTTTAATACGATTTTTGAACTTTGATGCAAATTGGCCAGACTATGAATACGCTTTGACAGTGGCAGATTCACATCTAACAGACTCCGGAATTGTTATTGACAGCCGTTACCGCCTCATTGCCCCGCTTGGCACTGGCGCGGGCAGCCAAGTCTATTTGGCTGATGACATTCGGCTTCGACGACAGGTGGCCGTTAGAGTTCTCCGCAGAACCTATGCGGACGATCCATTATTTCTAGAAGAGTTTCGCTCAG
>CERX01003306.1_pt1 | contig 11780 bp, 9 predicted proteins | sample 350251 | NCBI WGS metagenome assembly CERX01 (sample SAMEA2621044, study PRJEB7988) | marine metagenome | biome: marine biome (ENVO:00000447); feature: deep chlorophyll maximum layer (ENVO:xxxxxxxx); material: "saline water (ENVO:00002010), including plankton (ENVO:xxxxxxxx)" | depth 50 m
TATTTTCGTACAACTGATGTAACTGGCGTTGTTACGTTGCCTGGGGGTACAGAGATGGTGATGCCTGGCGACAATGTTGAATTTGAAGTTGAATTGATTACGCCGATTGCGATGGATAAGGAACTTCGTTTTGCAATCCGTGAAGGTGGCCATACTGTTGGTGCTGGCGTAGTTACTGATATTGTAGAGTAAGAAAAATGGCTGGAAATAGTAAAAGAGCGATTGTGCAAATTGAAAGTACCGCTGGGACTGGATACAGATATACTATTACGAAAAGTAAAAAAAATCATCCAGGAAGAGTAGAGTACAAAAAATTTGATCCTGTTTTAAGGAAGCATGTTCTTTTTAAAGAAACAAAATAATTGTTGATATGGTTGTGTTGTCAGTAATGATAATTCAAAAATATAGGAGAGTAGCTCAATTGGTAGAGCAACGGCCTCCAAAGCCGTAGGTTGCAGGTTCAAGTCCTGTCTCTCCTGCAAAATGAACATTGCATTGGGTTGAATATGGTTATTAAAGAAATAGGAATAATAAATGTTTAAAAGGTTTCATAAGTTCTTTTCTGATGTGAACTTTGAAATGAGTAAAGTTTCTTGGCCAAATTGGGATGAATTAAGGGGTTCTACCTATGTGGTCCTAAGTTTATCGCTCCTATTAATAGTTTTTTTATTTATTATTGATTTTGTCCTTTCAAAAGTATTGAATTTTGTTTTGTAAATATGAATTGGTATACATTAAGAGTTATATCCGGTAAGGAAAAAAAAATTAAAGAGAACATTCTCTATGAAGTATCTATCGCTAATATGGATAGTAAAATAAGTGATGTTCTAGTTCCTTCGGAAAATATTGTTGAAATGCGTGATGGTAAAAAGAAAATTAAAGAAAGAGTTTTTTTTCCGGGTTATTTGCTTGTAAGGCTTGAAATGGATAAAGAAACAAAGTATATACTTGAAAATATTAATGGTGTTATTGCTTTTGTTGGTCCAAAAGGTCAACCGCAGCCACTTAAACCTGATGAGGCGCAACGTTTCCTCGGTGATTTTGATGGCGGAGATGGGCCTCTTAGAGTTACTGAGGCCGCCCCTTATAAAGTTGGTGACCCTGTTAAAGTTACTGATGGGCCTTTCATGGATTTTTCTGGATTTGTACAGGAGGTTAGTCACGATAAGCAAAAATTAAAAGTTTTAGTTAGTATTTTTGGAAGACAAACTCCAGTTGAGCTTGACTATCTACAAGTAGAAATGGAGAATTAATAAAGAGATTTTAAATGGCAAAAAAAGTAATAGGTTTTATAAAGTTGCAAATCCAAGCGGGGCAAGCTAATCCTGCGCCACCTGTAGGTCCTGCTTTAGGTCAGCATGGCGTAAACATTATGGATTTTTGCAAAGCGTTTAACGCAGATACGCAAGATAAGATGGGTGACCTTATTCCTGTTGAAATTGCAGTATATGCTGATAGAAGTTTTACATTTATTACAAAAACACCTCCAGCGTCAAGGCTAATCTTGAAAGCTGCGAAAATTGCAAAGGGATCAGGAGAGCCAAACCGAGATAAGGTGGGTAGCGTTACCGTACAGGATCTACGTTCTATTGCGGAGCTGAAAATGGAAGATCTAAATGCAAATACGGTTGATCAGGCGATAGAGATGATAAGGGGTACATGCGTTTCAATGGGTATTGAGGTAAAAGGATAAGTTTAGTTTATGAAACAATCTAAAAATATTAGAGCTAATGAAGGTAAATATGATAAATTGGCTTTATTTAGTATTGATGAGGCTATTGGTTTAGTTCAGGATTTGAAGTACTCTAGTTTTGATGAAAGTGTGGACCTTGTCGTTAATCTTGATGTTGACCCTAGGCATGCTGAGGAGAATATAAGAGTGACAACTCCTTTGCCTCATGGTACCGGTAAGTTGGTAACTGTATTAGTCCTTGCCTCTGGCCCAAAAGAAAAAGAAGCTGTCGATTCTGGGGCAGATTATGTTGGGAATAAAGAATATTTAACAAAAATAAAAAATGGATGGACTGAGGTAGATAAAATTATTGCTACTCCAGATATGATGGCTGAATTAGGAAAGCTGGGAAAAATATTAGGTCCAAAAGGTTTAATGCCGAACCCTAAAAGTGGCACTGTAACTGTAGATGTTGGTAGGGCTGTCAAGGATCTAAAGGCTGGCCAAGTGGAATTAAGAGTGGAGAGTAATGGGATTATCCATGTTTCTTGTGGAAAAATTTCATTTAAAAAGGAACATCTTGTGGAAAATGTTTTAACAATTTATAATACTATAATAAAGTCAAGGCCTGCTTCAGTAAAGGGTGAGTACTTAAAGAAAATTGCAGTGTCTTCAACAATGGGTCCATCAGTTTTAATTGATCATTTAGCAATTAGGTAGGGAATATGCCAAGTAATAAGAATATCAATCAGGTAGAACAGCTTTCAGAATCATTTTCAAAGGCAAAAGCGATATATTTTACAGAATATCATGGGCTGAACGTAGGTGATATTACAAGGTTAAGAGGTGAATTTTTTAAAGAAAATATTGAATATAAAGTCGCTAAGAACACGTTAATTGAACTGGCTGCCAAGCAGAATAAAATAGAAGGTTTAAATGAGTTTTTAAAAGGCTCAACGGCTTTGGCTATATCATACGATGAACCTGTATCGCCGGCAAAGGTAATTAAAAATTTTTGCAAAGATAATGATTTACCTCATGTTAAAGGAATTTTGTTTGAAGGTAGGGTGTTACCTGGTGAAGATTTTAAAAAACTTGCAGAATTACCAAGTAAAGAACAATTGCTTAGTAAGTTTATGTTGTTGATAAGGAGTCCAATTCAAAATTTTGCTTATGGATTAAAAGATCCTATGCAAAACTTGGTTGGTGTTTTAAATAACTTGAAAGAAAATAAAAATTAAACAATAAATAACTAATAAGGAGTATTATTTATGGCAGTTTCTAGAGAAGATGTTCTGACTTACTTAGAGAAATCTAATATGGTTGAAATATCAGAGCTAATAAGTGAAATAGAAGAAAAATTCGGCGTTACTGCAGCTGCTCCAGTTGCTGTGGCAGCTGCTCCCGTAGGTGGAGATGGTTCTGGAGCGGAAGCGAAGACAGAATTTAGCGTTATATTGAAATCTGCTGGTCAGGCAAAGATCAATGTGATCAAAGCAGTCAGGAGTATTACAGATTTGGGTCTGAAGGAAGCTAAGGAATTAGTTGATTCTGCTCCGAAGGCACTTAAAGAAGGTATTTCAGAGTCAGAGGCAAATGAAATAAAGTCCCAGTTGGAGGAAGCTGGTGCAGAGGTTGAACTTTCTTGATCTCAATTCAATATAATATTTAAGAATTTTTTTAATTTAAACAATTGGAGGCTTCATTGAGCGCCACTAACCATCAGTTTTCTAGCAGGGAATCATTTTCAAAAATCTCCTCTTTTGTCGATGTTCCAGACCTTCTTTCAATACAAACCAGAGCATATCAAAAATTTCTACAGGAATGGGTACCAATTGAAGCGCGTAAACCTATTGGATTAGAGGGGGTTTTTAGGAATGTCTTTCCTATTGAAGATTCTCATCGGAATTATATACTTGAATACAAAAACTATTATTTAGGAAAGCCTAAGTATACACCTGATGAATGTATGGACCGTGGTGTTACCTACTCTGCTCCTTTAAGAGTTAGGCTTGCTTTGCATATCACTGATGAAAATAATAAAAATGAATATGCTCAAAGTATTGAGCAGGACGTTTATTTTGGCAATATACCTTATATGACAGATAAAGGAACGTTTATTATAAATGGTGCTGAGCGTGTTATTGTATCTCAGTTGCAAAGATCTCCAGGTGTGTTTTTTGATGAATCAACTCATCCTAATGGTACAAAGTTGTATCAAGCTCGTATTATTCCAGCTCGAGGATCATGGGTTGACTTTACCACAGATATAAATGATTGCTTATTTGTTATTATAGATCGCCGAAGGAAGTTCCCGGTTACAATGCTTCTAAGGGCTCTAGGTTTCTCTACAAATACTGATATTTTTCATGCTTTTGGTTCAACAAAATCATTAAATCCTAGTACAGATGATGTCAGTCAATACATTGGCGCTACGATTACTGAAGATATTGTCGATACAAAAACTGGTGAGATTTTTCTTGAAGGTGGGGTAGAGCTTTCCGCCGACAATATTGAGTCATTAGTTAATGCTGGAATTGACGATGTGAAGGTAGTGGATGGGAACAAGGATTTTCATTCGATGCTCCTGCTTAACACTATTGAAAAAGACCCAACAAACAATACTGAGGAAGCGCTAGGGGTGGTTTATCAGTTAATTCGGTCAAGTGAGCCGCCAAACTTAGAGACTGCTCAAAAGTTTATTGAACGAATATTTTTTAGTCCTAAAAAGTATGACCTTGGGCAAGTTGGAAGATATAGACTTAATCAGCAATTTAATTTAAAAGTACCAGTTGAAGATACTGTGTTAACCATGGATGACATAATCCAGGTAATACAGTTTTTAATTGACATGAGGAAAGGCGATAGAGGCATTGATGATATAGACCATTTGGGAAATAGAAGGGTTAAGACGATAGGTGAGCAATTAACTAATCAATTTAGTGTCGCATTAAGTCGTATGATTAGAACTATTCATGAAAGAATGAATTTAAGAGAATCTGAAAGTATCACTCCTCAAGATTTAATTAATTCAAGAGTTGTCACAACTGTTATTAATACATTTTTTGGGACATCTCAGTTGAGTCAATTTGGTGACCAAACTAACCCGCTAGCTGAAATAACTCATAAAAGAAGAATCTCAGCGTTGGGTCCTGGCGGTCTTACAAGAGAGAGGGCAGGTTTTGAAGTTAGGGATGTTCATTACACTCATTATGGTAGACTTTGCCCTATTGAGACTCCTGAAGGTCCAAATATAGGACTTATATCTTCTTTAGCGATGTATGCTGAAGTAAATAATCATGGTTTTATCGAGTCTCCATACCGCAAAGTAAAGAAAAACGGTGCAGGTCCTCTTGTTACTGACGTGACAGAGTATTTATCAGCTGATGACGAAGATAGGGTTTTTGTGGCTCAGGCTTCGACGAAGCTTGATGCAAAAGGTGTTATTGCTGAAGAAAACATTAGAGCCAGAGTAAAAGGCGATTTTCCTATTGTTAGTCCTGACGAGGTTGATTATATAGAAGTTTCTCCTAATCAGATATTAAGCGTTGCGGCAGCATTAATTCCATTTTTGGAGCATGATGACGCTAATCGTGCACTAATGGGTTCTAATATGCAAAGGCAATCGGTTCCTCTGATGAATCCTAAATCTCCTATAGTAGGCACAGGAATTGAAGGTAAAGTTGCTATTGACTCTCGTTCTGCTGTTGTTTCGCCAGTTGATGGAAGAGTGGTCTATGTAGATTCAGAAATATGCAAAATCAAGCGGAAAGATGTTATGGACTCACTTGCTCTTTATGAAGGCGAAAATATTATTGAGGTTGATTTTAAAAAGTTTCATAGGACTAACCAAAATACTGTTCATAATCAAAGGCCTTTAGTTAAGGAAGGTCAAGATGTTAAAAAAGGTGATGTTATTGCTGATGGGGCATCTACTGATAGAGGTGAGCTAGCATTAGGTTCTAATATTCGCGTGGCATTCATGCCATGGAGGGGGTATAACTTTGAAGATGCAATTGTTATTAGCGAACGTTTGGTTAAAGAGGATGTATACAGTTCCGTCCATTGTAATGAAGTTGAGTTAGAAGTAAGAGACACGAAGAGAGGGCAAGAAGAGTTGACTGCTGAAATACCAAATGTTGGTGAAGATACCACAAAAGATTTAGATGAAAATGGAATCATTCGTTTAGGTGCAAGGGTTTCTGAAGGTGATATTCTTATAGGTAAAGTCACTCCTAAGGGAGAGACTGATCCTACTCCTGAAGAAAAATTGCTAAGAGCTATTTTTGGTGAAAAAGCAGGAGAGGTTAAAGACGCGTCTAAAAGAGCTGAGCCAGGAATAAAAGGTGTGGTAATTAAAACACAATTATTTGAAAAGCAGGCGAAAAGAACGAAAAAAGAAGAGCGTGAGCAGATTTTATTGTATCAAAAAGAATCAGCTGAGAGGAAGGTTCTTCTTAAAAAATCAAGAGACGAAAAACTAACTAACTTACTTAAAGATCAGATATCCAATGGAATTAGAGATTTATCTAGCGGAAAAACGTTAATAAAAAAATCTACCAAGCTCACCTTGAAGAGATTGAATAGTTTTGATATGGAGCGCTTTGCTCAGGATGAGGCTTGGGTTGAGGATAAGAGGGTATGGAAAAAGCTAGAGTCAATTTGGAGGTCTTTTCGAGAAGAATGGTCAAATATTGAAACGAAACTTGAAAGAAAAATATTTAAACTAAGAGTTGGGGATGAGTTGCAGCCTGGTATTCTAAAACTTGCAAAGGTGTTTGTTGCTCAGAAGCGAAAAATATCTGTTGGTGATAAGATGGCTGGAAGGCATGGTAATAAAGGAATTGTCGCTACTATTGTTCCTGAAGAAGATATGCCATTTATGGAAGACGGTACGCCAGTTGATATCGTTTTGAATCCTTTAGGTGTTCCTTCACGTATGAATCTTGGTCAGTTATATGAAACAATGCTAGGTTGGGTTGGAGAAGTGACCGGAAGAAGATTTGCCACTCCTGTCTTTGATGGGGCTAGCCCTGATGAAGTGCAAAAAGAGTTAATCGAAGCTGGTTTACCAGAAACGGGAAAAGCAAAATTAATTGATGGGAAAACGGGAGAATATTTTAACAATCCTGTAACAGTTGGCAATATTTACATGATGAAACTTAGTCATATGGTTGATGACAAGATGCATGCTCGTTCAACTGGTCCATACTCATTAATTACTCAGCAACCTCTAGGAGGTAAGGCTCAATTTGGTGGTCAAAGGTTGGGTGAAATGGAAGTCTGGGCATTGCAGGCGTATGGTGCTGCTCATACACTACATGAATTGTTAACCGTTAAATCGGATGATGTTGAAGGTAGGTCTAAGGTTTATAATTCAATTGTGAGAGGTGAGCAAATGCCAACCTATTCTGCGCCAGAATCTTTCAATGTGATGATCAAAGAATTGCAAGGCCTCTGCATCGATGTAGAGCTGGATTAATTTAAAGGAGATTTATTTTGACATACATACAATCAAACCCTGTTGATACTTCAAAACAATACAATTCTATAACTATTGGGTTGGCGTCACCAGAAAAAATACTTCAACGTTCTTATGGCGAAGTGCTAAAGCCTGAAACAATAAATTACCGTTCTTATAAGCCGGAAAAAGATGGATTGTTCTGTGAGAAAATATTTGGACCTGTTAAGGATTATGAGTGTCATTGTGGAAAATACAAGGGGATCAGATATAGAGGAATTATATGTGATAGATGCGGGGTAGAGGTTACGCGAAAAAAGGTCAGAAGAGAGAGAATGGGGCATATAACCCTAGCTGTTCCAATTGTGCATATTTGGTATCTTCGTTCTATTCCTAGTAAGCTGAGCTATCTTGCCGGCAAAAGTACAAAAGAACTAGAAAGAGTGATTTATTATGAAATGTTTATGGTCGTTGAGCCCGGTAATAGTGGCCTAGAGAAATTTGAATTGATCGAAGAAGACGAATATATTCAATATGAAGATCAGTTTGGTTATATGGCTGTTTCAGATGAGGATAAAGATAATGAAAATTATTTTTATGCGACAATGGGTGGAGAAGCAATGAAGGAGATGCTATCTAGACTGAATATTCAAGAGCTCAAAAATGAGCTTGTTGATATTGTAAAAACTTCTAAGTCAAAGCAAAAACGGGCAGATGCCTTAAAGCGATTAAAAGTTGTTCAGTCTTTTGTTACAGACTCTACAAAGAAGCATTTAAACAAGCCTGAATGGATGATTGTGTCTATTTTACCTGTCATACCACCAGAGTTAAGGCCATTAGTGCCTTTAGAGGGTGGTAGGTTTGCTGCATCAGATTTGAATGATTTATATCGTAGAATAATAATAAGGAACAATCGATTAAAGCAATTAATGGAGATTAAAGCTCCAGACGTCATACTAAGAAATGAAAAAAGAATGTTACAGGAAGCTGTTGATGCATTGTTTGATAATAATAGAAGGAAAACTGCTATTCGAAGTGGTTCTCGTAGGCCCTTAAAATCTTTATCAGATATGTTGAGAGGAAAAACAGGAAGATTTAGGCAGAATTTGCTTGGTAAACGGGTTGATTATTCTGGACGTTCAGTAATTGTTGTTGGGCCTCAGTTAAAGCTTCATGAATGTGGAATGCCAAAAAATATGGCGCTAGAGCTATTTAAGCCTCATATGATTCATGAATTAATGTCGAGAGGTTATACGCAGACACCACGAAGTGCAAAATTAATGGTTGAGAATAGAGAGCCAGTTGTATACAAGGTTTTAGAATACGTAGTTCAGGATCATCCAGTTTTATTAAATAGAGCTCCTACATTGCATCGATTAGGTATCCAAGCTTTCCAGCCTGTTCTTGTTGATGGTAAGGCTATACAGCTTCATCCCTTGGTATGCGCAGCATTCAATGCTGATTTTGATGGGGATCAGATGGCTGTGCATGTCCCATTAGCATTAGAAGCTCAAATGGAAGCTAGGATGCTTATGTTGTCTAGTCATAATATTCTTCATCCAGCTAATGGGCAACCGATCGCCGTTCCTTCCCAAGATATGGTTTTAGGGTGTTATTATTTAACAAGGCCTAAGGAAGGTGATCATGGTGAGGGTAAAATTTTTGGCTCAATTCAAGAAGGTTTATTAGCATATGAAAATAAGGCAGTGGGGCTCCATGCTATAGTTAATGTTCGACATAAGAATATTTGGATAAAGAAAACTACAGTTGGTAGAATAGTCTTTAATTCAATCCTTCCTAGCGATGTTGGATTTGTCAATGAGATTATTAATAAAAAAATGCTAACAAAAATTGTAAATAATGCTTACCTCATTTCTGGAAATTATCAGACTGTTCTTTTTCTTGATAGGTTAAAAGATTTAGGGTTTGGAATGGCGACTGTTAGTGGCGCGTCAATTGCAATTAGTGATGTTCTTATACCAAAAGAGAAAAACAGTATTATAAACGAAGCTCAAAAAGATGTGGATGATATAAAACACAAATTTGATCGTCACATTCTAACTGATGGTGAGCGATATAACAAAGTGATTGATATATGGACTCATACTGCTAATCGAATGGCTTTGACGATGATGAATGCTCTTCAAGCAGATAGAGAGGGTTTCAATCCTGTTTTTATGATGGCGGACTCTGGTGCTAGAGGTTCTCAAGATCAAATAAAACAGCTAGCAGGAATGAGGGGATTAATGGCAAAACCCCAAAAGTCAATGAAGGGTGGGGTTGGTGAAATTATTGAGTCGCCTATTACATCGAATTTTAAGGAAGGGCTTTCAGTTTTTGAATATTTTATTTCTACTCATGGAGCTAGAAAGGGATTGGCTGATACAGCTCTCAAAACTGCTGACGCTGGTTACTTAACTAGAAGGTTGGTTGATGTAGCGCAAGACGTTGTTGTCTACACTCATGATTGCGGTACAATTAATGGTATAGCTATCTCAGATTTGAAAGAAGGGGAAAAGATAGTTGAGCCTCTTTCAGATCGTATTCTTGGTAGGACTATTCTTGATGATTTCATTGTTAAGGGTCAAGTAGTTGTAGAATCAGGATCTGTGATCTCTGAAGAAGAAGCGGAGCTTATCGGGGATAGTAGCGTAGAAAATATTAGAATAAGATCAATCCTAACCTGTGAGGCCAAGCGAGGTTGTTGTGCAAAATGTTATGGATGGGATTTATCTACTCATAAGATAGTTGATATAGGGACTGCTGTAGGTATCAGGGCTGCTCAGAGCATAGGAGAGCCAGGTACACAGTTAACGCTAAGGACATTTCACATCGGTGGAACAGCTACTCGTATTATTGAGCAATCTGAAATGGTGTCAAAAAGGCCTGGTGTTATTAAGTTCTCAGAAAATTATGATTCTGCAGACACTGTTGATGAAAGCGGAACAACAGTTACTAGATGTATGGTAAGGCACGCTAAATTGTTTATTCTTGATGGTAATGGTGACGAGAACGCCTCATTTAATATACCATATGGTTCAACCGTTTTTGTTAAAGAAAGGGAAAAAGTAAAAGAAAAGACTGTATTAATTAAGTGGGATCCGTATACTGATGTGATACTGGCTAGGGAAACTGGTTTGGTTTCTCTAAACGATTTTATTGAAGGTGAAACATTTGCTGTTGAAGCTGTTGAGGGAGGTAAAAAGCAAATGGTCATTGTTGAGGCTCGTGATAGGAAGTTAAGTCCTCATATTGAAATTATAAATAAAAATGGAAAAATTCTTGCTGGCGGTACAATACTCCCTGTCAAAGCAACATTGGTAGTGAATAACAAGCAGAAAGTTCAGAGAGGTCAAACTCTGGTTAAGATACCTAAGGATATTGGAAAATCTCGAGATATTACAGGCGGGCTTCCTCGAGTTGCAGAATTATTTGAAGCGCGAAAACCAGCACACCCGGCAGTTATGACCGAAATTAATGGAACGGTTAGGTTTGGTGAAACTAAACGTGGCATTCGAAAGATTCATGTAATGGGCGCAGATGGTGAGGAAAGGACTTATTCAATTCCCTATGGAAAACATGTCATTGTTCATGAAGGTGACTTTATAAATGCAGGTACAAATCTCTGTGAAGGTGCTATTTCGCCGGCTGATATTCTCCATGTTTTAGGCCCTGCTGCTGTTAGAGATTATTTGGTAAATGAGATACAAGAAGTGTATCGCTTGCAAGGGGTTAAAATTAACGATAAGCATATAGAAATAATAGTTAACCAAATGCAGCAAAAAGTCAGCGTTAAAGACCCTGGTGACACTAAATTCCTTGAAGAAGATAGGGTTGCAAAGCGTGAATTTTTTAATGAAAATGAAAGAATATCAAATATGGTGTTTATTAATAATGTTGGAGATTCAGATTTGGAAGAAGGGGCGTTAATGGATAGAAATGAATTTCTTGAGATTAATAAGGAGTTAAAATCAGATGGTAAGGATGTGGCTACGTACAAAAAACCTAAGCCTGCAACTTTCGAACCTATTCTGATGGGAATTACTCGTGCTTCGCTCAATACAGAGAGCTTCATATCTGCAGCGTCTTTTCAAGAAACTACTCGTGTTTTAACAGATGCTTCAACTTCTGGAAAAACAGATTACTTGCAAGGCTTGAAAGAAAATGTAGCTGTCGGAAGGTTGATTCCAGCAGGTACGGGAACTCCAGAGTTTGATAATATAGTGGTAGGTTTGCATGATGAAGAGGGTGATGGTGAAATGGAGGATGCTGTAGCGTAATCGTGGATAATTTTAATAAAATGTTCTATGTTTTTTTAAGAAAAAAATGTGTAATATTGTTGGCTATGGAAGAAATGAAATGCCGACGATAAACCAATTAGTTCGCAAAGGTCGTAAGCGGATTTATAAGAAAACAAATACTCCCGCGCTAATGAGTAATCCTCAGAAAAGAGGTGTTTGTACTAGAGTATATACAACAACTCCTAAGAAGCCGAATTCTGCATTAAGAAAGGTTGCTAGGGTTAGGTTGACTAATTCAATGGAGGTTGCGGCTTATATACCTGGTGAAGGTCATAATCTACAAGAACATAGTATTGTTTTGATTGAAGGAGGAAGGGTTAAGGACTTGCCTGGTGTTCGTTATCAT
>CERX01074069.1_pt1 | contig 11735 bp, 11 predicted proteins | sample 350251 | NCBI WGS metagenome assembly CERX01 (sample SAMEA2621044, study PRJEB7988) | marine metagenome | biome: marine biome (ENVO:00000447); feature: deep chlorophyll maximum layer (ENVO:xxxxxxxx); material: "saline water (ENVO:00002010), including plankton (ENVO:xxxxxxxx)" | depth 50 m
CGAATGGGAAGTGCAGCCCGGCCGAGTTCTGCGGGAGCCTCTACGATACGACGCGCCAGGAGATTCCACCTCCCATCCAGCCCCAGCCCTGGACCGGAGTAACTCGCGTTAACTACTATGCGTCCTGTGAATGAGCATCTTCCAAACACTCCGTCTTGACGCTGATTACCGAGTTGCTGGAATGGTGTGGCGCTTCGACTACTGTGACAGGGGTAGGAGCGGGGCGTGGAATTCCATCCAAGGCTTGGGTATCGATAATGCATCCGATTGGTGCCAGCACGGGCGATAGCTTGTCCACCTTCGGCTTGCGGCGTGGCGCCCGATGGTCATAGCCGTTCTTCCTATCGGTGCACACGGACGTCCAGAGGTCTTTGAGCTGGGGCTCAGCTGCTGCAAACCAGAGCTTATTTCGCAGCACGAGGACGCAACTGACTTCGTCCAAGAACCAGTACGAGTTAGAGATCCAGGTCAAGCCGGCGTGTTTCTTATTCATCTCGCTCTCCCATCTCTCGTGTTCATCCTTGGTAGCATTCCATGGGGAATACTCGTATACCGCATTCCCCTGGTCGCTGAAATACATTATAACACCCTTGGGTTTACCATCGGCTGTAGTCTGATAAGTGCCATCGGCAAGATACGCCTCGAATCCGTCGTACTCTTTGAAACGCGTCTCTAGGAAGTCGCACTCGTTCAGCCCACATACTTCCATCTGCAGTTGCATTTGAACCCAGTACTCGAGTTTTGGCACACCGTTAATGACACGGTTAACGATGTTTTTAACCTCGAGCATCCGTCCGAATCGCAGGGCCTCGGGGTCGGTGTTTATACCATCTGGAGATGCGGCAAGGCACGACAGCGTTGGGTGCGGTATGCATCCGAAGTCCTCGACCTTTGTTCCGTACGTATGCTCGTACCATAGGATGGACACAGGCTCATATCTTACCCCCCACTGGAGGGGGGAATCAAGGCTCGCAGAACTTTTATACTTGTCGGGATCGTAGGGTATACACTTGTCGTAAATCAGCTGGTTGCGAGTAGACGTGGAGAAGAACGCTTTCCAGGCACTGCTTGCGGTAAGGTAATTGTGACGGAACGCGTACCATTCTGGAGTGCGTTGCTCAGGCTGGGGGATATCTCTCAGCGCTTGAAGATGTTCGCTAATCTGTTGGAGCTTTGGCTCGATGCGAATGAACGTAGAGTCATACGATCTGCGTGGGTAGACATGGGCGTAGTATGTCGACAATGCCCGCTCCACGACATCTGCAATAGTGTTCTCGTCGCAGAGCCCGAAGGTTTGTCCGACGAGCAGCTTAGTAGTCTCGCGAGACACGGTTTCGTGGAAATCGGGTTGAATATACTTCATCGGGTCGCCACATACAAGCGAATCCAGGAGAAGTCCAGCGGACTCGAGAAGATCATCGAGATCGTCCTCCGACAACTCGACGAGTTCGGTCGAGGGGATCTCTGTGTTAGTGGGAATGGCTTGGTTCATACACATTGACAGGCTGCTATCTTTAATCTTTATTGTTACTATCAATTTTCTCGGCTTTCTTGCGCGTTTTAGGAGGGCGCGGAACTGATTGCTTGCATGAGCGACGTAGAGTGAACCTCTTCGGGGATGATGTCCACTCGAGAGCAGGAATGTCCGTAATCACCCCTTCCTCCTTGTCGTATGTCACATCCCTGTTGCGTTGCAGGAGCTTCTTATCGAGGTATGCGATCAGCTGAGCCCGCAACGAGAGTCTATCCTGTTTAGAGAGTTTCTCGCGAGAGGCTACAACATCGGCGTACGCTAGGAGCTTCTGCACCTTTGCAGTTTTATCGATTCGGTTCCAAGGTTCTTTCTGTTCTCGCTCCCTCTCTCTATCCAGAATGTCCTCTATATTCGTCAGGTCAGAGTGCTCGGCAGAAGGAGCTATGTCCGTGCCGTTCCCGTTGAGGAGCATTGTTTTATATCGGATGTTTTTAAGCTCAGCGCACTCATGGTTTTGCTTCATCTCTCTATAAATATAAAGAACTGAGTTTAACTCGTTTAACTTATATAGATAAATGAAGCGCATCAACATTACCAAGAGAGAGTGCGTGGAAAGAGCAGCGCCTGCGGCAAGTCTGTCTCACCTGTCTCACGAAGACCAGGTCGCGACAGTGAACCGACTCTTCATGGGAGAGGACTGCACGGACTGTAAGGCTCTCGCTCGAGAGTTGGAGAAGAAACGGTATGGATACTACCAACAAGACCTGCGCAAGAAAAGAGTAGCGACTATCGAGGAAGTACTTACGCTCAACGAGCTGGAAGAGAAGATAGTGGCGTCGAAGTTAAGATGCTTCTATTGTGCCAGTGCTGTCCTTCTCTTCTACAGGGAGGCCCGGGACCCACATCAATGGACCCTTGATCGCATAGATAACACTTGTGCACACACGGCCAGCAACACGTGCATCGCATGTCTCGAATGCAATCTGCAACGTCGCCGTACGAGCCACGCCGGGTATGCGTTCACCAAGAACTTGAGTATCCGGAAGCTAGAGTAGGCTCGTAGTCTCGCATTCATCGTCATCGCTCTCCTCGGAGTCCTCATTGGTGGGGGCCGAGGGTTCCACGCCCACACCTTGTACGGCTGGCGGTAAGGGCGATACAGTCTGCGACGGGATGCCCAGGCATCCATGGTTGCAGACGTAGTAGGGAGATCCACCCTCTCCCATGAGAATGTCTTCGATTGTCCTGTCATGGATATGATATTTGGAGGAATCAGTATCAAGGGTGCTAAGAAGTGCATCGAACCCGTTGGCTGCGAGAGTAGCTTTTAGCTGGTCGAGCACTGCCGCGACGACCTCCTCCAGGCTGTCAAAATCATTGACGCTCATTTTCACGACGTAGCCTCCGAAGTGGGGACAGGATATTTTGAAACTGCGCTCGATTTGCATCTTTGTAGTCGTACTTCGAATGCTTTATGCCGTTTTAGGGCGTATTCTCGAAAGTCGGTCAATTCTACTAATAACAATGTACTCGGTATATATCCATGAAAGAGCTGGTCTGGAGTAGCGGTCCGAAGCCTGACAGATCCTCACGAACCGACCGTCCTGTGGAGGCGCCGGAGCAGCATGACGACCACAAGCAAAGCAGGCAGCATGGAGAAGGGGCAGTACTAACGGCACTCGAGTTCGGCGATCCGCTGAGCGGATTCCGTGTGTGCAACTCGCGCCGCGATGATGCCAATGCGAAGATCGGGGAACGCGAATTAATTGGACGAGTCTCGTATAACCCATTTCTGGCAGAGGATACCTATCTCAAAGACCTCACCGTCGAGGATAGTCTCCTTCGCCCTCGGAACTCCAAAGAATAAGTCCGAATAAGCATTTAAACCCAATAATCCCAAAACTTAACAATGACTACGTACTCAACGCAGAACAGTCTACTCCTGGGGAAACTGTTGAAGTTCTACGAGGAAGGAGATCGCCTAGAGTGCATGCTCAAGATCATTAATGGTGAGTCCAGTATTTCGTTGCGCATCGTAGATTGGTTCGCGACGAACTATGCTAAGAAGTTTTTCACCGTTTACCAGATGGAGGGTTCGGGCCGTCGATTCAAGGTGTACGAGGATTACAAACTGCGACTTCGAGCTTACTCGAAACGGCGCTTCGACCCTTTCTGTAGATGGGAGAGAATCATGATTCCGTACAAGAACGGAAGCTCCATACAAACGACCATTGGACAGCTCAACTTCTTCAAGTGGGCCCTCGAGAATGGGGTCGTAGACTACATCCGCGAACACTATGCTACCATAGAGAGGGACATGAATGCAAGGAATAGCACTTCGAAGCGCAAAGACAAACCAGCCGTGACGAGCAACCATACGCGGAAAAAACGCGAGGAGCTCTCGGTATCGGCTACCAAGAGCATTAAGCAGGAGAATGTGGAGATAACGGTGAAGTTTGATTGACTCAGCAAGAGTTTAAACGCTTTTACGTAGAGAGACCAGTATGGGAGTTGGGTCTTCAGCGCAGAACACGTCGAGGAAACTGAATTTCGAAGATATGCAGTGGGCCATTTCAACGCAGCCCACTCTAATAATCAGCACACTGGGACCAGAGAAACAAGGTTGCCTAATCGCGGGGACAGTGGCACTTAGCGAGGAAACGCAAATGGTTAATAAGTACCTTCGGAGCGACACAGGTATACGCATCGTTATCTACGGTGAATGCGCAAGTGACGATACCATAGTCGCAAAATACTCCCAGCTAACGGGTCTCGGGTTCACGAACGTGTATGTTTATCCGGGCGGAATGTTCGAGTGGTTGCTGCTACAGGACGTCTACGGCGAGGAAATGTTCAAAACGGCAGGTTCGGAGGTCGACATACTAAAGTATACTGGGAGGCGCCAACTTGGAATCCTTATGATCGAGGGCAGCACCTAGAGATCGTGGGCGTCCATCGCTTCATTGGCGAGGCCATCAGCGACCGCGTTCTGTGCACGAGGAATGTGTTCGAGAACGCAGCAGTTGAAGCCGCCGAGAAGAAGGGCGGCGTCTTCACAGAGAGGCCGCAGCTTATCGCCACACGTCCACTCCCCTTTCAATTGGTTGATGACGAGCTTGGAGTCCCCGAGGATTTGGAGCTCCGTGAAGCCTAGCTCCTTCGCACGCCGGAGGGCGAGTATTAGGGCGCTGTACTCGGCGTAGTTGTTCGTTTCGCACTCCGATACTATAGCTTTCCCTTTGACGGGCGCGATTCCGGAATTTTCGGTCCAAGGGCTCGAACAGGTGTAGATGACGTAGCCGGCCCCACAGAGACCAGGGTTTCCTCGGCTGCCTCCGTCGAAGAGAATCTTAGCATATGCCTTATGAACTGGGGCTCTCTTCCGCGGTCTTTGAACAGTGTTCGGAGCGCTTTGCATAGCAGCCACAACTGCACCTAAATTCCGAAGCTGCTCATTCGACGTCCGCAACGAGCGTTCCAAAGATGCGACTCTCTCTTCGAGGGAAAGCGACATGATCGTTACTAATATTACCAAGAGAGTAGTAATGATCAATTTTCCGCGCTAAGGGGCCACAAGGCCAGTTTTGGCGGTTTGCTCAGGAGCCAGAACATCTCGTAAAGAAAAAGGGCCACACCGAGCACTGTGAGAAGCAGGTCGCGGTGGACCAGTCCACGATACACAAGATAAGGGGCGAAGACAATCACGGCAAATACGCGGCCGGGCTGGTCTGTCACGATCATGAACTATGTGATTAAATTATTCTGGAAAGCTTCCGCTGGAGAGACAGCGGTGGCGTCAGCGAGCAGCCGCGCAATGCACCGCTTGACCTCGGCTCGCCACTGGGCCACCAGGGCTCCGTCTCCCGTGCGCATGTCCTGCGTCGCGTCGAGGACTAGCGCCGCCGCGCTGCCGTTGCCGAGCCAGCGCTCGTGGTAGGAGTGGCATTTCGCAAGGTAGTCGAGGGGGATGTCCTCCCCTTCACGGGCCCGACGCCGGACTCTTTCGAGCGCGATCTCCGAGGTTGTGCGAAGGTAGATGGTATGACAGCGCGGGATCTCTGCCTGGAATGAGTCAAACCACTTGGTGTAGACAGCGAACTCTATCTCGGAAATCTTCGCCTCGTCTTTCAACATCTGGGCGAAGACTAGCCGATCGGTCTGCAGGGACCTCTCCATGATGATCACGTCGTAGTTTCCGGCAAGAGCTTCCTTAATGCGATTGAGCCGGGTTATGTACGCCATCATCTGGAACGTGAACGCGTAGGCCTGCTGGTCCTCGTAGTAGCACTCGAGAATGGTCTTGCCAGTAGAGTCACGGATCTGGTTCCACTCGTCGACCGGTTCTTGGAGGAAGCAGACGCGAAGAGGTAACCCGTTCTGGTATTCAGGTGCGATATTGTCTTTGAGGTTCTGTACAAACGTGGACTTCCCCGATCCGATGTTGCCTTCGATGGAGAGTATGACAGGCGTCATGCTGAGTTCTGCCATATGTAGACGGCCTAACTTTAAGTTTCAATTTTCCGACCGTATGGATCGCTTCCATACACATACTAAACCAAGATAGAGAGATAGGGAGATGTAGTATAGAGCATGGATCTCAAACAGACTAAACTCACCAAGGAAGAATGGGTTGCTATCGAGCGCCCCCTGGATCCCAGCGAGCAGAGTATAATTTCACTTATCATGGATGGGTATGCGGATGTTAACGTGCGGCGAAGCACCGCACCCACACTTCGAGGGTTCCTAAAGGTCCAGAACTCAAAAGGCATCGAGGAATTCATATTTGTCCGTTATCTCCAGGAGTCCTTCCAAAAGACACTCAAGGCTCATGGCGTACCCTATACGCCCGTCAAAGCCAAGACTAAAGCGGTTAAGAAAGCTGATCTCATACGTTTCGACAACGCTGATAAACAGTTGGCTTCTCAGCGCGAATCTATCTTCGAGTACACGATGTTGGAACTAGTAGGCAAGCTCTGTAAGCAGAAGGCGCGCAAGTCGAATAACTGGTTATTGTATTACTATACGCTGACTAAGCTGATCGATCAGAATGTAAGCTCTGCGAACAAAGCTCTGCTGGATCAAATCAACGTACTACTCGAGAACCTGGCAGCAGATGTGCGGCCCAGGGACATATTCAAGCGAGCGGCCCTTATTGTCGAGGCTAATCCCTATCTCTCGCGTTTTCGAGATCTTTCTCTCTACGACCACCAACGCCGTCTGTTCACAATCTGTAAAAGACCAGGTCCTAAATTGGTTTCGTATGTGGCCCCGACCGGGACCGGTAAGACTCTCTCACCCCTCGGCCTGTTGAACGGCCACAGAGTGATCTTCGTTTGCGCAGCCAGGCACGTGGGGCTTGCCCTTGCCAAAGCCGCGATCTCTGCGCATCGCAAAATTGCTTTCGCATTCGGTTGCCAAGGGGCAGATGACATCAGGCTCCATTATTTTGCTGCGAAAGAGTACACTAAGAACAAGCGTTCGGGGGGTATTGGCAAGGTAGATAACTCTGTAGGGGACGCAGTCGAGATGATGATATGCGATGTAAAGTCATACATACCAGCAATGCGGTACATGCTGGCTTTCAATAGTGCAGAGGGGCTTATAACGTACTGGGACGAGCCGACGATATCAATGGATTATCGAGAGCATGAATTCCATCCCATGATTCATCAGAACTGGAGCGAGAACCGTATACCCAACATGGTTCTCTCCTCCGCTACTCTGCCCCGTTCGGAAGACATTATGGACTCGATTATGGACTACAAGGTTCGGTTCCCTGATGCCCAACACTACGACATTCGGAGTCATGAATGTAGCAAGTCGGTGCGTCTAATAGACACACTAGGAGAGGTCGTAATGCCTCACACGATCGCTACTACTCACGAGGATCTCCAGCAAGTGGTCTCCCACTGCCGTGCATATCCCACCCTCATGAGATATTTCGATATTGAGGCGGCGGTTACCTTCCTGAACCATCTCCACAAGGAACACGGAGTTCGAGGAGAGAGATGTGACTTCGATGAGCGGTTCCCAACCGTCGATGCCGTAACCTCCGATGCTGTGAAACAATACTACCTGGATACATTGGGGTCGCTGGAGGAGGACACATGGGAAGCACTGTCCCAAAAGGAACTTGGTATCAAAGCGTTGGACTCGTGGATCCATGTGTTGACTAATGACGCCTACACTGTCACTAATGGTCCAGCCATTTTCCTGACGAACGACGTCGCCCGGGTGGCTAGATTCTATCTGGGAGAAGTCAATATACCAGCTGCGGTAGCCTCGGATCTGGCTGCCGCTGTATCCCATAATCGAAGCATCGGAGCCAAAATAGCGGGGTTGGAGAAGAATCTCGAGGACCTTGTGGGTGACGATGACGCACACCGCAAGCCTGAGGCGCAACCTCTCATCAAACAAATCGAATCCCTCAAGAACTCTATCCGCGCGGTCATGCTTCCGAGAATGTTCATCCCTAATACTCGCGAGCACATGCGGCGTTATGTTCCTGATGCCCGCTACGACGGCGCTGCCCCTGACGCTTTCACTAGTGACATCACGGAACAGACGGTAGAAGAGGTCATGCAAATACCTGACGTCGACGATACATGGAAGATACTACTGCTGTTAGGTGTCGGGGCCTTCACGGAGCACAAGAGCCCACGATACTTGGAGATCATGAAGCGCCTTGCGGACGAGCAGAAGTTGTTCATGGTGATTGCCTCAGGCGACTACGTATACGGGACTAACTACCAATTCTGCCACGGGTGCCTTGGGAAAGACATGGCAGACATGAGCCAGGAAAAGTGCATCCAAGCGATGGGAAGGGTTGGGCGTGGAAAGCAGAACCATAGCTACTCGATTCGATTCAGATCTGAAGAGTTGCTCAGTAGACTCTTTCATGAAGTTAGCGCTAAGCCAGAGGCGGATAATATGAGGCGTCTATTTAGTGCCTAGAGCAGCACGACTCCTGGAGCTGCCTGCAGGGAGCAAGTCTGCAAAGGGCCCCAACGACTAGAATTGCTGCTGCGATGACGCAGAGGGCCATAAACTGGCCTACGGGCGAGTGCTCGCTAGACACCGAAGTAGAGTTCCCGCTCATTCCTAATCCATATATACACATATTTGTCTATAAATGGATGCGCGATATCTACAGAACACCGGTCTCATGCCAATCCGACACTGATCAGGTCGTTCCGTTCGGCGGAAGCGACTGGAGCTGAAGATCGGGGAAACTTTCATTGTTGAACCACTTGACGGCGTCATTGATCCACCTGAGAGGCAAGAAAGCGGTATCGTAGATGAGTATGTTCTCCATGCCCCCTCCACCGTAGTACGCGGACTGCGTCTGCTCCTGTATTAGGGCATAGAGGTGCATGATTCCGTAACTGTTCGGCCAATAACCCAGGAGCTGGCCTTCGCCGCCAGTCGTGTTGCTGCCGTCTTGGAACATACTGGATATGCATCCTCCCGAGCCAGCGGGAATAGCATCGGGATTGAAGCCCGGAACCGACGGTTTGATCCCCACGTTCTCGATGGAATACATTTCGCCCTGGTTCCAGACTCCGTAAAGCGGCACGGGAGGGAGTGGGGAAGCGGGGTCAGGGGAGAGGCCAGGGAATGCCTCCCCACCTGTATTCATAACATTATTCATGAGCCACTTAGCAGCGTCCTGCCCGTAGGTCAAATCACCGGAGCACGGCCCCGCAGCTACATAGGCCGTATATGTACCCGCGCCGCCGCCGGTCGGCACGTCCGATTGGCAGCCGGTGCCACCTTTACAAACTTGCTTGAGGGTAAGTTTGTCGTAGTCGCATCCCAGTCCCGGAGATGGGGTCCCCCATGCACCCTCCCCCGTCCTGCTTGCGGTAACTTTTCCCTCACCGATCCTCACGGTCTCGGGGAGCCCACTTCCCGTATTGTACGACTCATGCGCTCCCTGAGTAGGTCCGGACCCTACGGGCCAGAGGTACCTAGCCCTTTGTCTTTCATCCGGTGCGTTCGGGACGCCGACATACTCCGCGCTGACTGGATAGGCCGAGGACAAACTCGAGCTAGTAAACCCGATCTTAGGTGTTGCCTTACCGCCCGCGCTGATTTGCTTATTCTTGTCCGTAAGGGTTTTTGCGTCCTCGAGCTTAACATTAACAAGATCCAATTCCACCGGGCCTGGTCCGGTATGGTTAATCCACTGCCAGATATTGCTCATATAGTCTTGATTAGAGCAGTTGGCTCCAAATCCGCGTAAGACGGTAACGGTGGGGCTCCCATATACCGCTGGATCGAGGTTCGTGTACTGGACGCTCGCACCGTCGTGGTTGGGAGTGCCCTTTGCGGCCTCGGCCGCCGAGGCCGGCTCTTTCTCCGTCCGATAGTACCTCCTTATCGTGTTGCGCAGCGACGTCGTGTTGCCTGTTGGTGCCGGGTTCCATGTTTGGGGGTCAGTCGTGCCGAGTGGAGCCTCCCCGTTCCACCCATCCGTGCCACCCTCGGAGTCCATCATCGCTACGGTCACAACTCTCTTGTCCACATTCCAGGGGCACAGGTCAGGGTCAAGAAGACATTTGTTAAGATCGCTGATGTAGTGAAAGGCTTGGTAGAGGTTTGGTGCAGGGTTTACTCGCGCACCTCGTGACTGACGCGGCCCTCCTTGAGCGGGACCTGCGATTCCCGTCGCTGGGTCCGTGAAGTTTATCCAGGTATTTGGAGGCGTGAAATCGTACAGGGGTTGGGGGGTAGTCGTGGTAGTGCTGGCCCCTGGGATCATTGGATTGATTCCCGCGGACCCGTTGGGGCTGTAGGAGACTGGAAGCGTAATTATGGAATAGTTCCATGTGGTCATAGGGACGATATCCAGTTGACCCGCAGGCTGTAAGGCGAGCACTCCCGGTGGAGGATAGGCGTACGGCTGCTTTCCGGGCACATAGGGATATCCTGTTGTGCTAGGGTTCCAAGGCAGGTCCTTCCCTATAGCGGTCTGCTCGAAGTCGATATAGAAGTCGGTGAGCGGCCCGCCGACAGGAGGCTGAATTTCCGGTAGATCTTGGCTGTACGCGTACACGAACTTCTGTGCGGGAGGTGCTGCGGGAGGTGCGATCGAGGATGCAGCGTCTACGGTGAAATGAGGGCCTCTGAAGTACCACGGGTCGGAGAGTTGAGATTCGTAGCCACTGTCGGCTACTTCGGTGCCGGGGTACGCGTACTGAACTCCCATCTGCGTGCCATTGAACAACTGGTGGCATCCCTGCCATCCGTAGTACGACCACCGAGCATCCTTGGCTCCGATGTCAATAACGAAGCCAACCTCGGAGTCCTTCAGCTGCTCAAACCATGGGTTCTTGTGGCCCGGGGATTTAGATACCCCGGGCGGGGCCCATTGTTCGTCCCACATGGGTCGGATGAAGTACTTGACCACCCACGGCAGACCGGGAGCGTCCTCGTCAAGGCCGTGAGTGCCGTCTCCGGGATAACCATACAGTTTAACAGCAGCGACAATGTCCTCTTCCTCTAGCTTCGGATCATCCCAGTTAACCCCCGGACAGACATAGCATGATTCAGGGAGAGAGTCCAGTGCCCCTGCTCCAGCGCCGTCAACATCTTTGTTGTAACCTGGCGCCCCTGGAACACGCTGGACCCCATACCAGTATGGGTCGCGCCGGTACCATGCGCCCGTCTTGGGTGCGTTGAGGAACCCTGTCCCTTCCTCCACAGGAGTGATGTATTTTTGCGGGGCGCCGTCGGTTGTTGCCCATTTCGTGTCGTATGTCCCAGCCTTGTTGTCGCCATCTTCTGTGCTGGGGGAGGGTACGCTGGGTGCCCCATCGGGTTCAACTAGCTCCTTATGAGAGCAGAAACGGAGGTACTTGTTTTTAAGGAGGGAAGGACTAAGCAGGGGAAGGGTAACCTTCCCGACCCCCCCACCCGCTGTACTTCCCTCCTGCATCTTGGCTCCAAAGAAGGCGGCCCAGGTAAGATAGTAGATGACGCCAGTTCCGAAAAGCTGCTGACCCTTTGCGATGATGGATGCACTGGTAGAAGGATCTTTTCCGAAGTCCAGCCCAATGCCAGTCGAGGTCCAGTCGTCTACGGGGCTCCCCCCGGTGTTTACGTAGTTCCACATTCGTCCTCCCCCATTGCCCTGCCACCAGAGTCCGATTTCACCATCGGTGCCGGTGGGAGGCGTCGGCGCAGCTGGCGTCGTAACCTTGACGAAGTCGTTCTTAATCTGGGCGGTGGAGCAACCCCCCGACACTATGGCCGGGTA